>Ga0265298_10006956_pt1 | contig 13864 bp, 16 predicted proteins | sample AusTroGonzalo_MG_3_FD_193486 | JGI IMG/M metagenome (GOLD analysis project Ga0265298, IMG submission 193486) | Bovine rumen microbial communities from tropical cattle in Woodstock, Queensland, Australia - Gonzalo_01 | ecosystem: Host-associated > Mammals > Digestive system > Stomach > Rumen ...
TTTACTGCCATGATTCCAACGAGTTCAAAGAAGCCTTCCCTTGCATAATGCGATACCAGCATGTCATCAGGAACATTGCCTACAAAGCCACCCAGCATATATGTAAGTCTCTTAACAAAGAACAGGATATATGCAAGTACGAATATGCCTGCTGCAACGTAAACTATCGTAGCAGAAACCGTCTTGCCCTTTCCAAGGATCCTGCTAAGCCATGATGCAACCCTGTGCTCTCTTTCCCCGTCTGATTTTGCAGTTCTGGAGATAAGTCCGTAAAGATAGAAACAGACCGGTATCGCGAATACGATCCTTATAAAGATCTCAACGGCATCAAAGGTATCAAAATACCTGAGGACACCATCAAATGCATTATCGATGAATACGGCGATATCTTCATCAATTGATGCCATCAGGCTTACTGATATGATCATCAGAACGATCATTATGGTTATGAATGCAAGAGAACCGATATGCACCCTGGTACGCTTGTCTTCCATTGAGGGATCCGTCTCCGAATCCGGTCTTCCAAAGCATTTCCAATCAACAACATAATTCGGGAATCCGGCAAAGGATTTAACATAGATACCATCGATAAGATCCGCAAATATGAATCCGGATGTCTTACCTCCGAGAAGTATCCCGTTAGATACCAGTACGGAGTATACGGCACATAGATGCATTGCGAAAACCGAGAGTTCCAATCCAGGTCCAAACCTTGCCGTAAGACCAGTTAGGAAAGTCATCAAATACCAGAAGACCGTTTCTCTGTTAAGAGTTGCATTCTCTCTTCTGCTTCTTCTTACGATCTCATTTACAGCTATAAAAAGGAGAGCAAACAGAGGAAAGGAAAATGCTATCAGGAAGTGTCCTGAACCGTTTGACGGGTCTATTATGAAGTTATCCGCATCATCGCATACAAACCTTATATATGAGTATGCTAAGGGATAGGCCAGGAGAATTCCCAGCCTTTGAAGTATAACTTTTTTGTCCATCAGTGATCAGTCCTCTCTGAACTCGAGAATGTCGCCCGGCTGGCAGTCAAGTGCCTTGCAGATGTCATTGAGGGTTGAGAATCTTACGGCCTTTGCCTTCTGATTCTTAAGTATTGAAAGGTTCGCCTGTGTAATCCCCACTTTTGCAGCCAGTTCGCCGGAGGAGATCTTACGCTTTGCCATCATTACATCAAGATTAACTATAATCATATATAACTCCTCCTTTCTCAGATCGTGAGATCCATTTCTTCTTTCATTGTAATGGCCTTATCAAATACGACCTTAACGCTCAGTACGATCAAGCCCATAAACAATGCTACGATAGCAAGTATCCACGCACCGCTCCAGATAAAACCGCCTACGATACAATCTACGGCAATAGCTACCAGCGCTCCGGTAATGATCGCCATCAGTTTTGTGTTGGCTCTGTCAAATACCTTATCCTTACTCATGTTGGTTAAGAGCAAGAACAGAGATACAAGAACTACGTATCCGCCGACCGTACCAAGATAGAATACTACAGCAAGAGCAATCATTTTTCCAATTTCAGTTACGCCTGCCCAACATAAAGCAATGTACTTGGTTATAACCCAACCGAAAATATCTGCTACTACTGCCATTCCCATAAACAGAACGGTCGCTATCTTCGTCCATCTTATGATTCCATCGTTATATCCCATAGTATATTTCCTCCTAAACAAGAATAAGCTAGCTTTATGCCAGTATACTAACATAGCGTTTTTTGTTTTTCAAGAGTTTTTTATCGAATTTCGATATATTTTTCTCGTTTATAGGTTTGTTGGGATTGTGCTCAATTCTTTACTTATATTGCCGAACTGCTCAAGCCGTCATGTGCAGCCTGTAACACGGCATAGGCATAGAGGCTTATTCCGTTGAGAGCATTGGGATGAATACCGTCATCCCTCATGAATTTCTTTGCGCCTTCCCTCTCAAAAACGGAAAGCATGACGGGAGCCGGATCTATGCATACATAGCCCGTTTCTTTACACCATTTAATCTCTGCTTCACGGAACTGTTTACCGCGTTCATCCATCTCAGCTCCATGGTCCACCAACATCCACGGAGTAACGTAATATTGTTTCGCTTCAGGAGATATAGCTTTCAGAATCTGCGATACCTGATCAAGCCTGTCAGTAAATACATCCGGAGTTGCCGCACACCAGTCACTCTCAAAAGCACCAACGTCATTGGTACCTATCGCAATCACATAAACGTCGGCTACGGGAATCCTGTCACTGTTTACAATCAGATCCTTAACCGTCCATCCACCGTGGGAAAATCTCACATAATCACCTTTAATGTATGACTGCAATGGTCTGTACCACTGAATCTCTATGGTACTTCCTTCGGTGATGCTGTCACCTAAAAAGCAGAAAGACTTACCGCTTTGCATATCTTCGAACAGTTCACTGTCCTTAAGTTCATCGTTAATACCGCCATATAGCTCATAACTCTTCTTCTGGACATATGCCGGTCTGATAACAAATACAAAAAGAGCTGCACATACGATAAGAACCAGAACTATCGATAATGCAACCGTATATTTTCCGTGTTTTGTTTTGGAAGAATCTTTATTCATCGGAAATACGCAAAACCAGTTTTCTTTATTGCCTTGTCATTTCCATGACCTGACCATGAGTAATACTTCCCGTGAAGTTACGCGAAGCATACCTTCACTTATCTCACCTTCAACATCTTTAAATCCATCAGAACTGTTCTCGTTCGAAGTAACGACTGTACACTTTCCGGGTTTAACAGATGTGACAAAAGGAATGTGTCCGGCAAATACAGCCAGGTCTCCTTCTGCACCACGCAGATAGAGACCGGCTACATCCTGGTCCATAACGCTTCCTTCCGGGGTAAGTATCTTAAGTCTGAACTTCTCCATGTTAACTGCTTACTCCGGATCAGCTGTTTTTCGCTGCAGCCTTTGCAACAGCTTCGTCAATGGTTCCGACAAAGAGGAATGCCGATTCAGGAAGATCATCATGCTTGCCGTCGATTATTTCCCTGAAGCCTCTTATCGTCTCGGAAAGCGGTACATATGTACCTTCAATACCCGTAAACTTCTCGGAAACATGGAAAGGCTGCGAGAGGAAACGCTGGATCTTACGGGCACGCTCTACAAGGATCTTATCTTCATCAGACAACTCATCAAGACCCATGATGGCGATAATGTCCATAAGTTCGGTATAACGCTGGATTATGCGCTGAACTTCTTTTGCCGTCTCATAATGCTCACGTCCGACAACTTCAGGAGACAGAATACGGCTGGTAGATTCAAGCGGATCTACGGCAGGATAAATACCCTGTGAAGCAATGCTTCTGGACAGAACGGTCGTAGCATCAAGATGCGCAAATGTCGTTGCCGGTGCAGGGTCCGTTAAGTCATCAGCAGGAACATAAACTGCCTGGATCGAAGTAATCGATCCGTTTACAGTTGAAGTAATTCTCTCCTGCAGAGCTCCCATCTCATTAGCAAGCGTAGGCTGATATCCTACTGCGGAAGGCATTCTGCCGAGCAGCGCCGATACCTCGGATCCGGCCTGTGTAAATCTGAATATGTTATCTATGAAGAGAAGCACATCCTGTCCTTCCCTGTCACGGAAATACTCTGCCATTGTAAGTCCGGATAAAGCAACACGCATTCTTGCTCCCGGCGGTTCATTCATCTGACCGTATACCAAGGCAGTCTTGTCAAGAACTCCGGACTGCTTCATTTCGTTATAAAGATCGTTTCCTTCACGGGTTCTCTCACCTACACCCGTAAATACGGATAAGCCGCCGTGTTCTTTTGCGACATTGTTGATAAGTTCCATTATGAGAACCGTCTTGCCTACGCCGGCACCTCCGAAGAGTCCGATCTTACCGCCCTTTGAATAAGGACACAGAAGATCGATTACCTTGATTCCCGTCTCAAGTATCTCCTTGTTAGAAGACAAGGTTGAATATTCAGGAGCTGGTCTGTGGATATCCCATCTCTCAACGCCTTCGGGAGAAGGTTTAAGGTCAGTAGGTTCGCCAAGCACATTGAAGATCCTTCCCAATGTTTCTCTGCCTACGGGTACGGATATCGGTTTGCCTGTATCAACAGCTTCGGCATCACGGCCTAAACCGTCAGTAGATGACATCGCAATGCATCTTGCCGTACTGTCACCTATATGCTGCGCGACCTCAACCACAAGTCTTTTCGAACCGATCTTGAGTTCAAGGGCATTGTTTATCGGAGGAAGGTGTCCCTCCTCGAATCTGACATCGACTACCGGTCCCATTACCTGGGCGACAGTTCCGGTATTTCTATTCTCCATATTTAACCTCCTACTTTCCTGCACCGGACACGATCTCAGTTATCTCCTGAGTGATAGTGCTCTGGCGGGCGCGGTTATATTCAAGTTTCAGATTATCGATCATCTGTTGTGCGTTCTTTTTCGCACTGTCCATAGCCATTCTTCTGGCTGCAACTTCGCAGGCAAAACTCTCACGTACAAGAGCATAGAGTTTGCATGCAAAATACTCGGGAACGAGTTCTTCCAGCATCACGTCAGGTGCCGGTTCCATGATGCCGCCCAATTCTTTTGCATCGGAAGTCCTTTCAAGCGGAAGGAGCTGGAACACCTGCGGCTCCTGGCTCATTATCGAGACATACCTGTTAAAAACAACAAGCACCTTGTCTATCCTGCCTTCGAGGAAATCCTTACAACAGATCTTAGCCTCCTCAAGAGCTTCTTCATATGAATAGTGCTCAGATGACAGATAGCCTCCCTCTTCCGGCTCTTCTCCCTCACTGTCGGGATCAGTCTGATGGTATTTGTCGTAAGATCTCTTGCCTATCGGCTTAATCTCATAGGCATCCATTGTTCTGATGGTCCTGAAAACGTTTGCGTTATATCCGCCGCATAATCCTCTGTCACCGGCGATAACGATAAGCCGCGTTTTTTCAGGGCCGTTATTTGCATTCTGTTCCGTCTCTTCGTCAGCATTCTCCACTGCGTTTTTGGGGAGACCGAAATAAGGACTTTTACGGCATTCAGGACTTGCTGCAAGAGCCATTGTGATCTCGGAAATTGCATCAGAATACTCGCGGCTTGCATACATGGCATCGCAGGCGCGCTTGATCTTCGAAGATGCAACAAGACCCATTGCACCGGTAAGATGCAACGTTGAGTCAAAGCTCTTTATTCTTGTCCTTAATGACTTTATATCCTTTGCCATAATTATTTCTTTTTCATCTTTTCAAGAACTTTTTTGAGTTCTTCTTCATCTTCTTTTTCCCAGGAACCCTTCTCGATGCGGAGCATCCATTCCTTATGCTCATGATCGAGTTTCTCATAGAGACGTTCCTCATAAGATCTTATCTCGCTGATCTCATATTCATTCAGATAACCGTTAATGACAGCGTAGATAATGCCGACCTGTCCGCCGACGGGCACAGGCGCGTTACGGTCCTGTTTCAGTACTTCAACGATTCTTTCTCCCAAATGGAGTCTGGCTCTCGTATCTGCATCAAGATCTGATCCGAACTGGGCAAATGCCTGCAATTCCCTGTACTGTGAATACAGGAGCTTCAACTCGCCGGATACTTTCTTCATTGCCTTTACCTGAGCGGAACCACCGACTCTGGATACGGAGATACCGGGATTGATAGCCGGAATAATGCCGTTGTGGAACATCTCGGTCTCAAGGAAGATCTGTCCGTCAGTAATGGATATGACGTTTGTCGGAATATAAGCCGATACATCACCTGCCTGTGTCTCAACGATCGGAAGCGCCGTGATGGAACCGCCTCCGAATTCGGGAGATACGCACGCCGCACGCTCAAGCAGTCTTGAGTGGAGATAGAATACATCTCCCGGATAAGCTTCTCTTCCCGGAGGTCTTCTGATAAGCAGGGACAGGGCTCTGTAAGCAACAGCATGCTTGGACAAGTCATCGTAGATGATGAGGACATCCTTGCCCTGTTCTCTGAAATACTCTGCCATGGCGCATCCTGAATACGGAGCAATATACTGGACCGGAGCACTCTCTGCAGCCGTTGCCGATACGATTATCGTATATGCCATTGCACCTTCTCTTACAAGATCGGATACAAGTGAAACAATCGATGTGGCCTTTTGTCCGATTGCAACATAGATGCAAATGACGTTCTTATCTTTCTGATTGATTATGGTATCTATCGCAATCTCAGTCTTTCCCGTCTGACGGTCACCGATGATAAGCTCACGCTGACCTCTTCCGATAGGGATCATGCTGTCGATAGCCTTAATACCCGTCTGCAAAGGAACGGATACGCTCTGTCTCTCGATTATTCCCGGAGCCTCTGCTTCAACGGGCCTTTTTGCATCTCCAAAAACCGGTCCCTTACCGTCGATTGGTTCTCCCAAAGGGTTTACGACACGTCCCAGATAGCTCTCACCTACAGGAATGGAAAGAACCGTTCCCGTACGCTTTACCTTGGTACCTTCCCTTATGTCATTCTTATCTGTCAGAATGGCGACAGATACAGTATCATTCTCAAGATTCAACGCAAGTCCTGCTGAACCGTCCTCAAACTCAAGGAGCTCAGTTGATACGCAATTGCGAAGACCATATACGGAAGCAATGCCGTCTCCGACAAGAACTACCGTACCAACTTCACCCATATCTACGCGGTTCTTATAGTTTCTTATCTGTTCCTTAAGAATATTACTGATTTCTTCAGGTTTGCTGACCATAATTACGATATCTCTTTCTCTAAGTTTTTCAGGTTCTTTCTGACACTTCCGTCAAAGAACATTCCGTTTGCCGTTACCGTTATTCCGCCCATCAAAGCGGGATTTATCTTATACTTAGGTCTTACAGTCTTACCTGTAATGGATTCCAGTTTGGCTACGATCTTAGCCTTTTCTTCGTCAGTAAGTTCTACTGCGCTGGTAATCTCTGCATATGTAAACTTCTTGTAGTCCTCGTACATATGCTCGAATTCCTTCTGGGCCTCCAAAAAGGATCCCATGTCAGCCCTCTCAGTCATGACCGCCAAAAACGAATACAGCGTGTCATCGACTTTTCCTTCAAAAGCCTGTTGCAGCGCTTCCATACGCTCACTTTTGGGCACACCGGGATTAGACAGGAATTCGATATAATCAGGCATCTCTCTAAAGAGTCTTTTCAGACTCCTTATATCATTACGGACATCGTCTATATTTCCTGACTCATATGCCGTCTCAAAAAGCGCCAGGGCATATTCTCTGCCTGTGGTATTCATTTGGGCTCACCCATCCTGTCGATTGCATTATCGATAAGATCGCGATGATCATCCATATTGATCTCACGTCCGATAATCTGTTCAGAGATTACCTGCGAAACATCAACAATCTCTTTTTTGATAGTCTCTCTGGCTTCACGTCTGTCACGCTCAATGTCAGCTTTGGCCCTTCGAATGATCTGATCAGCCTTTTCGCGGGATTCATAAAGCATGACTTCATTACGGCTGTTCGCACGCTCGACTGCCTCGTTAATGATCTCATCAGCCTTCTGATCTGCCGTAGCAATCTTCTCTTCCCAGCCGGCCTTCAGCTCATTTGCCTCCTGGCGAGCTTTCTCAGCCTTACGATACTGAGCCTCGATCTCATTCTCCCTTTGGGCCTTGATCTTCTTTACAGGCTCGAAAAGGAACTTCTTCAGGATCAGAAAAAGAATCACCAGGTTTGCCAGTGAAATAACTACCTGCCAGATATTGATTGAAATAATATCCAGATTCTGCATTTTGCTTTGGTCCCGTTATCAGTTGCCGATAGCCTGCATCAATATGTCAACAAATCTTCCCGGTGCAACAAAGATCAGAAGGATCGCGATAACCAGAGCATAAAGACCTGTTGTTTCCGCAACGGCGCAACCCATGAGCATTGTAGTGGTTACATCACCTTTGCATTCAGGCTGGCGTCCGATTGCTTCACATGCCTTAGCAACGGCATGACCTTCACCGATACCAGGACCGATACCTGCGATCATGGCACAACCCGCACCAAGTGCACATCCGCCAAGAATGATTCCGATAGCAAGTTCTAACATTTTTAACCTCCGTATATGTTTATAGATCAGTTATCTTTTTTTATGCGCTCTCACGCTTGTTCGCATTCATGACCGCTGCCCGTGCAGCCTTACGTTCTTCACGCTTCTTTTTCCTGGCCGCATATTCTTCGGCCGGGAAACCGCCGGCAATATACAGCATTGTCAGCATGGCGAAAATAAATGCCTGAAGGCCGCCGCTGAAAAGGTCAAAATACAGAGACAGCACTGCAGGAATACCTATTCTCAGATAAGGGAAATCAGCAAGAGCTCCCGGCAGGAACGAAAAGATCGTTTTAGACAGACCGGTAAGGCCGACTGATACAAGAATTGAAATAATGGAACCTGACAGCACGTTGCCATAGTGACGGAAAGCCATGGATACGGGAGTTGCAAACTCACTTATGATATTAAGCGGTGCCAGAAGAGGAACAGGCTGACCGAAGCTCTTCAGATAAATCCATGGACCGGCCTTCATCTTGTAGTATGTAATCAGGAAAAAGACCAGGATTGCCCATCCGGCAGTTATATTGATATCTGACGTAGGCGGGAAAAGTCCGATCAGTGAAGACAGGCTGGAAAATGCCGACAGCCCCAAAACAGCAGCTACAAAAGGTGCAAAGCCTACAAAATATTCTCCCATGTTGGTTCTGACCAGATTCGTTGATTTCTCAACGATCCATTCTGCCAGAAGCTGCCTTACGGATACATTGCGGGTTTTAAGACCGCTTGTAAGGAAAAGGCATAAGAACAGTATTCCCAGCATTACACACCATGAATTGACCTGTGCTTCCGTGATGGGAAGGTCCTGTATGGGAAGTTTTATCGTAAAGAAAACATGTGCGCCCGTAATATCGATTCCTTCTGATGCAGGAACAAACAGGATCTTGATAACGATTGCAGAAACAAACGAAAGAATTGAAAGCAAAAGGAAAATGATGCTCATTGGACTACATCTCCCTCTTCTGAATTCACACCTTCCGCGGCTTTGGTTTCCTCTGATGCCTTGGCATCAGTTTTCTTATCCTTATTGAATATCATACGCATATACACAGCAATCGTGGCAAACAAAAACGAAGCAAGCATGGTGATGGTATTGAACACACCGGAAAAGACAATGCCCACAGCGAGCGAAACGATCATAAGTGCATATCTTAATGCATGAGATCCCCTCATGATTTCCTTTGCCTTCGTCTCATCTGAGGAAACTGCCTTCTGAACTCCAAGACCCAGCAAAAAGAAATTAAGGATGCCTATTCCGGCGCCAAGCAAATTACCAAGAAGAACACCGATATCCCATTTACCAATGATAAGGAATACTGATTGCATCAGCATACTCAGAATAAGAGTAACCAGACTGACAAACAGCGTCTCTTTTTTGACTGTAGGATCAATCTTCATGATCTTCCGGCGTCCCTTTCAAAACACAGATATTTCCACAGATGAAATTATACCACTCGGTTAGTAGGGATATTTGCAGATAAAACACAGCTTTTGCCCAAAATAGAAATGTCAGTTATTCTGTTCTTGTGTGAAAAAATCAAAATAATATTAGTAATCTGTTCAAATAGCCGGCCGTTTCCGCTATCATATGTCCAGAGGATAGAGAATAGGAGATTTCATCATGGATATTATTGTTGCTGAGAACTTAAAGAGACTAAGAGAGAAACACTCACTTACCCAGGAAGCATTGGCTGAGGTCTGGGGTGTTCCAGAACTTGCAATATACAAGTGGGAAGCAGGACGCCTTCCCGTGCCATATAAGATGTTAGTAAGAATCGCTGATTTTTACGATGTCACCGTAGAAACTTTATTTGTTGACATGCCAGATGAAACCAATAAGGTATCAACATCGGATAAGGTGTCATTTAAATGCAAGGTTTGCGGCGGAGATCTGGTTTATGACTACGTCGCTGCAAGCTGCAGGTGTGCAAACTGCGGTAACAAATGGGCTATTGCTGAGCTTTATCCCAAGTATGCACGAGTAACAGCAACCATTAACAAAGCCAGCGGCATATTAAACAGCAAGGCTGTAATGGCGTCGGCTGATGAAGCAAAACTCCTGTTCAAGCAGGCCATAAATGAGTGCAGCAAGTTCAATGACGAAATTGCTTCTGAACTCATTAAGATCTGCAATGAGGGATTAGCAGAAACAGAAAAGCTGGAGATTTACTGCAGGGGCAAGCATTTCTTTGACAATAGATCCTACAAGAGCGCCGTAAATGAACTTGAGAAAGTCCGCGGTTACAGAGACGCTGATGAGATGATCAAACGCTGCAGAAGACAGCCATAAAGCACGGAGATTCCGATTAAAACAGTATTTAAAAGAGGTGGCTAACGTTTACCGTTGCCACCTCTTTAAATCTTAAGTCATATCATTTTTTACGCTTTTCACTGAATGCTGATCTCAAACGATTACGATATATATCACTTCAGCTTTAGTTGTCTGATATAAGACTGATTTCATTCATGAGTCTTGCAATAATGACCCTGTCACCAATTTGCGGCTCAATTTCAGGCTTCATCATCTCGATGTACCCGAGATGATAATGCAATCCTCTTAATACATAGCCATCCTCGTACTTATTAACGATTTCACCCGAATAAAAACCTACATCCCTTTTTATGAATGAAACTATGGTTTTAATAAAACTATAAATCGCATACAGAGGGAAAACCAAAGCTATCAGCAGAGAGAAAGTACCTCTGCTGTGATGCATTCGGACAACAACAAAATAAAGAAGACATGCTGCAATTGCAGCCACTGCAAATGATACAAGAACAAGCATAAATGCCGTTCCCAGTTTATATCTGATAAATCTCTTTTTGGTTTTTTCGTCTACAGATATACATGTCAAATACTGTTCGCTCACAGCCTTATCTATGTTCTTTTTTACACCTTCGCCCTCTACTACCTGCTTCGGCTTATTCTCAGTTGCTAATGCACTCTTTTTAAACTCAGGCTGCTGAACTTGCGGATTATGTTTTAGAACGCATGGATATATCACGTCCAGATCCCCTTCGGGATTTGCAGTTGAATTGGATATGATGACATGCTTTCCTTTATTGGTTCTTACTATGACCTTATAAGTGTAATAGTCTTTATACCGGTGGCTGTATCTCGATCCGACACGTTCTGTATGCCATATCTGTTTTATCCTAATAGAAGATATATCTTCATATGCAACCGCCGCTACTCCGGCAGATGAACCGATTACCATATCGGGAGCAAGAAAAATACCTGTGTTGCGTAGATATTTTGTTTGCTCTGAATTAGCCTGTTCATCTACCTGTGCTCTTGTAAAACGTTTATCTCCGCATTGGGGGAAATAACTTTTAATGACATCGAAAGTACGGTCTGACACAATACCGGCTATTGCTAATATCATGCCGGGAACACCAAACACAAGATGCGGAACATAATAGAGGCTGTCAGTGTCTCTTACTTTGTTGATTATTCCGATGACACACAGAACTGCCGATACGAGCAAAATAACAAGCGGAATGAACATCAGTATCCCGTTTTCATTAACGAAACTGCATAACACCATATTGGTATACCAATTACGGCGCGGAGGAATCACGATTCCTTTAAAATATGACTCAATGACCCTGTTTAGTTCTTTTTCGGTTCCGACAAATTTAAGACCATGTTCCTTGCAGATACTGATCAGTTCAGCCCTGGTCCATCGGTATTTTTTAAATTCGTTGTAATTCTTTATTTTTTCAAATTTTGGTCTCATTATAATTCAGTTTTCACGTTAGACATCCTGATGCTAATCCATACACACCTGACAACCGGCAACACTCATATACGCATCATGTTTCTCGCATTTAGGAAATCCACAATTAACAGGGTCATCAGCATCTGCTGCAGAAAGCCATTCTGTCAGATTTTTCTCGTCTATATCATCAACACTCATACGTTCTATCAGTTTTCTGAATGTATCCATATACCCAAAGATAACTTCTTCATTCGGCTCGTAATCCAGTGTTTCCCAACCAAGTTTGTTTTTTACGCCATCAATTACGCCAAGCAGGAATTCCTTATCTTCTTCAAAACTGTCTTTCACCCATGGCATTTCCACAATATCGAAACCTACAACACCAAGTCCCATAAAACTCTGGTTGCGTTCAGCCAGAAAAACCATGAACCGCTTCTGACTCTCTGTTTTAGCAAGTCGGCCGCCACTGAGACATAAAACATTTATAAACTTAGCCGTCCCGATATTAGACATATTCAAAGAACCATCATCCAACGGCGGAAGTTCTTTATGTTCCATATATGCTTTTACTCTTTTTTCCACCGCTTCTTTATCGTACCTGAAACCTATACAGTTACCCATATATACCCCTAAACTACGTACCTGCCGCAATTACTAAAGAACAATACTATATCGCTTTATTGGTTCATCGGTCCATACCTGAGCTTCAATATAGCGTTCCGGACCATGTGATCCATCATCATTCCAGTCCTGCGGAAGACCGTAACGGTCAATGATATCCAGTATTTCTTCGTAAGTATAGACCTTTTTTCTGTACTCTTTTCCGTCTTTTATACGCGGGCTGAAGGCCGGCATGGAATCGCCGTATGTAAACGAGATCTTGCGTGTGTCAAACTCCTCTATCGGAATCTTAATAATACCGGGATCTTCGAACCATGTGCTGAGCCAGGGACTGTGTTCCACGACTAGATAATGCGGCGAAGGAATATCCATTATGATGCCCTTATTCTCCGCTTCTTTCCGGACTATTCTTTCGCAGTTCATGCGCTTGGAGATATACCCTGCATCTCTTTGGGCAGTCTGAGACGACGGCCTGTCGAGCTTTATCCTCTCGAGGACCGAAAATGCCTCTTCCTTCGGAAGCGCAGTAAGGCTCTTAAAAGGCCCGGAACGTCTGTCGAAATAATGATAGAGATACAAATTCTTCCTCCTGAATACTACTTGGCATTTATTTAGTCAGCCGCTTTTATTAAATTTTCCTATCTAACGACAAATTATACCAAAAGCTCGTTCAGGCTATGGATAGTATATCAAACCGAATCATATTCAATGGAAAATAGAAAACCACCTGTGGTACAAGTTCCGCAGGCGTTTTAGCGCCGAGGACCTGTTTGAAGCAGCACAGGTGGTTTTCAGTAATTTTGGTGATCGTGAGCGGATTCGAACCGCTGGCCTACCGCTTAGGAGCGTCCAAAGAACATCTAATAACATTGAAAGGGCGGGGTTTCCGGGCTTCACGTTCCTTTTTTAAGCCACTCTTCAGCCACTTATTCCTATTTCATCAAATCTGATTTTTCTTATTATTGGTAGTTCGACATATTCTGGATTTAGTTATCTATACTGTCTATATTCTGATCCAATTATATAACAAAGCTCGAAGAGCTTTCTTTACAGGTCAGCTTATGGTGCAGAGCTTTCCTCTTAACACATAGCCTATCTTTTCATAGCAGGCATTTGAAGCAGCATAATCCGCATCAGTGTAGAGCATGGGCAGGAAGCCGGCTGTCTGGGCAATCCTTGTTACCTGATAGACAAGGTGCTCCGCATAGTGTCTGCGCCTGAATTCATCACGTGTATATACCAGGCCAATCGAAGCCATATCCTCTACAGGATGCCAGTTGCAGCTGGAGGCATATTCACCATCACCTGTTTTCCAGAAATATGCCGTGCCTGCCTTTATATCGTTTTCTGCATAAGTCTTGTATTGTTCGCGGCTCTCCTGATCTATTCCGACAGCTATATGAAACATATCGAAAAAGTCGACTAGGACTTTAACATCATCTTCTGTGCATTGGTGCAGCTCTC
>Ga0265298_10006957_pt1 | contig 13863 bp, 14 predicted proteins | sample AusTroGonzalo_MG_3_FD_193486 | JGI IMG/M metagenome (GOLD analysis project Ga0265298, IMG submission 193486) | Bovine rumen microbial communities from tropical cattle in Woodstock, Queensland, Australia - Gonzalo_01 | ecosystem: Host-associated > Mammals > Digestive system > Stomach > Rumen ...
CATGGAAAGAAGAACGGTCAATGAGGTGAAACAATGGAAGACTGAGCACATCAAGACTAATCCTATGAGTAAAAGGAGAAATTTACTTGTCGCATAACGGGTACATCAAATTGGACACCCTATTTCGGAAAATATCCTCCAGAGGATGTCATCAACCTTGCTGAGCAACAGCTGCTCACTCCCCAAGAGTACGACTTTGTCTATAAGTTGGCTGTATGGGTATATCGTGCTATCGTGGTGTTCCGAGACTCGCATCCTGAGAGCGACGTAGTGCAACAGCAACTGGTACAGCACATGTCGAATGGTCGCCTGCAGGAGTGCAACACCTACCTCGATATTTTATTGGCCTTGCAGAAGTTCAATCGCGACAATCAGGATTTCTTTTTCTTCGTGCTGCGCAACCTGCATTCAGGCTTCAACAAAATCAACTGGATGCGAACCATCAGCAAGAGTCAGGCTGTGGTGCAGGACAATGTGCCCATCTATCTGAATCCTGTCAATAAAAAACGGCAGGTGAACTTCGACGAGGAATTGCTGGTGATTTTCTTCTCCATTCTCAATTACATGCATAATCATTATGGCTTCCCTGTGAGTATTCCTGTGAACTACGAACTTATCACGGGAGCCAGATTCGAAGCATATCTCAACGGACAGGGAAAGGCAAGACTGCTACGCATCAAGAACAAGTATTTCTCAGATAAGGCCGTCTATTTGTGGGAACTCTGTTTTGCTTTCTTTGACATGAGCCGCAGGGTGAAGGTGGAAGTAAGCGACCAAGAGTACATCTTGGTGAAGAACTTTAATATCGTGTTTGAGGCCATCATCGATGAACTGATTGGTACCGACCGCAGTCTGTTGCCTAAACGCTTGGCCGACCAAAGCGACGGCAAGACGGTGGACCATCTTTGGGTGGACTCCATCCTGTTGCCGACAAGTGAGGAAACACCTGTGTACTACATTGGCGACAGCAAATACTATAAACATAGTACGCCTGTAGGAGAGAACTCCATCAGCAAGCAGTTTACTTATGCTCAAAACGTTATTCAATGGAGTTTCGATGCATTGAAAGGAATAACAGAATGTAATGACTCGAAATACAAAATCCGCCTACGCGATGACAGAACAGAGGGATACAATGTGTTGCCAAATTTTTTTATTAGTGCGAAGGTGGACTTTGAGAAACTGGACTATAACGAAGAGAACCTTCGACTGCATGATGGCAAGAATCAACATGAGTCATCGCAATTTAGTGACCGTCTATTTGATAGGGATACGTTGTTGCTTAGTCATTATGATGTCAACTTCCTCTTTGTATTGGCCATGTATGCCCGTAACAACCCAAGTAGCAAAGAGGCTTGGAAGACTGATGTAAGGAAGCGTTTCCGTGAAAGGGTGCAGGCTGTGTTAGAGGAAAGATATACCTTCTATGCTATGAAGGGATATGATGCGGAAGAATCAGAGCAATACATTACCACACACTTTCAAGAACTGCTGGGCAAACTCTATAGAACTCCTAACGAAAAGAGTATCTATACCTTGGCTGTGGAGAAAAAGGATGGCGGAGAGGGAACATTGGTTCGCGAGCTTCGCAAGCATTTCTATGTTACAGAATGCAGACTGGCAGACAATCCGCAGGACAAGATTGACGACCAGATTCAGAAACAAGGGCAGATGCCAGTAGGAAAATGCATTGTAGTAGATGATAACTATTGTGAAAGAACAGCAGAGATGATACGTGAGAAAGGGTGTTATGCCATAGGTTTGGGCGATACCTCAGGAGCTTTGACGCTGGCAGATGGTTTCATGAGCGCACAGTATCTCATACTTCACAAGTTGACCGCACCAATTGTTTTTGTCTTGAAATCAGGCCCGCAGCTAATAACCAAAGAGCAGTTGAAGGATATTCCATGCAAGTTGAAAGACAGTCAGATATTCATTTTGTTTCAGATTGAGCGTGAGAAGCCGTCCATTGCAGAGAAAGTGAGCCAATATGCATTGAATCATCCACCTATGGGTTATTCAAGACGCCAGTCGTATGTGACAGATATCAACTTCATGTTTACTCTACCAAAAGAGTGACCCTGGGCTTTTCACTGATAAGGAGGGGAAACGCCAACAGGGAACGGCTCAATTTACAAAAGAGTCAATTGCAATGATTTCGTTGAACATCTTTCAAGATATCATGGCTTCGTACAAGGTAAGGAAACTATGCTATAGTGGCATACCCTGTTTGGTAATCAGTAATCATGGCGACGGTATGCCGTAATCTTACCGCTGGTATGCCGTAATCACGCTGGCAACGATCGGCGTTCTTGCTGCCATATATATTGAATTGCGCTGCAATATATGCTTAGTTGCAAAAAAGTTGTAACAACTTTCAGAAAAGCTGTAACAACAATTTTAAAAGTTGTAACAGCTTTTTTGTAATATAGTATCTCTTACATTGCAATGAGGCATATATTGTGCTCTAAAAGATATTTAAATGGAAAGCAGCGGATTATCACAGGGTCGGAGAACATGATCATTTTCAAGGAGTGTGTAAAATACCTGTTATAGTTCATCCCAACGTAAGAAATATACCCCAAGCAGTTTGATGGGTATTTGCAGTTCAGTGGCTGTCTTGCGCCAGTCTTTGATGACGGAACGAACCTCCTCGATAATCTCTGCTGCCTCCTGCCTTTCAAGCATATAGTTCTCGCTTGCGGAGAGTAGGGCATTGATGTCCGACTGTTCAGTATATGAATCGATGAGCAGGCATTGATGTGAATTTGCACCAGGGTTGATGTCGTAGGCAGGTGAGAGTGTCCAGCCTTTCGGGGTAAGCAGGAAACCATGATTGCGGAAATGGTCGTCGGTGTTGCCGAACATGACGTTGAAAGCTACTCTGCGATAGAGTTCTCTAAGATTCTGCCGTACATCGGTGCAACCGCGAAGGATGAAATCTACGATGTCCAGATAACCATTGCCTGTGCTGCAGCCGACTCCGTCATCAAGACCAAGCAACGACATGGCAGAAGCAAAATGAATGCGACGGCCATCCTTTGTCCTGTCGAAACGTTCGGAGAGTAGCAGGTCGCGGTCTTTTGAAATCCTAATGGTGCGGGTCTTTGCTACATGGATGCCAGCCTTGACCGCAAGTTGATGCGAGAAGTGCTCAATGAGTTCCGTATTCTCCAAGTCTTTTTTTGACGGGAACTTGGCCACATATAGTGTACCATCGGCATCGACAACATTAGCTTTTGGACGAGCTCCACCGAGCGAGGTTCCTGGGTCAATCAACTGGTCGAGCCAACGTTGTTCTGGCAATTCGTTGCGTTCTTCTGCCAACTCAATCTCATGGCACGCATCGCATAGAGCTCGAAGACTTTCAATAGGCGGGACAAGGTATTGGGCGCTTGCATTTATATAGCTATCGCTGTCTTCTTCCTTGTAGCGTATACCGCCCATACGGGTAAAGTCCTCAATACCGATGAGGTAGTCGTAATTGGTGAGCATACGCGTCGGTCTCCCTTCCGACTGGGCTGTCAGTCGCTCTCTACGGTCAAGCAACAAGCGGCCCCAACGGTCTGGGAAGGAATCCTTGACGAAGCCGAACACATTATCATTACCACGAGGATGCTGCAACGAAGGGACATTCATCAGGTCACCGCTCAGTAGAATACCACCATACTGTTTCAGCCACTGGCGCGAATACTCAAAAACAAAATGGTCTTTGCCACGAACGTGTTCGTAGCCTAATATTCCAATCTCCTGAGGGGCAGCAAGGAAGTCGAAATCTGCGTAAACTGTAATCTTTTTCATTTCCTCAGTAATTCTGCATCCTGAAGCTGACGGCCGAGGGCGTCGTCGGCAGCAAGCAAGGTGATGTCGTTTTCCAGATTAAGCGCAAATAGTACGCGAGCATAAATACCCATGGAGACCGTCGGGTCACCATGTTCCACTTTAGAGACAGTCAGCCGCGTCACCGTTGCCCTGTCTGCTATGTCCTGCATGGACAGATGCCTGCGCTTACGTGCCAGCATAATCTGCTCGCCCATGATCTTCAGCTTCTGACTCAATGCTCGTGGCATCGTCTTTCCAAATGTATTCTTACCCATAATTGTCTTTTATTGGGCGCAAAAATAAACAAAAATGTTTAATATAACAAACATTTTGGGAAAATTCTGCATTTCATCCTTTGTTTTTGACTCATTTCATGGTCTTTATTCAAAATTAACACCTGATTACTTGGTCGTTTCGGAAGATTTGTTTACCTTTGCAAACCAGTTAAACAAATAATCTCTAAAACAAATACTTAAAACAGATGAAGAACGGAAAGACTTGTTTTGGCGTGATCATCGGAACACGCGCCTACTTTAATTCGGAATTGGCAAAAGACGTACGCAAGCAACTGCTGAAGACGCTTGACGAGGGTGGCTATGAATATGTCATTCTGCCAGAGGACGCCACACCCACGGGTAGCAGTAGTATTGAGACCCGCGAAGACGGGTTGAAGGTGTCGAAGCAATTTCGTGAACATCGCGATGAAATCGACGGAATTATCGTCTCTTTACCTAATTTCGGCTTCGAAATCGGCATCATCAATGCCATCAGCGATGCTGACCTGAACGTGCCCGTCATGGTACAGGCTTGTGACGATGAGAACGACAAGGTGGACCTTGACTCACGTCGCGATGCATTCTGCGGAAAGATCTCCGTATGTAACAATTTATATCAATATGGCATCCCGTTTACGGACACCACGCTGCACACCTATTCTATATATGACCCGCTGCTTAGGAAGGACATCGACCGCTTTGCCGCCATCTGCCGCGTCGTGAACGGTCTGTGCCACTGTCGCATCGGTCAGATTGGCACACGTCCGTTAGGCTTTAACACCTGCAGGGCCAGTGAGAAGCTGTTGCAGCGCACGGGTATCACCGTGGTACCTGCCGACCTCAGCGAAATCCTCTATGCTGCAGAAAAGGTCAGCGACGACGATCCGAAGTTCAAGACGATGTGTGAACGTATACAGAACTACGCCCTCGTTCCTGAAAACTACCGTGAAAAGCTGAATCTGCAGGCAAAGTTCGGTGTGGCTGTCGAGAGCTGGATAGAACAGAACGACGTACAGGCTGTGGCCATCCAGTGCTGGGACTCGCTGGAACAGAATTACGGCTGTGCCGCCTGTGTCACCATGTCGATGCTATCGGACAAACTCATTCCTGCCGCCTGCGAGACCGATATTGCCGGAGCCGTCTCGATGTATGCCTTGTCGTTGGCAAGCGGTCAGGCTCCTGCACTGCTTGACTGGAACAACAACTTCGCTGAAGATCGCAACAAGTGTGTTTGTACGCACTGCGGTAACTATCCGAAGTCGTTTGTCGGCAACAACAACCTGAAATTGGGTCCGTTGGGGGTATTGGGCAGAACATTAGGCAAAATCAACACCTTTGGTGCCGTCTATGCCAAGGTTTCAGAAGGTCCGTTTACCTTCTTCCGCATCTCTACTGACGACCCGAAAGGCTGCATCAAAGCCTATCTGGGTAAGGGACAGATCACCGACGACCCGTATGGCATGGATGGTTGTATAGCCGTTACAAAGGTCGATAACCTGCAGAAACTCATGAAGTATATCTGCAAAAACGGCTTCGAACACCACGTCGCCATGTGCCGTACTGATGTCGTCGACATTCTCAACGAAGCCGTCGAAACTTATCTCGGTTGGCAACTCTATGTCCACGAGTAAGCAAAAATGATGGTAAAAAACAGCTATTTCAATGGGAAAAATGGGGAAAGTACCAGTTTTTCCCATTTTTTTATCGGTTTTTGCGCGTAAGATAGCGTTATTTTTCATATCTTTGCAACTGAAAACAAACTACTTTCAAAAATATTACTGACCCAATTATGGCGACAAACACTTTTAAAGAGCGAACCCAACGTCTGGTGGCACAGTTCTGTTCAGGCAACGACAAGGCTTTTGCAGAGTTGTACGACATGTACGTACAGATGCTTTTCAATTATGGTATGAAACTTACCAACGATCAGGAGTTGTTAAAAGACTGCATTCACGATGTCTTTGTCAAAGTGTACAGCAAGCGCAACGAGAAGAATGCCATCAACAATCTGTGTTCCTACCTGCTCATTTCGCTGAAGAACCGTCTGTTGGACGAGTTCCGCCGGCAGACCTTCTCCACTCCCAACGAAGTGGAAGAGTACGAGTATCGTCGTGCTTCTGAAGATGTCGAGCACGATTATCTCTGTCTGGAGCGCGAGCAGATGCAGACCGCAAAGGTAGCTCATCTCATGCAGAACCTGACAACCCGCCAACGCCAAGCTATTACCTTATATTATTTAGAAGAGCGCAAGTACGATGAAATCTGCGATATTATGCAGATGAACTATCACTCTGTACGCAACCTGATGCACCGCGGCATGCTGAAACTCCGTGAAGCAGCCATGTGAGTGGTGAGCGATAAGTGATAAATGGTGATGACAAACGGCTGTGTGTTTCGTCCTTATTGAAGAAATAAGTGAAACACGTGAAAAGAGTTATTTACACAAACGTAGAACAATTTCTTTGTGATGACGATTTCATTCGTTATGCCTTGGATTGTACCCCTGACAGGAATTCCTATTGGGCTACTTATCTTTCGGCTGCTCCTCCCATTCGCAGTGCCTATCTGAAAGCCTACGACATCCTGACACACTTGGATGACTGCGACTATCTGACCCCTGAGCAGACTGAGCAACTGAAACGGCGGATATTCCAGTCATTACATGCCAACGTCAACTAATCGTGAAAGTCCAGCGACAGCTGGCCATCTCCCAACATATTAAACGTTTTCCGATGAAATGGGGTGATTCCGTACTTTCGGATAGCCTCACGGTGCTTTTTTGTGGGGTATCCCTTGTTCGACATCCAGTCATACTGAGGATACTCCTTTGCCAGTTCGTCCATATAGTCGTCACGGTATGTCTTGGCCAGAATGGAGGCTGCAGCTATCGACAGGTATTTACCATCACCTTTCACAATGGTTGTATGCGGCAGTCGCTTAGGAGCTCTGTCTCCCTGGGTGATGAAATAGGGTTTAAAGCGGTTACCATCCACAATGATGGCTTCCGGCCGTACCGTCAACTGGTCTAAAGCACGGTGCATAGCCAGAATGGAAGCATTCAAGATGTTAATTTTATCGATTTCATCGGGAGTAACCACCCCTACAGCCCATGCCACCGCATCGTGTTCGATGATTTCACGCAACTGCTTGCGCCGCTTGTCAGTCAACTGCTTCGAGTCGTTCAGATCCTCGTTTTGATAGTCTTCAGGGAAAATAACTGCTGCTGCATAGACACTGCCAGCCAGACAGCCACGCCCAGCTTCATCGCAGCCTGCCTCTATCTTTCCTTGATAATAATGACTTGCCAGCATGGATGAAAAATGAAAGATGAAAGATGAAACATTAAAAATTACAATCACTTCGCCCAAATGGATTAAAACATTTGACTGACACGTCGGATACCTGCTACCAGGACGTCAATCTCTTCCTTGGTGTTATATAGGGCGAACGAAGCACGGACCGTTCCGCTGATGTCCAGTCGTGTCATGAGAGGCTGGGCACAATGATGACCCGTACGAACGGCTATGCCGAGGCGGTCGAGCAGGGTACCCATGTCCAAGTGATGGATGTTACCGACAAGAAATGAAACAACAGCAGCACGATGACTGTCCAACGCCGGACCAAATACCCTGATGCCCTCGACAGTGCTTATCTGCTCCATACAATACTGTGTCAGTGTCGCCTCATGAGCCTCCATATTGTCGAGACCTATCGTCTGCATGTAGTCAATGGCAGTAGCTAAACCGTGGGTGGCAATATAGTCGGGCGTGCCAGCCTCAAACTTAAAGGGCAGGCGTTCGAAGGTGGTCTTCTCCCATGATACACGATCAATCATTTCGCCACCACCCTGATAAGGAGGCAGCTTCTCCAACCACTGTTCCTTGCCGTAGAGTACGCCAACACCCGTCGGCCCATACATCTTATGACCACTGAAGGCATAGAAGTCGCAGTCGAGCTGCTGCACGTCAACCTTTGTATGCGGTGCACCCTGTGCTCCGTCCACCAAAACAGGAATGCCATGCTGGTGGGCCTTGTCGATGACGAACCGGATGTCGTTAACCGTTCCCAGCACGTTGCTGACATGTGCAATGCTGACTATTTTGGTCCTTTCGGTCAGAAAATCATCGATTTCATCGAGAATCAGATGACCATCATCGTCAATGGGCAGGTGCTTCACGACGATACCCTTTTTCTGTGCTTGTAACTGCCAGGGAACAATATTGGAGTGGTGCTCCATGTCGCTGACCAACACTTCGTCACCAGTCACCATCTGCGAGTCACAGAACGATGCCGCCACCAGATTGATGGCCTCGGTAGTGCCACGGGTAAAGACAACTTCCTCCGTCTTGCGGGCATTGATGAACTGCCGTACCTTCTCGCGGGCTGCTTCATGCAAGTCTGTAGCCTGCTGGCTGAGATAGTGGACACCACGGTGGACATTGGCATTCACGTTCAGATACTCTTCCCGCATGGCATCAAGCACACACAAGGGCTTTTGCGTCGTAGCCGCATTGTCAAGATAGACCAGCGGCTTGCCATACACTTCGCGCGACAGGATTGGAAAGTCCGCGCGTATCTTATTAATATCGTACATATACTGTTTTTCTTTATTGCGGTGCAAAAATACGAAATAATTATCAATTATCAATTGTCAATTATCAATTATTTTGTACCTTTGCAGCCGAATTATATCATTTATCTATCAAATCAGTTATTGTCATGGTGGAATCGAAACTTGTCATTTACAATACGCTGACGCGCCAGAAAGAGCGTTTCGAGCCGTTGAATGCCCCCCACGTAGGTATGTATGTCTGCGGACCAACCGTTTATGGCGACCCTCATCTGGGTCATGCCCGTCCGGCCATCACCTTCGACCTTGTGTTCCGTTACCTGAAGCATCTCGGATACAAAGTCAGGTACGTTCGTAACATCACCGATGTAGGTCATCTGGAGCACGATGCCGACGAGGGTGAGGACAAGATTGCCAAGAAGGCACGTTTAGAAGAGCTGGAACCTATGGAGATTGCCCAGTACTATACCAATCGCTACCATGCTGCCATGGCAGCTTTGAACGTGCTGCCCCCCTCCATAGAACCGCATGCTTCGGGGCATATCATCGAACAGCAAGAACTTGTCCGACAGATTCTGGATAACGGCTTTGCCTACGAGTCGAACGGCTCTGTCTATTTTGATATTGAGACGTATAACAAGCAGTATCACTATGGTATACTGTCAGGCCGCTCACTGGAAAACATCAAGGATGAAAGCCGTGAACTGGCCGGCATCGGTGAGAAAAAGAACCAGGCCGACTTTGCGTTGTGGAAGAAAGCCCAGCCTGAGCACATCATGCGCTGGCCGTCTCCCTGGAGCGACGGATTCCCCGGATGGCACTGCGAATGTACGGCCATGGGGCGCAAGTATCTGGGTGAGCAGTTCGACATTCACGGTGGCGGCATGGACTTGGTATTCCCCCATCATGAGTGCGAGATAGCACAGGCTGTGGGCTCCATGGGTCATCAGGCTGTCAAATATTGGATGCACAACAACATGCTGACTATCAACGGCCAGAAGATGGGTAAGTCGTATAATAACTTCATCACACTGGAGCAGTTCTTCACGGGCAACCACCCGCTCTTGAATAAGGCTTATTCTGCCATGACCATCCGCTTCTTCGTATTGAGTGCCCACTATCGTGGTACGGTGGACTTCTCGAATGAGGCCTTGATGGCTGCTGAGAAGGGGCTGGAAAAACTGCTGAACGCCATCAACGACCTGGAACGTGTACAGGCTTCGGCCGAGTGCGACGCTGAAACGAAGAAGGTGGTAACGGAGTTACGCCAGAAGTGTTATGACGCCATGAACGATGACTTTGCCACGCCACAGGTCATCAGCTACCTCTTTGAGGCTTGCACGACGATTAATAAGCTCGTGGACCACAAAGCCACCATCTGTGCCGACTGTCTGAAGGAACTGAAGGAGGTGATGAGTCTGTTTGCCTTCGACATCCTTGGACTAAAGTCCGAGAACAAGGGTTCGAACGATGCCCGCGAGGAAGCTTTCGGCAAGGTGATGGACATGGTGCTGGAACTGCGTGCCAAGGCAAAGGCCGACAAGGACTGGGCAACCTCCGACAAGATTCGCGACGAGTTAGCTGCTGCCGGCTTTGAGGTGAAGGACACCAAGGATGGTGTTACTTGGCGTCTGAACAAGTAAACAACTGAGCAACCTCACAGAGTTCGTCATACCACGCCTGTCCGAAACGGCGTATGAGTGGCTCTTTCAGGAACTGATAAACGGGAAGGTGCATAGCCTTCCCGTTTATGATGGCATCCTTACACACTGCCCATTGGTTATAATTCAGTCCGATGAGTCCGTTCGAAAATTTCTTTTCACGGATTGGGTAAAGGGCGCAACTGATGGGTTTGCAAAAGTGCGTCTTGCCATGACGATAGGCCTTTTCCAACATACAGAGCCAACAAGGGTCGTCAGCATCTTCTTCTGACATGGAGAGACAGCGTGCAAACACACACTCCTTGCCCCTGACAATGCTCGTCACCAAGTCACCGTCTTGGTCAGTATAGGCCACGCCCTGCTTGTCGATAACCGACTGTGCCGAAGCACTCAAGTCGCCCCATACCGTGTCAAGAGCCTCCTCAATGTGCATGATCTCGTCAGTAGTCACTGGGGCACCGGCATCACCTTCCACACAACAGATGCCTTTGCACTTTTCGTAATCGCAACAGAAATACTCAGTCAGGATATCGGACGAAATCAAGATGCCACCAACTTCTAAAATGGGAGGTATATTCATGAGTGAAGAGTGTTTTACCAATTGACAGGTGTGATACCGTGTTGCTCAAGGTAGGCATTGCATCGGGAGAACTGGTGTTGACCGAACCAGCCGCCACGGTTAGCCGAGAGAGGTGAAGGGTGGACGGACTCAAGGACAAGGTTGTTGGCCCTGTCTATCATATAGGCTTTACCACGGGCATAGCCGCCCCATAGCATGTAGACCAGATGCTGGCGGTGTGTGGCCAGGGCACGGATGGCAGCATCGGTGAACTGCTGCCAGCCCAACATGGAATGGCTATTGGCCTGATGTGCCCGAACGGTCAGCGTCGCGTTGAGCAACAGTACCCCCTGTTCAGCCCATCGTGTCAGGTTGCCAGATGACGGCATAGGGGTGCCGAGGTCTGCTTGAATCTCCTTGAAGATGTTCTGTAGCGATGGTGGAAACATGATGCCGTCCTGAACCGAAAAGCTTAGTCCGTGAGCCTGTCCTGGTTCGTGATACGGATCTTGTCCGATGATGACGACCTTAACCTGGTCAAAGGGGCACAGGTTGAAGGCGTTAAAGATGAGTCTGCCTGGCGGGTAGCACGTAATTTGGGCATACTCTTTCCGTACGACATTCGTCAGTTGGACGAAATACGGTTTGTCAAATTCCGCAGCGAGGTGCTCTTTCCAGGAGGGTTCTATTTGTACGTTCATGGACTTTACTATATGTTTGTTTACAGGTAGAATACTGATTCAGGCCCCATGCAGAACAAGAGGTCGAGGATGGAGAGATTGGACAGGAAACCATGTTTGTGGCGGAATACCTGCCAGTAGCTCTTAGGTTCGAAGTCAGGGTCGGGTTGCGGATGCTTGGCATGAATGACGTCACGATAGTCTACGATGGCTGACGGCTGATGGCTAATGCCTGATACCTGATGGCTGACGCCTGAGAGATACTCCGTAGTATAGTTGACGGTTGGTTGGATGTCAAGGAGTTCGCACATCTTCTGGCGGATGGCTTCGTTGAAATCTATCAGGAAAACGTATTTCTTCTCAAAGAAGGGACGGATGTCGTCAGCATAATAGTCGAAGAAAGGACTCTCACTATATGCCGACTGCAAAGCATTCCAATGGACGCGTCGCCATTGGTTGTGGTCGCTGATGCGCAGATCCTTGACTTTTTGATCGTTGGCATCATGCTCGACGGGTACGGTGAGTGCCTGAATGCCGTTGGCTGTGGCAATGACACAGCGGTTGCGGTAGGTCTGCTTCTGGTAGGAGTCGTACTGCTCAATGACACATTGGTCGAAGCGGTTCAGTTTCTGATACCACTGAACAGGACCGAAGTAGGTGGTTTGTAGCAGGGCAGTACTCATCAACGTCCTATGTTCAGTGATTTCCGGTTGTAGAGCACGGTGACTACACGTCCTATGATGTTGTTCTCAGGAATAAAGCCCAGATGACGTGAGTCTACAGGATTGCTGCCATTAATCGCTTCCAGCCAGTAGTAGTCGATTTTGGCACACGTTTTCCGTCCTGGTACAGTCAACAGCCCTTCTGTGGTAACGATAGTATCGCCGGGAACGGCTGCACAGCGGGCTATACAAATCCCTGCGACAGAATCGTGGGGGGCTGTGAAGGCGACGATGTCGCCTTTCTCGACAGGCTGGCGCAGTAGTCGGCTGTAGGGCAGCAGGCCATTGCCTTCAATCCGCAGTCCGTAGCTGCAGCGGTTGACCAGCAGTTGGTCACCATTTTTGAAAAGTGGCGTCAGTCCGTTGCCTGTGACACCATGAATGGAAAAAACCAAAGCACGGAAAGCAAGCATCAGCCCTATTGCTGATGCGAATGCTATCACATACTTCAGCCAATTTGCCATAGCTTCTCACCTCTTGCCTCTCACCTCATTTATTTAATATTGTCTACAAAGCGGAAGAGGCGACTCCAGCGGATGCCAGAGAAGCCGTGGCGGTCAGGATCACTGCTCCACCAGATGAAGATGGGCTTGCCCACAATGTGGTCTTCAGGCACGAAACCCCAGTAACGCGAGTCAAGCGAGTTGTGACGGTTGTCACCCTGCATCCAGTAGTAGTCCATCTTGAAGGTGTATTTGGTCGTCTCCTGGCCATTGATGAAGATCTTGCCATCCTTTACTTCCAGCGTATTCTTCTCGTAAGTACGGATAGGACGCTCGTAGATGGGCAGGTTCTTCAGTGTCAGCTCGACGGATTCGCCCTTTTTAGGAATCCATATCGGTCCGTAGTTGTCACGTGTCCAGTGCATGTTGCCGTTCAGCGGATAAGTGTCCAGGTCGCTGGCATCCGTGTTCAACTTAACGCTCTCCACAATGTCCTTGCGCTTCTTCAGTTCCTCGGCGGCATGGTTGGTCAGTGGCATATAGCCTTGCGTATTGAGACTGGCCAGGTCTTCCATGGTGATACCCAGTTCCTTCATGATATCATCAGACAATCCCTGACGCAGCTTTACACGATACGTATACTGCACATTGTCAGGCTCCTTGTTGGCCTTGCCATCCAAATAGACTACGCGATCCTTGATTTGCAAAGTCTGTCCGGGCAGTCCCACGCAACGTTTCACGTAGTTCTCACGGCGGTCAGCAGGGCGTGTGTCAATGAGTCCGTACTCCTGCGGATTGCGGGCAATCTCGGAGCGTCCTGCCTGGTAGATGGTATTGAAGTAGAGAGGTAGCTGTTCTTGTGTCAACGAGTCAGGATTAGGCCGCTGTGGATACATCTGATAGCCCATTTGGTAACACATCTGATAGAAATCGTATGCCTGATACTGTGGAGCCGAGCAGATGGTGTCACCAGCCGGGAAGTTGAACACCACGATGTCGTTCAGCTCTACCTTGCCCAAACCCTTTACACGACGGTAGTCCCAGTGCGGCCATTCTATGTACGACTTGCACTCAAACAGGGGCATCGTATGTTGGGTCAATGGCATGGAAGAGCTGAACGACATCGTGGTG
>Ga0265298_10006958_pt1 | contig 13859 bp, 8 predicted proteins | sample AusTroGonzalo_MG_3_FD_193486 | JGI IMG/M metagenome (GOLD analysis project Ga0265298, IMG submission 193486) | Bovine rumen microbial communities from tropical cattle in Woodstock, Queensland, Australia - Gonzalo_01 | ecosystem: Host-associated > Mammals > Digestive system > Stomach > Rumen ...
TCAGACGTGAGGAAGTCGACAAGAGTTTCGGATTGATAGTCTACGAGCTGCCATACAAGAGCACCGACGACCTCAATGGCGAACGCCTCATCAAGGTGCGCGACTCCGTGACAAAGAAATACATACCGGGCCCTACAGACGGCAGCTATATGTCGCACGACGACTATTTCATCAAGCCTGTTTTCAAGACCATACCAGATTTCCCAGCCGGCTATGCGGTAGAGACCCGTGGCCTCTGGAAGACCGAAGGCGAGTTTATGGCAGGACCGTTTGTATCGTATACGGTGGTGAATCCGGAGGCGACAAAAATCGTCACCGTTGAAGGTTTTATCTACTATCCGAACAAAGCCAAACGCGACTTGCTGCGTCAGCTTGAATCAATCTTGTGGAGCTTAAAGTTTTAACTTCTGCCCCACTTTCAGATCGTTTGTTTTCAGATTATTGAGTTTCTTGATGTGATCGACGGTGACTCCGTACTTCTTGGCTATTGACCAGAGCGAATCGCCCGACTTCACAGTGTAAACCGTAGTGCCGTTGGCCGGAGTGCTTGCCTTGGCCGAAGTGTTCAGAGTCTCAGGCGGATACACTTTCAGTCTCTGACCGACTTTGATGGTGGTGGAGCTCAGGTTGTTCCATTTCTTAAGGTCGGTGACTGTGCATTTGTATTTGGCTGCTATCTTGCCGAGAGTCTCGCCCGATTTGACCACGTGAACGGTCTGGGTGGTCGAACGCTCCACCGGAGCCGTGTTGCCGGCCTGGGCCATAGGTGCGCCCGAGTTGTACACTATAAGCTTCTGACCTATGCTGAGATTGTCAGATTTCAAGTTGTTCCACGACTTGAGCTGCTTGACGCTGACGTGGTATTTCTTGGCTATGATGCTAAGGTTCTCTCCCCTTTTCACAATGTGGACGCTGCGGTCTGAAATCTGTTTCATGCGCTCCTGCAGCTTCTCCTTGTCGATGCCGCTCTTAGTCTTGAAGGTGTAGAGTTCCTTCTCGTGCACAATGTATTCATCCACATATTTTTCAGGAATCTGAAGTATGAGAGGCTTCTTTGCAGTTGCCGGAATTATCTGTGCCTTATACTGAGGGTTGAAGAATTTGAGGTCTTTCATCGGGATGCCGAGCATTTCGTTGAGCTGGTCGAAATGCAGCACATCGTTCACCATAACTGTGTCTATGCCGTTTTTGATGATACCCGGATCCAACGGACAGATATTGTGTTCGGCCGGGTAATTCATGACATAATTGACAGCTATGAAGGCCGGCACATAACCGCGTGTCTCGCGAGGCAGATATGGCCAGATGGCCCAGTAATTCTTGATGCCTCCCGCTCTACGGATGGCCTTTTTAACGTTGCCGGCGCCACTGTTGTAGGCCGCAAGTGCAAGGAACCAGTCGCCAAACTGGTTGTAAAGGTCGCGCAGGTGCTGGCATGCCGCCTCGGTCGATTTCAGAGGGTCGAAACGGTCGTCAACAAGGGTGGTTACATTGAGTTTATACATCTTACCGGTGGCATACATAAACTGCCACAAACCCTTGGCACCTGCCCATGAACCGGCGGTAGGGTTGAGAGCCGACTCAACCACTGCCAGATATTTCAGTTCCAAAGGCATGTTGTATTTGTCAAGAGTCTGTTCAAACAGAGGGAAATAGACGTCTGCCAGACCCAGAATCCTCTCGGTTTTGTCGCGTTTGCTCACTGCATACACATCGATAAACGATTTCACATGCTTGTTGTAGACCAGCTCGATGGTTGTGTTGCGGTTAAGTTCCTCAATGCGCTGGGCATACACGCTGTCGGGGAAGGTAGGGATATATCCTGGAGGATAGTTACAGGTGTTTTCCAGACTTCCGTCAAAGTAAGGTATAACCTGCAGAGTGTCAATCATCTCCAACATGTCCGTCGACTCGTCGACTATGCCTTTACCTGAGTTCTCATCATCAAACAGCTGCTGTATTTTCACCTGAATGCTGTCTGGAAGGTTGGGGTTTATGGTGTCGAGGTCGTAGTTGTATTCAATAATAGCAGCTTCTTCGGCTTCTTTGTCATCATCGTCGTCTATGTCATCATCAATGGCAATCTGATCGTCATTATCAATTTTTTCATTGACAACTTCCTTGTTTTCAGCGTTCTTGGCCTTTTCGGCTTTTTCCTTGCGAAACTCGTTAAACTCATTGATTGTTGCACACGACATCATGATGGCTGACAATATCAGTGCAATGATAAACAACTGCTTTTTCATGTTTTTGGATTTTTCCCGTTACAATATTTTAAAAACGCAAATATACGAAAAAAGTTGTATCTTTGCGAGCTAATTTTAAATAAGGTATTAATTATTTACACAATATGAAAAAGTTATTTTTTACTCTTGTTGCTTTTGCATTATGCTTTAGTGTGAAAGTCAGTGCTCAGGAACAGAAAACTCCTGATTGGAAGAGATGGCACTATCTCTCTGAAGAAGAAATGAATACGCCTGTAAGGGCTGAGAATTTCGTTGAAACCGACCCTCCGACAGGCACACCTCGTTTTGTGGCCGAGTTTGAGCCCATGCAGGGCGTAATGATACGCTACCCTCTCGGTATTCCTACAAGTTTAGTCGCACAGTTGGCCGACAACTGCCATGTCTACTGCATAGTATCATCATCATACCAGAGCAGTGCACAAAGCTCATTCCAAAGTGCAGGTGTCAACATGAACAACGTGACATTTGTGAATGCCGCATCAGATTCTTACTGGGTTCGCGACTACGGTCCGTGGTATATTTTCGAGGACCGCAACCCTGCCATAGTAGACAACATCTACAACCGTCCGCGTCCTAACGACGACAATATGTCTGGCGTGTTCGCCAACTTTTGGCAAATCCCGATGTACGGCATGAACCTCGAGCACACTGGCGGCAACATGATGGAAGACGGCCGTGGCCATGGCGTGAGCGACAACCTCGTGTTCCAGGAAAACGGTAACAACGAGACAAACGTGCGTAACAAGATGCGCGACTATCTCGGCATCGACCCTTATCATGTAACTATCGACCCTCAGGGCGACTACATCGCACACGTCGACTGCTGGGGCAAATACCTCGCACCTGATAAGATTTTGATTGCACGCGTGCCGCAAAGCAACCAGCATTATGACGATTATGAGCAGGTCGCGGAGTTTTTCGCCAACACCAACTGCTGCTGGGGCTATCCTTACCATGTTTACCGCGTTGACGAACCGGGCGGATACACCCTCGCTCCATACACCAACTCATTGATTCTCAACAAGACAGTGTATGTGCCACTGGGCTCACAAACATCGTATAATGATGCGGCTTTGGCAGTTTATCAGGAAGCTATGCCGGGCTACAACATTGTAGGTGTGGTCAACAACGACTATTCAACCGGTTGGGAGAACACCGACGCCCTTCACTGCCGCACCCGTGGCGTGATGGACTTCGACATGCTCTTCGTCGACCACCGCGATGTGGTGTTTGGCGAGCAGGCATGGCAGGATTCAATTGCCATCACAAGCAAATTCATTGCCTACAGCGGTCAAGACCTGAAGCAGGATTCACTCCTTGTTTATTATAGCGTAGACGGAGGTGAATATCAGGTGGCACACATGACAGCTACAGGCAATCCAGATGAATATGTAGGTTACATCAAAGGTTATCAGAGCGAATCGGAGATCAACTACTATGTTTTCGGTGCAGACGAATCTGGTCACCGTTACACACAGCCGGTCTTTGCCGAGTTGGATCCTCATCATTTCACAATGGAGTCACACACTCCAACCGAGCCGACCATCAGTGTGACAGAAATCACATTTGAAGACTATACACCTGCAACGTTTACCATAACAAACGAAACAGCAAATCCATTCACCATCAACGATATCTCAGAAGATATCATCGGAGTAAATTATCTGTGGTTTGAGACAAGCGAAGACCTTCCTGCAACATTGGCAGTCGGTGAGAGTTTGGAAGTTACAGTTGGTATTGCAATGGTAGCTAAAGGTTATATCGAAACAGCAATAAAAATCGAATCCGACATTGACACACAGGTTATTCCAGTGTTTATGAACGAAGAAATTTTTGATGGCGTTGAAGAGAACCATGCTGCAAGCTACGAGGTCTATCCTAACCCGATGAACAACGTTTTGTACATCGAAGGCCAAAACATTCAGGATGTCACCATCTTCAATGCAGTAGGCCAGCAGGTGTTGTTTGTGGAGAACGCCAGCAGCATCGATGTCGCTGAACTTAACGAAGGCCTGTACTTCGTGAGAATCAACGACAAGAAGGGTAACAGCGTTGTCAAGAAGATAGTTAAGAAATAATTTTAAAAACGTGTAGAGGCGTGCCTTGGCGCGTCTCTACATTTTTTAAAAATTTTTTATAAATTGTTGCGTGTATTAAAAAAAGTTGTACTTTTGCAGCGCAATTGAGGTCGGGTTCTACTAACGGTTAGGTAACGACACTCTCACTGTCGAAATAAGGGTTCGATTCCCTTACCCGATACTGAAAAAAGCACCGAAAATTCGGTGCTTTTTTAGTTTTTAGTCTTTAGTCATTAGTCTTTAGTTGTTTAAGATGTTGATTAAAGACTAACGACTAAGAACTAAAGTCTAAAGACTATTAATCTCCGGATTGTTCCGTTTTTCATCCCCAATGTGAGTGGTCGGACCGTGACCGCAATAGACCAAGGTGTCGTCCGGGAGTTTGTAGAGCACGTTGAGCAGGCTCTGCTCAAGCTGGCTGTAGTTGCCTCCGAGCAAATCCCAGCGTCCCACTCCCCTGCGGAACAAAGTGTCACCGCTGAAAACCATACCGTCGGCCTCGTCGTAAAAACAGATATGACCGGGGGCGTGACCGGGGGTGAATAGCACCTTCAACTTGTCCTGGCCTATGCTGACAGTGTCGCCTTCGTTAAGGTCGATGCTCGGCAGCTGACAGTTGTCCTGAGTGAAATTGATGCCAAAAGCCGTGGCATAAGCCCACACCTTGTCGTAATACGACTTCTCAATGGGATGTGCCCCCAATTCAACCTTATACCTGTCGGCAAGCAACTTGTTGCCCATCACATGATCTATGTGAGAATGGGTGTTGAGAAGCATTATGGGCTTCAAACCGCTTCTGTCTATGTAACTCAGCAGCTGCTCGTCCTCAAACTTAACGTAATTGCCTGCGTCAATTATGACACACTCCTTGTTTTCGTTGTAAACTATATATGTGTTTACCTGTATCGGATTGAATATGAATGTCTTGACTGATAACATAACTGTATGGCGTTTATTCTTTGCGCAGTTTTGCAACCACTTGGTCGGTGTCTATGTTCATCATGCATTTGAAATGTCCCTTAGGGCATTTTTTGTAACCGAGTTTAGAGCATGGACGGCACTTCAGACCTTTCACCTCCATGATGTTCAAAGGCAAAGTGCTGTTTTTCGGATAGTACTGGTACATGCCGAACTCAGGCACTGTATTACCCCAGACCGAAACCATGGGTTTGTTGAAAGCCGCAGCTATGTGCATCATGCCGGTGTCGCTGGTAAGAACTCCCTTCGACATCTTGATGATGGATGCCGACTGCTCCAGATTGAGCATTCCCACCGGATTGCCTATGTTCTGACCTATGGCGTCGGCTATGATTTTGGCCCGCTGCATATCTTCAGAACCGCCAAGCAGAATCACAGGCTCGTCGAGTTTCTCTATAATCTCTATGGTCTTTTCCACCGGTATGGCTTTGGTATTGTAGCTGCCGCCCACCACCACGGCGTAGAAGCCGTCACGGAACTCTTCCGGAAGGTCGGGCTCCTGCATCAGGTTCTGCTCCGAGATGTAGAACTCCAGGCCGCGGCCGTCGTTGAACACACCCAGAGGTTCCACCGCCTCGAAATACCTGTCCACTATGTGAACATCCGGCAATTTGTTGATTTTAAAAGTGGTGAGAAGCATCTTCTTGAAGTCCAGCTTATGGAAGGAATGATGCTCGCAGCCCAATGCCCAGCAAACCCTTCTGGAAAGGTTGTTTTTCTGCAAATCGGCAACGTAATCGTATTCCTCCTGCTTCAATTCCTTTATGACCTCACGTATGGAACCACGGTATTCGAAGGTTTTGTCGATGTAGGGGTTGTTATACGAAATGCTTGAAAACTTCTCTTTGGTGAGCATGTGAAGTTCCACGTCGTCGTCCATCTGACGCTTGATGCAGCGGATGACTGGAGTGGTAAGCACTATGTCACCTATCGAACTGAAACGTATTAATAAGATCTTCATTTTATTATTCTGTGACAGTCGTCATTTTATAACGGTTGATATCTTTATACTCAATATCCTTGTGATCCTTCAGATACATGAACTCTGCGTCGTTGGAACACTTATTGAGCACTTCCAGTTTCAGGCAGTTGTCCTTGGCCCAAGGAGCCATATAACTGTTCAAAGCCACCTTGTAAACCTTGTCGCGGTCTATGCGCTGGCCGTTGCTCAGATAGGCCTCAGCCGAGATGAAACCCGACTGTCCGTCATCGGAATGGGCGTATTCTATGGTGTAGGTGATACCTGAAACATGAGTGCAACCTTGGTCGTTATTGGATGCCAGCACCAGGTAGTCCTCCACCTGACGGCCTGTCATCTCACACATTACCAAAGAGTTGTTGAAGGGGTCGAGGTTATAGATATCGGCTCTGGTGATGTCGCCTCCGTGCAGGCTGTCGAAGCGCACGCCTCCGGGGTTTTGCATGGCTATATCGGCCTTGGTGAGATAACGCACTGCGTCGGCCATGTAAGCGCCCAATGCCTTCTTGTCGGCAAACGGAACCTTGGCATGACCAACCACAACGTTGAATTCAGGCTCGGAATAATAGCCGTCGACCAGCTGCTGTATTCTGTCATTCACTTTGTTGACTTTGCCCAAATCAATGACTGTGGCTTCTTTGCCAACCACTTTTCCGTCTTTTATCTTGAGCTTGGTCACTGTAGCCTTCTTCAGATAATACTTCGACTGGGTGTAGAGCACCCCGTCGTCCAACAGTTTGGTGTACAGGTCGTGGGAGTGACCGCCTATAATCATGTCGAACTGAGGGTACTGCGCGGCAAACTTCAACTCTTCGGTCAAACCGCAGTGTGACAGCAGTATGAACACATCGCATTCATTGCGCAGATTCAGGTTTTTGACTATCATATCCTCGGCCGTGACAAAATCCACATTCTGCATATTGTCCTCATGAGCACTGGGCTTGCCGTCATTGGAGGTCTCTATCACACCCAAAAACATGATGTTCAAGTCCTTGCCTCCCACCTTCCTTTGGATAGTGACATAATCGGGGATTTGGATGTCGGGATAGCCTGTAAAGAATGCGTTGGAGCAAATCAGAGGGAATTTGGCGTTTTTCAGCACAAATCTGATTCCGTCTATGCCGCCGTCAAACTCGTGGTTGCCTAAGGCCGACACCTCAAAGCCCATCTCGTTCATCAGGTTGACCATAGGATAGTTGGGGCCGCCTGGGTACTTGTCGTTGTAGACATTTCCAGTGCGGTTGTCGCCTGCGCTCACCACCAGCAAATCAGGGTAAATGCTACGCAAACTGTCGGCAATATAAGCCAGTTTCGGCATCAGTTCTATGTGGGAATGCATGTCGTTGACCGAGAGAATCACCACTTCATCCTGTTTGGACGAGCATGAAACCAGCAATAGGCTGATTATCAAGATATTAATAAGTCTTTTCATAGCAAATTGTGTTCATTAAAAATAAGTTCAACAGATTCCTCATATTCATCCAAATGATTGACTTTCTTTACCTTACGCCAAACATTCTGAGGATCGTCAAATATGTTCATCATATATTTCCAAAGTTCCTTCATGCTGCCGATTATCTTCGGACTTCCGCCTGCATGTCGCAAGCGTTCAACGTACAAATCTACGACAAAATTATGAAGACGGGCCTTTTTTTCGTTAGTATTTCTTGCGATTCCTTTGATTTCCTCAGCCAGGAAGGGATTGGTGAGCAGCCCGCGGCCCAGTGCGACAGGACGCTCTTGGGTGACTGATTGCACCCGCTTGAATTTCTCCACATCAAAAATATCGCCGTTGTAAACCAAAGTTTTGTTAATCAGAGGAAGCAATTCGCTGAATCTCTCCAACGAGGCTTCGCCTGTATACATTTGCTTGCCTATGCGCGGATGAAGAATTATCTCATTGAAAGGCAAGGTGTTAAACGTGTCGATATAGGATAGAATCTCATCTTCGTTGTAATATCCCAGACGGCATTTTATGCTGAATTCTATGCCTTCGATATGCTCGAAAACCTCCTTCAGCATGGCTGTGGTACGCTCTGGTTCAGCCATCAGACCGCAGCCGCGTGTCTTGTTGGCCACTCGGGGAAAGGGGCAGCCCATATTGAGGTTAAACTCTTTGTAACCAAATGATTTACACTGGTTTGCAAAACGAATAATCTCTTCTGCATGGTTGCTCAGAATCTGTGGGACAACCCGGTTGAGGTCGTTGTGAGCGGGGTCTATCTCCTCCCCTCTCAGGCTTTTTGAATTGTCTTTCTGTATACCGGTGAAAAACGGAGTGTAAAACTTGTCGATGCCACCGAAATGCTTCCGGAAAACGTTGCGGTACACAACATCGGTAATACCTTGGAAAGGCGCAAGTCTTAACTCGTTCATTTTTTCCTGATAATTAGTCTAACCACCGTCAATGCCACCAACAATGCGGCAAAGTAAACCGATAAACGGTAAATATAATCGCCATAGCGGACGTAAAACGTCTGTCTGTCGTTGGTTTTCAATGTATTGCGCAAGGCCGTATGCTCCCAGTACTTGCTTTGCTCCACTATGTCGCCACGTTGGTTGATGAAGCCCGAAATGCCTGTGTTTGCGGAACGCGCTACGCTGCGGCGGGTCTCTATGGCACGCAGCTTGGAGAACTCCAGATGCTGACGGTGTCCGGGACTGTCGCCCCACCAGCCATCGTTGGTGATGACAAACAGCAGGTCGGCTCCTTTTCTGACAAACTCAGTGACATATCCTCCAAACACCGACTCGTAGCAAATAAGAGTACCTACCTTGTGGCCGTCAAACGACAAAACCCTGGCCTGATCGTCTTTTTTGAGGGTTCCCACCGTACCTCCTAAGTTGAGGGCCTGATCCTTTATCATCCTCATAAACCACCATGAAGGCATAGCCTCGGCGCCAGGTGTCAGGCGTGATTTATGATACAGCTGCACCGAGTCATGGGTTATCAGAGTGGCAGTGTTGTAGGCATAGTAGTACTTGTCGGCATCGGCAAACCTGCGCGCGGCAAAGTCGTCGGCCGAGCCGTCGGGTGCCATGCCGTAGGCGCTTATGCCAATCACATAACAGGTGTTGGGATATTGCTGCAGGAAGGTGCGCAACTGCCTTATGGAGTAGTAGTAATCGATGCGTTCAAGCCATATATCCTCCTGAATGGCCGATTCCGGGCTCACCACAAAACGGGTGTTTTCGGTCACCAGCGGAGCCGCCACCGAGAGGTTGCGCTCCATGATTTTCGGAGCCGACATGGTGAATTCTTCGGTATAAGGGTCCAGATTGGGCTGAACTACGACTATTTCCACATCTTCACCCTTCTCATCGTAACAATAATACTGTATTTTACTGATTATCAATGGTATGAATAATACACCAATGATTATAATCGAATAAAATGACGGAGATTTATTCACCAAAGGTGAATGCTCCCGCTGCGGACGAAATGACGCCAGCAAAAATTTGTAAATCAATATATTAGCGGCGAGAACCCAGACTGTGCCTCCAGCTATGCCTGTGATTGAGTACCATTGCACCCAAGTGTGATAATGCGAGAAAACATTACCAAGGTTAAGCCAAGGCCAGTTGAGCTGCCAGTGAAGATGCATGTATTCGAAAGCCAACACAAAGATTATCAGTATGTAATAACCTTTTTTGCCGTCATAAAGTCTGCTTTTGACAAAATGATAGGCCCAGAAGGCGCAGGCCATCAGCAGACTGTTAACCAATATCATGCCTATTGTGCCTGCTGCGGTGGATTTCCACACCCACCAGGTGGTGAGGGCGTTCCAAGTCAGGAAAGTGATGAGTGATGTTCCGAAGGAATAATGTCTGTCTTCCAGAAACAGAAGAGGGATGAAAGCCACAAAGGCCAAGGGTGCAAGACCTTGCACCGGCCATGCTGCCGCGATTAACAGACCGCTCAACAACGCCAACCCGACTTTAGTTACAGCCTTCATTATTTGATTCTCAAAAGTTTGGACATCTTGCAACTGTCGTCCATAAAGACTATGGAGGCATTGGCGTTGCGTTCAATCTGGTTTATGCTTTCCTCGAAGAGCTCGCAAATCTGAGTCACGTTTTTCGCATTGATGAAAGGGGCGAAATTTTGGGTGAAGGCCTTCTCGTCGGTCGGCAGCATCACCTCGTCCGACATATTGTTGTTGAACAGCAGCGAGTTGTGGAAAATATTCAAGCCGTACTCCAAAAACTCTTTCTGACGCTCGCGGCCCAGCGGCTTGAGGTCGTTGGCCACAAAGTCTATGAGTTCGGGCAAGGCGCCTTTAAAGCAGTAACGCATCCATTTCTGGAAAGTATTGGCGTAAAGCTTCTCGTCTTCCTTGTCTCTGGCATAACGCTGCGCCAGCAGCCAGTTACCGTCGGCCAACATGGCGGCGTCGTGAGCCTCCTGAGGGTCGCAGCCAAGACGGTCTGTGAGGGCGTTCTTGACGTCATCCAAAGCCAGCTTTGGCACCTTCAGCATCACGCAACGTGAGCGTATGGTGTTCAGCAGCTCCTCCTGATTCTCGGCTATGAGTATGAACAGGGTCTTCTCAGGCGGTTCCTCAATGAGCTTCAACAGCTTGTTGGCACTCTGAACGTTGAGTTTCTCGGCCATCCAGATAACAGCCACCTTGTACTCGCCTTCGTAAGCCTTGAAGCTGAGCTTGCGCATTATGGTGGCAGCGTCGCGCACGTTGATGATGCCTTGTTTGTTTTCAATGTCCAGGCGGGCGAACCAGTCCGACAGGTCAGCATAGCCCTTGCAATCTTCCAGATACTCGCGCCACTCTGTGACAAACAGATCCGACTCGGGGTTCTTGTCGACTTTTTTGGTGGTGGCTGTAGGGAACACGAAGTGCAGGTCGGGATGAGTGAGAGTCATGAACTTACGGCATGACGGACACTGTCCGCAACTGTCGGTGTCGGTACGGTTGGTGCAGTTTATGTATTGGGCGTAAGCCAAGGCTAAGGCCATCTTGCCCGAGCCTTCCGGACCCAGAAACAGCTGAGCATGGGACACGCGGCTGTCCTTAACGCTCTGAATCAGGCGTTTTTTCAAGTCTTCGTGTCCGATTACATCAGCAAAAAGCATTATTTTTTAATGACTTTGGTGGTCGAGACTTTACCCTTGCCATCGACGGTTCTCACAAAATACATTCCCGAGGCCAAAGCTGTCAGGTCGATGGACTGTGTGTTGTTCACATCCCTTGAAATGACTTTCTCGCCCAAGGCATTGTAGATTTCGATTAGTTTCACGTCATCTCCTTTGACGAAAATCTCGTCATTGGCAGGATTCGGATAGACAACAGTTTCGTTGTACACCACCTCTGGAGTATCGTCCAAAATGATGGTGTTTCCAGGGAATGTGATATCGTCAACCCAGCAGACGTTACCCTCGGTGCCGCCGCTTGTGCCGGTATCGTAACGCCATTCAAGCTTGTGGTCGCCCGCTCCTACAGGATATGAGGCGTGTGTCCAGTCATTATCACCTGTCCAGTAGCCCATCAGCTGGTTGTCGAGGTAGAAAATGAGATAGTCTTTCTTATACTTTGTATTTGTCTTGTAGTAGAACGACACCTCGCCCTGTGTTGTGGTGCTGATGTCTATGATGATGGATGTCATCTGGTTCTTGATGATCTCGCCGCACTGGGCGCTGTAGGTGCCTGTATGAGCCTGCTCGGAGGTCACAAACCAGTCGGCATCGCCCCAAAGCTGCCACTGCAGATGCGAGAAATCACCGGTTTCGAAGGTCTCGGTAACAGTTCCGACACACAAGGTGATGACGCCGGTGGTTACATATTCGCCTGAAACTATATCAAAGCTAAAGGCTATAGGAGTACCCTGAGGGGTATTTTCGTCAATGGTGACATCTATATTGGCCTCATATTCACCGCCTACTGCGACATCGTTGAAATCCACATCGTTGGTGTTGAAGACAACCATAGTGTTGTCGGCGCTTCCATGCATGTATGGATTAAGGGCCACCTGATGTCCTTTATTGGTTCCTCTTACGGTGAAACGGAATGACTCACCCGGGTCGATATAGCCGTTCATATTACCGTCGGTCTCGGTATAATTGATATTGTCAACTGTAACTGCAGGTGCTTGGGCTTTGAAGAAAGTCTCGCGGTTCCAGGTGTTGTTGCCATCGGTGCTGGACACCACAAAGTCGACTATGGTCTCATCGGGTATGTTGCCGGCCACATGGAAGTCGAAAGCGTCCTGTACCATCACAGCAGTGCCTGCGTTGACTGTGCCCACTTCCACTGTCGACTTTGACAGAGTCACATATTCTGAGGCTGTGAGCAGAGTGGCTAACACGTTTTCAGCGTCGGCAGTGCCTGCGTTTTTGAAATCGACATCCATCATGATGGTCGCGCCTGATGAGAATTCCTGATTCAAAACAATCTCCTGAGGATAGACATAGGCTGTATTTGCATCCAATCCTATGATGTTGACTGTCTGAGGATAGGCGTTAGGGCCTGTGATTATGAGCTTCAGGGTGTCGGCCACGTCCAAAGCGCTCTCAAACTCCACATTTGCTACACCGTTTTCGTCAGTCATGCCGAAAGCCAACAGCTCGCCGTTGTGGAAGAGGCTGCAACGGAAGTTGCTTTGTGGTTCGCCGTCTTTGTAAACCTCCACCTGTGTTGATGTAGCTCCAATGTTGATGGCTGAAGCGTAGTTCAACTGCGGGCGGAATGGCTCGTCAAGCCAAGGGCAAACTGCCACGTCGCCGAGAATGTTAATGTCGTAGAGGTTCCAGCGCATGGCACCATCGTCACCCCAAGGTGTTGCCACATATGGGGCTGTCATTATCTTCATCTCAACAAAGGCGGTGCCTATGTATGGCAGGCGGTCGTTGTAGTATGAGTCGACAAACTCACGGTTGAGGTGGGCAGCCATGCCGTCGCCCCAAGGTTGATACCAGCCGTAGCGTGAGTTGCCTGTGGTTGCAACAAAACCTGTGGAGATGTTGACCAACCGCTCCAGCATGCAAGTGTGGGTGAAGTCGCCGCAGATGCAGCCGTGAGAGTTGAAGAATCCGTAATTATGGGTTACACCGTTCAGCTGGGCAAACGAGTTGTCGTTGGTAGAGTTGACATACCAGCCGGCCACATAGTCGGTGTTGGCATGACCGCAGTGATACACATACTGTCCACCGTTTGAGTTGATGGCGTTCTTGAAGATGCCGCCGCTCCAACCTGAAGGGCTGCCTTCATAAATCTTCACAAAAGTATATTCCTCGGGAATACCCACTGTGGTGTAGCCAAAATCACTACTGCCACCGATAAGACGTTCGATATCGGAGCTGCCGTAGTATCCGTCACCCATGTGCTCGGCACCGAGAACCACTGTATGGAACTCGCCCAACACAGGATTTGACTGATATTCCAGAGTTTTGTGCATCATGTTTTGGAACTGGGCCTCGTTGTTGAAAGGCATACGTCCAACTCCCACTTCAGGAAGCATATCATCCTCGCCTACCTCGCCCCACAGACCGTCGTCGTCCTCATCCCAGTTGGTGTCGAAGCAGCCGTAGTACATATCGGCCGGCAGGTTGTCGACATATTCGTC
>Ga0265298_10006959_pt1 | contig 13859 bp, 12 predicted proteins | sample AusTroGonzalo_MG_3_FD_193486 | JGI IMG/M metagenome (GOLD analysis project Ga0265298, IMG submission 193486) | Bovine rumen microbial communities from tropical cattle in Woodstock, Queensland, Australia - Gonzalo_01 | ecosystem: Host-associated > Mammals > Digestive system > Stomach > Rumen ...
CCACTATGGCAAAAATTCTCTTTAAAAAACAGTTATCTCCTGCGGTATTCCAATTCCGCGTCGAGGCCCCGCTGATCGCCCAAGAGCGTAAGGCCGGCCAGTTCATCATCCTCCAGACGAACAAGGACAACGGCGAACGCGTGCCTCTCACCATCGCCGATGCCGACACGACTGAAGGCTCCATCACCCTGATTTTCCAGACCGTCGGTAAGACCACCACCGAACTCTCCAAGTTCGAAGTCGGTGACGATATCCCGGTGCTCGTGGGCCCGCTCGGTTCCCCGACCCACATCGAGAATTTTGGCCACGTGGTTTGCGTGTGCGGTGGCGTGGGTATCGCCCCGATGCATCCGATCGTCCAGGCCCTCAAGGCCGCCGGCAACAAGGTCACCATCATCATGGGTGCCCGTAACGAAAGCCTCTTCCTCATGAAGGAAGAAATGACCGCTCTCGCCGACAACATCATTTTCATGACCGACGACGGTTCCTACGGCCGCAAGGGTCTCGTGACCGAACCGCTGAAGGAACTCTGCGAAGACACGAAGGGCAAGCCGGACATGGTCATTGCCATCGGTCCTCCGATCATGATGAAGTTCTGCGCCCTCACCACCAAGCCCTACGAAGTGAAGACCGTGGTGAGCCTCAACAGCATCATGGTGGACGGAACCGGCATGTGCGGTGGCTGCCGCGTGACTATCGGTGGCAAGACGAAGTTCGTCTGCGTCGATGGCCCGGAATTCGACGGCCACGAAGTCGACTGGAACAACATGCTCCAGCGCATGGGCGCTTTCAAGCCCCAGGAACAGGAAGCCTTGCACCGCTTCGGTGCCAACGACGGCCACAAGTGCAACATTGATAAGATGGCTGACGCAAAGGCCAAGGAGAGCAAGTAATGTCTGAACATTTGACTCGTGAACAGTTGGATGCCGCTGCCAAGGCGGAACTCGAAAAGATCAAGGCTCTTCCGCAGCCGCTGAAGCCCAAGGACAAGACTGCCATTCCGGCCCAGCCCATGCCGCAGCTGGAACCCAGCTACCGCGCCCGCGTGATGGAAGAAGTGGCTCAGGGTTACACCGAAGCCCAGGCTATTGTGGAAGCCAACCGCTGCCTCGCCTGTAAGAAGCCCTTCTGCGTGGAAAGCTGCCCGGTGCACATCGACATCCCGGCCTTCATTGCCAAGATTGCCGAAGGCGACTTCAAGGCCGCTATCGCCAAGATTAAGGAAACCAGCTTGCTCCCGGCTATCTGCGGCCGCGTTTGCCCGCAGGAACGCCAGTGCCAGATGAACTGCACCATGGGCAAGATGCACAAGGACGTGAACCAGGCCGTGGCCATTGGCCGCCTGGAACGCTTTGCTGCCGACTATGAACGCAACAACGGTGGCGCCTCCGTGCCCGCCGTGAAGCCCGCTACCGGAAAGAAGGTGGCTGTGATCGGTTCTGGTCCTGCCGGCCTGGTGGTTGCCGCTGACGTGCGCCGCGAAGGCCACGACGTGACCATCTTCGAAGCCTTCCACAAGCTGGGTGGCGTGGTCCGTTACGGTATTCCTGAATTCCGTCTGCCCAAGAAGATTGTGGACAACGAAATCGAATCTCTCGCTGCCATGGGCGTGAAGTTCGAAACCAACTTTGTGATCGGCCGTACTCGCAAGCTCAAGGACCTTATCGAGAAGGACGGCTTTGACGCCGTATTCGTCGGTACCGGTGCCGGCCTCCCGTTGTTTATGAACATCGAAGGCGAAAACCTGGTGGGTGTGTTCGCTGCTAACGAATACCTGACCCGTGCCAACCTAATGCGCGCCTACGACAAGGAAAATGCCGATACCCCGATGTGGCCCGGCAAGAACGTGGTGGTGCTCGGTGGCGGTAACGTGGCCATGGACGCTGCCCGTATGGCTCTCCGCCTGGGTGCCGAAAAGGTCCGCATTGTCTACCGCCGCAGCATGAACGAACTTCCGGCCCGTAAGGAAGAAGTTCTCCATGCTCAGGAAGAGGGTGTGGAATTCTGCGTGCTGCAGAACCCGGCCAAGATTCTTGGCGACGATGCCGGCCACGTGCGCGGTATGCTGGTCGACAAGTACGAACTGGGCGAACCCGACGAAAAGGGTCGTCCCCGTCCGGTCAAGGTCGAAGGTGCCAGCTTCGAAATCGAATGCGACACTGTGCTGGTTGCCATCGGTAACGGTTCCAACCCGCTTATCAGCAACACCACTCCGGAACTCTCCGTGGACAAGAAGGGTCACATCCTTCTCGAAGATGCTGCCGCCAACAAGACCTTCATGGAGAAGGTTTATGCCGGTGGTGACATCGTGCTGGGCGCTGCTACCGTGATTCTCGCCATGGGTGAGGGTCGTCGCGCAGCAGCAGGCATTAACGAGTTCTTGAAGAAGTAACCGTCGCGATACGGCGTCGCTCGCCCTAAAAATTTAGCCTCGCTTCGGCGAGGCTTTTTTGTTGCTAAGGAAGTCTTATTCCGCAAAGCCCGGAGGCGGCAGGTGCATGCCCGCCATCAACAGTTTGTTGTCGCTGGCGTATTGCATAATCCGCTTGCGGCTCTCGATGGACTTTTCCTTGTCCATGTCGTAGTTGGAATTGATTTCGGGGTGGTCCTTCTGCAGGGCGTAACCGTGCATCAGGTCGCCGATAACCAGCAGGTTGGAAAGCTGGAAGGCGGTATGGCCGGGAGTGTGGCCCACGGCATCAAGGGCGAGAACGCCATGGGGGAGGCTGTCGCCAAAGGCGAACAGGTGCAGACTATCCTTGTAGATTCCCATAACCGCTTTTTGCAAGTCATTTTTCGGGATGTCGTTCATCCAGGCGTCGTATTCCACCTTGCCCGCATACACGGCGGCGTTCTTGAAAACCTTCACGTCGTTGCCGGCGGAATCTTTTGCCACAAGGCCCGCGATATGGTCCACATGGAAGTGGGTGAGGTAGATGAGCCCGATGCTGTTCGGATCTACGCCCAGGGCGGCAAGGCGGTTCAGCAGTTGTCCGCCAAAGGCGCCAAGGCCTGCGTCAAACAGGATGTAGCTACCGTCTACCTTGGCAAGGAACGTACTGACGGAAGCGGGAATGCCTTCGGGCAGGTTCAGGCTTGCAAACAGCGAGTCACTGGCGTCGCTAAAAAGACTGCGGGGGTTCAGTTTTTCGCCCTGGTTGTCCTGGAGCCAGGTAACGGTGGCGCCGTTGGCGAGGGTCACGGTTTTGGTGCCTTCAACGGTTTGCGCGGTTTCCGACGCTGCGGCTTCCGTTGCCGCCTGCGCAGTTTCCGCCGTTTTCGCGGGTTCAGCTTTTTCGCTGGTTTGCGTCTTGGTGTCGCTGCAGCCGAACATCATAAATGTCGCCATGGCGGCAAAAGGAATAAGAAATTTTTTCATAGACCCTCCTGTTTAGGGGGAATATACAAAATTCATCAATTCCTCAAGTTTCTTGGGCAAAAATTCCTCTAGACACTTCTTTTGTTCTACAAAAATTTTAGAAATGTGGTTTTCCAGCGAAAGGGCATCCATCAGCGCAACGTCGCTTTGGGCTTCGTCGGCAAGCTTTGCAAGTACCTTTTGCGAATGCTCGTCAAACTCGCACCAAATCGAGGGCATTAAAAGCATCTCGGCGATACTGGTTAGGGCGAATTTTTCGGCATCCTGCAGACCCCATTCCCGATGATTCCTTTCCTGTTCGTATTCTTCTACGCTCAATGAAGAAACGATCTCAATCATCCGTTCGTAAGCACAAGTGATGCGATTCACCTTGTCTGCGATAACCTGCTCTTGGGAGGCACTTTTCTCGTCAACGGCAGGCGGAAATTCCTTTTCGGCGGGTGCCGTCGCCGGGTCGAAGGAAACATTTTCGGGTTCAAGGCTAAACCCGATGCTGTCCAGCAGGTATCCGTAAAACTCGCGGATGTAATTGTAGTATCGAAAGGCCTTTTGTAGTTCTTTTGTCATATTATTCTCCATTTTCTCTTAAATATACTGCCCTAATGCGACAAATATTGGCGTATTTATCCCTTTTCCCATTGGGTGTTGATGCCGTAGGTCTTGATATCTACGGGGTAGGGGATTTGCTCCAGCAGGTTCTCTATTTGGGTCACCACCTTCAAAATTTCGGGTATTTTCTCTGCAAAGTTGTTTGGCGTGAGGGAAATTTGCACCATCTTGCGTTTTTTCATCTTGATGGACAAAACGTAGCGCGTCTCTTCACAGGATAAATGCCAGTCATGGCCCGAAGAGGACATGATTCGTGGAATGATGGTTTCGATACTGTTTTCGGCAATATCAAGGAGCTTATTCTCTTTTTCCCTTGCAAACCGGAGGTTCTGTGCTTCTTCGTGGTTTTCTGCAAACCTCTTGATGAAGGAGTCTATGTTTCGCAGGGTCAATTTGACATTGCTGTTGAATCGGTATACGCTAGTCTCGGATATACAACCGTCCGCCTGACATGTGGCATAAAAAGTGGCAGCGCCGTTCCTGGGTTCTACGACAAGTGTGAACCTCTCGCTTTTTGTTCCGTCGGGAGCGATTGTCAGAATTATTTTTTTAAGAACTTGCTCGCCGATGGCAGCATACCTTTCCGTTACGGTCATGCTTCCGGGATCTTTCTCGGCAAAATCACGGATTTGTTTTTTCAAGTACTCCGGGTTGAGAGGCCAGTGTTTTTCGTTAGAGGGGTATGGGACGATGATGTTCTGGATTTTTTTCTTCCAGAATATGTCAAATAGAGTGGATGTTGAGAGCTGGCTTCTGCGTAAGGGCATTATTCTGACCTCGGGATATAGGTGACGCGGTTCCGTTTGAGATTCTTAATCCATTCGCAATTTGATTCATATGCCGATTTGCTACAAAGTACCCAGAGAACATCTATGGGGCGCTTGGTCTTGTAGGTGGGGGTGTCTGCAAAACCGTCTGTAAAGAAAATCAGGCCGTCGTATTCGGGGTGTTCGCAGTAGAAGTTTGCTACGGGCTGGAAGTCTGTTCCCCCGCGGCCCATGATTTTGACGGTCTTGCGGGCCTTCTTGAACTCTTCGGGATCACCCTTGATATCGGTATCGAACTGGATAATGTCCAGCTTTTCTACCCCGTATTTGAACAGCCTGCCGATAACCGAGAAAAAGTGGCCAAGGCTCTTGTCGGTGACGGAGCCGCTTACATCTACGGCAACGAGTAGATTCGCTTTTAAATCGTAGCGGCTTCCCATGGCGTCGAAACCGAACCGTCGGTTGGGCCGCATGCGGGTTAGGTGCCGCTTGCTGGAAAGTACCGAGGCCTTGAAAATGCTGAGCATCCGCCGATAATCCATTTCAACTTTTAAGCTTGCCTTGATTAGGCCTTGCATTGATCCGGGTACCGTTCCCCAGGTGTCGCTTGCCATGGTGACTTCGATTATGTCGTTTATATTGCAACAGGCTTCCTGGTCTTCTTCCCAGAGCTCCGACATTTGTGCGTCCCGGCTTGCTTTTTGCTTGCGGCCTTTGTTTTCATCGCCATTTGAGCCTTGTTCTCTGCCTTGTCCGTTTCCGTCGTCTTCCGAACCTTGGCTTTCACCTTGCATACCTCCATCGCCTTCCGCGCTCTGACCTTCGCCTTGTCCATCGCCGTCCTCTTCCGAGTCTTGGCCCTCACCCTGTCCGGAACCTTCTCCTTCTTCGTTCCCGCTTAGGGGAGTCGCATTAACAACAAGAGTCTTTATCAACTGGTAGTACTCCTCGAAACACAGCCCGTGGGGTAAATCCAGTTCTGCTCCGCTCATCTGCTTTTCGATCAGGTGGGGCACATCGTAGACATCGGTGATGGTCACGTTGCTGGCCCTAGTAAGGAGGGCCTTGTCGGCAAAGGGCGGTTGCCGTTGGTACGGGTGCTTCAGCAGGATTCGGAACAGCTCTATCTTGAGCAATTCCGCCAAGATTGTATCGGAAACACTGGCCAAAAGGTATGGAGAAAACTCGATTTTCTTGCCGCCTGTCCGCATGGGGACATCCATGGCTTTGTTCTCGACCATGTTGTGGCTGCAGTATACCGCAAAGAGCAGTGGCTCCGTCAAGAACCATATTTCCCCGATTTTCTGGATTCTTTCGAGTACGGTCATCTCGTACCTTATATCGACTTTATAAAGTCCGTTATCTTGTTATACAAGTCGCTGCATTTCATGATAATGAGGGCCATGGTTAGCGGGTACATTGAAGAGGAATACAGGTTGGCAAAATGGGCCTGTGCTTCCCGCTTTTTGCCTTCGGCCAAAAAATCGAAATAGAGGGCTAGGTTGATGCCAATGGTTCCGGAAAAGGCATCGTTGTTGGCATTGGTCTCGATAAAGCGGAATATGGATTCGTTTACCGAAGCCAGTTCCGGTGTGCTGCACTTTCTCAAGGCCGCTTTTTGTTTTGCGAAATCACCCAGCAGAATGTCCTTTGCACTAGGTAACTTTTTCTGGTTGATGGTGGCAAAGAACTTGGAGGCGGCAGGCATCCCGATAACACCAGCAATGATTATTTTCAGCAATGGGGTCACTTCGTTTTGCTGCAGGATATTCGAGACCCGCTCCCAGCCGCGCCTGTCGGGAGATTTTTCCAGCCCCTGGTCCTCCCGTGTAAAATCGGCCCCGTCCAGCATATCGGGGTTTTCTGAGATAAAGTCGATAACGCGGCTGTCCAGTTTCTTTTGGGCAGCCCACAGCAACCATTCCTGAATGGTGGGGCGGAATTCATAGATGTTGAAACGGCTTACCAGTGCGGGGTCCAAGTCGGTAAGCTGGTATTCTTCGCCGTCGTTCACCGCACTGATCACGCGGCTCCCTTCGGGCAGTTTCTTGCCGGCGAGGGTGTGGTTCAGCGTCAGGTCCATAATGGTCTGCAGCACTTCGGGGCGGGCGCGGTTCAGTTCGTCCAGGAACAGCACCACGGGTTTCCCGTCCATAGGGAACCAGTAGGGAGGCATAAAGTCCGTCTTTCCCGTTTCCGTGTTCAGCCGCGGGAGGCCAATCAGGTCGCCGGGATCGCTCATCTGCCCAAGGAACAGGATGACTACCTTTTCCCCGCGGGAAGTGAAAAACTTTTCCAGGATTTGGGACTTGCCAATACCATGCTTTCCGGTAAGCATGATGTTTTGGGAGGCGGGGGTTGCCGCCAGAATTTTTTCTAGTTCTTTGCCATTAATGCGTACAGCCATAATAATCCTCAGAGTATGATGAATTGTTTGGACATGGTTATATCTATTGGAAAGGGGAGCGTGTGGAATAGGTTTTCTATTTGTGTGATAATGCCTGGCAATTGGGAAAGTCGTTTGGAGGCGTTCCTGCTGTTCAGTGTAAATTCGAAGAACTTCTTGAAGTCCATGGCGATTCGCAGGGAATAATGATCCCCTTTTTCGATTAAATCCCAATGGTAAGGAGTTGAACTCAAAATCTGCGAGACTGTGGTTCTGATGCTCAAATTCGTCATTTCCATGAGCTTTGCTTTTTTTGCCTGCTCCGTTTTTTCAGCTTCGATTTCTTTGAGCAATTGGGGGAACTGTTCCACAAATTCATCTAGGTTTTTAAGCGTCTCTTGCAAGTTGATGGAGGGGGCCGAGTAGCTGAACGAATAGCTGTGGGGCTTTGAGCCGTCTAAGGTCATTCGCAATGTTGCCTGGAAGTTGATAATTAGTTCAATGGAATGGTTGGTATCAAGCTGTTTTCGAAATTTGATTTCTGTTATTTTGTCCCCTTGCTGGAGCTGGTTCCCTTGCCGCTTTGGAAACGTTGAAATGGAATATTTTCGTTCGGTTTTTTGACTCTTGAGTTCGTTGAACGCACAAAGAAATTCCCCCTCGGAAGGGAATGTCCCGCGAGGACCTGGAACAAGAATTTTGCCGACTTTTTTTTCCAAAAAAGCGGTTTGGAGGTCTTCTTTAATCATACTGTAAAATATACCCATGACATACGACAATTACTGTCGCGTATATCCTTCCTGCGAATTCTTGCACTCGTTGAATTCCTTTAGGCGCAGTTCGTTGATCAATGTTTCGAGATTGCAGATTTCCCCGTCGCCGTAGAAATCGGCTCCGGGTTTAGGGTCTGCATAACCTCCCTTGGCGACCTTCTTTTCGTATTCCACCTCGGCCAGTGTCCATTTAGCGATAAAGTTTCTTGCAACCACCTCCACATCTTCGCAAAGCTTGCCTTGCAAAAACCAGAAATATTTGCCAAAACTGCGGTTGGCGACGTGGGGCTCTTTTTTGCATGCGGGGCAATATGCGGTTGCCTGGGAACCGCCCGAAAGTGGAGAGCCCGTGAAACTGCGAATGACTGCTGTGCCTCCGCACTTGCACTTCACCTTGAATTGGTCGGTTTCCCAGATGCGGAGAAGAGATGCCAGCCTGAGGTTTACCTTGACGGGACTGCCTGCGATGTTGAATGTTCCCGAAGTGTGCAGGGGTCCTACATAGAGCCCGCCACCCTTGATGGCGTAATGGGCGTCGATATTGGCGTAGCGCGGTGTCGCGAGAATCTCTTCCTTATGCCGCATGATAAGGTCCAGGTTGTCAAATAGCAGCTTTTTCTTGCGTTCAAGGCTTTTTTTCTGGAGGCCGCGCAATTCCTCCTGCTCCTTATCTTCCTGTTTCATCTCGTCGCTGATCAGCTTCAGGCCTGCCGCCTGCCGCTTGCACATGGCGGTGAAGGATTCGCGCTTGTTGTTCGTTTCCTGCGGAATCTGCGGGAAGGGCTTAGAATCGTTAATATGAATAGCCATAGGGTTCCTCCTTTTGTTGCCCTATATTTATATCGTTTTTAAATGCATAAATGTAAATATATGCATAAACATAAGTCAAATATACGTGCTGTATGCGACAAATGTTGTCGTATTTTGCAAAATGACGCCATTTGTCGCATAGGCAATGTATCTTTATTGCGTTAACCTGTTTTAGGAGTTTTAAAATGACGCAGAAAGAATTGATTGATAAAGTCCATAGCGAAATGTCCGGCAGCGTACCGTTTGCCGAGGTGGTACACTGTATTGCGAAAGCTATTACCCAAGAGGGTAAAATGGATTTCCGCACATTGTTTGCCACGCTGGAACCCGCATCGAGCGCATATGCCCAGGCCTACCCGGATGATATTTCGGATGGCCCTTGGGATGTCTGATATTTGTAGCCTAACAAGGAGTTCCCTATGGGTAAAAAGAAATACAAAAGCATTTTCATCCTGTATGTCTATCAACATGACCCTTTTGATACGCCGAAATACCGCATCAGCAAGGAGAAAATCAAATGGAAGGGCGATGCGAAGCCGGGCTTTAACATTTGTGAATCGGATATGGGAATTTTCGAGTCCTTGGAGCAGGCAGAAAAAGCGATTAAAAGGATTGCAAAAAATGACAATCAGTTCCTTTACAGTTTCCTTGTAGAAGAAATGCCGGTGGGTGGCACATTTTATACTGGTCAAGCCCTTTCCAGAAGGCGCTATTTGAAAGACGGTAAACTGTGGCAAAAATCTGCGGCTTCGGAAATCCGCCATTTCAACGGGGATATCGTTGAGCTGGGCGATACCGGTTTTTATGGACGCGACCTGGAAAATATTCCCTTTAAGGAGGGGGATGTCGTGGAGGTTGCCGACCGCGACTTTGTGCATCTGGCCATTATTTGGAAACTGCCGCCTAGCATTGAACGGATGAGGGAAATATGGAAAGGAAACAAGGCCTTCCGTCAAAAAATGGCGCCCTATCCTGACGAATCCGAAGATGTCTATACCACCGTATTTTATACGGTAGGGAAAAATGGCGAGATAATCCCCGACATCATGAACTTTGCGGTAGTTGATGTCTTGCCGGCATCCTTGCCGGTTCCAAGAAGAACGGCCGCCGAACTCCGCCGCCGTTTAAAAAAAATAAAAGACGACTGTGAAAGGTACTGGATAGATCATCCAGGTGATATTCCCTTTTAACGGTTGTGTTCTACCTGTGACTTGACGCCGAATTTGTTAACTTTCTTGAGGGGGATGAACAGTAGTCATTATTTTTAAAATGAAGAGAGGCTTTGATATGAATTCACATATGATACGAATAGCAAAACCTGTGAAATGGGCCGTCATTGAGAATTTCTACAAGGATGTTGAGGGCGGTTCAGAAAAAGTCGCTAAAATGAAGGCATTTTGTAAATCGGACAGAAAAGGGGATTTGTTTGATTCGTATATGGCGTCCCAAATGCGTTACGCCCTGGTGAATTATGAATTCTTATACGACCGTCGGCAAAAAATGAATGCCGAATTTGAATGGAGTGAAGAGAATAAGAGTAAGCTTGTTCGGTTTGATAACCACATAAAAAATTTGCAATTAGAAATTTATGAAACCTTCAAGCAAACGAAGGAACATTTGGATAGCCGCATTGACCAAGGGGCTGCTCGCTACAAAGATTATCAAGTTGAGGCCGCGATTTACCCTGGTGACTACTGGGATATTCAGGGGGTGGACGAAGGCATCGCTTTAATGCTAATGTGGTTTGCGGACTGGGAAAATATGGGGATTACCGATTCTTTTGGGGAAGGGCAATCTCCGACGGACCCCCTGGATGAAAATTCCTTTGCAACGATTTGTGCATGGAATGGATGGCTTGCCATTCCGGAATTTGTAGAAAACGGAGTCACGACCTTTTTAGATAGCCTTTTGTGTGATGCTCATGTGAGCCTTTACAGTTTTCAGGACATTGTGAATATGGACCCGAAACAGTTCCAAGTAACATACAATGTAACCTACTACGGCGAAGATTTTGGATGGAGGCCTAAAAATGAACAATAGGTACATCTACCAAGTGGTGGCGACAATTTTGCCGGATATACTCTCAAATTCAAGTTTGATTTGCCGAAGATAATCCAAAAAATCACTTTTTTTAGATAATTGTGTGAACTAGGAAGACTTTCCGCGAAATTTCGCTAAAATCGCCGCTTTCCTAGAAAAATGCACTTTTTCGGTGGAAAAAGTGCGTTCTAGCTACGCTAATTCGGTGGAAAAAGTGCGCTAAAGTATTGACAATTCGGTAGGAAAAGTGTAGTTTTAGGGTATGTTCAAGCGAAAAATCCTTAAAGAATTTGAAAATTGGAAGGCTTCGAGGGGCAAAAAGAAGGCCCTAGTTGTCAAGGGAATGCGCCAAATAGGCAAGACGTCCAGCGTCCTGGAATTCGCCCGAAGCAACTACGAGAATGTCGTCTATATCAACTTTAAGGAAAACGAAAATGCAAAGAAAGTTTTCGATGGCGACCTGAACGTCAACAGAATCACGATAGACCTTTCGGCTCTTTTCCCCAAAGCACATTTTGTCGAAAATAAGACCGTCATCATTTTTGATGAAATTCAGGAATGCGCAAACGCCCGCGCCAGCATCAAGCCCTTTATGGAAGATGGTCGTTACGATGTCATTTGTACCGGATCTCTGCTTGGCATTAAAGGGTATAACCGCAAAAAAGGAAAAGGTGTTCCGACCGGTTTTGAAAGAATCATTTATATGAAGCCCATGGATTTTGAGGAATTCCTGTGGGCGAAGGGAATTGGAGAAAACGTTATCGGTTACCTGAAGGAATGCTTCGAGAGAAGGGAACCCGTACGTGAGGCGACGCACAACGCTATGCTCCGCTACTTCAGGGAATACCTTTGCGTGGGCGGCCTCCCTTATATTGTTTCCCGATTTGTAGAAACGAACGACATGAATGTTGTCTGGCAAGAACAGCAGGACATTCTCGAAGAATACAAGGACGATTTTGGCAAGCACCTGGACGAGAATGAAAACGAGGAAATAGATCGCACGCTTCTTGGCCGCATCAACCGCGTCTTCGATTCTATTCCCGCGCAGCTCGCGAAAGAAAACAACAAGTTTGTCTATTCGCAGCTAGAAAAGAAGGGGCGTTCCGAAAATTACCAAACCGCAATCCAGTGGCTCAACGATTGCGGTATCATCAACATCTGCTACAATCTGACCAACATCGCAGAACCCCTTGATGGTTACAAAATCGAGAATACGTTCAAGATTTACGTGCAGGATTCAGGTTTGTTTGTGGCGATGCTAGAACGAGGTTCTGCAGCCAAGATTCTTAGTGGCGATCTAGGATTCTACAAAGGCGCCATCTACGAGAACATCATTGCGGATTGTTTTTCGAAACAAGGACGCAAACTGTTCTACTTCCGCAAGGATTCCGGTCTTGAAATCGACTTTGTAGAAAACATCAAAGGCGAAATCGCCATTATTGAAGTCAAGGCGACCACAGGTCGTTCCAAGTCAGCAAAGACTGTTCTGAACAACGATAATTACGCTGCCAAAATCTGCTACAAGCTCTCCGAAAACAACATCGGCGTAGCCGACAAGATGGTTACACTGCCATACTATATGGTAATGTTCTTGGAGTAATTTCGTAAAAGCTGAAAAAGATAAAAGGGGAACGCCTTCCCCTGATTGCAGCCTAGGCTCGCCGAGTCTTCCATCACCCTTTCGCCTAGGGGCTAGCGCCCCTAAGACCCTGTGACGCATTTCAAACAATGTTATTTCCAATAATTAGCAAGAATAACAGCTGAAGACACCGTTCAATGGTAAGTTCTGAAGATACTACAAAGCTGATATCGGTTGCTGGAATGGCATCAATTGATGTTTATTAAGCTAAATTTTCAGTTGTCTCATCATCATTTTGTTTTAAAATCACTCCAAGCCGATCAAATATTCCTGCGATCCTATTTTTGTATTCTTCCTTACTCATTCGAGTTTGATTATATTCTTCGTCAACTTTCATACAATCAGCGACCAGCTGCTGCTGAATTGTCATTGGAGGTAACGGGATTTTCACATCATTTTTCAAATATTTACTATTCAAACTTTTGCCAAACGCTTTATTTCCAACATTTTTCAAATCTATTATCTCAGCGTGAAATAATGCAAATAAATATTCATTGCTAATCTGAGTTTGGTCATTAGGTACCAACGCAGCAATAGCTTCGTTCGTGTACAAGTCAGCACCAGCTATTGCCGTTTTACCAATACTCAGTTTAAAACTAAGTAAAGTCGTTCCCGCAGGAATAAGTTTTACATTTGAACTCTCTATTCCTTCGGCAGTGATTTTTTCCTTAGTGTCAGTAATAACCTGTCCCTTCATTTCCGCAACAGATACCCAAAGATTTGTCCCTGTAAAATAATCCGCTTTATCACGAGAAGGGGTTCCCCCTATTCGTATATCACAAACCCCATGATCGCCGCCCAAATAAACCAATGGGTAACGGCTTTGAATCTCAATTTGTTTTCCAACCGATAGATTTATCTTTTTATTAAAAACTACTTTACGAAAATCAATTAAATCTTGCGAATCAAACAATTCATAATATTTTGTTATTTCTTCAGGTAAACAACAATCTTTTCCATTAAACATTGATTGTATTGTTGAGGCTAGAGTATTGTTCGCATATCGATCAGCATCGTCATAAAGGAGTCCTCCTTTTTTTCTTATTTTTATACCTTCTTTGCCGTTGCGATTACTCCATTCATAACCTAAAAATTTTTTTTGTTCTTTGTTATTTTCAGGCGCTGAGATGACAGCTGTTTTTTGCGAACATACTAGCGCATAATAAAAAATTTTCTCCCATTCTTTTTCCTTAACTCTCTTAAAAAAGTTTTGTGTTTCTTTCTTTTTTTGCTTTTGTTTTTCAAACCAGTCTATGTACTGAGCGAAATATTCATCCGCTCTCAAAGTGTCATATGAAGCAGTTTCATCAACAAATGATTTATACAATTCTTCCGTCACATTTATTTGCTCTAAATACGCCTTGAAAATATTTTCATCATCCCAGCCTTCTGCAACATCACCTGCAAGAATCGCATTCACAGAATCTTTTATAAGTTCCTTCTTTTTAGGCGGTTC
>Ga0265298_10006960_pt1 | contig 13859 bp, 10 predicted proteins | sample AusTroGonzalo_MG_3_FD_193486 | JGI IMG/M metagenome (GOLD analysis project Ga0265298, IMG submission 193486) | Bovine rumen microbial communities from tropical cattle in Woodstock, Queensland, Australia - Gonzalo_01 | ecosystem: Host-associated > Mammals > Digestive system > Stomach > Rumen ...
CCGAGCTTGCGAGCAGAGGTTTACGAGCGTCGCGGCCTTCGCGTCCCTGGAATGCGCGAGAATCGCCTCCGCAAGCTCGGACCGTTCGCGCGCGAGCATGGCGGAGAACGTCCCTTCCTCCGACTCGAACGCGTCGACAAGATCCGCCCAGGCGTCGCGCAGCTCGCCGCACGTCCCGTCCGGGGATTCCATGAAATCCTTTCGCGCCTTGATGTAGGCGGACAGCGCGTCCCAGCGGACCTGTGCGCTGTCGCGTTCGCGGCGCACTATCTCGCCCGCCATGAACATGTTGTCCTTCAGCGCCTCGAAGAACGCGTTCAGCCGCTCGCCCTCGTTCTGCAGCGTGCACGCGTCCTTGTTCGCCACGGCGAAGAAGAACTTCGGCAGGGCGTCCGTCACGAAGTCGGCTATCTTCTGCGCGTCGTCGTAGAACCGGTCCGCGTCGCAGCGCGTGAACATCGTCCTGTCCGCGGAGGCGAGGGTGTCCTTGAGCTGCGCCCAGTCTCCCTTGTGCGCGGCGGCCTGGATGGAGTCTACCTCCTCCAGGAAGCGGATCATGTCCTTTATCAGGATGCGGTTGTCTTCGGCCTTTACGCCGCCCACGTTCCCAACGATCTCGCGCCCGCGCCGCAGGAGGTCAAGCGTTATCGAAGAGCGGTCGGGCTTCAGTATCAGCGGAAGCGACCTGTAGAACGAGTTCTCGAAGACAAGCGCATCCTCGTCCGTGTCCTTCGCGTCGTCTCCGGCAAGCTCGCGCTCGATCAGCTCCGGACCGTGCCGCGCCGCGACCTGTTCGTCGACGGACTTCGTCTTCTTCACCATTGCGAGCGCGGCTAGCGCGGCGAGTCCGGCGACGAGCATCGCCGCCATGAGCCCAGTGCGCGTCCCGCGCGACGGCCAGGAGAACGGACTCCCGCTCGCGACGGCCTTCGCCGCGTCCTCCGCAGCGAGGGCCATCCCCTGGAATGCGCCGACGGAGAACAGCGCGGCGAACGGAACCGATAGCCGCTGCGCGGAGTTGTCCGCCGACGAGACGTCCACTCCGTCGGCGGTCGGGAATATCGAGCAGAGCTCCTCGCCCCCTACCGCGGGGTTCACCGAGTAAGCGCCGCCCAGCCCCGCCGCGACGACGTTCCGCCCCGGCACGAGCGGATCGGCCGCGACCGCGCTCGAGCCGACGCGCCACAGGAGGACCGTGCCCGTCGCGACGCCTTCGCGCTCCATGCGGAAAGCCCACGGGCCGAGCGCGCACGGGACGCCTGCCGTGAGGTGGAAGTCCGCCCCGGTCTTGGGTCCGGACGACACGGGCATGTCCGGCCTCGCGGACGCGAGGGTCCATCCGTCCTCGTCGCGCACGAGCGCCCCGATCACCTCCGCGCCCTGCGGCACGGTCTCCACGAGCCCGGGCCTTTCGCCGGACAGAATCATGAGGGGCTTCTCGACCCCCGCGAGGTCCGCCTCCAGCACGACCTCTCCGCTTGCGGAGAATATCTTCAGTTTTTCCTGCATGTCGAAACTCCTGTATTGCGGTTCAGTCGTTGTTCGCGCTTTCCTCGGCCGGGATCTTCGCCGCGAGGATGTCCGCCGCGCGCCGCACGTCCGGACGCTCTCCGTTGAGGGTGGCGTGCGAGATTATCCACTTCGCCTGGCTGCGCGCCTTCTCCCAGTCGCCCATGGCGACTGCCTTGTCTAGGACCACGAACCACTCGTCTACGTCCCTGCGGCGCCGTTCCCTGAGGCGCTGGAAGAGCTTGAAGTCCTCGGACCCAAGCGCGACGTTCTCCTGCCTGATGGACGAGAGCAGCCGCAGCGCCTCCCGGTAGTGGACGAGAGCCGGGAGAAGCGCCGTCTCCGGCTCCGCCTCGGCACGCTCGGCGAACATGCGCCACAGCGCGATCTCGCGTCCGACATGGCGCAGCGTCTCCGCGTTCTGCTCGGCGGTGAACGTGCCGGAGTCCACGACGGGACGGTCGATCAGCTCGCAGAGTTCCGGCATCTCGAAGCTGTCGAAGATGCGGCGGAAGAACAGGTGCACGTCCTGCGCGGACTCGAGGTCCTCGTCCAGCCAGAGGCCCCAGAGCACGTAGCGCACGTCTCCCGCGTAGAAGACCATCGCCTCGCCGTTGCGCTCGCCGATGTCGAAGAGCATCCTGACGGCGGAGATGCCGGGGCGCACCGTGAGGAGCTCCGTCCCCACCACCTTCATCGGCATGGGGTCCGGAATGCCGTCAATGTGCGCGGCCCTGATGTCCTCCTCGACGAGGTGGAACACGATGACGGGATTCACGTCGAGCGCGTGGAAGGCGAACTCCTCGCCGCGCTCCGCGTAGCAGAATACGAGCGGAACGTCCTCACCCTTCCTGCGGAACACGGCGAGCGCGTCGCCGTCCTTCGCGTAGGCCTCCCATCCGAGCGGAAGCCTGACCGTGTACAGCGGCATCTCGACCGTCTCCTGCACGGGCTCCTTCAGCTTCGCGCTCGACTTCGAAAGCGAGCTCCAGGCGCAGTAGTCCCACAGGAGCGCGGCGAACAGCACGACGAGCGCCAGCGTCCAGAGCGCAGTGCGGGCCGAGTAGGCCGTCGGCACAAGAACCGGTTTGTTACTGTTTTTCTGCATGGCTTGTCACCTGTTTACGTATTGAATCACGAGCGGGGCGAAAAGGACGATGAATACGCCCGGCAGTATCAGCAGCAGCAGCGGGAACGACATGTTCACCACCGCCTTCTGAGCCTGCGCCTGCGCCCTCACGCGCGCCGAGTGGCGGATGAGCTGCGCCGCGCTCTGAAGGTTCTCGGCGACGGACGTTCCCATCTCGAGGGACTGCGCGAGAGTCGAGAACACGGCGTTCGCCTCGTTCGTTCCGACGCGCGCCGCGACATTGTTGAGCGCCGCCGCGAGCGAAGTGCCGATGGTCACCTCCGCGACGACGCGCGAAAGCTCGTCGCGGACGGGCCCCGCGTCCATCACGTCTATCACGGCGCGGATTGCCGAGAGGAGGTCTCCGCCCGACTGCGCGACGAGCCGCATGACGTCCAAGGAGCCCGGGAGGTCGCGCGTGAAGCGCCGCGTGCGCTCCTCGGCGGCGGCCTTGAGTCCGGACTCCGGATAGGAGTACATAAGCACCGCGAAGAAAAGCGAGGCGCACATGACGAAGAACCCGGGGATGCGGAGGAGAGCCCCGAGCGGCGCTATCACGGCGACCGCCGCGACGGGAAAGACGAACCGCGCCGCGAAAACCTCTCCCGCCGTCGCGCCGTCGAGGAACTTTCCGCCCGACTGGACGACAAGCTTCTCGAAGCGCTCGAGCGTGCGGTTGAGCTCCAGGTCCCTTCCCCTGCGTCCCTCGAAGAAGTGCGCGATCGGAGCGAGGAGCATCCTTATCGACGAGCCGGGGCGCTGCTGCCCCGCGGCCGCAGAGCCGAGCAGTCCCCTGACGAGCAGATACGCGAGCGCCGCCGCGGACACCGCGGCGCAGGCGAATGCGACTATGATGTCTGTGTTCATGGCGTCACACCTTTATGTCCACGATCTTTCGTATCCAGAAATACGCGAGCAGCTGCATCGTCGCGAGTACCGCGAGCGCGCCCCAGCCGAGCCCCGTCGTGAAAAGCGGCGCGACGAGATCGCGCTTGACGAGCCCGAGGAGGACTATCATTACGGCCGGCAGCGCGCTCATCACGAGCGCCTGCATGCGCCCCTCGGTCGTCATCGCCTTGAGCTCGGACTCGAAGGCCATGTTGTCCCTGAGGAGCGTCGAGAGCATCCTGTAGCTGTCCGCGAGGTTTCCGCCGTGCGCGACGCCGATCTTCGACGCGATCACGACCATCTGGACGTCCGGTATCGGAAGCCTCTTCGCGAAGTTGTCGAACGCGCCACCGATGGAGTAGCCGAGCCGCGTGTCGTACAGGATGCGCGCGAACTCCTCCGAGACGAGCGGGGGGAAGTGCGAGAGGTTGCGCATGAGCGCCTGCGGAAGCGTCAGGCCCGCGGAGAGCGAGTTGGACACCATGTCCAGTGCGTCGGGAAGCTCGGAGCGGACCTTCTCCGCCCTTCTCCTGCGCATGCTGGCCGCGATGAACTCCGGCATGCGCGTATCACCGACGCGCGCGGCCATCGCCATGACGTCGTCGTCTCCGCGCCCGCGCCTCGACGCGGCGAGAAGCCCCCTGACGACGATTCCCGCGAGAACCGCCATCAGGAAAAGCGCTGCGAATGCGAGTGCAAGGTCCAGCGGCATAAGCTACACCCCCTCGAAGATCGACTCGTCCAGCTCCACGCCGCGCAGGCGGAAGTCCTCGAGGAACGTCGGCTTCGCGACGACGACGTGGCGTCCGAGCACCTTGCGCGTCTTGGGGTCCACGCCTTCGCGCTTGAACTCGAAGAGCGTCCTAAGCTTCGCGTTACCGTTCTCGTCCAGTCCGCACACCTCGGCGATCTCGATCGTCTTGCGCGAGCCGTCCGAGAGTCGCGCGGTCTGCACGATGATCGACACCGCGCTCGCGATCTGGGCGCGTATCGCGGATAGCGGCATGTCCATGCCGGCCATGAGGCACAGCGTCTCGAGACGCGCCACGGTGTCGGACGGGGTGTTCGCGTGCACGGTCGTGAGCGATCCGTCGTGGCCCGTGTTCATAGCCTGGAGCATGTCGAGAGCCTCGCCTCCGCGGCACTCGCCGACGACGATGCGGTCGGGGCGCATTCTGAGGCAGTTCTTGACGAGCGCGCGTATCGACACCTCGCCCTTGCCCTCCGCGTTCGCGGGGCGAGCCTCCATCCTCACGACGTGGCTCTGCTGGAGCTTCAGCTCGAGCGAGTCCTCGACGGTGATGATGCGCTCGGCAGGTCCTATGCAGAGCGAGATCGCGTTGAGGAGCGACGTCTTGCCGGAGCCCGTTCCGCCCGAGACAACGATGTTCTTCCTGAGCGCCACGCATGCGTCGATGAACTTCATCATCTCGGGGCTCATCGAGCCGAACGACACGAGCTTGTCGAGCGTGAAGAGTGACTTGCCGAACTTTCGTATCGTGAGGCACGCGCCGTCGGGGGTGATTGGCGGGATCACTGCGTTCACGCGCGAGCCGTCCTCGAGTCGGGCGTCCACGAGCGGACTCGACTCGTCGATCCGCCTGCCGACCTTGTTGACGATGCGCTCGATGACGCGGATGAGGTGCCCGGGATCGCGGAAGTGCCTGTCTGTTAGGCCTACCTTTCCCTTGCGCTCGACGTAGATGTGGCGGTAGTCGATCACCATGATCTCGGTGATCGAGTCGTCCGCGATCAGCGGCTCGAGCGGACCGAGCCTGAGCATGTCCTCCATCGTCTCGCGGCGGAGCTCCCCGATGACACCCTCGCCGAGGCCCTCGAGCTCCGGTATGCCGCGCGCGACGATCTCGTCCAGGGACGCCCCGATGCGGCGCTCCAGCTCCTCCACGTCCGCGGACGTCGAGTCGCCGAGGTTGCGCGACAGGCTCGCGAGCGCATGGGAGTAGAGGATGTCGGACGCGGACTCGCGGCGGCTCTTGCGTTCGCCGGACACCTCGCACGCGACCTCGAACTCGAAGTCGCCGACCTTTATGGACGCCTTCCCGACGAGCGCCTCGAGCGCCGTGCGGCGTCCGTTGACCTCGAGCCTTCCGTCCGCCGCCGCGTCTCCGATCCACCACACGCTTCCGTGCGGCGCGAACGACACCTGCTGCGGCGCAAGCGCGTACTCCGACGACACGACAACGTCGCACGACGCGGCCGAGCCGAGGGTGAACACCTCGCCGTCCTTTCCCTCCTGCGGCGTGAGCGTCGCGATGCGCTTGCCGCCCTGCGTGAATATCAGCGGCTTCATCACGGCATTTCCACCTCGACCTTGCGGTCCTTTAGTTCATTGAGGGACGCCGCGACGCCCTCGCTCGACTCATCCACCGCCCAGTTCACGGTGACGACGAGGAGCATCTCGTGCATCTTGAGGTCGTCGTTCGTGTTGCCAAAGAGCCGCTCGCCGATCCATGGTATCTTCGAGAGCCACGGCGTTCCTTTCTTGTCCTCGCTTTCGCTGTTGTACTTGTAGCCGGAGAGCATGATGGACTCGCCCGGGCGGACGAGGTACTTGGACTTCGTCTGGTAGCGCGATATCTCGATGTCGGCGGAGTCGCGGGAGAGCGGCTGCTTGTTGTCCAGCGTGAAGTCGAGGTTCACCGTGTTGTCGTCGATGATGAGCGGCGTCGTCTTGATGATGTAGCCGTACTCGATGGACACCAGGTCTCCGCTCGAGCCCATCCCAGGAGTCGTCGACCTGTGGATCGTGCCGCCGTTCTGGAACTCGGCCTCGATTCCGCTCTGCGTAGAGAGCGTCGTCGAATAGACGCTCTTCGCCGCGCCGCTCCTCTTGAGAAGGTTCACCGTCGCCTTCACGCCGTCGACCTTGACGTTCGCTCCGCCGTTCCAGGTGTGCTTCCAGTCGCCGTCCTTCTTCACGTCGCCCGTGAGGGTGCGCGTGATCGCCGACTCTATCGACCTGCTGTCGGTCGGTGTCCTGGTCGCTTCGCCGCCCTGCGCGGCCTGCGACGTCTCGAATCCGGTCTTCGTGCTGGAGCTGTTCTTGCCCTCCTGGTTCCGCCCCCACGAGCTGGAGCCGCCGGTGTTCTTCGAGTGCTGGAAGCCGAAGTTCCAGTCGGCGGACGCCGTTATCGACTCGGGGCCGGAGAAGCCGAGGTTGCGCGACATCGTGTCGCTGTAGGCGACGAACTCAATGCTGATCAGGATCTGCTGCTTGTATATGCGGAGGTTGTCCGTGTTGACCGTTATGCCGGGGAAGTCCCTGACGAATCCCTCGACGCGCTTCTTGAGCTGCTCGATGGACTGCGTGTCGTACATCCTGCCCGACAGGCACACCTCCCGTCCGACGACGTTCACGGCGATGTTGGTTATCGCCGAGCGCGCGAGGAAGTCCTTCACGAGGTCGCCGACCTGCGCCGTCGAATACGTCACCTGCGTCACGATGCGGGACGTGTCGAGCGCCTTCGCGGTCTCGACGCGGCGCAGCGTGTCGACGTTCGCGGTCGAGCCGCCCACCACGACCTTGTCGCCGATGATGGAGATCGATATCTCGGGATCCTCGGAGAACATCCCCCTGAGGACGTCCCAGTAGGAAGGCACCACCGTGACCGTTCGCGCGGCGTATACGCCGCGCTCGTCAACGTACGAAAGCTGCGCCTCGCCGAGCCGCACGCCCGAGACGACCGCCTCGCCGCTCTCCCTGAGCGCCGCGATGAACACGGAGTCGTTCGAGCTCCTCACCGACGTCGCCTTGAGCGCGTCCGTAGCGACGGTCTCGCTCTCCACGACCGTCATGTCCGGGAGCTTGCGGACGACCGCCGCGTCCGCCGCGAACGCGGCAAGCAGCGCCGCACCCGCGATCACAAATGTTTTACCAGCTCTCATTTTCCGCCTCCTCCTTTTCACTAATGACTAACGACTACTGAAACGACTTCACCGTCTCGCCGAACGAGCTGCCCGGCGCGACCGTCACTCCGGTGCGGTCCTGCGTCGTCTTCGTGTCGCGCATGTTCCTGAGCAGATACGTGATCTGGCCCATCGTGCGCGCCTGCACCAGCATGATCGCCGCCTTCGTCGGGAGCGAGAGCGTCATCGTCCCGTATCCGGACGACTCGCTCTGCAGGTCGTACTCGCGGTCGGTCGCGATGACGGGGACGTTCTGCAGTATCACGCTCGAGACGATGCGCGAGCCCGTCTCCTTCGCCGCCTGGCCGGTGACGAGCCCGAGCCCCTCCTCCGTCGCGGTCAGGACGACGTCGATGCGGCTGCCGGGCTTTATGAAGCCGCAGACGGAGCTCACCGAGTCGACCGGAACGGTGACGGCGCGGCATCCGTCCGCGATGAGGTCCGTGAACGGCGTCTTCGGCTCCGTCTCGATGTCGATCCAGAAGACTGGCGTGTTCGCCGCAATGAGGCGCTTCGCCTTGCGCTTCACGATCTTCTCGATTGCGTCGGAAAGCGCCTTCTGGTAGCCGGGGTCGTCCTTCGCCGGAAGCGCTATGTGCATGTTTGAGAGCGACTCGAACGGTATCTCCGCCGAGCCGAGCATCTCCTCGCCTATCTCCGACCCCTCCTTGATCTCCATTGTCGCGACGAGTATCGACGCCTTGGGCGCCGGCGCGACAGCGGTCTTCGTCGCGATGTACTTGTTCACGGCAATGACCGCGAACAGCCCCACCAGCACCGCCGCGACCGCGGCGATCTTTGTGTTGTTGTCAGTCTTCATTTGTCTTTCCTTTCTTTGAAATGTAGGCTTCGTCGTCGGTAAAGCGGTAGTCGACGTCGCATTCGAAGCCGCCCGGACGCTGCACGGCCTCGAAGTGCATGGTCAGGTTCTGCTTCGTCCAGCCGGACTTCGGCGCGCCGTCCGGGGCGTTCGGAATCCGCGCCTCGGTCCATCCATGTTTCCCCGCCGCGTCCTCCACAGCCTTCTCCGCCGACTTCGCGGACATGTCGGCGACGCAGTGCACGATGAACGCGGCGCCTTCGCCGCGCTCGACGAGCTCCGTGAGGAGCGGACTCCCCACCACGACGTCGCGCACCACGGCCGGCATCATGTCCTTCACGTGCCTCGCCGAGCGCCGCGCGAGGATGTCGGGCGTCACCGTCTCGCCTTCGGACGGAACGAGTTCCGCCGGGACGACGAAGTCCTCCATCAGCGAATCGTCGCCTACTACCGGCCTGATCTCCCTGAGGACAATGGACCCCTCCGGCGTCTTGTACACGCGCTCCATCCCCGAAAGATTCTTCAGCTCGAGCGCATTCTCGTCGTCCAGCCTCTCCCAACCTGCGCTCAGCGCCTTCTGCTCCGCCATGTCGACTGCAAGCGAGTACGGCATATGCATCCGCTCCGCGCGCCTGCGCACGGAAAGCCCCGCGATGTTGACCTCGAGCTCCTTCGGGACGATTCTTGCGAGGTCGTGCACCTTGTCCGCCGGCTCCACCGCGACCTCGAGCGGACGCACTGTGCTCTCCGCCCTGTACACCCGCGTAAGGGCCGTGCGCACCGTCCAGCGGAACGCGAAGACTGCCGCGAGCACGGCGAGCAGCGAAAGGACTGTTCTGGCAAGCTTCTCCCTCATTTCACGAGTCCTTTCAGGAAAGGCTGCTTGGCGCACCACGCCTTGAACTTCCTGACGTATGTCTGCGGCGCGATCGGGACGGAATCCACCACCGGCATGTGGCAGTACACGCGGTGGCGCTTCGCCGGATTGACCTTGAGGTTCCACGCCGTCGCCGCAGCCCCGCCCTCGAGGTCTGCAGTGAACTGCCCGACGCCTATCTTCCCCTTTTCGTGTCCGGCTATGCCGAGCCATCCGTACGCCCCTGCGGGAAGGACGGTCGGAATGTACACCGCCGTCGTCATCATGACCTCGCGGTCGTGCGGAACAACGTCTAGGACATAGTCGAGCGTGCCGAACGTTATGAAGTTCATCAATCCGCCGAGTATCTTGCCGACAAGCTTGAGGAATACGTTGCTGTCCTGGAACATGCTCCCGTCGAGGAAGGCGCGCACCTTGTCCACTGCGTACGACACCGGATTCTTTATGACGCGGCACGAGCCCTTTATGTAGACGTCGTCCGTGCTTTCGACGACTTCCGCGACGTCCGCGAGATAGAACTTCGCGACCCGCTTCGCGGCGGAGCTCGGACACGGATCCTTCCCGTAGTAGTTCGCCATGTGGGCCTCTACGTCCGCGGCGAGGCGCGTCGCGATCTCGAGCTGCTGCTCGGTGCGGAGGATGCGGGTGAAGTCGGCTGCGAACGCCACGGTCATGACGACCAGCGGCGCCACGAAGGCGAACTCGAGCATGACGGCCGCCCGCTCCCCCGCGAGCCGTCTCCTCAGCTTCTTCGCCATGCTTTCCTCTTTCACCTTGTTCAACTTTTCAACCTTTCAACTTTCAACCCTTCAGTGGTAAATCAACGCATCGACCACATATCCACCGGCCTTGCCCATCTTGTAGAACACCTCCGACACCGGCACGAGCTTCGCCGTCGCGCCGACGCCGAAGCCGGACGGACGCTGGTTCGTCTTGCCGCTCTCGATCTTCTTCGAATGCGGTATGACGTCGCCCGTCACGCACTGCGCCGCCGCGACGGCGAACATCGGCAGCTTGTGCGTCCAGCGGTCCTTGTCGCCTGAGTTCCAGAATCCGTCTAACGGCAGCGTCTGGATGTTCCCGCCGAGCTTGAAGGCGATCCACATCGTCGGACCCGGCAGCACGCCGTTGTCGTCCACTTCGGTCGTCTTCTTCCCTTCCTTGTCCTTCTTCTCCTCGACTTTAATCCCCTCCTTGCTGCCGCGCTTGGAGACGTACGGCTTTATCTCCCACGCCTTGCCGGCTCCGGTGAAGCTGTATATCGCCTTCCACGGACTTGTCGACTTCTCGAATATCTTGATCTCGCCCTCCTTCCACGGGGACTTGCCGACCTCGCTCTTCGCGGACTCCTCGAGCGGAAGCATGAACGCGTCCTTGAGCGGCCACGAAAGCCCGAGCGCGTATATGCCGAAGTGCCATGTGTTCGGGTCGCCCGAACTCGACGACGTGTTCAGCGTCGCCAGCGGGTCCGCCTCGTTGTCGGCCGCAAGCTGCTGGGCGTTCCACACGCCTAAGAGCGCCGAGCCGTAGACGTATATCTTCGCTATGTACTTAAGGAACATGTTGCATATTCGGGCGGCGAGCCATCCCGCCGTCCCTCCCGTGAGTATGCCGATCGTGTGCGCTGCGATGGCGAGCCCCTTGAAGATGACCCCCACGAACGGAACGTTGGCCGCAGCGTCGAAGGCGATCGCGATCGGCTCTATCACCCTCGCGACGCTCCTCAGCTTGGCGGCGAGCGAGAGCGCCTCGTACATCTCGTCGTTTATGTTCTGGACGACGTTCATGCCGCGCGCCTGCCAGACGGCGTGCGCGAGCGCGGCGGAGTCCGCGGCGTTCTGGAGCCGCATCTTCGCCTTGGAGAGCTGCGCGGTGTTCCACGTCATCGTGAGCATCCCCATGACGACGAAGATGACGAGCGCCACCACGACTCCGACGCTCCCGCGCTCGGAGGCAAGCCGCCCCGAGAGAGTTTCAACTTTCCCCATCACTTCCATTTCCACTCGCCTCCCGAATATTCCTGGCGGTCCTTGTCGATGATCAGACCCGTGTCGCTCCCCGCGGAGAGCGAGCCCGGCTTGTCTTCCACTATGCCGTCCGCGGCATCTACGATCTTGTCGATTGACTTGCCATCTTTCTCGGCGCGGCTCGCGCTCGCCAGCCCGAGCAGGGCGCCGTACTCTACCTCCCGCTGGTACGCCTCGTCCGCCTTCTTCATGTAGCTTTCCACCTTCGCGCGCATGTCGGCCGTGCTCTTGACGATGTCGTAGGCGACGCAGTCCTTCGGGAACTTGAACGACGCGTCGTGCGCCGCGTCCAGCACCGACATGCTCCTTCTCTTCGCCATCAGCTTGATGCATGCGTCAACATAGCCGTCGACGACGCACTGCCGCCGGTCCTGCTTGAACTTGTTCGCCGCGTTGACATAGGCGTTCCACTCGTCGCGCAGCGCCACGGCCGCCGCGTCGACCTCGCCGAGCTTCTTCTTGAGGTTCTTCTTCATTGTGGCCCACTTCTCGCGGGCCCTCTTCGCCAGGGCCTTCGGATCCTTCATTGCGGCCTCGTCCGACGGATCGTACACGGGATCTCCCTCGTCGCCCGTCCAGTTCGCGTTGCCGTTCTCGATGTCCTCTATGTCGTGTATCTCCCGCTCGATGAGGCTCTTTATCACGGCAAACGCCTTGTCCGCATTCTCTGCGGCCTTCTGAAGCTCCTTCTCCTTCTGCGTCCACGCGGCAAGGTCAGCGCCCTCGGTCCATTTCACCATGTTGGGAACATTCACCTTGTTGCGGGAGGCGAAGGCGATGATCTGCGACACGGCCTTGTTCGAGTCGAACTTCCCGGGGCCGAACGCGGACGAAAGAGCCGCCGCGTTTTTTCTGATGCCGTTGGCCATGGAGAGGAATGCGCTCATTCCGGAGACGAACCAGTTGTACGTGGAGTCGTCGCATGTGAGCGACTTGTTCTGCGCGAACCACGCGCCGAACTGGGAGTTGCCGTTGCTGTACGCGATGCTCGGCATGTACCGCCTGTGATGCCTCAGCACCTCTTCGCGCTGGGAGTTGAACGGCTTCTCCCAGGGAACCTCGCCGTCCCAGTAGAAGTAGTCGCGGTAGCGGTAGCTCGCCGGACTGAAATAGCCGTTGAGGTCGGAGAGATACGCATCCTGCGCCTTGCCGTCGGTGATCGCGCTCCAGCAGCTACCGTAGTCTCCGCCGCATTCACCCTTCCCGAGCTTCCACATGTCCTTCAGCTCGATGCAGCGCTTCCAGGACTTCGCGTACCAGTCGTCGTCTCCGAGCGTGATCGTTTCGGCGCAGATCCTGTACTTCATGCCGAACTTGACGAACTTGAGGTAGTTCTTCATCTCCTTTGCGAGGTCGTCGAGATCGGCCATCGCGGCGTTGTTGGTGTACGAGCCCTCGTCGTAGGCGGACGCGCCCTCGGAGTAGAGGTGCTCGTTCTGGATGTCCGGCTGCGGGAACACCATGCTGTGACCCTTCGCGACGGGGGCCTTCGACTTGCCGGCGCCGTATCCCGAGACGACGGGGAAGAGCCATCCGCTCTCGTACGGCCAGTTGACCTCGACGTGCACCATGGCGAGGCCGCCGTTGTTCGCAGGCCAGCCGTGAGCGTTCGTCACGAAGTATCCGTCGCTCTTGCCCTCCTTGTCGTAGACCTGCGGATACACGAGGCGGCCGAGGTTGCTGTTCTTCGCGAAGAGGAAGCCGCCCTGCATGTCGTCCATGTCGGTCACCTCGAGCACCTCCCTGCCCGTCTTGTCCTTCGCGCGCGCTATGCGCGAGGCCGCGCCGTACATCTGCCGCGCGTAGCGCGCTGCTGCGCCCTTGCCGCTGAAGAGGCTGTCTATCTTCGCGCCGTCCTTGCCAAAGATCGAGTCAAACGCCTTCTGCAGCAGCTTCTGCATTCCGTTCGCTATTGGCTTGAGCGCCCACTCGGTCATCCTGTCCACGATCCCGTTGACGAGGTTCTGGACAAAGGCGCCGATGCCGCTCTCGCCGCTCTTCGAAGTGGTCGGGAGCTTTGCCTTGACACCCTCCTTGATCCACTTGGGGATGTCTTCGGTCAGCGCGGTCACGACAGACTTGCACAGCGACGTGAAGCCGTCCGAAAGCGTCTGCCCCGGGCTCGCGCCGAAGTACCCTATGCCGCAGGTGGACATCAGGAACATCGTCGCTATGTTGCCGCGGTTGTTGAACTTGTTCGCGCCCTTTATCACGGTGTCGAGCCCGCCCAGCATCTTCTTGAGGACGTCGGGCATCTTGCTGCCCTTGATGCCGGTCTTGGACTTCTGGTCGAGCGACGAGGAGAAGACGAGTCCGTCGGAACCGCGGACCATGACGATGCGCCCGACCTGCCACGCGGCGTGGTTCGCCATAACCTGCGCGTCCCAGTAGCCGACGATCTCGATCATCGCGCTGCAGATCATCGCGACGACGGGCATGACGATGGCGAACTCGGTGAAGACCGAGGCCCGCGGGGAGGCGATCCGCCTCTTCGCGCGCTCAACGCGCTTTCCGTCGTTTCTCGTCAGCCACTTGAACACGTGTGCGCACCTATAGCTCCTGGATGAACACGGCGACGAGGGTGCCGATCGTTATCGCGAGGGCGTACGGGACCATCGGCGGATTCCTCAGGCCCTGGCTGCGGCGCGGCATCCCGAAGATTATCCGGAACGCGTTCGCGAG
>Ga0265298_10006962_pt1 | contig 13856 bp, 13 predicted proteins | sample AusTroGonzalo_MG_3_FD_193486 | JGI IMG/M metagenome (GOLD analysis project Ga0265298, IMG submission 193486) | Bovine rumen microbial communities from tropical cattle in Woodstock, Queensland, Australia - Gonzalo_01 | ecosystem: Host-associated > Mammals > Digestive system > Stomach > Rumen ...
CATCAGCAGCACGCTTGGCTCAATCACGAATGCACGTGCCAACGCAACACGCTGCTGCTGCCCGCCCGACAGCTCGTTGGGCTTCCGGGTTTTCAGCTGATCAATCTGTACCATCTTAAGGGCTTCATCAACCCGCGGAGGAATCTGGTCTTTAGGCACGTGTCGGGCTTTCAATCCATAAGCAACGTTATCCGCCACGTTCAAATGGGGGAAAATTGCATAGTTCTGGAACACCATTCCGATGTCCCTCTTATGTGCGGGAACATTGTTGATCACTTTGTCATCAAAGCGGATCTCACCCCCATCTACCGTGTTGAATCCCGCAATCATACGCAGCAGCGTGGTTTTGCCGCATCCGGATGGGCCCAGTAAGGTAAAGAACTCTCCGGGATTAATTTTAAGACTGATTCCGTTAACAGCTGTGAAATCGCCGTAGGTTTTAACTGCCCGGTCGATAATAACGGCATGGCTCATGAATGAATTCCTCCCGTTGTCAAGAGAAAAGGTGCCCCGGGTCTTTCCGGGGCACCCTCCCATAGTTAATGCTTGGTTGGCAGAGCGTTAGTCTCCCACAACAGCATCCTGCCACTTTTCGACGATGTCGCCCTTGTTGGCGCCGGCATAGTCAAAGTTGTAGTTCATCAGTGTGATACTGCTCAGCGGCTCAAGGCCCACAGGCGTAACATCGCTGCGGATCGGGCGGCGGCCGTAATCCTTGTTCTGGGCTGCCTGGCACTCGGCGCTCAATGCATATTCAACAAACAGCTGTGCCAGTTCGAGGTTCTTGCAGTCCTTCACGATGGCAATGCCATCCGGCACGGCGGATGTTCCGTCGGAGGGATAAATCATCTTCAGATGGCCGTTCTCCAGGTCATACTGCACGGCTGCCTTCTCCAGCGTGATGCCGATCGGATACTCGCCGGAATCGACATTCTTGTGTGCTCCGGAGGATCCGGACTGGATTACGAGGTTGGGCATCAGGCTCTTCACGAACTCCCACCCGGCAGCATAATCATCGTCCACCTGGCCGAAGATCATCAGCATCGTGTTCAATTGCGTATAGGCGGATCCGGAAGAAGCAGGATCGGCAATCGCAATCTTCTTTTCCCACTTTGGATCGGCCAGATCTTTCCAGCTCTGAGGAATGTCGGCTTCAGCCACCAGGTCAGTGTTGACAATGAAGACCATCGGCAGCGGGGATTCGCCGATCCACAGGCAATCCGGATCATACAGGCTCGGATCGATCAGGTCGATGCAGCTGGGCTTGTAGCTCTGGAAATAATCTTTGTAAGCAGCCAGGCTGTCGGCTCCGCCGCCCCAAAGGATATCGGCTTCGGGTGCTGCCGATTCTGCCTTGATCCGGTTCAGCAGGTTGCCGGTACCGTCGGCAACAACTTCAACCTTCACATTCGGATATTTGGCTTCAAATCCCTGTACGCCGGCATTCAGGGGATCAGCGTCATGAGGAGAATAGATGGTCAGGGTTCCGGAGTATTCTTCCGGAGCTTTCTCCGCACCTGCAACAGCGCAGACGCCGAAGAGCATCAAAGCAGCCAAAAATAACGCAAGAAACTTTTTCATGGGTCTTCCTCCTTTGATTTTGTCCGAATGAAAACATCATTCGTTCTTTATATTAAATTATACAACAAGTTGGTAACGTTTTCAATCCTTTTTTTGATTTTTGCACCGGTTCTGTGATCAATTTTCATGGAATCAGCCGGGCGTTCCGCAATCCTTTAGGATAATGATTCCGGATAGTTCCGTCGCTGCCCTTGCCCCAGCCCAGAATCAGGCCTTTATATCTGATCAGCAGCCATCCTTCCGCTTCTGCGCTGATCGTCTCTCCTGCCATATATCTTCGGGCGTTTTCCGCGTCAGTCTCCAGCATCTGAACTTCAGGTGGACAAATACTCATTGCTGCCGCATGATCAGGCAGCGCGATCCTCCCGCGTACTTCGCCAAGGTGCATTCCGGCCCGTATTACCTTTATCCCCTGCAGATCCGGACATTCTTTAAGATGTATCAGTGTATTTCCGAGCTTGTGAGTAGCTTCCGGAAAAGCCGGAAAGGCGTTTTTCAGTGTCGTCGTCTCATCCCTCTGGGATTTCGGCAGTGACCGGTCTTCCGGCAGTTCAGCCGTTCCGTTTCCCCTTCTTCTGAAGAGGGCAACAAACTGCCCTTCCGTTTTCATCCGATGGGGATAGCAGGTATATCGTCCTTCCGGCGCGTTGATTCCGCCGATGCTGAATGGTTCCGTTTCATAGTCCGGATGTTCCTTCAGGAACCATTCCGCGTTTTCCTCATTCTCTTCCGGATTATATGTACATGTGGAGTACACCAGACGTCCGCCCGGTCTCACCAGCTTCGCGGCCTCTGTCAGAATCTCCCGCTGCCGCTGGGCACATCCGCTCGCCTGTTCTCTGCTCCATTCTGTCCGGCTCTCCGGCACCCGCCGAAACATGCCTTCCCCGGAGCATGGCGCGTCTGTCATTACCGCATCAAACCCCTCCGGCCATCTTGCTGCAAGCTGGTCCGGCCATGCGCAGGTTACAATTGTGTTCTTTAGCCCGATTCGTTCAATATTGCCGCTCAGAATCCGCGCCCTTTTCTGAATCGGTTCGTTACAGATAAGCAGGCCTTCTCCCTTCATGGCGATCCCGATCTGAGTGCTCTTTCCTCCGGGTGCCGCGCACAGATCCAGCACTTTTTCTCCCGGTTTCGCGTCCAGGACGGCAGCAGGCAGCATAGCCCCCGGTTCCTGCAGGTAAAACGCACCTGCCTCATGCAGGATGGTGCTCCCCGCTTTTTCTTCCGCCGGAAGCTCGTATGCCTCCTCGGCCCACGGGATCTTCTTGCCTCTTCGGTAAATTTCCGTTCCTTCCGTCTTCTTCAGTGTGTTCAGCCGGATTCCTCTGACAGGTTCCTCATCCAGTGCGTGCAAAAATGCCGGCAGCTCATCCCCCAGCTGACCTTCCATTCGGCTGACAAAAGCTTCCGGCAGTTTCGGATTCATGTTCACTCCATCCATTCGGGTTTCATATAGCGTCTGACAGTGTAAATAGGTGTACTGAGCCGGCACTTCTTCAGAACATCTTCCTTTCCGGCTGTGATTACCGGAATACCGTCCAGCGCGCCGGCGCATTCCAGTACGGTTTTCTCTCCTTCTTCTATCATCTCCGGCGTCGTCTCGTCCGCCAGGTTGGTATTGTTGACCAGCAGATCGATTTTCAGCCTTCCGCGGCTTTGGATCCGCTGGGCCAGGTCCAGAATCTCATCTTTTTCACGGGTCAGCGGACGCATGCGGTTAATCACCAGAATCATCCTCGTTTGTTTTCTTCTGGTCATAAAAGATGGATAATACCGTCCAAGTGCCGCGGCGCCGGTATCATCCCCGCCCACGTCAAAAATTACCTTGTCAGATGGAACCTCAAATACACTCTGGATTTCCGCCGGCAGCGCCGGGATATCCACCGTCGTCATCGCGTAGGTCGGCATCAGTGTCCGTATGCCCGCCGCCCGCAGTTCATCAGCCTTCTCCCCGCTTCTGAAATAAGGATTTACAATGTCCAGGTCCACCAGCGTAGTCTTCATCTGCTTAGCCGCTTCAAAAGCCAGGTTCAGCGCGATTTCTGTCTTCCCGCTGCCGTAGTTTCCCGTCAGCACCAGAAATACAGCTTCGTCGAACAATGAGTTCATTCGTTTTCTCCTTCATCCGCCTTCCAGTTCTTGGGATATACGGGCTGATGGTATGCCTTTTCCTTGTCAATCAACTGCTGGGGTTTTTCGTATTGCCACAGTTCCTCTTCCGGATCCGTAAACAGATCGCCCACAACCAATCGACGGCGTCTCTTCCGTTGGGTCATGATTTCCGGTTTTTTCGCTTGCTTTTCTTGTTCTTCTTCAAAAACATCTTCGTCCCGCGTCTCTGCGGCGGGTTGCGCCGGTCTGCGGTAAGGGCTGTCTTCCGGCACGGTATATCCCGCGCCAGTGATAACCTGCTTTCTCTGAATTGCCTCCGCGGCAGGAACCGGTTCAGGCTCCTCCGTCATCCATCTGGAAAAATCTTCCTGCTCGCTCTTCGGGGCCGAAGTCCGCTCTTCCGGATTCGTTTCTCTTTCTTCCTCGTATCTGAATACTCGCTTGGGAACAACAGGGATACTGTCTGCCTGTGGTTCGTGCTCCTCCGGATCCTCCGTTTCCTCATCCCTGTGGCGAAGTCGGTTAAAATAACTTTTCCATACCTGTATCGGCCGCCAGCGAAGCAGATAAATACCCAGGTCCACAATCAGTCCGATCCCGCACAGAACAATGGCCAGAATAATCCAGTTCCTGCCGATCCACTGGAAGAACGTACTTCCGTTTTCACTTGTAAAGGCAGCCCAGATCGATGCAGCGGCTGTTTGCAGCCACCCCAGCATAATCGTGAACAGCGTGTTCGCAAAACTGCCCATGACAGATCTCCCGTCTTATTGGTCAGTTACGGGTTCGATCACAACCGTCACCGTAACTGTATCATTTGAAATGTTTGCGTCTTCGGAAGGCTTCTGCACCTTCAGCTGGAACGCAGTCGTTTCATTAAGGTTCTTCACGTTGATGGTACGCTGTTCCAGCGGAAGCTCCGTCAGTTGATCAAGCACTTCCTGCCTGGCCGCAATTGAGATGTTTTCCGGGCTTACCTTGATCTCTTTGACTTCATATCCTTTCGCGACTTTTCCCGTAAGCTGGATCAATTCCCCTGTTTCAAATGTGACCTTTGGCAGCAATGTTGACTCGATCAGTACGCTGTCAATCGGTACAGATGCATCTGTAATACTGAGCAGCGAACTGCTCACTTCTTCGCCGGCCCGGTTATAAAGCCTGATTTCGGAGTTCTCGCCGAACGGACCTTCCTTCCATTCAATTTCGTCAAGATTAATATCCGCCTTGGCTCTGGAGATTGTCTGCGCCAGGGATCTCGGACCGCTTACCGAGATCACGGTCGGGTCCACCGTCAGAGGTGACATATACATGTCCTCCGGAACGCTTCCCTCCGTGTTTGCGGATACCGGGATCCGTTGCCGTATGATGTAGTCTTCCACGTTTACCGTCACGGTGGAAGGATTTGTGGAGATAACCTTCCCGTACGTGGGAGAATTGGTGCTCAGCAGTTTAACTTCCTGCTCTCCCGTGCCGTTGATCCTGCTCAGATCCAGCCGAACATTATATGCGGAAGCTTCTGCATCCTCATACTGCTTCTGCGGCACAGCCGCAACAATACTTACATCATGCAGTGTTTCGTTCAGGTCGCTCACGACAATATATCCGTTGTTCCGGAGGGTATCCGCGCCTGTAACGGTAACATTTACATTCTGGAACGTTTTGTCGCGGGTCAGTGTCTCATCCTGTGAAATCAGTCCGGCCCACAGCAGGACCGAGATCACAATCGCAATGAGTTTCAGCCATCCGTTGTGCAGAATTACGTGCTTCAGTCCCCGGAGAGCAATATGAACATATTCTTTGATTTTGCTTGTCTTCTTTTCTTCGCTCACGTCTGTCCCTCCTCTGCGCCCCGTTTAACGATCTTCCGCAGAAAGGAACTGATCCCGGAATTTTTGATGCTGTAATAGTCGTTCAGGAACGCCTTCAGTTCGTCCGTGGACAGCGGTCTTTTCAATAAGCCATCCCTTGCCATGCTGACTATGCCTGTTTCTTCGGATACGACCACCACCGCCGCGTCCGTGTTTTCGCTGATTCCCAGCGCCGCGCGATGCCGGGTTCCAAGCTCACGGCTTACGCCGCTGGCTTCGGCCAGCGGCAGGATGCATGCCGCAGCAATCACCTGGTCGTCACGAATTACGGCAGCTCCGTCATGCAGCGGTGTGTTGGGTTCAAAAATATTCTCCAGTAACGGCGCGGATACTTCCGCGTTCAGCCTTGTGCCGGTCTCAATCACGTCTTCCAGACCCGTCTGTCGTTCAAAAACAAGCAGGGCACCCACACGCCGGCGGCTCAAATCAACCACTGTCTGTACGATCTCGTTAATAACGGTATCACGCTCTTCGTCCACGTTCCGTCGGTTGCTCTTGGTCAGGATACGGCTCCGTCCCATTCGTTCCAGTGCCTTGCGCAATTCCGGCTGGAACAGGATTACAAGCACCAGTGCACCGTTCTGCAGAATTGCCAGCAGCAGCCAGTTCAGGCTTTTTAACCCGAACAGCATACTGAACAGCATAATCACAAGAAGCAGAAACAAACCCTTCAGCAGTGCGCTGCCGCGGGTATGCCTTGTCAGCAGCAGCAGTTCATAGATAATAACCGCGACGATGAGGATATCGATAACGTCGATGACGCTGAGCCGATGGGTCAGGTTCCAGATCATGTTCCGGACCGTTGCCCATAAATCACCCATGCGCTCACCTCCATTACCGGTTTCGTCATTGATCTATTATACACAATAAGCACTTTTTTGAAAAGATGCTGTTACGATATTTTTACATTTTTGTAATAATTCCAAAGCAGATTGAATGTTTGAGTGTTCTCATTGTTCACTCTGCAAAGCCTTCCTGAACACAATATATTGTATCATATGGCTGTCAATGACGCAAGCAATCGCCTCGTTGGTTATCTGTAAATTTTAATTTTACAACCCAAGTAAGACTTTTCCATTTTTTGAAGAACCAAACAAAAAAGGAAAAGGAACTGCCGTGTATCCGACAGTTCCTTCCGGGACCCGAAAACTTTATCTTGATCCCTTGTCGTACGGAATACCCTCCGCCTTCGGCGCACGCGATTTTTTCGAGGTAAACGCCAGCACAATCAGGCAAACGATATACGGCATCATGTTGTATACGTTTCCTGGCAGGTTCATCGATACCAGGAACGGGAAGCCCGTATAAGTATTGCTCAGCGCCCGGAACAAGCCGAAGATCAGTGCCGCCAGAGCGATTCTGGTCGGTTTCCACTGGCCGAAAATCATCACCGCCAGCGCCAGGAAGCCGAAACCGGCTACGCCGTTTTCAAACTTCCAGATCGATACGCCCGCCAGGATGTAGCACAGGCCGCCCAGACCGCCCAGCGCGCCGGACATCAGCACACCCGTCCAGCGCATTTTATATACGCTGATACCGACGGAAGCCGCTGCCTGCGGATGCTCGCCGCAGGCCATCAGCCGCAGACCCAGCCGGTTCTTGTACAGTAAAATATATACCAGGACAACCGCGATGATCGCGACCACCATAAACCAGTTGAACTCGAATCCGTTGATATTCACAATGAACATTTTGCGTGCGGAAATGTACTCGATTTCGGAAGAATGATTATCCGGATTTGCTGCGGTGTTCATAGCCTTCACGAACACGGTGGCCGCCGCCGTTGCCAGCAGGTTCATCGCCGTGCCGACCAGAGTCTGGTCCGCATTAAAGTGGATGGCCGCAACACCCAGCAAACACGAGTATAGCATTCCCGATAATATGGCAGCAAGCATGGCAACAAGCACCATCACAAACGCTGATGTCGTTCCCAGAGATCGCATCACCAGTGCACCGCCAAGCGCGCCGACAACCATGATGCCTTCCAGGCCAAGGTTAATCACGCCGCTGTGTTCAGAGATACAGCCTCCCAACGCAACCAGCAGCAGAACGGAGGCGAAGATCAATGTGTATTGAATCAAAAGCAACATTATTGTTTCGCCCCTTTCTTTTCTTCGCTTTTTGCAATCCACTTTTTCATCGTCAGCTTGATAAACAGCACAAAACCGCACAGATAGATAATCACCGAGGAAATCACGTCAGAAATCTGGGGTGAATAGAAGTTGGTGTTCACGTACTGTCCGCCGTCCGTGATATGTTGAATGAAAAACGATGAGAAGATCGCGCCGATGGGATGCAGTCCGCCCAGAAATGCCGCCGCAATGCCGTTGAAGCCCATCGACGGCACCGAAGACTGAGTGCACTCCCATCGCATGTAGCCTGTCTGGTACAGCAGGCTTGCAGCCAATCCGGCCAACGCACCTGAAATCGCCAGGGTCAGAATGATGTTCCGGTTCTGTGCCATACCGGCGTACTTTGCTGCGTTTCTGTTGTTGCCGGTCGCTTTCAGCTCATAACCCAGTCTGGTTTTCGACAGGATGATCCAGATCACAATTGCCACGATAATCGTCAGTGGAACCGCAATCGTCACGTTTTCATTGTTTCCGAATATGGAATGCATCCCGACCGTCGGAAGCAGTGATGCCTTATTGACTTTGTCAAGGTACAGTGTATAGGGACTTGTCGATTCCTTGACTCCGGCCAGTATGGTGTTTGTCGTATATAAGGCGATCCAGTTCAGCATAATGCCCGAAATGACTTCATTCACATTGCAGTATGCTTTCAGCAGACCTGTAATGCTGCCGAGAAGTGCACCGGCAACGATGGCGAACAGCATGCAAGGCAGCCATCCCCATCCCCAGGCCAGGGCTGCATAAAGGCTTGCACAGGCTCCCGCTACATATTGACCTGCCGCGCCGATGTTGAACAATCCGACCTTGTATGAGAAAAGAATGCTCAGAGAACAGAGGATCAACGGCATTGTTTTGGCCATTGTGTTCCCCAGTTCCTTCATCTGCCGGGCGGGTTTCTTGTATAAAAAGTTTTTGACGACATTCAGGGTTGAATCTCCGGCTCCTGCGGGGTTGATAAACAGCAGGACAATATAGCCGATCAAAAGACCGATCAGGATGCAGATGAGGGATGCCAGAAAGGCCTGTACGCCCTCATTTTTCAGCACTTTCCTCACTTGACCGTCACCTCATCTCTCTTTGCGCCGGCCATGTAGAGGCCGAGCTCTTCCTGCGTAGTCTTTTTCGGATCCAGTTCGCCTACAATCTCTCCTTCGTACATCACCAGAATCCGGTCCGGTACGTCCATAACCTCGTCCAGTTCCAGTGAGATCAGCAGCACGGCCTTGCCCGCGTCCCGTTGGGCCACCAGTTCCTTGTGGACGGATTCGATTGCGCCCACATCCAACCCGCGTGTCGGCTGAACCGCTACCAGGATTTCCGGCTGCTTGTCGATCTCGCGGGCGATGATCGCCTTCTGCTGGTTTCCGCCGGACATAGCCCTCGCCGGTGTCAGTGACCCCTGGCCGGATCGGACGTCATATTCTTCAATCAGTCTGTCGGAATATTCCCGGATATTCTTCCGTCTCAGGAAGCCGATTTTGCTCGTGAATCGGGGTTCGAAATAAGTCTGCAGAATCATGTTGTATTCCAGCGGGTAGTCCAGCACCAGCCCGTGCTTGTGCCGGTCTTCCGGGATATGGCTCATGCCGGAGGTGGACCGCTTCCGGATGGACGCTTTGGTAATGTCCTGCCCGTCCATGATAATGGTTCCGCTCACCAGCGGTTCCAGTCCCGTCAGACCGTACACCAGCTCGCTCTGTCCGTTGCCGTCAATCCCGGCGATGCAGACGATCTCGCCCCGCCGCACCTTGAAGGACACGTCCTTCACCGCGTTGTTGTGATGGACCTTGGAAGCCACGGTCATGTGCTCCACATCCAGCACCACTTCACCTGGGTGGGCCGGCTGCTTTTCCACGTGGAAGTTGACGTTCCGCCCGACCATCATTGCGCTCAGTTCTTCCATCGTGGTGTTCTTCGTTTCCACCGTGCCGATATACTTACCCTTCCGCAGCACGCTGCACCGGTCGGCCACGGCCATGATCTCCGCCAGCTTGTGGCTGATGAACAGGATGCTCTTCCCTTCTGCCACAAGGTTCTTCATGATCTGCATCAGCTCTTCGATTTCCTGGGGCGTCAGCACAGCCGTCGGCTCATCAAAGATCAGAATCTCGTTTTCGCGGTACAGCATTTTGAGGATCTCGGTCCGCTGCTGCATGCCTACTGTGATATCCTCGATCTTGGCGTCAGGATCCACCTGCAAACCGTATTTTTCGCTGAGTTCGACGATTTTCTTCCGCGCCTCGGCCTTTTTCAGCATGCCGATGGATCCGACCGGTTCATCGCCCAGGATGATGTTGTCCAGCACCGTGAAGCACTCCACCAGCTTGAAATGCTGGTGAACCATGCCGATCCCCAGCGCATTCGCGTCGTTCGGATCGTTAATCTGAACCTCCTGCCCATCCTTCTTGATCGTTCCCTCTTCCGCCTGATACAGGCCGAAGAGCACGCTCATCAGTGTGGATTTGCCGGCGCCGTTCTCGCCAAGCAGCGCGTGGATCTCTCCGCGCCGCAGCTGCAGGGTGATGTCGTCGTTGGCAATAATTCCCGGGAATCTTTTGGTGATGTGCAGCATCTCAATGGCATACTCGCTCTTATGCGCCTCTCCCAATGCACAGCCCCTCTTTCCTCTTTTCTGCAGATTGCGGAACCTCGTTTCCGCTTTCTGAAAGGAACCCCCGTTCCGCATAACAAAACAGGGGCTCCTTTCAAAAATCCGGGGATGCGGCGCATCCCCGGAAAACCTGATCGGAATTACTTGATGTTGCCCTGATAATCCACCTTCACAGCGGTAACGGCGGGTTCAGCGTCGATAGCGTTGGATACGGTGATTTCACCAGCATGCATCTTGGTGACCAGCGCGGCATAATCTTCAGCCGTGAAGCCGTCCGCAAATTGGGTGGAAGGAGCGATCTGCACGAAGTTCTCTTCCGGCACGTCGGAAACCAGGCCCAGGTTCTCAACCTTGCCGCCGGCAAAAGAACCGTCCTTGACAGCGGTCAATTCCGCGTTCACGGTCGCGCCAAGGCCCTTCATGGCGGAGGTAACGGTGATACCGTCGCCATACAGGCCGTCGATGGTACCCTTCTGGTCAACGTCAACGCCGATAACCTTGCCGCCGACCTTGGAAGCCGCTTCACCGGCAGAGGTAAAGATACCGCCGCCGCAGGCGAAGACGATTTCAGTGCCCTGTGCAAACCAGGTGTCCATGTAAGCGGTGATATCCGCGTCGCCGTAGAACTGGTTGCCGTATACGTATTTGATTTCAACATCGCTCAGTCCGAGTTCGACAGCCGCAGCATCAGCGCCCTGTACGAAGCCGTAACCGTAGCGCACAACAGCGGGAACTGCCATGCCGCCCAGATAACCGAGCTTCTTGTAGCCCAGCTTCACAGCCGCGTAGCCGGCCATGTAGCCACACAGTTCCTCCTGGTACACCGCGCAGTAGAGATTGGCAGGCACGTTGCCGGCCAGTTCCCCGATGTCGCCTTCGCTCACGTCCAGCGCGATGAAGGTCACTTCGCTGTTTTCGGGAGCAACCGTCTGGATCGCGGGTCCGAATGCGTATCCGGGCATGATGATGACATTGTAGCCATCATCAATCGCGTTTTCAATGGAGGAAATCCGGTCCGTGTCAGAGTCGGAAGCGGGTTTGTAGTACTTGAACTCCAGTCCGTTCGCTTCGCAGAATGCCTTCGCGGCTTCGTAGGTGGTCTGGTTGAAGCTCTGGTCTGTAATGTCACCGTAGTCGGTGATCATTGCGACTTTGACGTCCTCCGCGGACGCGACGGAAACAACACCAAGGAGCATGACTGCTGCCAGCAGAAGAGCAAGCAACTTCTTCATATTTAGGTTCCCCTTTCTTGTTTTGCGGCTTATTGCCGTTTGGTTTGTAATATTATATCAAATCCCGATACGCTTGGAAAGAGCGTACCGGGATTTTTGAAATCGTTTTTATTTTTGTAAAGTTTTCGTAATATTTTTTCTGATCTCGTTTGCATGCACGAAATCAACCCGCCCGGTTAGCCGATCCGTCAGAATTGAAGGTCAGTCAATGTTGCCGGGCTGCCGTTGTCATAGATAAACTGCCTCATCATATAGCCATAGTATCCGCCAATCTGGATAAAGTACCAGTCCCGCCCCCGGGTAATGATGTTCAGTCTTGTACCGACCTTGAAGGATTTGATCAGCTTGCCGGCCGTCGTGGGAGCGGCTCTCAGATTCACGTTTTTGCCGTTCGCGCTCACAACATATGCCGCCCCAATGATCGGAGGATCCGGATTGACCGGCGGTTCGGTTGTGGTCAGGAACTGGCTCATCATATATCCGTATCGGGTCCCGATTCGGATATAGCTCCACGTATGTCCCGCTGTCACCATCCAGGCTTCCGTCCCCACGCTGTAGAATCCGATGCTCGGATAGGCCTTCGAAGGGCCTGAACGCAGATTCACGCCGTTCCCGTTGGAGCTTGTCACCCAGACTCTGTATTCCAGTCCGGGCTGAGGCTGGGGCTGGGGCTGCGGTTGCGGCGAAGGGCTTGAAGTCAAAAACTGACTCATCATGTAGCCCGTCGTGGATCCGATCTGAATCCGGCTCCAGTTCTGTCCGGAAGTAAGGATCGTGCAAGTCGTTCCGGGAGCATAAGCCGCAATGATGGAATATCCCTTTCCGGGACCGCTTCTCAGCCGCACGTTCAGGCCGTTCGAGCTCGTCACGTACGCTGTGGTGCCGGAAGGTATCCCGCCTCCGCCGCCGTTAACCTTCAGATAGGCGCTGTTCATGTATCCCGTCAGGCCGTTCGGTGTCCTCACGGAATACCAGGCTCCTGTCGATCCGGTAATCGTTACCACCGTTCCGCTCGGATAACTGGCCAGGACTGCTCCGTTGAAAGAGGGCGAGCCGCGCAGGATCAGCCACCCTCCGACCACAGTTCCCGTTTGTTCAGCTGCCGCAGAAGTAAGCGGCGCTACAGCGGTTATAACCATCACCGTCAGTACCAGCAGGGCAATCCCTCGTTTATTGATCTTCATATGATTTATCATTCCTTCCGGTTGGGTTCATCCCTACGCCTTGTCAGGATTCAGCCTTGTTCAGATTCTTTCGTTTCCATTGTATTAATCATATATTCAATAAAAGGACCGTATGTTTCCTGCTCTTCAGCCGGATATTCAATGGTCACGTGGTGAAAACTGTTCTTTGCGATCAGGTACAGATCTGTCCTGCAGCGTCCGTCCTCCGCTGTGCGGTCTACCCGCAGGCAGTTGTTCTGTTCATATTTCTGCGGTTCTGCGTCCGGAACCTCCAGTTTGATCGCGCCCAGAAGAATCTCTTCCGTCAGGTTGCCGCCCTGCATACTCTCTATGCTCAGGCTCGCTGTCCTGTCCTCCGTGTAAGCCGTCATCGAGTCCTTCTCCTCGTCAAACACGAACACGCTGGGGTATTGCATGCTGAACCCGGTCATTCCGTCGGCATAGTCGCTCATCGTCTTTTCGGAAAAAGCTTCCGTCAGTTCCTCCAGACCCATGCCCTCGGTATTCTCAACCTCACTGACCTCCAGCAGTTGCTGGATCTCCTGTACTCCCTGCTCTTCGGCCGATTCGCCTTCTTCCGCACAAGCCGGCAGAACCGCGGCAATCAGCAGTATTGCGCATATCAGTGCGAAGAACTTTTTCTTGCATAATCTCATCATCTTTCGCATCCTTTCCCGTGTCATCCTGTGTTTGCGGGGATTTCCTTGAATCCGCACCCTCTGAGGCGCAACCCGGAACTGTATCCTCGTTCAACTTATCCTACGAAACACAGCGGTATTTTCTTCCCGTTGAAACGGAAAAACCCCTTCCGTTTAGACAGAAGGGAGTTTATCACACGCATTCTTCCTGCTTACTGGGCAACAGCCTTGTTCAACTGCTTGGCCAGACGAGCCTTCTTCCGATTGGCAGCATTCTTATGGATTACGCCCTTGGACGCGGCCTTATCGATGACTGCGGAAGTCGCGGAAAGCTGCTTATTGGCATTCTGCGCATCAGCGGCAATAGCGGCATCAAACTTTCTGATGGATGTACGCATTCCGCTCTTCACAATACGGTTGCGAAGATTCTTCTTCTCGCTGACCTTAACGCGCTTCTTTGCGGACTGGATATTCGGCAACTCGGTTCACCTC
>Ga0265298_10006963_pt1 | contig 13856 bp, 9 predicted proteins | sample AusTroGonzalo_MG_3_FD_193486 | JGI IMG/M metagenome (GOLD analysis project Ga0265298, IMG submission 193486) | Bovine rumen microbial communities from tropical cattle in Woodstock, Queensland, Australia - Gonzalo_01 | ecosystem: Host-associated > Mammals > Digestive system > Stomach > Rumen ...
AGAGGTGAAGATGATGTACTACGTCTCTGTCAGCCCCGACGTACTCAACGTGGCTGACGTGGAAATCAACTACCTCGACGCCACCGGCGCCCAACAGAAAGAGGTCTTGACCGACTCCGTCTGGCGGAAACCGATAACGACCAACACCTTGCCCCTCACCGAGGGAGTCTGGGCCAAACTTACCCCAAAAACCAACATCGCAGAAGGCAACTACCAGCTACGCATCCAAACCGTCGCCGCCTTCGATGCCATCCTGTCGGACGGCACAAAAGCACATGAAGGCTGGACAAACATTAACTACGACGTTATCACTACCGCTCAGAATGCCGATGAGGTAGCCGCTTGGTGCGCTCAAAGCCCCACGATGGCCATCACCATCGACGAGAAAGGAATCCTCAACCCCACCCAAGTTGACTTTGGCGGTAACAGCGACTCCTGTATTGGAGAAATAACCACATGCAAAATTTTTGCCTGGATCTTTGGTTTTGATCCAGATGAATATTGTAAGTAGTTAAACCAAATAACTAATGTGTTTAGTATATGAAAAAAAGCATCTTTATGACCTTGGCCGCCATCGTGGTTTGCGGCCTGGCAGTGACCCTGTTCACACAATGCAACAAGGACAAAGAAAAGAACCCTGAGGTGACAATGGCATACTACGTCTCCGTCAGCCCTGATGTGCTCAACGTGGCCGATGTGGAAATCAACTACCTCGATGCCACCGGTGTCCAACAGAAAGAAGTCTTGACCGATACCGCATGGAGGAAACCATTCACAACCAACACGCTGCCCCTCACCGAGGGTGTCTGGGCCAAGCTCACCCCCAAGGCTTCCATCGCCGAAGGCAACTACCAGCTGCGCATCCAAACGGTGGCCGCCTTCAATGCCATCCTGTCGGACGGAACACAAGTGGTTGAAGGTTGGGCAAACGACAACTGCGACATCATCGCCACCGCACAGAACGCCGATGAGGTAGCCGCATGGTGCGCCCAAAGCCAAACGGTGGCCCTCACCATCGACAAGGAGGGTGTTTCAGACCAAACCCATGTGGACTTTGGTGGCAACATTGATCCCTCAACGTTTACATATAGATGGGAATGTGAGCTTGTATGCTGGCTTTTAGGTTTGGACTCAGATGTGATATGCGATTAGATAACCTAAACAACAATAGAGTTATTCACGAGAAAAGCCCGGCTGCATGCTGGGCTTTTCTCATTTTTGAAAAACTTAATCCTCCGAAATCTCACTCATCATCCTGCGATACGCCGAGAACACATTGGCCCGCGAGAGATAGCCGAGATACTTCCCTTCCTTGATAACAGGGATGTTGTACTTGCCCGACTGCTGGAACTTGTGGACGATTTCCTCCATCGGCTCGTCAGGATGGATGATGTAGTCAGGCAAAACGGCGAAGTTCTGTATCGACTGGTCGTAACAGCTCTCGTCGAAAAGGATGCCACGCACATCGTCAAACAACACGTGGCCGCAGAAGAAACCTTCCTTGTCAACCACAGGGAAGATGTTACGCTTGGAGGACGACACCAAAGGCAGCAAGTCGCGGAAGAGACTGTCGGGGTCGATAGGACTGAAGTTGTTCTCTATCAACTGGTTGATAGCCATCATGTTAAGAATGCTCTTGTCTTTGTTGTGCGTCACCTCCACACCCTTCTCCGCCACGGCATTGGTATAGATGGAATGGCTAAAAAACAGCCTGTTGATGGCATAGGCCAAGGCCGAAACAATCATCAAGGGCACAATAAGGGCATAGCCATTGGTGATTTCAGCAATGAGGAAGATGCCCGTCAGCGGGGCATGGAGCATGCCCGCCACCAAGCCACTCATGCCCACGAGGGCAAACTTGGCAGGGTCTAATTCCGCAATGCCCAGATAGTTGACCGTGGTGGCAAAGAACAAGCCCGTGAAGGCACCGATGAACAAAGCCGGAGCAAAGGTGCCACCCACACCGCCAGCCCCGAAGGTGAAGGCCGTGGCAAAGGCTTTCAGCAAGATCATGCCTGCAAAGAGGATGATAACCACGAGGTCGAAGTCCTTGAAACGCGCAAACCATGGGTTGCCGAAAACCGCACTGTAGTCGCCCCGCAAGGCCGAGTTGATGGCATCGTAACCCTCACCGTAAAGTGCTGGGAATAAAAAGATTAAGATACCCAACAACGTGCCGCCCACCAGGAAGCGCACCCAAGGCGACTTCACCTTCTTGAAACTCTTCTCGACGCTGAAGGTCACCTTGAGGAAATAGGCCGACACCAGACCTGCGAAGAGACCCAAGCCGACATAAAACAAGGCGTTGCTCGGGATGAAACCTTCAGCAATGACCGCAGGGTATTCCACCGTCTGTCCAAGGAACCAATAGGCCGTCAGGATGGCGACAAACGAGGAACAGATGATGGGCACCAAGGCATTGAGCGACAGGTCGATCATAAACACTTCAAGGGCGAAGACGATGCCCGTGATAGGCGCTTGGAATATCGCCGCCAAAGCCGCCGCGCCACCCATGCCGATGAGCAGGATAGTGTGCTTATAATCCAGTTTCAGTAGCTGTGCGATGTTGGAACCTATGCTGCCGCCCGTCGACACACTGGGACCTTCCAATCCCACCGAGCCGCCGAAGCCCACCGTCAAGGCGCTGGTGATGATGCTCGACCAAGTGCTGGTATGGTGCACCTTACCCTTGTTTTTCGAGATAGCATAGAGGATGCCCGGGATGCCGTGACCCACATCTTTCTTCAAGATGTACTTGCAGAACAGGATGGTCAGCAGGATACCGATGGCGGGGCAGATGAAATACAGCAAGTGGGAATAGTTGAACTGCGCGTTGATGACCAAGTCGCGGATGCCGTGGGCCAGCTTCTTGATAATCACAGCAGCAGCGCCAGCCAGAAAACCCGTCGGGATGCTGAGCAAAATCATGAAACGGCGGTCCGTCATGTGCGTCTCACGCCAAGCGTTGAAGCGGTCAATCCATCCGTTGATCTTATCTTTGACTTTACCCACGGTTATTTTCAATTTTGGCCGCTAAAATAGGAAAAAGTATCAAGCGAATCGAAAAGAAGCAACTTTTTCCCTATTTTCGCAACATCAAAAGGCTTATGGCCAATAGCCTATGGCCTATGGCTGTCCCATCGTAAGGGCAAGCCATAGGCCATGAGCTATAAGCCATTGGCAAAAAAAGAACACCAATGAAAATCGTAAGCTATAACGTGAACGGCATCCGCGCGGCCATCAACAAGAGCCTGCTGCAATGGATCAACGACTACCAACCTGATGTGCTCTGCTTCCAAGAGCTGAAAGCCACGCCCGACCAAATTCCCTTGATGGACTTCGAGATGATGGGCTATCACCATTACTGGTTTCCCGCCCAAAAGAAAGGCTACAGCGGTGTGGGTCTCATCACAAAACAGGAGCCCGACAAGGTGGTCTATGGCATGAACGAGCCTTTGTACGACAGCGAGGGTCGCTTCCTTCGTGCCGACTTCGGCGAACTCTCAGTGGTGAGCGTTTACCATCCCTCGGGCACTACGGGCGACGAACGCCAGGCCTTTAAGATGGTGTGGCTCGACTTCTTCCGCAAGTATGTTAACGAGTTAAGAAAAGAACGTCCCAACCTTGTGCTTTCGGGCGATTACAACATCTGCCACGAGGCCATCGACATCCACAACCCCAAGTCGAACGCCAACTCATCGGGCTTCCTGCCTGAGGAACGGCAGTGGATGACGGACTTCTTGAGCGACGGTTACATCGACACCTTCCGCCATTTGGTGAAGGAGCCCAACCACTACAGCTGGTGGAGCTTCCGTGCCGGTGCCCGTGCCCGCAACCTGGGTTGGCGCATCGACTACCACATGGTGACCGACAACATGGAGGACCGCATCGCCGGCGTGGGTATCCTGCCCGAGGTGATGCACTCCGACCACTGCCCTATCGTGCTTGATTTGAAATAATAGCTAGCCGTGCATGTCATTCCAACATGGGCTGTGCGATAGAGGGAATCTATGCACGGCGGATTGTTTTTCAGAAACACTTACCATCATTCCAAAAAAAGTACTACCTTTGCAGCGGTTTTCACCGATGGCCTAATAGTTCAAGGGATAGAACGGAAGTTTCCTAAACTTTAAATCTAGGTTCGAGTCCTAGTTGGGCTACACAAACATCCCTAATTGATTATCATTCAGTTAGGGATTTTTATTTCCCATCCCTCATGTCAACCACGCATCAATTGGTTTTATTCCACAATCAGCATCAATCCTTTTAAATATGCCCCTTCAGGGTGGAAGATATTGATGGGATGGTCGGCAGGCTGCGACAGCTGGTCGACGATGCGCACGTTGCGTTTGGCTTCTATCGCCGCAGCAGTGACGATGCTTTGGAAGGTGGCCTTGTCAACGGCCTGCGAGCAGCTGAAGGTAAATAACAATCCTCCCTTAGCTATGCGTTTGATGGCTTCGGTGTTGATGAATTTGTAGCCGCCCAAGCCACGATGCCGGTCCTGATGCCGCTTGGCAAACGCTGGCGGGTCGAGGATGATGAGATCGAAGGCGCCTTGGCGCATCTGGGTCACATATTCTTTCATGTCGGCCACATGGCATGGATTGTCCTCTATGGAGTAGCCGTTCAGTTCGAGGTTGGCTTCTGCCATACTCATGGCTTTTTTGGATGCATCAACGGTGACGGCTCTCTTGGCGCCGCCTTTCAATGCCGTGACGGAGAAACCGCCCGTGTAGCCAAAGGCGTTAAGCACGGTCTTGCCTTGGGCGAAACGCCGCACGAGCTCGCGGTTCTCGCGTTGGTCGAGGAAGAAACCCGTTTTTTGGCCTTCTTCCCAGTTGGGCAAGAAGCGGCTGTCGTTCTCCAAAATCACCTCATCGAGCCTTTCGCCCAAGAGATAACCGTCTTCGATGATGGCGTCTTCCTTGCCCATGCGTTGCATGGCTTCGGCGCTTTTGTTGTAGACGGCCTGCAAGCCTAATTCGGGTATGAGCTTGAGGGCGCGAACAATCTCCTTTAGGTGTAGGGCCATGCCTTCGGTCTGGGCCTGCACCACAGCGGTGTGGCCATAGACGTCGACGATGAGACCTGCCAAGCCGTCGCCCTCGGAATGTACAAGACGGAAACAATTAGTATGCGGATTGTTGACAAGGCCCATAATTTTGCGCACTTCGAAAGCCTGTTTGAGGCGGTCGAGGAAGAACCATTCGTCAATTTTCTGGTTTTCGAAGCTGAGCATCTTAATGGCAATGCTGTCCGACTCGCAGAAGCCGGTGCCAAGGATGTTGCCGTCGTAGTCGGTGACGGTGACGGTGTCGCCCGCCTGCAGACCTTTGGCGGCATCGTGGATGGCGCCCGAGAACACCCAAGGATGGAAGCGGCGCAGGGCTTCTTCCTTACCTGGGTTGAGCCGTATAACGGGATAGAGTGGGATTTGTTCCATTAGGTTCAGATTTTGATGCAAAGATAGGTTTTTTCTTGTTACGTTTTGAAACCGATTCCGTAACTTTGCGCCAAAATTGAATCTGGTTTCATGAACAACTTTACCATTGGGGGTCAGATTGTAGACCTTGTCAATTCACGCATTTTTTCAGGTGTGGTCGTCGTCGAAGACGGTAAGATTACCAAGATTGAAGAACAGCCTGTGGGCAACACGCAGTATATCATGCCGGGCTTCGTTGATGCGCATGTGCACATCGAGAGCTCTATGCTGGTGCCCTCGGAGTTTGCCCGTTTGGCGACTTGTCACGGCACGGTGGCCACCGTCAGCGACCCGCATGAGATTGCCAATGTGCTGGGCAAAAAAGGCGTACAATACATGATTGACAACGGCAAGAAGGTGCCGTTCAAATTCTTCTTCGGCGCGCCGAGCTGTGTGCCAGCCACTGCCTTCGAGACCTCGGGGCATGTGCTGAATGCCGCCGATGTGGAGGAGCTGTTGGCCTCCGATGACATTCATTACCTCTCTGAAATGATGAACTACCCTGGCGTCATTTTCGACGACCCCGAGGTCATGGCCAAGATCGCGGCGGCCAAGCGTTTGGGCAAGCATATCGACGGCCATGCGCCTGCGGTGACGGGTGACGACCTCCGTAAATATGCCGGCGCGGGCATCACTACCGACCACGAGTGTTATACGACAGAAGAGGCTTTGGAAAAAATTGGTTTTGGCATGAAGATCCTCATCCGCGAAGGCAGCGCCGCCAAGAACTTCGAGGCTTTGATACCTCTGATGGCCACCCAACCCGACAAGCTGATGTTCTGCTCTGACGACAAGCATCCCGATGAGTTAGCGGAAGGCCATGTGGATGTCTTGGTGCGTCGTGCCATCGCATTGGGCTACAATGTGTTGGACGTGTTGAAGGCGGCTTCACTCAACGCCGTAAGGCATTACAACCTCAACGTGGGTATGCTTCAGCAGGGCGATGATGCCGACTTCATCGTGGTGGATGACCTGCACAACCCCATCGCCAAGCAGACATATATAAAAGGTGTACTGGTGGCCGAAAACGGTGTATCGAACATCAAATACGTGGAGACAGGCACTCCCAACATCTTCGAGCGCCCCTACCTTTATGCGCAAGACCTCTTCGTTCCCGACCTAGGGAAGAAAATCAAAGTGATAGAATGTATTAACGGCCAGCTGCTCACCAAGTGCTTCACGACCGATCCCAAAGTGGAGAACGGCGGCATCGTCAGCGATGTGGACCGCGACATCCTAAAAATGGTGGTGGTCAATAGATACAATCCTTCCAAACCAGCGGTTGCCTTCATCAAGGGTTTTGGACTACGACGGGGCGCCTTAGCCTCAAGTGTGGCCCACGATAGCCACAACATTGTGTCGGTGGGTGTTACCGACAAGGACATCCTCCATGCCGTCAACTTGCTCATTGAACACACTGGTGGCGTGACAGCCTATTGCAGCACGGAGATGCTGGCGGTACCCCTGCCCGTGGCGGGACTGATGAGCAACGAGGATGGCTACGAGGTAGCGGCCGCCTATAAGAATGCAAATGCCTTGGCCAAACGCTTAGGCTCGACGCTCTATGCGCCCTTCATGACCTTGGCGTTCATGGCCTTGCTAGTCATCCCTGAGCTGAAGCTCAGCGATAGAGGTCTGTTCGACGTCAACAAGTTCGGGTTTACGTCGATTTACGAAGATTTATAGGATATTCAACCGATTAGCATCCTGCTTGACGAAGATGGCCAACATCATGGTGAAGGCCAACATGCTGGATCCGCCATAGCTCAAAAAAGGCAATGGGATGCCGATGACGGGCACCAAACCGATGGCCATGCCGATATTGATGGCCACGTGGACGAAGAGTATGCCCGCAATGCCGTAGCCATACACGCGACTGAAAGTGGATCGTTGTCGCTCAGCCATAAGAATAATCTTCACCAACAACGCCACATAAAGTAACACAACAAGGGCAGTACCCAAGAAACCTCCTTCTTCGCCCACGGTGCAGAAGATGAAGTCGGTGTGCTGTTCGGGGACGAAGTCGTATTTGGTCTGCGTGCCTTGCAGGAAGCCTTTCCCAGAGAAACCACCCGAGCCGATGGCAATCTTCGATTGGTGCACGTTGTAGCCCACGCCCTGTGGGTCATCAAGTTGGCCAAGTAATACCAGGATACGGTTGCGTTGATGCTCTTGCAGTACCTTGTTAAAAGCATAGTCGACCGAGAAGACAAACACAAACATACAAGCGAAGACGGCCAACAACTTGACGATGCCTTTCTTCTTGGTAATCAAGTAATAAGTTAAGGTGAGGACGAGCAGGCTGCCCAAGATGATGTACATGACGGTTTGGCTCCAAACCAGAGTGAGAACAAACAGCAGTATGGCGGTCACGCCACCTACCATCACCAAACCCGTGCCTGGGAAGCCCTCGCGGTAAAGCACAAAGATGAAAGACACGAATACGATGGCCGAGCCCGTGTCGTTTTGGAGTAGCACAAGTGCCATGGGGGCGAGCACAAGTAAGGCGGCAACAATCTGGTTTTTACGCTTTTGCAAGTCGACATCCAAGCGACCAAGATAGCCTGCTAAGGCTAATGCCGTAGCCATTTTAGCGAACTCAGAAGGCTGGAACTTGACACCCGCTCCGAGGTCAATCCACGAGGTGGCGCCTTTGGTGGCTTTACCGTAGACCAGAACAACAAACAAACTGGCCAGGAAAAAGAAATAAATCCATAGCGAGAAGGCATTGAAGAACTTGGCATCGACCAATAGGATGACGAAACCGATCAGCAGGGAGGCGCCAATCCAAATGAGCTGCTTGCCGTACACTTGCGTCACATCGAAGATGCTGGGATGCGTCTCGTCGTATTTGGCCGAGAAGATGCTGAACCAGCCGATGACCACCAACGCCAAGTAGAGGAGCACGGTCACCCAGTCGATTTTTCCTATGATGCTGTTCCTTTCGTTCATCGTTCGTTCTTGTATGAGATTCTGCCGTCCATGATGCGTTTCTCCAAGTCTTCGCGTACCGTATAGCCGCGTATGTATTTCTCTATCATCAGGCTGGCGATGGGAGCAGCCCAAGTGGCGCCGTAGCCGCCGTTCTCGATGATGACGGCGAGGGCGATTTTCGGGTCGTCGGCGGGCGCGAAGGCGATGAAGTTGGAGTGATAGTTGCCATGCGGGTTTTGAGCCGTGCCGGTCTTACCGCATTGGGGAATGTCTTTCAACTCGAAGCGTCGTGCCGTACCTGCCGGGCCGCTGAACACGGTGCGCAGGCCTTTCTTCATGACGCGGACGTGTCTGGGGTCGATGCCCGGGTCGACTTTGGTGGTCATCACCTCAGGGATGGCGGTGCTGTCGCCGAAGCACTTGATGAGGTGAGGCGGGTAGTAATAGCCTTCGTTGGCAATAAAGGCGGCGATGTTGCAAAGCTGCAAGGGCGTCACCAAGACCTCACCCTGTCCGATGCCGAGTGAACGGATGGTGACGGAATTCCACTGCCCTTTGTACATCTTGTCGTAGTATTCCACCGAGGGGATGTTGCCCGGTCGCTCGTAGGGGATGTCGGTGTTGAACCTGTGTCCCAATCCTAGGGTGTCGGTCATTTTTTTCCAATATCTGTAGCCGTCTTTGATGTTGCCAAACTTCGGGTTGTTGATGGTGGCCTTGAACGACTCGTAGAAGTAAGGATTGCACGAGTTCATGATGGCGTTGGCAAAGTCGGGGCTGGAGCCGTGCGAGTGGGTGCACTTGATAGGCATGGAGCCCGTGCCGCTACAGTGGAAACAGGTGGCAGGCGTGATGCTGCCGCTCTGCATAGCGATGAGACCCACCACGGTCTTGAAGGTGGATCCTGGCGGATAGGTACCGCTGATGGCGCGGTTGATGAGAGGTTTCATTGGGTCGGCCTGTAACTCCTTATAATGTTTACCACGTTCGCGACCGACGAGCAGGTTGGGGTCATAGGTGGGGCTTGTGACGAAGGCCAGAATCTGTCCCGTGGAAGGCTCGACAGCCACGATGGAGCCAATCTTGCCCACCATCAGTCGTTCGCCGTAGGCCTGCAACTCGGCGTCCAAGCCGAGGTAGATGTCTTTTCCTGCCACGGGCTCTTTGTCGAGTTCGCCGTCCATGAAGCTGCCCATCTCGCGGTTGTGCACGTCCACCATCATCACCTTTAGACCCTTCACGCCGCGCAGTTCCTTCTCATACGACTTCTCGATGCCCGACTTGCCGATGTAATCGCCTTGGCGATAATAGTTTTCCCCCTCTTTGTCTTTCTCCAATTCCTTCGCGCTGATTTCGCCTATGTCGCCCAAAGTGTGGGCAGCGATGGCATTGGGATAGTGGCGCACGGTACGGGTCTGGAAATAGAAGCCAGGGAAGCGGTAGAGCATCTCGGCGATGTGGGCATAGTTCTCCTTCGAGACCTGGGTCATAAAGGGCGAGGGCTTGAAAAACGACTCCTTTTTGGCCTTGTTCATCCGCTCGATGAAAGATTCCTTGTCAATTTCAAGGAGATAGCAAAACATTACAGTATCGAATGGATTCAAGGTGTCTTTTCGTGCAGCGTCGACTATTTGTTTTGGGACGACCATCAGGTCGTAGACAGCTTCGTTGAACACCAAGAGGTTACCGTTGCGGTCGTACACCTTGCCTCGGGCGGGATATTGCGTCACATAACGCAGGGCGTTATTGTCGGCCATGGCCACATATTCCTTGTCAAGGACTTGGAGAGAAAACAACCTGATAATATACACCACACCTATGGCAATGAAGATACCCATTACCAATAACTTCCTGTTTGTCAAATTGTTGTTGCTCGTTCTCATGGTGGTGTTGTCGTTTACAAAAGTATAAGTTTTTCCTGAAGCTCGAAAGTGTGAAAGATGGTTTTTTTGAAAAAATTTTCTTTTCGCTCAAAATCCAAGGGCAAAAACAAGGTGATTCATATTTTTTCCGTATATTTGCGCAGTTTTTTATGTACAAAAACATGAAGAAATACTACATATTGACCTTGGCTTTTTTCCTATGTCTGTTCGGATGTGGGCAACAATCCGACAACAAGGAGTTGTTGCAACGCAGTTTCTATCAGACTGTTTGGGAGCGTTTTGATTACGTGACCACCGATGTCAACATCACCAAAGCGACGACCTACGACTTGACGCTGCGCATCAGTTTCACCGATGATTATCCATACAACGACATCCAGATGGTTTTCACCGTCTTTGACGAAAAAGGCAATCCTTATCGTGCAAAAGGTTACAAGTTCAACTTGAAGGACGAGGAAGGCCATTGGAACGTGGAGAAGGTGGATGGATGTTACACTTATACTCTGCCCATTAATAAACAGTTGACAATTTCTGACCCAGGCAAATACCAATTCAGGCTTGAACAGAAAATGCCCATCACACCCGTAGTGGGAGTGAAAGAACTATTGATTATAAACAATTGAATAATAAATAATTACAAATGAAATACATGAATAAATTATTGAGAGTTGGACTGGTTGCGGCGCTTTTTGCCGTGGCCTTTGCATCATGCGTGCCCCAGAAAAAGATGCTTTATTTGAAGGATGCCCAAATGGCTGCCGAGAACATTTCAAAAGAGTATGTCAACGACCGCACCATTGACTACAAATTACAGCCGGGCGATAATCTTTACATCCGCTTCCTCAACACCATTGATGAGCGGAGCGCCGCCTCACTTACTGGCTATTTGAGTAGTAGTAATAATAACAATATGATGTCAGGCGATGCTAGTATATATCTCCAATCCTATACATTGGATAAGGAAGGCTGCATAGAATTGCCCTTGACCGGAAAAATCGACTTAAAGAATTTGACCGTCGACGAGGCTAAGGAAAAACTCCAGATGGAAGTCAATAAGTTCGTCAACCAGACTACGCTTATCGTGAAGTTGTCGAACTTCAACTTGACCCTTTTGGGTGAAGTTTCCCGTCCTGGCATGTACAAGGTCTATCAGTCGCAGATTAATCTTTTTGAAGCTGTCGCCATGGCAGGTAATTTGACCAACTTTGCCAAGAACGACGAAGTGAAAATCATCCGACAGACTGACCACGGTTCCGAAATTGTCACTGTCGACATGGGTTCAGCTGATATCCTATCATCGCCATATTATTATTTGAAACCCAATGACATCGTGTATGTGGAGCCGCTCAAGATCAAGCAATGGGGCTTCACTACTTTCCCCTATTCCACGGTCATATCCGTTGTCACCTTGGGCGTGACTTTGTATAGTATCTTTATGTATAAAAATTAGTTTACAACTATAAACTTTGAAAACTATGGCAAACGAGAAGCAAGCATTCATCCCCGAACAAGCTAAGGAAGAAGAGGGTTTTGATATCAAGCAATTGATTTTCACAGCCATCCATCATTGGTATTTATTCGTCGCCTTTGTTGTGGTTGCTTTAGCCATCGGCTTTGTCGTCAACCGCTATTCGACTAAGGTCTACCAGACCTCGGGTACGGTGCTCATTAGGGAAGGTGGACGTGGCGGCTACGATGCCACAGCCATCATGACTTCCAATAGTTTTGGCAGCATGCAGAATATCGACAACGAAATGGCCATCCTGAAATCCTATTCTCTCATTGAACGTGTGGTAAAGAAAATGGGCATCGAAGTGACTTATATGGGGAAAGGACGTGTTGCTACTGCTGAAATGTACAAGAGTGCTCCATATCAAGTGGAATTTGAACGTAGCGTTCCTCAAGCCGTAGGACTTGTGTATGAGATTGCTTTCCTTGACAACGGCAACTTCACACTTCATGCTGAGAGCGAAGGCTATTCCAAATACGACTTTATTCTTTGTCAAGGAAGTGGAGGCAGTGCTACAGAAAAGATTAATTTCAGTGGAGAATATAAAGAAGGAGAATGGATAGACAACGGCTACAACCGTATCCGTATTACCAAGATGGAATCATTTGACCTTAATTCTTCAAGGAACCTAAAGATGTCGTTTTGGCTCAACAGCTATCCTTCCCTTGTCGCGCGAATGAGTAGTTTCTCCGTGAGCCCCATCACCAAGCAGGCCTCTGTGGTTTCTGTGGTGATGAATGGCACTGACCAGAGAAAAATCGTTGATTTTACCAACTTGTTGATGAATGAATATGTGGTCAGAGGGTTGGAAAAGAAGAATATCGTTTCTGAAAACACCATCGAATTCATCGACAATGAATTGGGCGGTATCCAAGAGTCGTTGAGCCAAGCCGAGACCGATCTGAAGGACTTCAGGCAACAAAATGACCTTATGGATTTCAATCTTCAAGCTAGTGGAGTGTATACCAGCCTCCGCTCTTTGGAAAAAGAACGTGCCGAAATGACAGTCAACTTGAAGATTTACAAGCGCATGCAAGAATATATCAAGTATCAGATTAACGATCCTGAGAATCTTGCCGCCCCTAGTACTATGGGCATCGAAGACCCTTTGCTCAACCAATTAACCTCCGATCTGGTCACATTAGCACAGACCAAAGCCACAAAGCTGCTTACCTTGACCGAACAACACCCGGAAATCGTGAAACTCAACGAGCAGATAGTCACCACTAAAAAGGCCTTACTTGAAAACGTCAACAATATTGTCAACAACGCCCAGATGAGTATCAACGAAATCGACCGGCGCATCAGTGCATTTGAGGCGGAATCGCGTCAGTTGCCTAGCAAACAACAAAAGCTCATCAACTACCAGCGTAATTTTGACTTCACAGACGATACCTATAAATATTTGATGCAACGTCGCGCTGAAGCGCAGATTCTGCATGCCTCTAATACACCTGACAACGAGATTTTGGACGAAGCCCGCTTAGAGCGCACCCATAAGGTTGCACCGCACACATCAAGGAACTATATTATTGCCATAGTCATTGGTTTGCTGATACCAGCATTATATCTTTTCTTGAAGAAATTCTTCAACACCACCGTCAGCGACCGCAAAGATGTCGAGAAGCTTACCCATTATCCAATCATCGGTCAGGTGGCTCAGACCAGCTCCAAAGACCCATTATTGGTTATCAATAATCCCAAGTCACCTATTTCAGAATCCTTCCGGTCTATCCGTACCAACCTTGAATTCACTACACAAAGCAAGACACCATGTGTCATTCTGGTGACAGGTGATGTGCAAAGCATCGGTAAGACGTTTAACAGTATCAACATATCTTCCATCTATGCACTGTATGGCAAAAAGACCGTGCTGCTGGGTTTCGATTTGCGTAAACCTAAATTGTACCAAGAGTTCGGACTCAGCAATAGCATAGGTTTGAGCAACTACTTGAGCAACAAGGATTCTCTAGATAACGTGATCCAGCCCTCAGGCAAAATTCCCACCCTCGATATCATCACCAGCGGCCCCATCCCGCCTAAC
>Ga0265298_10006964_pt1 | contig 13855 bp, 8 predicted proteins | sample AusTroGonzalo_MG_3_FD_193486 | JGI IMG/M metagenome (GOLD analysis project Ga0265298, IMG submission 193486) | Bovine rumen microbial communities from tropical cattle in Woodstock, Queensland, Australia - Gonzalo_01 | ecosystem: Host-associated > Mammals > Digestive system > Stomach > Rumen ...
AGATCCCGCTTTGCTTCAATTTCCTCCGCAGGAACCTGCACCGGTAAAACACCCTGCGCTTCGCGTTCCCGGGCTTTCCGGCCGATCTCGTCATACGCTTTCAGGAAAGCATTCACCAGTTCCTCGTCCGCCTGCGCCGTGTCAAAGCAGGAAGCCAGCGCCTGCGGTTTTTCCAGGAGTTCCTGCTCCTGCCGCAGGCATTCCGCCAGTCCCAGCACGTCCAGATCAATCGAGATCATGATCTGCCTGTTCCAGAGGGCATACGGCGGATTTTCAACGATCTTCTCCAGAAAATCGAAGGGATCGGGAATCCCCATCAGCGCGTTGTAAAGCTTCCCGACCATCTTCCGGATCTCTTCCGGGCTGAAGGCGGTCATCAGGAACCCGACGGCCTGCCGGTCCGCATGGCTGTATTGATCTTTTTGGCTGAAGATCTGTTCGGCCGCGTCCGTGAAGCATTCGTCCATGATGCGCTGCTTCTCCGCGTCTTTCAGCACCCGGGGATTCATCGCGGCCCCGGTGTTGTCGTTGTATTCCTTCAGCAGCTGGGTGCAGAAGGAGTGAATGGTGCTGATGGCCGCGGTTTCAATCTCGCTCAGCGCCCTGGAGGCCCGGCTCACGCCCTGCTGTGAGGCTTTCTCCAGCAGATCCCGCAGCTTGTCCTTCATGTTCCGGGCCGCGTCCCTGGTGAAGGTGATCACCAGAAACTGGGAAATCGACGCCTCCGGATCCCGGGTCAGCGTCTCCTTGATCTTTTCCACCATCACGGTGGTTTTTCCTGAACCGGCCGCCGCGGAAACCAGAATGTTCCGGTTCCCGGCACAGATGGCTTCCGTCTGGGAAGCATTGAATTTCGTCGGCACGGGCGTCCCCCTCTCGGCCTGTATGCTGCTTGCTCCTCGCCGGATCATTGTATCAGATTTTCGGAAAAACGCCAAATCATTCGGGATCCGGCGCTTTCGCCGCTGTTGTTTTTTCGGCGCATTTCCCGTTGTTTTTTTCGGCATATTTCGCGTTGCCTTCCCGCGCATTTTGCTTTGTTTTTTCGGTGCGTTTCACTGGCCTTTTCCCGGCAGTTATGCTATGATTTCAGTGACCGCAAGGGGCGCAGGCGCCGATGGCGCCTGCGTTGTCTTTTATGATCACCAGATGCAAGAGGTGTGATAAGCAATGCACAGCGAATTTCTGATGGGCAACGAGGCCATTGCCCTGGGCGCCCTGGCCGCCGGGGTCAACCTGGTCTGCGGCTATCCCGGAACGCCCTCCACCGAGGTGCTGGAAACCGTGGCCAAGCGCCGGGGCGAAGGCGTGTATGTGGAATGGTCCGTGAATGAAAAGGTCGCCATGGAAATGGCCGGCGGCGCCGCCTATGCGGGCGCCCGCGCCCTGGTCACCATGAAGCAGATGGGCCTCAACGTAGCCTCCGATCCCCTCATGTGCCTGGAATATATCGGCGTGAAGGGCGGTCTGGTCGTCCTGGTGGCCGACGATCCCGGCCCCATCTCCTCCCAGACGGAGCAGGACACCCGTTCCTTCGCTGCCTTCTCCAAGGTGCCCCTCTTCGATCCTTCCTCCGCGGAGGAAGCGTATCAGATGGTGCAGGAAGCCTTTGAGCTCTCCGAAAAATATCAGACGCCGGTTTTCCTCCGCCCGACCACCCGCGTGTCGCACGGATACGCCTCGGTCCGGGTGAAGGATCCGGAGGAATATTCCGTCCATATCCCCGAAGGCTTTGTCAGGGACAGCAGCCGCTGGGTCATTTTCCCGCGCCTGTCCTTCAATGCCCACCGGAAAATCGAGGAACGGAACGAAGCTCTGCAGGATGTTTTCAGCGAAAATCCCCTGAACCGCATCGAGCCGGAGGACGCTGCCGCCGCCCCCCTGCGCAAAGGCGTCGCTGTCGGCGGCTTCAGTTACACCTATGTTATGGAAGCCCGCAAGAAGCTCGGCGCCCTCCGCACCCTGAAGGTTTCCACCCCCTTCCCCTTCCCGGAGAAAAAGGCGGTGGAGTTCTTAAGCGGCCTGGATGAAGTGCTCTGCGTGGAGGAGCTGGATCCCGTCATCGAGCGGGAACTCATTTACCTCTGCGGCAAATACGGTCTGAAAACAAAGATCCTCGGCAAAATGACCGGTCAGATCCCGCGCTCCGGTGAAAACAGCCGGGACAGCGTGACCGCGGCCCTGGCCGCCTTCATCGGCCGTCCCCTGCCGCCGGAGGAAGCGGAAACGCCTCCGCCCCTGCCGGTCCGCCCGCCGGTGCTCTGCGCCGGCTGCCCTCACCGGGCGTCCTTCTATGCCGTCAAGCAAGCCATGAAGGGCCGCAAAACCGTCTTCTGCGGGGATATCGGCTGCTACACCCTGGGCAACGCCATGCCCCTGGACATGGTGGATACCTGCCTGTGCATGGGCGCCGGTCTCGGCATCGCCCAGAGTCTCAACCACCTGGAGAAGGACCGTTCCTGCTTTGCCTTCGTCGGCGATTCAACCTTCTTCGCCTCGGCCCTCCCGGGCGTGGTGAACGCCGTCTACAACCAGGCCGAATTCACCCTGATCGTCCTGGATAATTCCACCACCGCCATGACCGGCCATCAGCCCCATCCGGGCACCGGCAAAACCATGATGAACCAGGTCGTGGAAAAAATCAGCATCGAAAACATCCTCCGCGGCATCGGCGTCACCGCCGTGGAAACCGTGGATCCCCTGGACCATGCGCATGCCGTGGAAACGGTCCGCAGCATCGCGGATCTCCCCGGCGTCAAGGCCGTCATCTTCCGTTCCCCCTGCGTGGCGCTGTTCCGCGCCGAGGCGCAGGCCGCCGTGGATCCCGAAAAATGTATCGGCTGCAAAAAGTGCATCCGGGAAATCGGCTGCCCCGCCCTCTCTTTCCGGGATGGCAAGGTCCATGTCGATCCCGCCCAGTGCAACGGCTGCACCCTCTGCGCGCAGCTCTGCCCGGTGAAGGCGATTGAAGTCACACCGCCGCCGACCCCTGCCGGCGGAAATCCCTCTGATTCCGCAACCGCGGGAGGTGACAAAGCATGACGAAGAACATCATTCTCTGCGGCGTCGGCGGCCAGGGAACCGTCCTGGCTTCCCGCCTGATCTCCTCCGCCGCCATGGCCCGGGACATCCCGGTTCTATCCGCCGAAACCATCGGCATGGCCCAGCGGGGCGGCAGCGTCTTCAGCCACGTCCGCATGAGCACCGACGAGGTCCTTTATTCCCCCATGATCGCCAAAGGCGAAGCGGATCTGATCATCGCCTTCGAGCCCGGTGAGGCTGTGCGCCAGCTTCCTTTCCTGAAGCCGGACGGCCGTATGGTAGTCTCCTCCCGGCCCGTCATGCCCGTCACCGCCGCCCTCTCCGACACCGGCTACCGGGCGGAAACCATGCTGGATTACCTGTCTTCCCATGTCGCCCGGCTCACCGTTGTAGACGCGGAGCGGGCCCTGAAGGACGTCGGTTCTCCCAAAGTCCTGAACCTGATCCTCCTCGGCGCAGCCCTGCGCGCAGGCGCCCTGGGCCTGGAGACCGCGGACCTGAAGGAAGCCATCCGCCGGAACATCAAGGAAAAATTCCATGCCCTGAACTTCAGGGCGCTGGAGTACGAACCATAAAGGAGGTACCCAAAATGCGCATTTCCGATTCCCAGATTCAGCTGGTCAACGGCCGGATCAAAGCCCTGCTCGCCGCCGACAATTTCTACGGAAAAAAACTGAAGGCCGCCGGCGTCTCCTCCATTTCCACTCCTGAGGAGTTCGAAGCCCTGCCCTTCTCCGAGAAGAATGATCTCCGCGAAGCCTATCCCCTGGGCCTCATGACCGCCCCGGAGGAGGAAATCGTCCGGATTCATTCCTCTTCCGGCACCACCGGTCTCCCGGTCATCATCCCCTATACGAAGAAGGACGTGGAAGACTGGGCCATCATGTTTGCCCGCTGCTTCGAGTATGCCGGCATCACGAAGAAAGACCGCATCCAGATCACGCCCGGCTACGGGCTCTGGACCGCCGGCATCGGCTTCCAGGCCGGCTGCGAGCGCCTCGGCGCCATGGCCATTCCCATGGGCCCCGGCAACACGGATAAACAGCTGCAGATGATGCAGGATCTGGAGTCCACCGTCCTCTGCTCCACCTCTTCCTACGCTCTGCTCCTCTCCGAGGAAATCGAGAAGCGCGGCATCAAAAACAAGATTAAGCTGAAAAAGGGCGTCATCGGTTCCGAGCGCTGGAGCGACAAGATGCGCGCCCAAATCGCCGAATCCCTGGGCATCGAGCTGTATGATATCTACGGCCTCACCGAGATCTACGGCCCCGGCATCGGCATCAACTGCAAATACAACACCGGCATGCACTGCTGGGATGACTATCTCTACATCGAGATCGTTGACCCGAAGACCCTGAAGCCTGTTCCCGACGGCGAAATGGGTGAAATCGTCATCACCACCCTCGTGAAGGAAGGCGCGCCCCTGATCCGCTACCGCACCCACGACCTCTCCCGGATCATCCCCGGCGAATGCCCCTGCGGCAGCAAGCATCCCCGTCTCGACACCATCATGGGCCGCACCGACGACATGATGAAAATCAAGGGCGTCAACGTCTTCCCCAACCAGATCGAGGAAGTCCTTCAGTCCTTCCCCGAAGCTTCCAGCGAATACCAGATCCGCATCTCCCACCTCGACGGCAAGGATACCATGCGGATCTATGTGGAAGCCGTCAGCGGCTCCGTCAATTTCCGGAATCTGGCGGATCGCATCGAATTCAAGGTCAAGAGCGCCATCGGTTTCACGCCCATCGTCAAGGTCGTGGAGGCCGGCGTCCTGCCCCGCAGCGAAAAGAAAACCAGGCGCGTCATCGACGAGCGCTACGATTAATCGCACAAAAAACCCGGAGCCCTCAAAAAGCCTCCCCGCACAACGCAGGGAGGCCTTCTTTCTCATCGTTGATCCACATTTTTATTCTTCAGGTGTCGGTTCTTCCGGTGTTTCCGGCGCAGCTTCCGCGGCGTTCTCCGCGATCTCCGTCTCCGGCTCTTCCTCTTCCTTTTCCGCACGGCACACGCCGACCACGGTGCTGCCCTCCGCCAGACGCATGATCCGCACGCCCTGGGTGGACCGTCCGCACAGGCGCACGTCCGCGGCCCGGGTCCGGATGATCGTGCCGTCGTCGGTGATCAGCAGGATGTCTTCCTCTTCGTGCACGAACATCATCGCCACCAGGTCGCCGGTCTTCTCCGTCAGCTGCATGGCCTTGATGCCCATGCCGCCGCGGCCCTGCTCCCGGTATTCGTCCGGGTTCGTCCGCTTGCCGTAGCCCAGGGCCGTAATGGCCAGTACGGTCGTGTCCGGCTCCACAGCCGCGATGTCGATCACTTCGTCGCCTTCCGCGATCTTCATGGACCGCACGCCGATGGAATTCCGTCCGACGGTGCGTACGTGCTGCTCGTTGAAGCGGATGCACTTGCCCTTCCGTGTGGAAAGCAGCATCTCGTCTTCGCCCGTGCTCAGCCGCACGCCGATCAGTTCGTCGCCCTCCCGCAGCGCGATGGCGATCAGGCCGTTCTTCCGCAGGTTCCGGAAGTCCGCCAGCGAGGTCTTCTTGATCATGCCGTTCCGGGTGGCCATTACCAGGTTATACTCGTGCTCCGCCTCCCTCGGCATCGGCAGCATCGTGGATACCTTCTCCCCGCCCGCAATCTGCAGCAGGTTGATGATCGCCGTGCCGCGGGCCTGCCGCCCGGCTTCCGGAATCTGGTAGCACTTCAGGCTGTACACCCGGCCCAGGTTCGTGAAGAACATGATCTCCTGGTGCGTGCTGGTCACGAACATCTGGGTCGTGTAGTCCGTCTCCTTCACGTTCATGCCGGAAACGCCCCGTCCGCCGCGGTGCTGTGCCCGGTAGGCGGAAGAGGAAACCCGCTTCACGTAGCCTTCGTGGGTCATGGTCACGACCATGTTTTCTTCCTGAATCAGGTCTTCAATGTCGATATCGTCTTCCGCGATGGTCAGTTCGCTCCGGCGGTCGTCGCCGTATTTGTCGCGGATCTCGCTGATCTCGGTCTTGATCACGTCCATCAGCAGATGCTCGTCGGCCAGGATCGCCGTCAGCCGCGCAATGGTCTTTTCCAGTTCTTCGTATTCCTCCTGCAGTCTCTCCCGTTCCAGTCCGGTCAGGCGCGCCAGCCGCATGTCCAGGATCGCCTGAGCCTGCTTCTCGCTGAACTCAAAGCGGGCAATCAGCGCTTCCTTCGCGGAGGCAGTATCCTTGCTGGCCCGGATGATGGCGACGATCTCATCGATATGGTCCAGTGCCTTCAGCAGGCCTTCCAAAATGTGCGCCCGTTCCTGAGCCTTGTTCAGCTCGAACTTTGTCCGCCGGGTCACCACGTCCTTCTGGTGCTCCAGGTAGTAGTAGATGATCTCCCGAAGGTTCAGCACCCGCGGCTTCCCGTCCACCAGGGCCAGCATGTTGGCGCCGAAGTTTTCCTGCATGGGCGTATGCTTATAGAGCATGTTCAGAACCACCTGCGGCTGAACGTCCCGCTTCAGTTCGATCACGATGCGCATGCCCTGCCGGTCGTTGGATTCGTCCCGGATGTCGCTGATGCCCTCGATCTTCTTTTCGTGAACAAGATCGGCGATCTTTTTGACCAGCACGGATTTATTGACCTGGTAGGGGATCTCCGTCACAATGATGCGGCTGCGGCCGCCGCCCATTTCTTCCACGTTCGTCCGGGCCCGCATGGTGATCCGGCCGTGGCCGGTCAGGTAGGCCTGCCGGATGCCGCTGTAGCCTACAATCAGGCCGGCAGTGGGAAAATCCGGCCCCTTGATGTGCTGCATCAGGTCTTCGACCGTGCATTCCGGATTGTCGATCATACAGATGACGCCGTTGATCACTTCCCGCAGGTTGTGCGGCGGGATGTTGGTGGCCATGCCGACGGCGATGCCGCTGGAACCGTTCACCAGCAGGTTCGGGAACCGGGCCGGCAGCACCGAGGGCTGCTGCATCGTTTCGTCGAAGTTGGGATAGAAGTCCACCGTGTCCTTGTCAATGCCGTCCAGCAGGTGCATCGTCAGCTTCTGCAGCCGCGCTTCCGTGTAACGCATGGCGGCGGCGCCGTCACCGTCCACCGAGCCGAAGTTGCCCTGGCCCTCAATCAGCGGATACCGGATGTTGAAAGGCTGCGCCAGGCGCACCATCGCGTCGTAAACCGAGGAATCCCCGTGGGGGTGGAATTTACCCAGAACGTCGCCCACCACGCGGGCGCTCTTGCGGGTCGGCTTGTCCGGCGTCATGCCCAGTTCCTCGGACATGTCGTACAGAATCCGCCGGTGTACGGGCTTCAGACCGTCCCGCACGTCCGGCAGGGCCCGGTCCACAATCACCGCCATGGCATAGGCGATGAAACTCTTTTTCATTTCCTGTTCCAGATTCACCGGGATCAGTTTATCCTGAATCATTTTCTACTCCTTACACATCCAGATCCTTCACCAGGTCGCTGTTCTCCTGTATAAACGCCTTCCGTGGCTCCACATCGTCGCCCATCAGCAGCGTGAACAGCTGATCCGCTTCCATGGCGTCCTGCGGCGTAATCTGCATCATCATCCGGGTCTCCGGATTCATCGTCGTGTCCCACAGCTGCTGCGCGCTCATCTCGCCGAGGCCTTTGTACCGCTGGATATCCGGTTTCGGGTTCCGGCCGATCTCGTCCAGCACGCGGTTCAGTTCGTCGTCGTCGTAAACATACCGGGAAATCTTCCCCTTGGTCACCTTGTACAGCGGCGGCATTGCGGCGTAAACATAGCCTTTCTCGACCAGCGGCCGCATGAAGCGGTAGAAGAAGGTCAGCAGCAGAATCCGGATATGCGCCCCGTCCACGTCGGCATCCGTCATGCAGACAATCCGGTGATACCGCAGCTTCGATTCGTCAAACTGGTCGCCGAAGCCGCATCCGAAGGCTGTAATCATCGCGCGGATTTCCGCGTTTTCCAGTGCCCGGTCGAGCCGCACCTTCTCGACGTTCAGGATCTTGCCCCGCAGCGGCAGGATCGCCTGGGTCTTGCTGTCGCGGCCGCCCTTGGCGCTGCCGCCGGCGGAGTCGCCCTCCACCATGAAGATTTCGCACTTCGCCGGATCCCGCTCACTGCAGTCCGCCAGTTTTCCGGGCAGGGAGGCGCTTTCCAGCACGGTCTTGCGCCGGGTGGCCTCCCGGGCCTTCCGGGCGGCTTCCCGGGCTCTCTGGGCGTCTACACAGCGGCTCACGATGGCTTTCGCAACGGAAGGGTTCTCTTCCAGGTAGGTGCTCAGCTCTTCGCTCACCAGGCTGTCCACCACGCCCCGGACCTGTCCGCTGCCCAGCTTGCTCTTCGTCTGGCTTTCAAACTGCGGGTCCTCCATCTTGATGGACACGATTGCCGTCAGGCTTTCCCGAACGTCCTCGCCCTTCAGGTTCGGCTCGTTGTCCTTGAGGATCTTATACCGCCGGCCGTAATCGTTGATCGCCCGGGTCACCGCCGTGTTGAAGCCCGCCAGGTGCGTTCCGCCGTCCGGCGTGGCGATGTTGTTGGCGAAGGTGTAGACGTTCTCGGCATAGCTGTCGTTGTACTGCATAGCCATTTCGACCAGGATGCCGTCCTTGATGCCCTCGGTATAGATCGGTTCCGGGAACAGCACCTGCTTATGCCGGTTCAGATACTTCACGAATTCCCGCAGGCCGCCTTCAAAGCAGAAGTCGTTCTCCTTCGGTTCCTCTCCCCGTTCGTCCCGGAAAACAATCCGCACGCCCTTGTTCAGGAAGGCCATTTCCCGCAGGCGGTTGCGCAGCGTCTCGTATTCAAACTGGACGCCCGCCTCGAAAATACCTTCGGGGTTGTCCTCGGCAAGGATGTCCGGCCAGAACTGAATCGTTGTGCCGGTGCGTTCCGTGTCGCCGATCACCTTCAGGTCGTACAGATACTTGCCCCTCGCATACTCCTGCTGATAAATCTTCCCGTTCTGGTAAACCGTTACGGTAAAGTGGCTGCTCAGAGCGTTAACCACCGAGGCGCCGACACCGTGCAGACCGCCGGATACCTTGTATCCTCCGCCGCCGAACTTGCCTCCGGCATGCAGCACCGTCAGGCACACTTCCACCGCCGGCCGGCCCATCTTCGGGTGCAGACCCACCGGGAAGCCGCGGCCGTCGTCCATAACCGTCACGCTGCCGTCCGGGTTGATCGTCACGTTGATCTGGTGGCAGTACCCTGCCAGCGCCTCGTCAACGGAGTTGTCCACAATTTCATATACCAGGTGATGAAGCCCCCGGGCGTCCGTGGAGCCGATATACATGCCGGGCCGTTTCCGAACGGCCTCCAGCCCTTCCAGCACCTGAATCTGTTCCTCGCCGTAGTCCTGGGTCACGGCCGTCACCTGTTCCAGATTCGCGTCAAATTCTTCTGCCATGATACACCTCGTTCTGCGCTCTTGTTCTGCTGCGGAAAAACCTGTCGGAAACGGTCATTTTTCCGCCTTTTCTGAAATCCTCCAACCCCTTGAAAATCAAGGCGTGCAGGAACACTTTATTATATCACTTTTCGCATAAAAAATAAAGGTTTTTCTGAACTTTTTCCTTCCTATATATATGTACCGTCCGAATTGTCCGAACAAAAAACTGCAAAAAAAGGCCGCCCGCAGCGGCCCGAATGGCATTCACCGGGTCTTATTCAAGGCTGCCTCCATCCGCCCGGATGCTGGCAGCAATCATTTTGGTCAGGAAGAACAGAATCCCGCATTCCGCTTCCTGCCAGATTCTCCTGTTCCGCGCCTCCGCCACGATCAGGTATCCGTCCGTTTCCATGTTCCACCGGATCCGCACCGCGCAGAAGGTTTCCACTTCCATTTTTGCCAGAACCCCGTAAAACTCCGGGCTTCTCTTTTCCGCATCCTCCAGATTGTTGTTGGCGTAAAGGTCGTCGCTCTGCAGCAGCCGTTCCAGATCCCGTACGGGCTCCGTCATCGCCGGGTTACGGACAGCATGCATAATCTGCTGCTTTCCCACGTAATACAGGTCGGAAATCTGCAGTTCTTCCATCAGCAGCGGCATCACGCTCCGCAGTTTGTTCACCAGTCCCGGCGCGTATTCAAACTGCCGCGCCAGCGCGTTGAACGTCGTGTACATCCCGTGCTTGGCAATCTGCCGGATCATGATGTTTTTATGCTTTTCCTCAACGTAAATGATGTGGCAGTTTCTGCCCTTGGTTTTCCCGCGGTACAGCAGCTTGTCAATCACCTCGAACAGGCTGTTGTAGTCCTTGGCGTCCTTCGGGTAAATCGCGCACCCGACGGTTCCCGTAATGAAGGGGTTGCAGTCCTCCAGCTGAATGTTCTTCCGCAGCACAGTCCCTTCATACATCCGCATGAAGAATTTCTTGCAGTCGTCGTACGTCACATCCCGAAGGTTCACAATCAGGATTTCGTCCCCGCCGAACCGCCCGGCCACGCCCGCGTCCCCCAGCAGCGCCATCAGGTCTTCCGAAACGTGAATCAGCACCTGGTCCCCGACGTAGTGCCCGTAGGTATCATTGATGAATTTGAAGTTATCCAGATCCAGCATCGCAAAGGAAAACGGCACATCGTGATCGATCAGCCACTGGGCGAACCACAGAATATTCCCGCGGCTCACCAGCCCCGTCAGCTGATCCAGCATCCCGCTGAGATCCGTTTCCTCCAGCTTTTCCCGGAAAAACGGGTATTTCTCAAGCTGCTCCTTCGAGTACATTCGTTTTCCTCCTGTGAAATTCGGCTGCCGAACTGCCTTTTCATTCCCGGCCCGCTATCCATATCCTACCACTTTTTGGTCCGAAAGAAAAGTCTTTCCCTTCGCCCTTTCTTCTGCTATAATCCCCTCATACACCGCGCAAATACCATTCGCCGGGGGTTGCAGGTATGTTTGAGAGCTTTATGGTCGCGCTGAACGCGGTCGCGCCCTTCATGATTCTGCTGGGGATCGGCTTCCTTGCCGTCCGCACGGGGCTCACCGACCGGCCTTTCATGAACCGCCTGAATGCCCTGAATTTCCGGCTCTTCTTTCCCTTTCTGATGTTCAATAATATCTATTCCGCCCGCCCGGAGGATCTTCCCTCCGCAAAGCTGATGATCTTCGCGCCCGCTGCAGTGATCCTGCTGGTTCTCCTGCTCCTGCTCATCGTTCCCCGCCTGGTGAAGGAGAATGCCCGTCGGGGCGTCATCATCCAGGCCCTTTTCCGCGCCAATTTCATCATCTACGGTCTCCCGCTCACGACCTATGTATTCGGGCAGGAGCGTTCCTCCGTCTGCGGCATGATGGTCATGATCGTCGTTTCCCTTTTCAATGTTGCCTCCGTCATCATTCTCGAGATCTTCCGGGAGGGCGGCCGGGTCCGTCCGGGCAAGCTTCTCCTCGGTCTGGTAAAAAACCCCCTGCTCCAGGGCTGCGCCGCCGGACTGGTCTGCTTTCTGCTCCGGATCCGCCTGCCGGATTTCATCGCCTCCCCGGTCTCGTCCCTGGCCACCCTGGCCACCACCCTGGCCATGGTGATCCTCGGTGCCAACCTGGTCTTCAGTGAAATCCGCAAAAACCGGAAAACCATCACCGCGGTCCTCCTGGTCCGCCTGATCCTGCTCCCGCTCGTCACGGTTCCTCTGGGCTATGCCCTCGGCCTTCGCGGCGTGGAACTCTTCCTGGTGCTCATGATCTTCGGCACCCCCGTCGCCACCGCCTCCTATCCCATGGCCGAAAACATGGGCGGCGACGGTCAGCTGGCCGGCCAGCTGGTCTTCACCAGCACGGTAGCCTCCCTTGGAACCATCTTCCTCTTCATCTACGCCATGTCCCGCCTGGGACTCCTCGTATCCTGAACCCCAAACCTTAAAAGCACCTTGAATTGCACCCCCTAAATCCTATATCCTCAAAAAGGAGGTACCCTAAATGTCTGACATAAAAAACCTTCAAATCGCCTACATCGGCGGCGGCTCCCGCGGCTGGGCCTGGGGGTTCATGACCGATCTGGCCACGGATCCGGAAATCAGCGGAACCATCCGCCTCTACGATATCGACAAAGAAGCTGCGGAGCGCAACCGGGTCATCGGCCAAAAAATCAGCGCCCACCCGAACGCCGTCTCCCGCTGGTCCTATGAGGTCAGCAATACGTTGCAGGAAGCCCTCACCGGCGCAGATTTTGTCGTGATCTCCATTCTCCCCGGCACCTTCCGGGAAATGCAGAGCGACGTCCACCTGCCGGAGCGCGTCGGCGTCTGGCAGCCCGTAGGCGACACCGTCGGTGCCGGTGGATTCATGCGCGCCCTGCGCACGATCCCCATGTATGTTGTCATCGCCGAAGCCATCCGGGACTTCGCGCCGGATGCCTGGGTCATCAATTACACCAACCCCATGTCCCTCTGCGTCCGCACGCTCTATGAAGTCTTTCCCGCCGTCCGGGCCTTCGGCTGCTGCCACGAGGTCTTCGGAACCCAGAAGCTCCTCTGCGCCATGCTGAAGGCTGAAGAAGGCGTCTCCGATGTCCGACGCCAGGATCTGCGCACCACTGTCACCGGCATCAACCATTTCACCTGGATCACCGCCGCTTCCTGGGGAACGACGGATCTGATGCCCCTCTACGCCCGCTTCGCCGAAAAGTATGCTGAGAGCGGTTTTGAGGAGGGTCAGGACAAAAACTGGATGAACTCCCATTTTGCCTGCGCCCACCGGGTTAAATTCGACCTTTTCCGCCGTTACGGGGCCATTGCCGCCGCCGGTGACCGCCACCTGGCGGAGTTTGTCGCCCCCTGGTATACGAAGGACCCGGAAACCATCCGTTCCTGGATGTTTAATCTCACTGCCGTCTCCTGGCGGGTACAGGATCTGGAAAACCGTCTGGCCCGGTCTGACCGGCTCATCCGCGGAGAGGAGGAACCCACCCTGAAAACCTCCGGCGAGGAAGGCCATCTGCTCCTGAAGGCCCTCCTGGGCCTGGGCGACATGGTCTCCAATGTCAATCTCCCGAACCGAGGCCAAATTCCGGATCTGCCCCTCGGCGCCGTGGTGGAAACCAACGCCCTCTTCGGTCGGAATCGCATCGAGCCGCTCTTCGCCGGCCCCATGCCAGCGGGCATCCGGCCCCTGGTCACCCGCCATGTCCTGAATCAGGAAAATACCCTCACGGCCGCCCTGAACTGCGACAGAAAGCTGGGGTTCACGACTTTCATGAATGATCCCCAGCTCGCAGCCGTATCCCCGGCCGAAGGCGAAAAACTGTTCAATGACATGCTCGAAAACCAGAAAGAATATCTCCCCAAAGCCTGGTTCTGACCAAAGCGCTAAGCCCAAAGCCTCTCAGATCTATCCACTATCCACTATCCACTAATCACTGCCGCGCTGTAGCGCGGCCCCCTGAATCCTATATCCTAAATAACCTCTTCCGTAATACCGTCGAACAGATAGACGCTCTCCCGGGGAATCCAGAAACGCAGCGGCGCGTCGGTCTCCGGCGTGTCGTGGCTGTCCACCTTCAGAATCGCCTGCTCCTCACCGCAGGTAATATACACGTTCGTGTTGTCGCCCAGCATCTCCGTCAGTTCCACCTGGCAGTCGATCCGGGCGGCATTTTCCTGTTCCTGCAGCACCGCCGCCTCCGGCCGGAATCCGAAAACGATCTCTTTTCCTTCCAGGGCAGCCGCGTTCTCCCGCAGTTCCTTCAGGTTCACCTTCTGGTCGCCGAAGGCGATGCATCCGTTCTCCACCGTGCTCCGGATAAAGTTCATCGGCGGCTCGCCGATAAACCCGGCCACAAACACGTTCGCCGGCTTGAAATACAGTTCATAGGGTGTTCCCACCTGCTGAA
>Ga0265298_10006965_pt1 | contig 13853 bp, 25 predicted proteins | sample AusTroGonzalo_MG_3_FD_193486 | JGI IMG/M metagenome (GOLD analysis project Ga0265298, IMG submission 193486) | Bovine rumen microbial communities from tropical cattle in Woodstock, Queensland, Australia - Gonzalo_01 | ecosystem: Host-associated > Mammals > Digestive system > Stomach > Rumen ...
CACGGCGCAATGGAACAATAAGGACAACTGGCGGGAACAGGGCGAAGTGAAGGACGGCATTCCCCAGGGCGTGATCGTCTGCCTGTTCTACCGGGACAAGAAAAAGCCGAAGACCATGGCGCACACCGGACTGTATTACAACGGGGAAACCTGCGAATGCTCCAGCGGCGTGCAGCACTTCACGAAGCTGAACGCGAAATGGGAATACTGGGGCGTCCCGGCCTGCGTGGAGGGTGATATCCCGACGCCGGTACCGCCGGAACCGGAACCGGAGAAAAAGCCGACGCTGCGAAGGGGAAGCACAGGGCCGTATGTGGTGGAATGCCAGGAGGACCTGATGCAGCTGGGCTATGACGTCGGGAAGACCGGAGCGGACGGGAAGTTCGGCAAAAACACGGAAGCCGGGGTAAAGGCTTTCCAGAAGGATCACGACGACCTGGACGGGAAGGCGCTGAAGATCGACGGAATCGTGGGCGAGAAGACCTGGGGAGCGTTGGATGATGCATTGGCCGAGCTCAACCGCAGAAGTTCAGAGATCGTTGAAGGGAGTGAAACGAAATGAGCGTGTACAACTGGCTCTGTCTGTTAGGCATTCCAGGGATGCTGGGCGGGCTGTTCACCTTCATCGGCGTGCAGATCCGGCAGAACAGAGCTATGAAACTGGGGCTGCAGGCGATCCTCCGCGACCGGCTGCTGCAGGCGTATCACTTTTATAAGCACCAGGGATGGGCCAGCTACGACGACAAGCAGAACGTACTGAACCTTTATACACAGTATGAGGTTCTGGGCCCGAACGGCATCATGGAACGGAAACACAACGAGTTCCTCGCGCTGCCAGATGAACCTCCGGCGGCGAACAATAATTCGAATATTGGAGATGGAGGGAATGTTGCATGAAACGGGATTGGAAAAAGTGGATAATCGCGGCGCTGATCCGGGCGGTAAGGACGTTTGCACAGACGTTCGTCGGCTTTATTGCGGTTGGTGCGGCCCTGGAGGAGATACAGTGGCTCCGTGCACTTTCTGTGAGTGGTGCGGCCTTTGTCCTCAGCATCCTGACGAGCCTGGCGACAGGCCTGCCGGAGGCTGAGGATGTGCTGAAGGAACCTCCTGATGATAAGAACTAAATCCGCCCGGCCTTACAAACCGGGCGGTGCGCTTTATGCGTATTTGCGGTAATCGTGTTTGACGGATGTTTTATCCAGGACGATATATTTCATTGTCGTGTCAAGTTTCTCATGACCGAAGATAGACGCGACTTCCTGGATCGGCATCCCGTGAGCGATCAGCATTGTGGCCAGCGTACGGCGGAACTTGTGAGGGTGCACATGCTCCACACCGGCAGCAGCTGCCAACACATTCAGCATGGCACGGACGCCGCCGGGCGTGAAACGGTTTTTCCTCTTGCCGATGAACAGCGCCGGGCTGTCATCTTCCCGGGAATCAAGATATCGTTTCAAGTGCATCGATGTCACGTCATCGAAATACACAGTCCGTTCCTTATTGCCTTTGCCGAGGACCACGACTTCATTATCTGTGAAGTTAATACTGTCACGGTTGAGGCCGGTGACTTCGCTGATCCGGCAGCCGGTGGCAAGAAGGAATGTCAGGATTGCCGTGTTCCGCAGGGATGTGCAGGCGGCCTTGAGGTTTTCAATCTCCACGTCCGCGTAGGCCTTCCGGACTTTCTTCTGGACTTTGATGGCGCCCAGATTGGCGACGGGATTCTTTTCGATCAGGCCTTCGCGCCACAGCCAGTTAAAGAAGCTGCTGAACACCTCGCGCTGGCCTTCCAGTGTTCCGTCACTGATGCCGCGGGCCTGCTCTTTCGAGAGCCATCCGCGGAGGTGGTATACCGTGATGGAACGGATTGGCGTCTGTATGTCATCCATCAGCCGACCGATAACATACCGATATCGCTCAATAGTTTTAATGCTGCGGCCCTGGACACTGAGCGCTGAGAGGAACGCATCCAGCAGATCAAGACTGTCAGCGGTTTCCGTCCGGAGGATACGGGAGAAGTCATAATGCTGCAGCACATCGGAAGCAGATGACAGCACGGTTTGCAGATCTGTGGCGGTGATGCGGGGTGAAAGGGCCTGTTCCAGATCTTTGATGAATGACAGTTTGATTTCAAGGGACACAAAAAACACATCCTTTCTTGACGGTTCGCGGAAGGATGTGTTATTCTCATCTCTGGATGATGTGCTTATCCCACATCTTCCGCCGGAGCGTGAGCGGGTACCAGCCGCAAGCGCTCTTTTGTTATTCAGTTCTCTATAAGCATAGCACAACACCGAGGGAAAAGAAAGGCGAACAAAATAAAAAAATCGGCCCCTTTAATACTGCCCTGGAGGGTTTCCTCCGGGGCGCTTTTTTTGTGCCTTGTACAAACTTCCATTATACTATGTACAGACTTCCATGTCGTTACACTGATATTTCATTGAAATTTCAATCAAATTGCAATCTTGAAGACGATTACCGGGTATGGTTCGAGCACGTAAAGTGAAGGGGCGTTGACTTTACGGAAGTCGAACCGGTTCCCGTCAGGCAGAACATCAAGCGGCGGAAGGATTTCCGGCGGGATCTGCTCAATGGTGCCTGTTGCGTTGATGGCAACTTCCAGCCAGTGATCAAAGATCCTGACATGATTAACAAGGACGTTTATGATTGTCTTCAGGTATTCCGGATCATCGCGCTTTCCGTCGGCAATCTTCTCCATCAGGAAGCAAATCCGGCTTTCTTCGATGGCCTTTTCGTCGGTCATCTTATGGTATGCGATTTTCTTTTCCAGGTCCTCCGCTCGATTGTTCAGATCTTTCAGCATGGTGGCGGTCTGCTTTGTCCATATGCCTTCACTAATGGCACGAGTGATATTGTCGATTTTGCGGGTGACGTCGCGGAGCTCGGCTTCCAGCTGCTGCTTTGGGGATATTTCCTGGCGGGCCTTCAGCACATCGGAAATCATTCTGATATAATCGTCCATTAGTGATCCCTTCAGGATCCGGTTGAACAAAAAGTCAAAGATCGGTTTTTCGATGTCTTCTTTACGCCTGTAATGTGTGTGGCACCTGTTGGTCTTGTTTTTCATGTTTTTGCAGTGATAATACTGATGGCGTTTCCCGCCGCGGCCTGATCCGTACGCGCCGTAGATCGGCCCGCCGCAGATGCCGCACGTACACTTGCAGGACAGATAGTAATCTTCCGGAGCCCATCCGTGCTTTTTGTATGTCTTCTTGCGCTGTGCCTGGGCGCGTTCCCAGAGATCCATATCGATAATCTTCGGCATACTGTCAGGGATCCTGATGTCTGCATAATGATAGGTCCCGATATAGTTATCATTGGTCAGGATATAAAGGACTGAAGCCTTCTGGAACGGATTGCCGTATTTTGTCAGGATGCCGTTCCTGTTCAGCTCTTCAACGATATACGCGAATGAGTTCCCCTGGGCATACAGGTCGAAGATCCGCCGGACGATGGCGGCCTCCGGTTCGTAGATCTCGAAGCGGTTGTCCGCGCTCTTGCGGTATCCATACGCGGCGTGACCGTTGTACAGCCCTTTGACGGCGTTGTCCCGTTGCCCGCGCTTCGTGTTCTCTGATATGTTCCGGCTGTACCATTCAGCCAGGGATTCAAGCATGCCTTCCGTCAGAACGCCGGCTGCACCTTCGGGGATCGGTTCCATAGCATACACAACCTTGACGCCGTTGTCGGAAAGCTGGCCTTTATAGGTTGCTGATTCCCGGCGGTTCCGGCCGAAACGGTCCACCTTCCAGGCGATCACCGTATCGAATTCACCGGAGGCGGCTGCCTGGATCATGGCCTGGAACTGGGTGCGGCGTTCAACATTTTTGAAGCCTGATTTCGCGTGGTCAGCATATTCATAAATAAGCTTATAGCCTTCCCGTTCAGCGTATGCCCGGATATCCTTCAGCTGCTGCTCGATAGACACGTCACGCTGCTGGGCGGACGAATAGCGGGCATAGGCCACGGCGGTTTTCGGTTCGCAGGTTGTCAGCTTCTTAGTGGTGAGCATGGGGGCCTCCTTAATTGAATAAACCGGTATACGGATAGAAGTTAAAGGTACTGTTTACAAGTAATAGAATGTTTCCATCATTTAATGATAATTTCCCGATTTCTGTAACATCGTATGCGTCCCCTGTAAGGCCGTTCGATATTAGTTTTCCGTCTCTTTTTTCATATAAATTATAGTAACCGGTTCCGTCTGTGATCTCTATCCTGTATACGCCGGCAGGAATATCAAGACCAACAGTGTATTCCCCTGGTGGAACGCGAAACCCATCGCCTGTTATTTCGGGTAATAATGTGGAATCAAATTGTTCTGATGAATTAACATCATCACCGTATTCATTTATTTTGCTATAAATATAACAAAGGCCAGGTACTTTTTCCTTGAGATAATCATTCTCATAAATATACAGATCTTTTTCTGTATTGTACCCACTGACAACATGAATACCTGTTGAGGTCATTTGCCATGATCCGATAAAACTACGTCCTGGAACTTTGGATCTGTCGCCGTCAGCATGACCAAACACAGATATCGCGGTATGATCTGGTTGTATGTCGATAAGAATAAAAGTCAAAGTTCCGTCTGTTTTGTATTCTGTATATATCCATTTTCCGACATAGTCACTTTCATTGCTTGCCAAAGCAGCTGCCGGCACGGCCAGCGACAAGATCAGGATGAGGGTGATCAGTTTTTTCATTGTGACACCTCCCTTATTTTTTTATATCTGCCATTGTTTCCAACATTTTCACAGCTGCTTCTTTTGCTTTCGGATTTGAAACTTTCCACACCTTCAGCATGGCATTAAGGGTTGGATCTGCCTCGACCTTTACAACCTTTACCTCTTTTATGCCATAACCCGTATTGACCCTTGCCCTTGTGCTTTTGAACATGACGGGCTTTGCAAAAGGTTCTACATTGCGTAGGGTTCTAAAAGCCATCTGTTTGACGAATGGTTTTTTCTTCCCTGGTACAAGTTGGGCCGGGCTCAGCTGAAGGGCATCCGCCAGAGCCTCTAATTTGTCACTCTTGATGCTTTTGATCATCCCTTCTTCCCATTTGCGCACAGTCGAGCGCCCGACACCGACCCGTTTCGCAACGTCTTCAAGTGACATCCCAAGCTCAATTCTTCTTCTTTTTATCAAATTTGCAACTTCGCTCATACAATCGCCTCCAAACACTATTATATATGTTTTGTGTCTTTCCCGCAACAATGATTTGCAAAAGTGCTTGACTTGTGTCCCACAAGACATTATAATGAGTGTGTCCAGAAGGACACAACAACATATTGTAGAGGAGGCGAAACGATGAACGTCAGAGAACTGAAAGCGCAGATGATTCTCAAAGGCGTAGATGCTGAACAGCTTTGCAAAGCCATGCAGATCAGCAGAACGGCGTGGTCCAGGAAAACAAACGGACATAGCCTGTTTACGCAAGGTGAAATCTGTGCCATCAGAGACGAGCTTGATCTGACTGATCAGCAGATTCTTCGTATTTTTTTTGACAGAGAAGTGTCCTAAAAGACACAAAAAGGAGGTGAACCAACAATGTTAAGTCCGTTCCACAACTATCACCTGAATGAGCTGATCAGCATTATCGAACACACGGCGCTGGATCTCCAGGGCGAACCGGTGACAGCCGGCAAGAAGCAGGACGGGACGATCATGACGATGGCCGAAGTGAGCTATCAGAACAGCATGATTGCGATGTACAACAGCGGAATCAGCGACATGGCCCGCCAGCTGATCGTGGTTCTGTCCAAAGAAGCTGATCCGGATGGCTGATTTCGAGATCTGGGCAGAGTATACAGGCACGGAACCGAACCTGAAGCCCGCGGCCTCCGCGTTTGCCAGGATGATTAAAAAGATCACGAATCCTGACGGGACGTTCACGGATCCGGAGCTTGAGGAAGAATACCAGAACTGGATAAAAAAGTGCCGCCAGCAGGGACCAGCTGCTGACAGCAAGGGAGGTGCTCACGAATGAAACACCCTTCAAACTATTCTATCACAACCGAACTGAAAAAGCGAGTGCCGATGTTGATCGCGCTGATGATCCTTGCGGCGCTGATCGCCCTCAATGTGGCCGTGCCGGAACCGGTGCTTGAGCCGGATAGCGTGTATCCGATGGCAAACAGCCGGATCGGTTGGGAGCAGACCTATCACGCCGGAGCCTGGAGTGGTGAGAAATGATCGCAAAGTGCCCGGTATGCGGGAAAGGTTTTGACGTGCTTTGGCCACATCTGTGGCGGTACAAACGGAACACTGCTTATTTGTGCAGTTGGAAGTGTCTCCGGCTGACAGACAAACGAAAGAAGGAAGACGAAATGAATAAACCTAAACAGCCGCGCCCGCGGATGACGTCGGATGAAATGGCGACGGCCATGCAGATCTGGCGGGATGGCGGAGACATTGATAGTTATCTGACAGCGCACGGAATCGGAAACATTCAGAAGTGGAAGGCAAACGCAAGGGCACGGAAGCCGGCAGAGATCCCGAATACCGCCGGCGATGCCATGGCTGCCATGAAGGAAACGGCGGACAACTTCTTCAGCCAGTGCGAAGACATGGGCCTGAAGCTGAACACACCGACGCCGATCTCCGGCGGAGAGTGGGAGCGGATGGAGACGCCGGAAGCGCCGAAGCGGGCCACGCTGCAGTATGACGGGTATACGGTCTGCTGCATCGAGAGCAAGACCTTCGGGCGGTTCTACTGGGACCGTGACCACAACCATCTTGACTGGACCACCGCTGAAGGCGAGGAAGTCAGCTTCACGCCGACCGGCTGGAAGATGTTCCTGGAAGAGCTGCCGAAGGTGGCAAAGATCCTGGGGGTGGAGATGTGAGCCTGTCAATCGAATGGAAGAACATAGACCGGAATATCCTCACGATCCGGAAATCCAGAGGCAAGATTACCATGGAAGATTTGCTGGAATTTTTCCACGAACACAAGCAGATTAACGCCTTTGACGGAAAAATTGTGATGTTTATGTTCAGGGTGAACGGTGACGCAGATCTGTATCCCTTTGGCTGGGAAGATCAGAAAGGCGATGTGCAGGATTTGTACATCCTCGAGGATGAAGGCAGCTGCCCGATCTGCAGTCAGAAGATGTTTATCCAGTACTGCCCGGAGTGCGGGGCGAAGCTGTACGGAAACGGGGTGGAGATGTGATTTGCATCGAGAAGGATCTCCCCTTTGAAAACTGCGAGATATGCCAAGTATTTGAGCCGGAGATTGACCAAACAAGAATGTTCGGTGCGGACGTGTGCCTGGTAAATGAGATTACCATTACCTGCAGCAGGTACAAGGTCTGCAGAGAGATCAGGCGCCATCTCGAAAGCAAGAAGGAGGGGAACGCATGATCAGGATCCTCGCTGACACCCACAACGCGAAGCAGCACTGGGAGCGCCGGTGCGATCCTCTGCCGTACCTGCTGGTGCCCATGAGCGACGGGTCCATCATCAGGTACAACCCGGAGACCCCGCAGCCGGCATTCCAGAAGGCTATGGAAAACATCAGGAACATGAAGACCGGATACGAAAGGAAGGAAAACAAATGAGAGCACTGTATGAAATCGACCAGGACATTCTGGATTGCGTAGATCTGGAAACCGGCGAGATCCTGGACACTGAGAAGCTGGATGCGCTGCAGATGGAACGCGAGGCAAAACTTGAAGGCGTGGCGCTGTGGGTGAAGGACCTGAAGGCGGAGGCCGCAGCCGTCAAGGAAGAGGCCGACAAGCTGAACGCCCGGAAGAAGGCGCTGGACAACAAGATCGAAGGCCTGAAGAACTGGCTGCTGTATGCGCTTGGCGGGGAGAAGCTGAAGACGCCGCGGTGCAGCGTGTACCAGACCCACAGCACGAGACTGTCGGTAGCGGATGAAGCTGAGTTGATCAACGCAATCGAGACACTGGACGATCCGGAGCGGTTCCTGCGCTTCCGGACGCCGGAGCTCAAGAAAGACGAGATCAAGAAGGCCATGAAGGACGGCTGGACGTTCATTGGCGCGAGCATTGAAGAGACGGAAAGCGTGGTGATCAAATAATGGGTATCCCTGTTCTGATTATCGGCGAATCCGGCAGCGGCAAAACATACGCCATCAAGAATCTGGACCCGGAAAAGGTCGGGATCTTCCTTTGCGAAAAGAGCCGGCTTCCCTTCAGGAAGCCGTTCCCGACATACAAGGTCCGCAACATGAGGAAGGAAGAAGAAGGCAAGGTCACGATCTACCGGCAGAGCGTAGTGATCCAGAGCCTGCTGCGGGGCAAAAAGAAGGAAGATCTGAAAAAGATCCTGGTAATCGATGACAGCCAGTACATCATGGCCAACGAGTATTTCGACCGGGCGAACGAGAAGGGATACGACAAGTTCGTGGATATCGGCGCGAACTTTCGGAATCTGGTTCACCTGGTGAACGATGAACTGCCAGATGATGTGATTGTGTACTTCCTGCATCATCCGGAGCTGGACAGCAACACAGGCCGGCAGAAGGCCAAGACGATCGGCAAGATGCTCGACGAAAAGCTGACGCTGGAGGGGTGCTTCGATATCGTGCTCCATGCCCGGACGGACGGGCAGGAACATTGGTTCAGCACCCAGAGCGACGGCACGGACACAGCAAAGAGCCCGGAAGAAATGTTCGAGGATAAGATCCCGAACGACCTGGCATTTGTAGATAAAACCATCAGAGAATATTACGGAATGGAGGCTGTTTGACAATGGCAAAGATTAACGGATTCAAAAGCGAAGCACCCGTGAAGGGATTCCCGATGCTGAAGAAGGGCGCGTATGTCGCAGGCATCAAGAACGTGAAGATCGACGGCGACGCGCCGGATCAGCAGATTGTGTTCCGGGTGGACATCATCGAAGGCGAAGAAACCGGATATTTCACGAAGCGCTACAACCACGACCGGGACGCCGGCGGGAAGTATGACGTGAAGTACAAGGGCGATTTCAAGATTCAGATCCCGAATGGCGACAACGCGAAGCGCCAGCACCCGGAATGGGACCTGAAAAAGCTGAACAACACGGTGTGGGCCATCGAGCAGAGCAATCCCGGATTCCATTGGGATGGCGACACGGACCACATCGGCCAGTTCAAGGGCAAGACCGTGGGGATCAATATGCAGTACGGCACATATAACGGCGTCGGCTTCACGAAGATCGGCCAGTTCTGCGTGGCGGAGGATGTGCGGAAGGGGCTTGTGCAGCCTATGCGGGACATGCCCGACCGGATGGGCGACGCGCCCGGAGCTCAGGCCTCCGCGCCGGCAGCAGATCCGTCAGGGTTCACGCCTGTCGAAATCGACACAGAGGAACTGCCGTTCTGATGGTCCTGTATGAGGACACCCGGCAGCAGGCATACAAGCACGAAAACGTCCGGAAGTACTGTGAGCGGCACAACATCGAGATCATCCGGCAGGCCCTGAACGTGGGAGACTACCAGATCGCCGGCAAGGGCGACATATCTGTCGACACGAAGTATGGCGTGCCGGAGCTCGCGATGTGCTGCTTTCAGGAGCACGACCGGTTCCGCGCTGAGTGCGAACGCGCCCAGCGGTGCGGGATCCGGCTGATCATCCTGACAGAGGAAAAACTGCCCGGAGGGCGCCTCGACTGGTGGCGCTCTCCGATCGGCTGGGACGGGCTGCCGATGCATAAGTTTAACCCTGAAACGCTGCGGAAGGTGCTGATCACCATGCAGAGGGAATACGGCGTGATGTTCCGGTTCTGCGACTGGCACAGCACCGGCAGGCAGCTGATTGAATACCTCACGGGGGTGAGAACATGAACGAGAACGAGGAAAGGGCATTCAAGGCGGCCTATATGCTATACGCCAGATGGCGCGAAACCATTTTCGAGACAGACGAACAATGGCAAACGCTGGCCGGCGACGTCGGATCATTCGCTAAGGAACAGGACATTGACCACAACCCGCTGGCGGCCAGGCTGCTGATGGCAATCCTTGATGCGATGAACGACCTGTATAAGGACGGGATGAAGCCCATGCCGGCGGGATACTTCGGGAGGGATGACCTATAGATATCAGGCAGGCGGCTCAGGTCATCCGGGACCAGGTCACGATGGAGCAGATCATCAGCCTGTACGGGTACAGGACAAAAAATGGCTTCATGTGCTGCCCATTCCACGGGGAGAAGGCGCCGTCGCTCAAGGTCTACAAAAACACGGGCGGATGGCACTGCTTCGGGTGCGAGCGCGGCGGATCCGTGATCGACTTTGTGATGGAGCACGAAAACTGTAATTTCCCGACGGCCGTCAGGGCGATCGACAACGCGCTCAGCCTGGGGCTGCTGAATCCCTATGAATACCCGGACGACGCAAAACGGCAGCAGCGGGTCCAGCAGACGCTCGACAACTTCGTCGAGGCGGTCTATGCCTACTGCGACGCGCTGATCAGCGTGGCCCGGCACGGCCAGGACCGTGATTACAAGAAACTGAAGGAACTGGAAGAACTGCAGTACGGCCACGCGGAGCAGCTGACGGCGGACGACTATACCTTCCTGCTGACCTGGAAGGAAGAATCACAGTATGTCGATTATCAGATAGACAGGATCAACGAATTCAAGGAGGAGGTGGCGGCATGGCGGAGAAAGACCCGGAGGACGGGATGAACGTACCGGACTTCAACGAAACGGACGGCCCTGAAGGCAAAAGCAAAGTCAGCCTCCTGAAGAACGCCGGGCCGGTGCAGGTCAAGGCCACAATAGACAACTTTTACCGGTTGATCACCAACCACTACGGGAAGCACCTGCGGCTGAACGAAATGACCGGAAAGCCGGAATGGCACGACGTGCACCGGAAGATCTGGCGGGAATGGACCGACGCACAGGAAAGCCAGGCGCGGGCATACTTAGAGAGCACATACGGCATGTACAGCCAGGCAAAGCTGACGGACGCGCTGCAGATCTATTTTCAGGACAACAAGGTCAATCCGCTGATCAATATCCTGGAATCACTGAAATGGGACGGCAAGTCCCGCGTGGAGCAATTCCTGCATGACGTGATGAAGGCGGACGACACAGAGTATATTAGGGAATGTTCGCGCCTGATCTTCGCCGGCGGGATACACAGGGCATATGAGCCCGGATGCAAGTTTGACGACATGATCGTGCTGATCGGCGGCCAGAGCGCCGGCAAGAGCACCATCGTGCGCTGGCTGAATATGGACGACACTTTTTTCCGGGAGATCAAAACCATCAGCGGAAAGGAAGGAATCGAAGCCATCCGCGGCGTGTGGATCGGCGAGGTCGCCGAACTGATGGCCATGACACGGGTGAAAGAGGCGGAGGCCGTGAAGGCATACATCACAAGCCAGGAAGACAGCTACCGGCCACCGTACGGGAAGCACGTCATGACGATCCCGCGCCGGTGCATGTTCATCGGCACGACGAACAATCCGCAGTTCCTGACGGACAAGACGGGAAACCGGCGGTTCTATCCGGTGAAGGTCCAGAGCTACGCCTACAAGATGTACGACAATGAAGAACTGATCAAAGAATACATCAGACAGGCCTGGGCGGAGGCTGTGCACCTGTACAAGGAAGGCAAGCTGCAGCCCTTCGCAAAGAAGGAAGTACTGGAACAGATCAGATCGGCACAGGAGGCAGCGATGGAGGATGACTGGCGGATCGGTGCGATTGAACTGTATCTTGAAGAACAAAAAAAACGTGCCGGCTCCACCGTGAGCGTGATTGAGCTCTGGCACAACGCTCTCAACGAGCCGGAAGAGAGCAAACCGACAAGGAAGGACAGCATCGAGATTACCCAGATCATAACGAATATCCCAGGCTGGGTCAGTTGTCCGGCTCCGCTTACGACCAAATGGGGGAAGCAGAAATCATTCAGGAAAGACAACTTTGCAGCCCTCTGGAAATGACTTGGTTTCCGTCAGTTTCCGTCGGTTTCCGAGTCGGTTTCCGGCTCAATCCCTTATTAAACAATACATTAAGTCACTTTGGAAACCAATGGATACCAAGAATATATAAAAAAATAATTATTAAATAGATTATATAGAAAACTCGGTTTCTTGGTTTCCTTGGTTTCCACAGAAAGGAGATTGAAATGAGAGACGTCGATTTTTACCAGGCGCTGTTCCGGTGCTATATGCCGAACAGGGCAGCAACCCCGGACTGCAGACACTGCCTGCTGTACGCTCGGGGCCACAGCCCGAATGATGAATGCCGGCGGATGCTGGACGATGAAATCCGGCACCGGAAGTGTGAGGCGCTGAAAGCAGAGGAAAGGTGATCTGCGCGGCCGGACGGGGCAGTTCCGGAGGCATGGGATGAAAGGATGGGTCACGCTTCTGTGCCATGCTGAAGGGAACGTGCAGCTGCCGCCGGGTTCAACTCCCGGCCCGCGCGCCAACTTGAAAGGATGATAAACGATGAGTTTGAAAAACGGGGTTTGGCATAACGCAAAGATTGATCTGCCGGAGAGCCATGTCCAGGTGCTTGCAGTCGGGCAGCTTAAGAGTGGCCAGCGTAAGATCTGCCTGGCATATTGTATTCCGGATTATAAACATCACGATTACCGTACCGGTGAAGACGTGGTTGAACCGTATTGGGTATGCGGAGGGAACAACAATATTATTTACTGGATGCCGCTGCCGAAGATACCGACGCCGGAGGATGAATAAACATGAACAAGGCAAAGCCGGAGATCATTACATTCTTCAATATCCCGTATGAGATTTACTGCGGGGCGTGTGGCCGCAGGATTGCCACGGCCGGGAAGTATTATCTGTTTGAAGACATCAAGCAAAACAAGAAGGCGTGCCAGTGGTGCGGGACGGAAGTCGACTGGAATGAGCAGAGCAAGGAAGTGGTCGTGTGACAAAGCGTGAGCTGCTGGAGAACTATCGCCTGCTTGTGATCGAGATCGAGACGCTGGACAAGCAGTCTAAGTTTCTGAATCAGTACATCGGCGGACCTCGACCTCTCAGGGCTGTGCAGCTGACGGGAATGCCCAGGGGAACGAACAACCCGGAAGCCGCTATTCTTCAGCAGCAGGACGACGGGGAAGACGCGATATTCGCAATCGAAAAGAAATGCGCTGAACTTCGGAAAATGGTGCTGGACTTTGAACGGATCATAGAGGCGATCCCGGACAAGCTGGATCAGCTGATCATCCGTGATTATTACGCTCTTGGCATGACGGATCCGCAAATAGCCAGGAAGTTCAGCATGGACCACTCGACAGTGTGGAAGCGCAGGACCAAGGTTATGAGCACGCTTGATGTGTAAAAGTCGAATGTTTCTTATTGAATCATATTCTGTCTTATTGCGTGGACAAATAGAAGTAGTAAAATGGTACCGTGCAAAGAAACACCCAGGAGCTGAGCGGCCTGGGTGTTTTCGTTTGGCTCAGGGGTGCCGGCGCGGTTCGCTTCCTTCCGTTAACCGGCGGGCGGTTCATCTTGAACGAAAGGGCAGCGGAGGGAGCCGATGAACCATTGAACAGAGCACCGGAGGTCGAATCATTCTACACGAGCTGGATCTGGCGGAAGTGTAGGAAAGCGTTCGCTGACTCCAAAGGCAACCTATGCGAGCGGTGCCTGAAGCGCGGGATCATCGAGGCCGGATCAAAGGATCGGCCGCTGGAGGTTCACCACAAGATCCCGCTGACAGCGGACAACGTCAGGGATCCGGACGTGGCGCTGGCCTGGTCGAACCTCGAGCTGTTGTGCAAATCTTGTCATGATGAGGAACGCGAACGCAAGGCAAAGCGCTGGCGGATCGGCCCTGACGGGAGGGTCACTATCCCCCCTGGTTGAACGCGCGACGCGAAATGGCCGCAGG
>Ga0265298_10006966_pt1 | contig 13852 bp, 13 predicted proteins | sample AusTroGonzalo_MG_3_FD_193486 | JGI IMG/M metagenome (GOLD analysis project Ga0265298, IMG submission 193486) | Bovine rumen microbial communities from tropical cattle in Woodstock, Queensland, Australia - Gonzalo_01 | ecosystem: Host-associated > Mammals > Digestive system > Stomach > Rumen ...
CTCATATTACTGATTGAAAAATGACCCCATAACACGCCTTGATTGACGGAAGAATTTGCGGCTAAATGGAGCGCCGTTAATGTTTTTGAACTGTCGCTAGGCGTTACACGGACAATATGCGTACGCAAAGCCGCCGGATGAGTGACATCGTAGCCGGTTGTCAGCGCAAGCGTTTGCCAATTTAACGTAGTGGAAGTACCGCTTGAAACGGCAGATACTTTTTTAACCCCATCAATATATATGTCATACGTGCCGGAATCAGCCACGGTAGTATTAACGGTAAATTCGGGATAGGTGGAATAATCAGAACTATGGCCTACGAGGAAATAAGCACTTTCAGGCAAACTCATACTGCGAATATCCATCCAATCTGACGGCTTTACCCACGGTCGGTTTTCGTCTAGTTCCGCATCCAATGCTTCAATATTATTTTTATTCGTTTGCACTTGCGAAACAGTGGAAGCTGTAACGCCGGAATTAACCGCCGACAGTTGCGCGGTGGTCAGTGTGTCCTGTTTTCCCGCCAAGCCGGACGTTAACGAAGTTTGGGTTGCATACGTGCTTGCCGCATCTGTTTTCGTTAAGTACGTATTCGCGGCATTTGTTTGCGAAAGATAGGCGGAAGCCGCGTTTGTTGGTGTCAAATACGTGCTTGCCGCATCTGTTTTCGTTAAGTACGTATTCGCGGCATTTGTTTGCGAAAGATAGGCAGAAGCCGCGTTTGTTTGTGTTAAATACGTGCTTGCCGCATCTGTTTGCGCCAAATACGCAGCGGAAGCGGTACTTGCATCTAATTTATTACTTTGTAAGGACGATATATTACTTTCGTTGGTGCTGATTTTCGCGACCAATGCGGCAGTAATTCCGCTATTGACGGCATTTTGTTGGGCCGTACTCAGCGTATCTTGTTTCCCCGCCAAACCGGACGAAAGCGCGGAAACGGTCACAAAATTTTCGGCATTGGTTTCCCCTGTTTTTCCGACGGGTACCTGTACCGCGCGGGAAATTTTTTCATTGAGTTCCTGCGCCAAACACGTCAATTTATCATACCCTTCTTCCAACACTTCCGCATCCCACGCATCTTGCCGTACTAAATCCGTTTGCTGTGTCAGCGGGGTTTGGCGCAGGAGTGTAATTTTAGTTCCCACGGCTAAAGGGGATAAGCCGCTTGCCTCGGTGGGATAGGTAAATGTATGGTTTTGCGCGTTCCACGCATAATGTTGCGTCACTTGGGTTACGGTACCGTTGCCATCTGTTACAAATGCGGCCACAGTCCCGTCCGCTAATACAGGGAAATCCACTTCCCATGCGCGTGTCGTACCGTCTGCCTGATAAAGACGTTTTACAACTTGGTTTGAAATAGTCATTTTTCCTCCTTTCTTACGATAACCATGAAAATAATTGTTTGCCGATTTTCCATAACTTGCTTTTTTGGTTAGCCGCTTTGCGTTGCGCAAGTATTTTTTTGCGTTGTGCGGCTAACAAATCTTGCTCTTCTTTATTTTTTTTCGATAACACATCAGCCGTTTCCTTGGCTGTTTTTTCTTGTTGCAAGGCAGATTTTAATTTAGTTTTTTCTTCCAATAATTGTGCCGTAGCGGAATCTTGCGTAATTCCCCGTTTTGCCAAAGACGTTTGTTGCGCAGCGATTTGTTCGCGCACGGCTTGGTATAACGCACGGTTTTTCTCGGCAGCAGAACGAAAAATATAATCGGTTTCTGCCCGGTTATTTAACCAATCCTGTTGGCTTTCTTTTTCGGCTGCGTCGGCCTTGTCCGTGTAATAACGGCGTATTTGCTTGCGTTTAGAAAACGCTTCTTGTGCCGTGGAAACATATTTCCTTCCGGCGTACATTACTCCACCCATAGTTACTTCCTCCTGAATGTAAAAAATAAAAACTTATGCCCCGCACAAAGGCGGTATGTAGCGTCAAATTCGCCGCCCAAACGGCTGATAAAACGAACGGCCTGTGTGTAGCGCGCATCTACCCAATTGTAAAGCACGTCATACTGCTCTAAATAAGAGGTTACTTCCCGACGGCATATTTTGAAAAATGTTTTGGGATATTTTTCCACTGCCGTTGCGGTTAGCAACCACACACAGGCAGCCCCCGGACACGTCCTGTCCGCCGCGATACCGCCTATGGCGGCCGTTCCTTCTTCAGTTGTCAGCACGCAGAGGCGGCATGAATGTTTCACAAATAATTTCAAACATTTTACGGGGTCTTGTTTAACGTGTGAAGCAAGTAATTCTCTCCTGTCGGACGGGCGCAACCGGTCCGCCAAAGAAATAATTTGCTCCTCACTCGGAAAAGAAAAAGAAGAAAAAGACATACAAATTTCTCCTAAAAACGTATAATAAAAGAAACTACTAGAAGGAGAATTTATGATTGCACTTATCACAAGTCTGTTGTTTATTTTAGCCGTCATTTACGCGGTGTTCTTTTGCATCTTTAAGTTAATTTGGGTAATTTTCAAAAAAGACCGCAACTTCTGGCCGATTGTATTAGCCGGTGTTTTTACATTGCTTGTCAGCGTGGGTATCGGGTTTGGAACGTATATCGTTGCCCAAAAACTAATGGCACCTGTCAAACAAATGATCGCCGATGTCCGCGCCAATCCGCAACAAATTTTTGGCCAACGCACCTACAAAGATGCGGTTTATCCGTTTGAATTAACCGTATTTGACGGAATGGATTATTCCGATTGGATCAACCTCTCGGACATTCATTTGAAAGGCGGTATTGATACCAATGTTTTCAAAAAAGGTTACAACGAAAACAAACCGTTTTTAATGTCCGCCATTGTCCGCACGCCGGCCGATGAAAAAGAGCCGTTCCGGGCGTTTATCAATTCCATGCATGATAATAAAAATACGCAGTACCGCATTAAAATTTTATCCGAAGGGAAAACGCTCATCAACGGCATGGATGGTTATGAAATAGCGTGTATTTTCTATTCCAACCGCGGCCCGTTGGATGCACGGATAGTAGCCGTAATGGCGCCGGACCGTCACCTCTATTACATAGGGGTTATATCTTTGGGTGAAAATACATTGGGCAAAGAAGCCGTAACCATGTTGCACAGTTTCCGCTTTACAACGGGCAATTCCTCTTTGCCGGGCACTGAAAACACAAACGAATAAACTTCTTTTTCACAAGGGCTTCCGCAAAAAAAGCGGAAGCCCTTTTTTTATGCAAAGCGGCACACAACGGCTAGAACCGTTACCGGTAACGGTTCGGTCTGCTTGAAAATGACCGACGGAAGATGGCTGTGAACACCGCTAATGGCGCACGAAAAATCGCCTGTTTCAAGCGGCAATACTTCATTTAATTTTTCATGATGATGTTGCAGCCAACAAGTCAGGGTATTATCGTCTGCGCCCGCACAACCGCCGCGGCTATCCAACATTTTGAACACAACGGAAACGATCCGTTTTTTCTGTTCCTTTCCCGCATTTGCTACGGACAAAATAGCCGGCAGCGTTTCCAATTTACTTTCGTACGCTAACCCCACATGCGCACACGACACACTGCGCGAAAGTGTAACGGCACCGTTCGTTACCGTAACGGAAGGAAGCGGATTTCCGTCCCCCAGTATGCTGACTTTTTTGCCTTCCAAATGACCTAGCCCCGTCACTTGCGTAAAGCCGGTTTCACTTTGTTTCGATACGCAACTATCCAAAAACACTTGGTCTTTCGGATCTTTAGAAGATAAACGGTTAACCATACTTTCTATACAGTAAGTACCGTTGCGTTCAACGGCGAACCACACTTCGTCAAAATGCGTCTGTGCAATGGCACACACACTTCTGAAAAATCCTTGTGTTTGGTGATGTGCCCACGCACAAATGTTTTGTGCGGATGCATACGTCAGCGATAACAAGGTCCCCTCATCCAATACAACCCACACGAGCGGATCCGGCTCCTGCACTAAACACATTTCCCGCACGGTCCGGTTAAAAAATAAATGACGCGCCCGCAACGTCAAATCCGTACTGGCATAAGAAGCGGTATTGTAATCATAATAAAAATTACGCACCACACTTCCGCGTGATTGCACGAATAAGGCCTTATTCCCCGCCATAAGCGGTAAGGTAAAATAAGCCCCGTGTTCACTTTGCTGTTCCAAACGGATATTGTACGGTGTAAAATTGCCTTCGCTTGATAACGTCCACTCACTGCCGGCAGTAAACACGAGCAAGCGGTTTGTAACGGCAACGGCACGGATTTCATTTAATTTTTTGCCGGATAAATTTACACTGATGGTATCACTGTCTTTTACCGTCAGACGCGCATGGCCGAAATCGGTATAGGCCCCGATTTTGGAAAACCACAGCGTTTGCGGTTCATTTGCCGTAGCAGCAAATCCTAAACGATCCTGAAAGAAGAAAATACAACGCGGATAACCGCACTTTGGGCTGAACGATCCTTCTTTCCACGTACTTGTCCAACCGTCCGAACCGAATGCACGCTCTATCTCCACGATTACTTTCTGTGCGTTCACGAAAGTTTTTACCGTTACCACTCCGTCCTGCGCAAAGGGTTCTGCCTCTAATTCATAGCCGGCCTCCCCGCTGATTTGAACACTGCGCACCCGGATTAAAAACATATTTTCATCGTCGTTCAAATCACCCATTACGGCAAAGTTATCATCCCCCGAAACACGGGAAAGTGTTTTGACGGTATGCCATGTTGTTCCTAAATCAGAGGATGTTTCCACGACAATTTGTCCCGTCCAATTGCCGGAGGTACGTACGCGCCAATCCCCGCCGGATTTAATGGCGGCAGAAGTAGTTTCATATCCCAAAACACCGGTCAAATATTGTCCGTCTATACGGTGCGAAAGCAAAAATTTTCCGTCCACATGGGAAGGCGTAAAATAGTCACTGCTGCTTTCTAACACATAACGCGTCTCTCCTTGCGGAAGTAATGTCCCCGCATTGGCTCCTCCGCTTAAAGTTTGTTGGACGGTAAACACCGGCGGTGCATCTAATGCCTCCATATACGCCAGCGTCAACGTGCTTCCGTTCCAATCTCCGCCGGTAGCCGCCGGAGATTCCACTTTGATAATGCCTCCTAAATTGGAGGCCGTTAACCCTTGTGAGGCATAACGCTCGTTAAATTTACTGACGATGCCGTTTAAGTTCAGCCCGTAATCGGCCGCGGCATAAAACCACTCGTCATTGAAATAAGCCCACACTACATACTGCTCGTAGGACAACGGCTGCAAGGAAAGGGTGGCTTTCACACCGGTTGTTTCCGCTTGGTCTTGCGTTTGATACACCCGCAGTTGATGAGTTTCATTTTTATTGGACGGCTGAAACGGACCGTAGCGCAAGGGAATTTTTTCCCATGTAAAAACACCGGCGGCGGTACGAATCAGACGGCGCGGCGCGTGCGACGGATGCGTAAGATAAAGGGTATGATTATTTTGGACGTAGTGTAATTGGTCGAGTTCCTCCGTCTGATAATCTGTTTGTACTTCATAGGGATTAGCCCCGTTAAGCAAAATACCGGCAGGCGTGTAAAAACGGATATAAGATTCCCCCATCTCCAACACATATGATTCTTGTTCACTGATGACAAACGGTATCAGACGGCACTTCCCGCCGTTTTTACTGATGCCCCTAAATTTAGTACCGGCCCGGTTCGATACACCGCCTTGGGCGTGTATGAACATATTTTGGGCTGTTTTCAGCCAAGTGGAATACGAAGACGCATCCACCCGTGCGTATAAAGAAGGGCTTATTTCGCCGCCCGACAAACAAGGCTGTAAATAGGTCTGCACCATATCAACGCACCTCACTGAAAGCATCTTTTTGAGGAAGGAAGGAGGTATTCTCCATCATGTTCGTACGGCGTGCCTCATCTAAACGCATCAGCAGTTTTTGGCTGAGCATATTGGCGAGCGGATAATCCCCGGTCAACGTAACGGCTAGTTCTGCCGCCAGGGCGAGGGCAAAACAACCCGCAAAGGCTTCATCAAACTGTGTTTCATCGGTAATGCGGCGGGTATAAATGGAAAAGGCAGAGGCGGCTTTGGTTACGATAAGGCGGGTTTGTTCCTGCACATCAAAGCGTTCTTCAAAGCAAACATGCGGCTGTCCGGCCGTAAATACGCGCCGGATAAACAACGCATCGGCCGGATATTTGTATAAAAATTCCTGTGTCAGCGGGTGTGTTTTAATGAGTGCCAACGGTGCTTCGGTAGCGGCAAACCCCCAATTATGCGTACGCAATAATTCATCCCGTATCGGTTCATAAAACAAACGGATGCGGCGCGCACGTTCATCTTCCTGCGTAACGGAAGACAAAGGTGCCTGACCTAGATGCGCTAATGCTAAATTACAAATATCTATTTTTGAAGCCATTTTTACACTCCTTATTTTATTTTTATTTAATTTTTAAGTATTTTTTTAATTATAAATTATAATAATTATTATATTTATTTTTATTTATGCTTATTTTTTAAGTATTTTTTAATTTTCAATTTTTATACTTAAATCAGATGAAAATAAAAATCAAAATATATATAAAATTAAAAAATCTTTATTATTTAATACTTTTTATTTTTTAATAATATTTTTAATCTTATAAATCCAATTCTTTTCCTTCCGTTGATCTGCCGGATATTTTTCAAACAAATTTCCCTTTTCACCTACTTTTTCTACTGTTTTTCTAATAATAGACGTTCTATTTCGGGCTTTTCCGCTCAAAATACCCTCTATTTAACTCTTTTAGAGGAAAAACCATCCATATCTATCCTAAAAACCGTTAAAATCAACTAAAAAGGTTATAGAAAAGGAGTTATCCCAATGAAAAAGGGCACTGCACTGTTTCTTTTAATCAGCGGCAAAAATCCGCAAACGGAAAGTACTATTGGAAGGAGTTTTGACTCCTTCCAATAGGTATCTGCTTATTTGCTTTCTATTCCGTCAGTTATGAAAGCAGATACTTTTCCCCCACTGACACCGCTGATGGTGTAATAAACGCGCACATAGCGTTTTAAGCCGGCCGGCAACGGAACCACGCACAAAGTGCTTCCGTCCGTTCCCAATGAGGCCTGTGTCAACGCGATACTGAAAAGCGTAACCGCAGAAGAAAACGCTTGTGCACTATCGGTTTGCAAGGCAATGGTTAAAGAACCGGTACCGGTGAATTTTGTCGGAAGCGTTACCATAAAGTAAGCCCCGGCGGGCACGGTATTTCCGGCGGCCGTCAAGTCCATGATATTGGTAGATGCGGCACTAGCGGAAAGTGCTTGTTCTTCAGAAAAAACAGCATTTTGGTCTAATAACATACTTCCTCCTACGATACAATCGCTTCTGTATCGGTAATCGCATCACAGATATGGACCGGGATTTCGTTAAACGTCATGAGCGGGCGGGACGTAATTTGGTCCGGCGTGTATTGGATATTGGTACGGTTGGTCGTGAGTTTGCGTAAAGCCGCTTTGACGGTGCGGTTCATGTACCAAACCGGTTTACCCATGGATAAACTTTGAATACGTTCTTCCAAGTCGCACATTTTATCAATCAGCGTAGAAGGAACATTGGTCGTATCGATATTACAAATACGCCCGGCATAACGCCAATCCTGCACGGCAAGACCGAGTTTCCACTCAAAGTATTCTTTGTAAGCGGGATATTCGTTGCCGCTTGCGTCCACATGGGTAACGAGGCCGTAATCTACCCGTTGGATACCGGCTTTAGACCCTTTCGGGAAAAAGGTAAACACTTTATCTGTATCCCACACGACTAGATAGATAGAGGAATTTTTCCCGGCGGTTTGGCTGCCGGCATCAATGACGTTGCGGGAACTTTCCGCACCGGAAAGTTCGTTGTAACGTTCTGCCAGTCCGGTAAACCGTTCGGGATGTGTACCGGCGGAACCGTAGATTAAATTGGATGCCATCGTGTTGGACATTCCGCCTATAATCGCACGCGCCTGCCCGGTACGTACGGCTTCCACATGGCCGCCTTTCTCGGCGACTAATTTATCTACTACCGAATAAGCCGATAACGTGCCGTACGGTTCTACCACTACTTTTGTAGTTGCTTTTGCCGGCTCAATGCCTTTGTACGCGCGGCGCCACGTCCCTTCCGGGATGCCGGTTCTGACCGCGTACTCATGGCCGCTGTCTAACGAACTTTCGCTGACGAGCGCATCGGCTATCATATCGTTGGACTCGGTAAGCACTTCCGCGATTGCCAACTCTTGGCCCGACGGGTCAAACTGTTTGGCGTAATCAACTAGTCCATAATGTTTGTCTGCAATAATTGCCATAGTTTCTCCTTATTTTAAGTTACCGTACAATGCTTCTGCGAAGGTCTTGTCGCCTTGGGCACTCGCAATACCCGAAGCGGAAGAATCTTCGCTGATGCGTTTACCGATCTCGTTAAAGGTACGGACGATAACAAGATGGTTTCCCAGCCCGGTTTCTTCCAACAATTTCCGCAGCGGTGCACCGCCAAATTCATCTGCGGCACGTACCGCACGGGAAACTTCTTCTTCCCATTTCGGGCCGTAAAAATCTTTTGTTTCCGCTGCCCAACGGGCGCGTTCCTGTGCGGCGTTTTCTTCGGCTTCTTGGCGGGATAAACGCGCAAAATTACACTCCAAATCAACGAGTTGCTGCGCTTGTTGGTCCGTCAATGCTAACTGCGTTGCCAATTGCAGAAAATTTTTCTGCGCCGCTTCGCAAACGGGTATATCTTCCGGCCAAGTTACGGCGGGCGGTTGTATGGCGGGAACGTCTGTAACGGCAGCAGCCGTATTTACCGGTGATGCGTTTTCCGGCACAGGGGTAGTCAGTTCTTCACTCATGGATAAACTCCTCTTGTTTGCGGTTGATTTCTTGTTGGGCATTTTCCACTTGTTCAACATATTCTTTCCGCATTTGTTCCAATGCCGGGCCGCCGGCTTTTTCCACCCAATCCCACACGAACAAACCGATACTCCGTTGTCCGCAGTGGAAAGCAGTCGTCAGGCCGTCTGCCGGCACAAAACCGTGTTCTTTGAAATGCGAGGTCTGTATAATTTGCCACAGTACGCGCCTTCCTTGCACGGTTTGCAAGACAGTTTGCCAATCGCAAACTTGTTGTTCAAATAATGATTTATTTTTCATAAGAAGTGGGGAAGGTTGCCGGCGCGCTTCCCCGGTGGTAAAAATACTGACACGGAAAGAACCGGTTTTTCCGTATCAGACGTGCGGGAGCGTTCGCTTATAAGACGCCTCCTTCGCACGATTCTATTTGGAAGGATTTTCAACAACCAATAAATGACTAAGACCTAATTTTTCCAACCCTTCTTCCAACACGCGGCGGTAATTAAAACGGCTGCCTAAAGAAGGATCTGCCGACGATAATTCAGCGGCAAGTTGTGCCCCTTGTAAGAGAGTAGAAAGGCCGGCGGCTTTTTGAGCTTGTGCAATCATGGAGATATATTCCACTTGCATATTCCGTCCGCGCACACCTGCCGGAGCGGGCAGAATTTCACCTTGGCGCAGTAAAATACAAAACACCCGGCGCACAAGCGGATCAAGCAATTCGTTTTTGAGCCGTTCTAACACCGGCCCGAGTACCGTCATTTTTTCTTCGCGCCGTTCCGCCACTTCGGCGGCGGTCATTTGTGGGGTATCCTGTGTGTTTAACAACGTAAATACGTCGGCAAAAAAATGTGCTTTTATCATGCGGCGCACTTGTTCAATTGCACGGTCCAATGCATCCAAATCGGGCGTTACGGTGTAGGCCGGTTTGACCGCCGCATCCGTCGTGCCGTTATAGCGGGTAATTCCGCCGGGCAGCAAATTTACTTCCCCTTGCACATTGGAGGATACCATCACGGGCGGATTGGTATTTTTATCAAGGGCCACTAATTTTGTTTTTTGCATTTTTTGCAACATTTTAACATCGCCCAAACATTTCCAACCGGGTCCACGTCCGTAAGTATCGCTATCGTTTTTTACTTCCCACCGCGCCGCAATCACGGGAAATTCGTAATACCCTCCGCTGCGCAGCAACGTACCGTCTGCTAAAAAGTAAACGGACGAATACGTAAAACGGTTGTTTCCCTTGTTGCCGCGGCCGTAATTTTCGTTCGGAAAAATTAAGTGAAACACTTTATGGTAGCGTGTATTTTCCTGTTTGGTTTCCTGTTGTAAGGTAAGCGGCAAAGCGTGATAACCAAATGTATTTTCCATTTGTTTGGCCGTCAAAAAAAATTCACGTCCGAAGGTGTTAATACACCCGTGTCCGTCTGTTCCCAACACGTATTCTCCGGCCGTGAATAAACGCGCATGCACACCGCCTGCAAAATTTTCTTCTATCAGTAGCGCCGCCGTACCGAAAACGGCAATTTCCTGATAAAATCCGTGCAGTGCGGCATAGACGTTACTCTTGGACAATGTTTCTTCTAGCCGCCGTTTGACCGCATGTAACCATCCGGATACTTCCGGCAACGCGGCCATTTCGGCGGGAGAAACGGTTAAATCGAACCAACTGCGCGACGGACTTGTTAACCCGCTCATCATACCGGCGCTTAACACTTCCGCGGCAAGCCCGGCGGAACTATCCAACAAAATTTTATGGTTGATGCGGCGGGCACGGTTTGGCGCATCGGTTTCAAAACAACCGCGCGCGGGCGCTTCGTAAGCGGAAAGTTCTTTCCACACTTCCGCCCAAGAGGCGCGTTCTTGTTTGAGACCGTCGTAAAGACGGATATATTTTTTTACAGGTTGATTATTTTTCATAAGAAGGGTGTACAGGAGTATAAAAATTTATTAAGATAAAAGGGAGGTGTGATATGGGTGGAATTATTACGATTTTGGTATTTTCGGCGTTAATCAGCGCGCCTGTTTTTTATATTATCACACGAAAACTTTTTCCAAAGCACAGCAAAAAGTCGGCGTCGTGGATATCAATGATACTAACAACTGCTTTGGTAGGAATGTTTGCTTTTAGTATGCTGACTGCCTTATAAAGACAGTGGGCTGCTTTAGTTGAACCGCTTCGAAAGAGGCGGTTTTTTTATGAGTAAAAATAAAAAGAAATACAACGAAAAGAAGGAAGTTTCTTGATTTACAACGTGTATATTATAGCATAAATAAGATGATTTTGTCAAGTATTTTTCAAAAAAAGATATTTTCTCCGTGTAAAAACACAAAGCGCTTATGAACGCGCATAAATTTCTTAAAAAACAATCAGGGAAAAGTTAATGGGTGATCACCGTTAAATCGGCGCCCATCAACTTCTTAAAGTTGGAAGAATTTTTCCACGATGTAACAATCTTTGCATCAATGTTTCTGTGGAAAGCGGTACGTATGTTTCTCTCCACGGACAAAAAACGGAAAATCGGATTGGCTTGCGACAACATCTGCGGCACCAAAAATAACGTCACGAAAGAATTATGCTTTACTAAATTCGGCACGGAATTATTGATTTGGTAAGCAATATGGCCCGCACCGCCGTACACCACAATCAGCGCATCGGGGAAGCGCTCCCTTAATTGGGCAATATGTTGGCGCCACACGTTATTGCGCATGGACATACCGAAATCGCTGCCGTTTATTTTGTCGTAGGCGGCCAAAAACAAATCAGCGTTTTTTTGGATGCCGGCCTCTACCATTTCCTGTGCAATCTGATGGACAATTAAATTGGCCGGGTCCAAACCGACCAACGAAATTCCGCTGTCGAGCACTTTTTCCAAATGGGCGGCTTGCGGGTAAGCCGTGCCCAACAAATCGGCCAAATGCTCTTTATTTTCCACGAACAATAAATCCGGCAAATCGCCGTTAATCGGGGCGGTATAGTGAGCATCGGGTACATATTCCGCTGCCACAAAAATCTTCCGGTTGGGATATATTTTCGGAAGGGAGGTAATAAATTCTACGATTTCCTGTTGAATACGCGGATGTTCGTGCACTTCCCCCACATAAATATAATCCACATTTTTAGGCAAATAATTTTCGTAAGGAATTTTCCCGGTATATAGTTTATCTTTCAAACTTTCGGTAATCAGCCGTTGCTGCGCCTGAAAACGCTGTAAATCCAAGGATATTTTTTTCAGAGACTGCGTTAACAAGTGCGCGTTTTTTTCGGCGGACAACGGGAATATTTCTTTTTCGAGTAACGCCGAACTGACATACCCTTGTACGTCCGGCCAACAATAATTCAAAAAGTCAGAAGAGAACAACGTCTCTTCCGTCCCATTGACCAACAAAAAGCGGGGATTTTCCTGCGTGAAGCGGTACAATATATCCGGCGGCATCTCTTGCAATTCCCGCAAAGTCAGCCGCACCAACGCCCCGCGTTGTGCAAACGAACACACCGCTAATAATAATACAAGCAGAAGCGTTATGGCTTTCTTCACGTGTAACATACTTTTATTGTAATTAAAAAGCAACGCACCTACCAAGAGTCATAAGACCTATGTTTCCGAAGAAAAAGGACCTACTTTTTTTTAGGCCTTTTTGAAAATTCTTACAAAACTTCATATTCCGCGCGGGCAAATTCCACCGGGCCGAAATATTTTTTGGCGCGCACAGGGGCTGCAAATGTAAGCGCCAAAGCATCGGCGATATCGGGGCTACGGCCGCAGCGTTCTTTTAATTTTTCCTTCGGTTCCAAACGCATTTTCCCGGCGGTATCAAAATCATAACGCACATTACACAAATCGGCCTTGAGCGCATTATCCGGCGGAAGTTCGCCGATTGTTTTAATCCACTGTGCCATTTCTCCCCACATTTCGGCCCGTTTATTGGCGTATTGTCCCACGCGCAACGCACTTGCGCCGAAAGCCACCTCTGTTACGTCGTAACCTAGTTGGCGCAAACGGTCAATCACACCTCCTCCGCAACCGGCATCCACAAAAACCCCGTCGGGGCGGAAGATTTCTATTTGGCGGGCAGCCCGCGCGGCGAGGGTCATATTGTCTATTTTTGAAAACACAAGCGGCTCAAAGGCTTTACATCCTTGACGGCAAAAAATCACACTGCGGTCATCGCCGAAGCGGGCAGGATCAATCCCCATCACTTTCGGGGCATCCGCATAATCGCCCGATGCATAACGGCGGGCACTAGCCGCTAACACATCGTCAATTGTAATCAATACATCATCGGCGCTGGAAGTAAAATCGCACAAGTATTCCTGCCGGAAAATAGACGGCGGCGTTTCCGCCTGTAAGCGTTTAAGTTCCGCCGGAGCAATCACGCCGGATTCATCCGCGCGGAAACTGCCCGTCCACCAAATTTGCGGATTTTGCAACGCTTCTTTTTGAGCATAATTGTACAAGTCAAAAAACGCATTTTGGCCTTTTGGGGTTCCCATAAAAACGGCCCATCCTTCGCGCGACAACAACATCGGCCGGATAATTTCGGTAAACACGTCGGGCTTGATTTGGGCATATTCATCCAACACCACGCCGTCGGCATACGTACCGCGCAGCGCATCCGGGTTATCGGCGCCGCATACCCAAATCCGCGCGCCGTTAGGCAAACGGACGCACAATTCCGCTTCCAACACCTTGATATTCGGTAACGCCGCGGTATAGCGTTTGATATAATCCCATGCAATCATCTTGGCTTGTTTGAGAAGGGGCGCCACGTAAAAATACCTAGCATGCGCGCGCGGGTTTTGTAACGCACTTTTTAAGATATGATTGACCGCACAAACCGTTTTGCCAAGTTGCCGGTGCGTCACGAGCACACAAAAACGGTGAGTTTCCAACGCTTGGTGGATTTGGCTTTGTACCGGGCGGGGCTGATACGGAATCACCACCGTCAAATCGGTCATTTTTTTATACTTCTTCATGATTGTCCTCCCACGATATTTTCAGCGGTGCCGTCATCATTTC
>Ga0265298_10006967_pt1 | contig 13846 bp, 11 predicted proteins | sample AusTroGonzalo_MG_3_FD_193486 | JGI IMG/M metagenome (GOLD analysis project Ga0265298, IMG submission 193486) | Bovine rumen microbial communities from tropical cattle in Woodstock, Queensland, Australia - Gonzalo_01 | ecosystem: Host-associated > Mammals > Digestive system > Stomach > Rumen ...
ATACCGCCGCGAACTCGGCGTCCGCACGATCTTCAACATGCTCGGACCGCTGATCAATCCGGCCAACGCCTCCGCCCAGCTGCTCGGTGTGTATGACGCCAAGCTGACCGAACTCTTCGCCGGCGTTCTGCGCGACCTGCAGGTCCGCCGCGCGTTCGTGGTGCACGGACACGACGGCATGGACGAGATCACGATCTGCGCTCCGACCCGCATCTCCGAACTCAAGGACGGCATGATCCACACCTACGACCTCCATCCGGAAATTTATCTGGGCAAACTTTATTCCGCCGAGGAAATTCCAGGCGGCGACGCGAAGGAAAACGCCCGGATCCTGCGCTCCGTGCTGTCCGGCGAAGACCACGGGGCCGCCCGTGCCATAACCGTCCTCAACAGCGGCGCGGCGATCCTCGTCGCCGGCAAAGCCGGAGATTTGCGCGAAGGTATCCACAAAGCCGAAGAATCGATCGATTCCGGCGCCGCCGCTGCGAAACTCGAAGCCCTGATCCGGAGTTCGAAAAATGTCTGACCAAGTCGATATCCTGCAAAAGATCGCCGAAACCAACCGGGCGGGTCTGGAACAGCGGAAGCAGACGGTCCCCGAAGCGGAACTGCTCCGGAAGGCCGAACAGGTCCCGCCGGCCAAATCGCTCTATGCCTCGCTGAAATCCCAGGACGGCATCCGGATCATCGCCGAACTCAAAAAAGCCTCGCCGTCCAAAGGGCTCATCCGTCCGGATTTCCGGGTGGAGGAATTCGCCCGGGAATATCTGCAGGCGGGCGCGGCGGCGATCTCCGTGCTGACCGAGGAACATTTTTTCCTCGGCTCCCTGGATTATCTGAAAAAAGCGGCCCACCTGGCAGCGGGGACGTCCGTGCCGATCCTGCGCAAGGACTTCCTGACCGACCGATACCAGATCGCCGAGGCCCGGGCGGCCGGCGCGGACGCCGTCCTGCTGATCGCCGCCCTGATCAAGGACGATGCGCTGTTCGCAGATCTGCTGCATTACACGCATGAACTCGGGATGGAAGCGTTGTGCGAGGCGCATGACGCGGAAGAAGTGAAACGTCTGCTGGCCCTCGGCGCAAGGATCATCGGGGTCAACAGCCGCGACCTGCGGACGTTCCATACCGATATCCGGCAGACCGGACATCTGCTCGAACTGATCCCCGAAAACTGCGCAGCGGTGGCGGAATCCGGGATTTCGTGCGCGGCCGATTTCGCCACGCTTCCCGCTGATGCCTATCTGATCGGCGAAACGCTCATGCGGGCGGAACATCCCGGCGAAAAGCTGGCGGAACTCCGGAAAGGAGCAAAGCCATGCACACGCTGATCAAAATCTGCGGTCTCACCAATGCGGACGACGCGAAATTCGCTGCGGACGCCGGAGCCGATCTGCTCGGATTCATTTTCGCGCAGGGAAGTCCGCGCAAGGTCGAACCGGAAACGGTCCGCGACATCGTGAAACAGCTGCCCGCCAATGTGAAGAAGGTTGGTGTCTTCCGCGATGAGGCCAATCCGGAGATCATCCGGATCATGGATCTATGCGGACTGGACATCGTTCAGCTGCACGGACATGAAACGCCGGAGACCGCCAAGGTGCTCGCGCTGGAATACGAAGTCTGGAAAGCGATCCCCTTCACCTCGTCCGCGGCGTTCGCCGAAAGCCTGAAGTTCCAGGACTACACCCAGCTGGCGGATTCGGACAAGCAGGGCAACGACTGCAACTGGTCGCTGGCCATGCTCACCGCCCGCAGACGGCGGCTCTTCCTGGCCGGAGGCATCGCCGTGGAAAACGCCGCCCATGCGGTCGAAACGGTCTGTCCCGCCGGACTGGATATCTGTTCCGGCGTGGAAAAACAGCCGGGGATCAAGGACCATCAGAAAATCACCGAAATCATCAACCGGATCCGCAAGGCGGACCGGATACAGGAGGAAATTCATGAAAAACACTCATTTTGACATTTACGGCGGGCAGTATGTGGCGGAAACGCTGATGCCGGCGCTGGAGGAACTGGACGCCGCCTACCGGAAATTCCGGGACGATCCGGATTTCATCCGGGAAATGCAGTATTTCCTGCAGGATTACGTGGGACGCGAATCCCCGCTCTATTTTGCGGAACGGCTCACGGAACACTGCGGCGGCGCCAAAATCTATCTGAAACGCGAAGACCTCAACCATACCGGCGCGCATAAGATCAACAACACGCTCGGGCAGGCCCTGCTGGCCAAACGCATGGGCAAAAAACGGCTGATAGCGGAGACCGGCGCAGGCATGCACGGAGTAGCCACCGCCACGGTCGCCGCCCGGTTCGGATTCGAATGTGAAGTATTCATGGGCGAAGCGGACATCAGACGCCAGCAGCCCAATGTGGAACGCATGCTGATGCTCGGCTCCAGGATCCGTTCCGTCTCCAGCGGCACCGGCACACTCAAGGACGCCATGAACGAAGCGCTCCGCGACTGGGTCGCCACGGTCGAAGACACCTTCTATGTGATCGGCACGGTGGCCGGACCCGCCCCCTACCCCGAAATGGTCAAGGAATTCCAGTCGGTGATCGGCAAGGAGACCCGCGCCCAGTTTCTGGAACGGTTCGGCGTGCTGCCCGACCAGGTCATCGCCTGCGTCGGCGGCGGCAGCAACGCCATGGGCATTTTCGCCGGATTCGAGAACGATCCATCGGTGAAACTGATCGGCGTGGAAGCCGGCGGCAAAGGGATCGAGACCGGCCATCATGCCGCCAGCATCAACGGCGGACAGGTCGGCGTCCTCCACGGCAGCAAGAGCTATCTGCTGCAGGATGCCCACGGACAGGTCATCGACGCCTATTCCGTTTCGGCCGGGCTGGATTATCCCGGCGTCGGACCCGAACACGCCTATCTGCACGACACCGGGAAAGCGCAATATACCGCGATCAACGACGATGAAGCGATCGCGGCATTCGATCTGCTCTGCCGTCTGGAAGGCATCCTGCCCGCGCTCGAATCCTCGCATGCCATCGCCCAGGCGCTCAAGAACGCGCCGCAGATGAAACCCGACCAGTCCATCGTGATCTGTCTTTCCGGACGCGGCGACAAGGACATGGACAATATCCGCGCCTACAAGGCCGGCAAAGCTTATCTGAATGTGAACAAAGGAGCCTGAAATATCATGAATCGTTTTCAGAAGATTTTTTCGCAGGGACGCAAAGTCGCGGTCGGCTACGTGACCGCGGGCTGTCCCGATACCGCCGCTTCGCTCGAATTCATGCGCGGCATGATCGAAGGCGGGACCGACATCCTCGAACTGGGGATCCCCTTCTCCGATCCCACTGCGGACGGACCGGTGATCCAGCAGTCCTCGCAGCTCGCGCTGCGCAACGGCTTCACCATCGACAGGGTGTTCGAGATCGCCTCCACACTCCGGAAAGAATATCCGAACCTCGGACTGGTGCTGTTCTCCTATTACAATCCGATCTTCTTCATGGGACTGGAAAACTACGCGAAGAAAGCGGAAGCCGCGGGCGTGGACGGTGCACTGCTCGTGGATGTGCCGTTCGAGGAACGCGCGGAAGTCGAACCGGTGCTGAATGCACACGGGATCGAAATCATCCCGCTGGTCTCCCCGGCCACCGGAACCGAACGCATGGCGAAAATCACCGCCAACTGCCGGAGCTTCGTCTATTACATCACGGTGCGCGGCGTCACGGGCACGCGCTCTTCCCTGCCGGCCGATCTGCAGCGCAACCTGACTGCACTGCGGGAAGTGAGTCCGGCTCCGGTGGCGGCGGGATTCGGGATCAGTTCCCCGGAAACCGCGCGCACGGCCGCGGAGGCCGCGGACGGCATCGTGATCGGTTCGGCGTTCGTCAAGATCCAGCTGGACGGGACGCTCTCCACGGCAGAGAAGCGGGCGAAAGCCAAAGCCCTGGCCGAACTCTGTTTCGGTGCGGTCAGATAATATGATACAGTATATTCAGGAGGCAGGAGGATACCTATGAAAAAGTTTGCATTATTGATCTGTTTACTGGCTTTGACCCCGCTCTATGGAGCACGGGTCTATTCCGGAAGTTCCACATCCGGCACAGCAATCTACAACTATTCCCCATCGGAAAAACGTCTTTACCGGGGCAGTTCCACCTCCGGAACGGCGATTTTCACCTATGAACCGGGAAACACGCCCAGAATCTACCGTGGGAGCTCCACATCCGGGACGACAGCATATACATTCGAATATTATAATTCTCTGATCCGGATGTATCGCGGGTCATCAACCTCCGGGACCGTGTGTTATCTCTGGGAACAGGGCCAAAATCCGAGGATCTACCGGGGAAGCAGCACCTCCGGCAGTGCTGCTTATACGTTGGAATATTACAACTCGCTTCTCCGGATCTACAGGGGAAACAGCACCTCCGGCTCGCCCATTGCCGTGATCGAAGACTGGGACGAGCTGCCCAAGCCGATGCTGATGTTTATCCTGGTCCTGCTCGGCGAATGATCTCAATGGGAAAACAGGTACCGGCGAAGATACGTCTCAATAAAAAACGGAGCCGGTCTCCTTGCAATCGGCCGGAAACATGATATATTGAATCACGACATCGATTGCCGATATTCAGTCAGGAGGAACAGACATCATGAGCAGCACCGTGGAACCGATCAGACCGGATTACAACGAACCGAATTACGACGCCTCGAAAATTGCACCTTACACGCTGGAAGATCCGCTGACCTTCCTGTCCGGGGAGAAAGTCACCTCGCCCGAACAGTGGCCGGCCCGGCGCAGGGAAATCCTGGACATCTTCGCCAAGGAAATGTACGGACAGGAGCCGCCTCCGCCGGAATGTGTGGTGACCGAGCTGATCGAGGAAAAGGAAGATGCTCTCGCCGGGTTCGCGGTGCGTTCTCAGTACCGGATGTGGTTCAAGGCGGACAAATCCGGTCCGGCGCTCGATATCCTCGTGCTGCGGCCGCGTTTCGCGGAGAAAAAAGCCCGTCCGGTCCTCTTCCTCAATTACAGCGGCAATCATGAACTGATCCCGGATGAGGAAGTGATCATTCCCGACGGGATGTGGTCGCGTTCCAAACTGCCGGATCACCGCGTTCCGACCGCACGGGGCGTCCAATGCAATCCGAACCGGGACAGCGTGCTGCCGGTCGGGATCATGCTGAGCGCCGGATTTGCGGTCGTCAGCACCTGTTACTGCCAGCTTTCGCCCGACCCGGACCACTCGGAACCTGAGGAACGTTACCAGCAGGATGTGTTTGCCTATACGAAAATCTTCGAGCTGTGGGGAAAACGGGATGAATCCCGCACGGACAACATCACTGCACTCGGGGCATGGGCATGGGGACTTTCCCGCATGCTCGACCTGGCGGAAACCATCCCGCAGCTGGATGCGGAACACTGCGTGGTGACGGGCTATTCGCGTCTCGGCAAAGCCGCACTGCTCGCAGCCGCGCGGGACGAACGGTTCCACACCTGCGTCCCCGTGCAGTGCGGAGGCGGAGGAGCCACACTGGCCAAACGCGATTTCGGGGAAAATGTCGCCACCGAAATGAGATATTTCCACCACTGGTATTGCAAAGCGTATAAAATATACGAGAAAAACCCGGCGAAACTGCTGACTTTCGACCAGCATCTGCTGGTGGCGGCCGTGGCGCCGCGGTGTCTGCTGATCGCGGGATTCGACAGTGAATGGTTCGACACGGAAGGCGAATATCTCGCCTGCAAAGCGGCCTCGCCGGCGTGGGAGATCAACGGCAAAGCGCCCTTCCCGGATGTCCCGTATCCGGCCGATTTCGACACCTCGGCGATCGGTCCCGACCTGGGCTATTACCGCCGCAGCCAGAATCACGGCATAGCGTATTTCGACTGGCTCCAGCTGATGCGTTTCGCCGACAAAAAATCAATCTGAACAGGCCCGACAGACTCTAGGAGTCAGAGATGATCTCGTCTCTGCTCCTTTAATACGGTGAATTCTTCCTGATAGGACCTATAAGTCTTATAAGTCCTATAGTTCGCGGCAACCGGTCGCTCAGCGGTCTCCACGACAGTAAAAACCAGATATTCACCAGTTATTTCAAAATCATACATCTTCCTGAAGAACAACCATTTATAATTATTTGACTGTTGCTTTATTGTATTATTCGCATTATCGTTTATAATTATAACAGGAAAACAGGAGGATGTTCATGGCTGGAGTGTCGAAAACGAAAATCAAAAAGGAACTGATCGCGGCCGACCTGCGTCAGAAGATCCGCAGCCGTAAACTGCCGCCGGGAACCCAGCTGCCCTCCGCGCAGGAACTGGCCGCGCAATACAAGGTCTGCATGATGACCGCCAATCAGGCGCTGGACATGCTGGCGGCGGAAGCGCTGATCGTCCGTCAGCGCGGACGCGGCAATTTCGTCCAGAAGAACGTCCTGCACGGTCGGAAAATGCTTCTCGGCGTCGCCGATGTGGTGGAACGTTCGGACAACTATGCGAGGAACATTCTCCTTGATGTTTTTCCCGAGGCCGCGATCGAATGTTTCAAAGCCGAAAACTGCGACTGCCGCATCATTCCCTACCGGGATTTCCGCGAACATAATATGGAAACTTTTCATGATCTCGACGGTCTCCTGCTGTCCCATTCCTATCTGGATGACACAACCCGGGAGTTTATCCAGAGTCTGAAAATGCCGATCGTCATTTACCGCGCGGAATACGAGATGGACTATCCCTGGCCGCAGGTGATTCCGGACCATTCGGTGGCGATGAACCGCCTTTTCACGCTCGCCGAACAGGACAGGATCCCCGGGATCCTGATTTTCAGCCATGACCATGTCAACGGCCGGGCCAGACGTCTCGCGTTCGAACATTATGCGAAAAAACATCATTTCACAGACGCACAGATCCGGAGCATCGTCTTTTCTCCACTGGAGTTCTACCGGAAAGTCATGGAACAGCTGCCGGAGATCCCCGGCAAACTCCTGATCACCTGCTCCGGGCTGATCACCTGCGAACTGATCCAGATCTGCAGCGGCAATGGTCTGGCCTGCGGGAAAGATTATTCGCTGGTCAGTTACGACAACCTCAGCAAAAACTTCCCCATGCCGCCGTCGATCCCCGGGGTCACCTCCATCGATTATTCCCGCACCGCCGCCGGGAAAACCGCCGCGAAACTGCTGATCCAGAACGTCCGCAATCCCAATGCCATCAGCTACCAGACCATCAGATTCCTGACGAAACTGATCATCCGCGAATCCGCATTCTCCAACCGAAAGGAGCTGGTGCCGCTATGAAATATAAAACACCGGAGTTCGTGTATAGGAAAGGCGTGGTGCTGTCGCGCGAACTCGTTCCTTATGACAGTGCGCTGACCTTCAACGCCGGAGTGGTCCGCCGGAAAGATGACTATGTCATGCTCTTCCGGAACGATTACGGATTCTGCCGAAAGGATTTCGACGATTTCTACGCGGGCATTTCCGACAACACCACGCCGAAAACCAATCTCGGCGCCGCGTTCAGTCCGGACGGAGTGAACTGGAAAGTCGGTGAAAAACCGGTCTTTTCGCTCTCCGGCAAAGGCATCTCCCGCGCTTACGATCCCCGGATCACCAAGCTTGAAGGAAATCATTTCGGGGTCTGCTTCGCAGTCGAAGGCTCGGCGGGGATTCGCGGAGGGGTCGCAGTCACGCAGGATTTCGAAAACTTCGACGTCAAAAGCATTTCCCTGCCGGAAAACCGCAACATGGTACTGTTCCCGGAAAAGATCGGCGGCGAATATATCCGGCTCGAACGTCCGTTCCTTGCATCGGGACGCAACCATTCCATCTGGCTCTCGCGTTCGCCCGACCTGATCCACTGGGGCGGATCCGAACAGGTGCTGGATGCACGGGAGCTGCCGTATGCCAACTTGAAGATCGGCCCGGGTGCACCGCCGGTCAAAACGCCCAAAGGCTGGCTGACGCTGATCCACGCAGTGGAAAATCAGGAAAAACCGTTCGATGCCTGGTCCCGCGGCTGGACCAGCTGTTATTACGGCGGAGTCATGCTGCTCGATCCTGATGATCCGGCGAAGATCATCGCACTCGCAGACAAACCGCTGCTCGTCCCGGAAACGGAATATGAGCTGTCCGGGTTCCGCGGCGGCGTGATCTTCCCCGGCGGACTGATCGCCGAACCGGACGGCACGGCCAAAATCTATTACGGAGCGGCGGACACCGTGGAATGTCTCGCCGAAGCGAAAATCAACGATCTGATCGAATTCTGTCTGAAAAACAATAACTTATAAATCACAGAAAGGAAACCGGACATGAACAAGTTTTCATCTTTCATCTCTCATCTTTCATCATTAAAGCGTAAGCGGAATTTTACGCTGATCGAGCTCCTGGTCGTGATCGCGATCATCGCGATCCTGGCGGGAATGCTGCTGCCGGCATTGAACTCGGCCAGACAGCGGGCTTTGTCGATTTCCTGCCTCGGCAATCTCAAACAGATCGGCCAGGCGGAATTCACGTATGCGCTGGATTCGAACGATCAGTATCACGGCTGGTGCCTGAAAAACATCGTGGTCAAAGAACTCGATGTGACTGCCAGTCCCGGCTGGTCGGTTTTTCTGTGGACCTGCGGATATCTGCCGAAACCCGGCACCCCGAAATCGGTATTTTACTGCGCCGGACAGAGCAAGATCCCGGACAATGAATACAGTATCTCAGGTTCCAACGCGGCCTTGAAATTGCTGTATAAAAACAACAATTATGCCTGCAACGGAGAATTTATGACGAGCTGGGCAGGAACGACGGCAGTCTGCATCAAAACGGCTTCGATCAAATCGCCCGGAAAGAAATTCCTGTTTACCGACGGTCTCCAGAGATACAATAACTCCGAGCTCGCCGAAGGGATCGCCAGCCAAAGTTTCGACCATAACAAATTTACCTTGACCTGCACCTACGGCCGCTTCACCTATCCTCATGCGGGAGGCATCAATGTTTCCTTCGTGGACGGACATGCGGAATGGGTGCCCCGTTCCAAGGTGCTGAATCAAAGCAAACAGTCGCAAATCGACCCGGTCCTGTGATCCGATCGAGGCTTGCCCATGAACGATATTGCAGCCCGTCTGACCCGCTATCTGTTCCGGGATGATCCGGAAGTGGAATTCCGCATCGCAAACGGAACGGAAGCCAACCGCAAAGGATTCGCCAGAATCCGGCTGTCCCAGAACGGCCGGAAAGTGGAACACGCACGGATCCGTTACCGGCAGAAAAGCCACCAGTTCCGCTTCGGCGCCAATCTTTTCATGCTCGACCAATTCGGCAATGACAAGGAGAATGCGCTTTACCGGGAACGGTTCGCCTCGCTGTTCAATTTCGCCACCGTGCCGTTTTTCTGGTCCGACCTGGAGCCGGAGGAAGGGAAGCCGCGCTTTACCAAAGATTCCCCGAATATCTACCGCCGCCCTGCCCCGGATCTCTGCGTGGAATTCTGCAAGGAACACGGCATCGGCATGAAGGGACACTGCCTAATGTGGCAGACCACGATGCCGAAATGGGCGTCGGACGACCGCAAGGTCCTCGAAGAGCAGTTCGAAAAACGATTCCGCGAGATCGGCGAACGCTATTCGCAGGACATCCGGGTGTGGGACGTGGTCAATGAAAATCAGTCTTATCAGGACGGCTGGCGGTATATGCTGCTGAACCGGGACATGCCGGAAAACCATTACGAATTCGCGTTCAAGCTGGCGGAGAAATATTTCCCCGGCTGCGAACTGCTCCACAACGACAGTTTCTGGCCCCAGCGGCAATGTTACTCCATGCCGCTGCTGCTCACCGAAAATCTGCGGAACAAGGGGTGCAGGATCGACGGGATCGGGACATTCCTGCACCAGACCTGGAATGCCAAGACCGATTTCGAGGCGATGATGCAGCCCGCCCATGCGGTGTTTCTGAATGCCATGCGGATCTTCCGCGCGCTGGACGCCCTTGGACGGCTCGGGATCCCGGTCAACATTTCCGAACTCACCATCAACGGTTATCTCGGCGAGGATTATCAGGAACAGGTGCTGGAACGGCTCTGCCGGATCTATTTCTCCCATCCGGCGGTCAACGGCATTTTCTACTGGAACCTGGTCGATGATACCGCGTATGTCGGCGTCACCTGCGATGAAAACAACGCCAGGGGCGGCCTGCTCCGGCGTGATTTCTCCCCCAAACCGGCATGGAAAGCGCTGGAACGGCTGATCCACGGGGAATGGACCTCGGCCGGCACGCTGGATTACCGGGCGGGTGAAGCGAACAAATTTCAGGGATTCTTCGGCGATTACGAAATCGAAATCGAAACCGACCTGGGTATTTTCCGCCGCAATATAAGTTTAAGCAAATTTTCCGAAAACCGCTTTGAAATCAATCTGGACGAGGTGTCAAAATGAAAAAAATCTTATTCGCACTGGGCCTGACCGCCGTTTCGCTTTTCGGAGCGGACAATCTGATCCGCAATCCCGAGGTTGACGGCGATGTCTGGCAGCAGGAATTCCGGATCGGTGAAGGCAAAAATCAGGTCGAACTGATCCAGTTCGTCGAGGACAGCACCTGGAACCGCTGTCTGAAAATGACCCTCAAAGATTATTATATAGGCAAAGACGGTTTCAAATCAGTCAATGCCGGAGTCATACTTGGCGGGGACGCGAAAAAACCGGGCTTTCCCTGCAAGCCCGATACAGTCTATGAGTTCAAATTCGAACTCAAGGGCGATGCCGAACGCTGCATGTTGAATTATTACCTGTGGGACGGCAAGGGAAAAGCGCAGAAAAAACAGACCAGAATCCATCTGATCCGTCCGCAGAAAGATTGGAATGTCTACAAAGGGACTTTCCGCACTTCCCCTACGGCTAAACGCGCCGCCCTGTTCCTCCAGTTCTGGGGCGATGCGAAACGGAAAAACCTGCGGGAGAAAATCGGCCAGTATATCATGATCGATAAAATCACCGTTCAGGAGATCTCGGAATTCACGCCCGGCGCGGCTCCGGAAAAAGCCGGACCGGTCAAGCTGATTCCCGCTCCGGTGTATGTGCTGGGCGAGAATCCGGTGGTCATCGGCGGCTTCAGGGACCTGATGGAAGACAAACCGGCCAAGCTTAAAACGACCGCCGAAATATCCCGCACCGCCGATACGCTGCGAGTCAGGATCGACTGTTTCGGTCCGATCACCTCGCATGCTTACAGCGGCACCGGTGGCGGAGCGGTCTGGAAAGACGACCTGGTGGAACTCTTCTTCGAATCGAAAGACCCGAATACGCCTTATCTGCAGTTCGTGATCTCCGCCGGGAACGGCCGCTGGATGGGCAACGGTTCCCCCAATATTCTGAATGATTATTCCAGCTGGAAATCCAAAGTCAGCCGGGAATCCGGCCGCTGGACAGCCGAAGCCGAGATCCCGTATGCCCTGCTGGGATATAAGAAAACGCCCGCCGACGGGGAAACACTACGTTTCAATCTCTGCCGCCAGCATCCAGCTCCGGGAACTTTCGACCAGCCCGATTATTCCAAGGGCAACCGTTTCGGCGCACACATGATGTTCGACAATTCGTCCGTCGTCTTCGGCCGCGGCAGCAACAGTGACACCAAACGCTTCGCGATCCTGTTCTTCGGAACGATGAAACCGTATTGCGACCAGGCGCTGGCGGGGGTCTCCGCCGGGGAACGGAAAGATCCGACGGTCAAGGATCTGATATCCAAGCTCGATCCGGCCCAGCCGGGGATCGCCTTCGCCGCCGCGGCGGAACTGGAAAAACGCGTCCGGCTCCTGCGTCTGGGCAAGGAACCGTTCCTGCTGGCTCATCTCGAAACGACCAAGGATTTCGCCCTGCCCTTCTTCCCGAACGAACTGCAAAACCACGGACAGCCGCTGAAGGTCCGGGCAGCGGTCAATGAACAGGCTCCGCTGGTGCTCGGCCTCGCCAATATGACCGCACTTCCGGAAGAATACCGGGTCATCGTCAACAGCGGCTGGGCCAGACAGGATCCGTCGCAGGAATGGGGCAGTATGGTCACCGGACTCCGCAGTGCCGACGGCACCGCATTCCCCGCCGCGAAGATCGAACTCCGCCGCGGCGTGCCTATCCGCGATGCCGAAACACCGAAACATGAGCGGCTGCTGGATGTGCTGGCCAAACTCAACGAGGCCGCGACCATTCCGGTCCAGCCCAGGGAAGCCGGTCTGCTCTGGATTACCTTCGACTGTACCGACGCCAAACCGGGCATCTATAAGGGCCGGATCACCGTCATTCCTTTGAATGGAACCAACCAGACTTTCAAGAACAGCCGGAACGGCGACTATACCGTCAAGGGTGCAAGCCGGGATTTTCCCGTGGAACTGGAAATCCTGCCGATCACCCTGCCGAAAAAGTCTTCGATCCCGTTCAACGGCTATGTGCGGCCCGCGGACCGTTCCGATTTTCTGGACCGCTATGACTGTTTCATGCGCATGGTCACGCCGTGGTATTTCACGTTCACTTACAACGACGACGGCTCGATCGCGGAGGAAAAGGTCCGCAGTTTCCTCGAACCCCAGCTCAAACTGATCGTCGGTGCGATCCGGAAGAACCCGAATATCAATGCCCCCAAGATCATGATCGGATATTCGGTTTATCACGTCTGGAAGAACCGTCTGCTTCCGAAAAAGATCAAGTTCGGCACGGCGGAATACTGGAGTGCCTGGCGCAATTTCTGCCTCGGGATCGACCGGATCCTCAAAAAGCACGGCGTTTCCCGCGAGGAATACACCATGGAGCTTTTCGATGAACCGCAAATGAAAGATTTCCCGATGGAGGAACTGGCACGGGTCTATGCCGAATACAAAAAGGTCATGCCGGATGCCCAGACGCTCCTGACTTCCGGGTCCCCATATTCACTCCTGCCGGACTGGACGGAAAAGGTCGTCCCGTATCTGGATCAATGGATCATCCACTCATCCGCCACGAGCATACCCGAACGGCGGAAAATGTTCGACAGGTTCAAGGTCCTGCCCGGCAAAAAGACCGGAATCTATATATGCGGGACCAATATGCGGCAGGACTGTTACCGCTATTACCGACTGCTGCCGTGGAACGTGCTGGAAGCCGGTGCGGATTTCGTGTCACTCTATCAGCTGTTCCCGCAGTCGATGGCCAACGACCTTTACCGGATCCCGTTCGGCGATGCGGCCTATGTGCTGCCCGATACGGTCCTGCCATCCACCCGGCTGGAATTCTTCCGGATGGGCATGACAGATGTCAGATATCTGCGGCTGCTGGAAAAGCTGGCGTCCGGTAAATCAGCTCAAGATAAAGCGGACCGCGAATTCATCCGGAAAGCGGCGAAGGAAGTCTATCTGGTCTCCCCGCATGACGCCGATCTGGCCGGAAAAATGCGCGAAGAAGCGATCCGGCGCATTCTGAAAAGGATCAAGTAACCCAAAGATCACCCCGGCCCCGTCCGCAAAAGACGGGGCTTTTTGTAATGCGCTGTTTCCGATATGGGTTGAAAAATCGGGTTTTTCCCTCGGCGTTTTGCTCATCAAGGTGCGAATCAAAACAGTTTTGTGCAGCAAATCAAGTTCGATTGCAAATTGTTCATGATGTCGGCAATCCGTGCTCAATTGCCGACATCATGGCAATATAATCTCAAAATCTATAAAAGTCAAGACATATTGGACCGTCAATTTCAAATTTATCCGGAAACCCGGCCGGGCAATAAGACGGCGAACGCGCCGACAGCCGCCCGCTATATTGGAAACAGAACGTTTTGAAATTTATTTCCGGAGCGTCAGCGCGAGGATGTTCACGATCACTTCATTGGCGACCGCTTCCACCGCGAATTTGCACAGCTCCTTCGACGGATCGAGGGCAATCT
>Ga0265298_10006968_pt1 | contig 13845 bp, 18 predicted proteins | sample AusTroGonzalo_MG_3_FD_193486 | JGI IMG/M metagenome (GOLD analysis project Ga0265298, IMG submission 193486) | Bovine rumen microbial communities from tropical cattle in Woodstock, Queensland, Australia - Gonzalo_01 | ecosystem: Host-associated > Mammals > Digestive system > Stomach > Rumen ...
GAAATTGGCCGCACGGGCTATAACAACATCTATGAATTGCTGGGCTTGAATATCACGGCCGAGCAACAAAGCGCGTTGCAAACGGCGTTCGATTCCGTCAAGGATTCCATTGATTCGATAATGGATTCGTGGAAAGCGGCGGCGGACGCGTCGGTCGAATCCGCAAACAAGCAAGTGGAAAGCGCGCAAAAGATTTTGGATGCCGAAATCGAAGCGCGCAACGCCGGGTATGCCAATAGTGTTGAAACGGCCAAAAAGGAACTGGAATTGGCGAAGAAGAACCAACAGGAAGCGCAACGCGAACAACAAAAGGCCCAACGGGCGCAGATTGCCGCCGATGCGGCGATGCAGTCCAGTTCGCTTGTCACGGCATCCGCGAACATTTGGAAATCGCTTTCGGGCGTTCCCGTGGTCGGCCCCGGCTTGGCGGTTGCGGCCCTTGCGCTTATGTGGGGTTCGTTCGCGGCGGCGAAGATTAAGGCGGCACAGGTTTCGACGGAGCAATACGGCGAGGGAACCGTGGAACTTCTGCAAGGCGGCTCCCACGCAAGCGGCCACGATATTGATTTGGGTACGAAGCCGAACGGCACACGCAGGCGCGCCGAGGGCGGGGAATACTTCGCCGTCATCAACAAGCGCAATTCGCGTCGGTACGGCCACGTCATCCCGGACGTTATTAATTCGTTCAATGACGGCACGTTCGCGGACAAGTATGTACGCGCAAACGCGGCGATGGCCGGGGCGGCCGTCGGCATCGTGGGCGGAACGGACGTGTCGGGCCTTGAAAGGGACGTGGCGGCCATCCGCAAGCAAGGCGATGAAAGCCGAATGGTTGACGGCGATGGAAACACTATCGTTCGGTATAAGAATTTGACCCGAAAGATTTATAAGAACTAATAAATTTTGCAAGGAAAATGAACCCGATTTATAGGTTTGAATTGTCCAAGAACGGGGCGGATGCCCGCCCCGCTTTTCCCGTATACCGTGGTGACTTGGCGATTGATTACGCCTTGCAACAGGGCGAAGAATTCTATCGCGGCCCGTTGTCGGGTAGACTGACATTCAGTGTTGCAGACTTCGATTATATCAGCGCGGCGGCGTTCGATACGCGGTTTCTTCTTGTGATATACATTTCGTATGACGGCGGCCGGACGTGGTCGGCGTATTGGCGCGGCAAGTTCTACAAAACCGACTGCGATTTTAATGACGATGACAAGACGGCCATAGTCACGCCGGAACTGGATGATAGTTACAATGACGTGTTGGCCGGACTTGAAAAGGAATATGACTTGATAAAATTGACCCCGGAAATCGGCAAAGTGCGCTATGACAAGCGGCCGATGTTGCAATACTATGTTGCCGGGTCAAACGTTGTCGGTTGCTTCCTGTCGGGTATGTGGTGGGAACAGGAATGCGGGAACCCGGAAACGGCAACGGACATTTATAATGCGGGATTTTCGCAGATTGTCAACCGCGTCACGGGGGCGTTCACGCAGACCACGGGCGCGATTCCGCAACTTCCATCATTTATGTCATTCGACCCGACGTTCCCGTTCCCGGAATCGTGGTCAATGTCCGGCGGCGGATATGTGTTTGATTGTACGCGGTTGGGGACGAACAATTATCGTTTCTTGATATACCCGTCCGGCCAACCGAATAATTGGCTTTGGGTGGGCTTTGGCGATACAAACACGCCTATTCCGGCGTTTACGGTGCATTTAAGCCCGGCAACAGGTAGCCCGGCAACGGGGAATGTTGACGTTACGATTGATTTGTTCCAAGTGTGGGCGCGAATCATCACGGACAAGGAAACGGAGGGTGCTGTCCGAATTACCGCAAATGACTTTGTGCCGGACATTCGCAACTATCGTTATGCTGTTCGTGCGGGGGAAGATTTGGTTGATTCGGTCGCGTTCACGGCGGAATTATCCAACACGCCGACGGAGTGGGGTTTGTTTCAGCCGGGCAAATATTATGTCACGCCGGGCGGCCTTTCGCCGCAAGATTGTTCGCCGCTTTGTAGAAGCCTTTGGGGAAGTTTCTCGCTATGGGTTGATAGAAGCCAAATCCCCGCCGAGATTGACCCGACGTATAGGGCGCAATCGGTGTTGCGCGATGCGTACCCGATTGCATCGGTTATTTCGGTGCTTTTAGGCCAATTTGCGCCCAATATAACGCATCAAGGCACAACGGACTATTCCCGTTTTCTTTACGGCGATGCCGACCCGCTTACGTTTGTGTCGCATCATCTTTTTATCACGCCAAAATCTAACGTGCTGACGGCCGGGTATGACCAGCCCGCGCAGACGGCGAAGATTACATTGCGGGCCGTGTTGGATATGTTGCGCGATTGCTTCCGTTGTTACTGGTTCGTTGACGAACAAAACCGCTTCCGCATTGAACACATCGAATTTTTCCGAAATGGCGGTTCATATAGTCTTTTGCCGTCCATTGGAATTGATTTGACGCAGGAAATTGTGACGCGTAACGGGAAGCAATGGACGTATGCCCGCAATCAATATAAGTTCGACAAGCCGGAAATGTCAGAACGTTATCAGTTCGGTTGGATGGATGACGTTACAACGCAATTTGAGGGGCAACCGATAGACATTGTTTCCGGGTACGTTCAGCCCGGAAACATCGAAACAATCAAGCCGTCGCAGTTCACGCCGGACGTGGATTATATGCTCTTGAATCCGGGTGCTTGCTCCAAAGATGGCTTCGCGCTTTTGAGCGCGCTCCCCACGCGCGTTGCGTATGACCTTGATTCGTTTGAAATACTTGACCGATGGATTAACACGTCAACGGGGAATTGGGGAACGAATACGGCATATAAGCACATTACCATCCCCATTGTTCCGGGCCAACGTGTGCGCGTGGTTGCGAATAGTTCAACGGCCGCGCAAATCGCTTGGCTAACGTCCGACATTGTCGGCGGAAGCGGGGATGCCGCGCCATTGGTCGCGGACACGTCGGTTATCACGCAGACGGCCAACACAACGGAAGAATACACCGCCCCCGCCGGGGCCGCGTTCCTGTATGTGTACTTCGGGCAGGGGACGGCATACGCGCCGAAACCCGCATCCGTTTCCCTGTATGACGGATTCACGTTGCCGTATGTGAACATTTCCGGCTATGTCTTGCAGAACGGGCAGATGTGTTGGCCATATCTCCAAATCTATTATGTGTGGGATATGCCCGCGCGGACATACAAAATCGGTGCGACGGAATACACCGCAACCGGGGTCAAGAAACTCAAAACGCAGTCGCTGAAATTCCCCGTTTTGACCGAACCGAATTTTTACAAATTGGTTAAAACGGAATTGGGAAATGGGACTATTCAAAAATTGTCAGTAAATTTGTCCAGTAGAAACGCAATAGCAACATTGAAGTATGAATACGATACCGAATAACAATCTTTCCGTGTTGCCGTGGTATTCATCCATTGAGCAACAAAACGCCCGGCGTTGGTGGATATACGGCCGCATATATCCATTGTTCACGCCGGCAACGTTTATGTTGCCGTTCCAAATCATCCGCGAGCATCGAGCCGGTACGACTATCTCGGCGTTCAAGGTATATACCAAAGACGGGGTGTTAGTGGGCGATTTCACGCAGGGGATGAACGAAGCGGGCATAACCATCAAGAAGTTTACTTCGCTCGGCATTGACGTTATCGTTTTCCCCGGCGAATTCCCGGTGTTCACGAACTTCCAAAACGGCCAGTATTATGCAACCCTTTCGGACGGCGTGGAAACGTGGTATTCGGAAGTGTTCACGGTTGTAAATGACATTGAGCCGTATTTGAAAATAACGTGGTGGGACGTTGAGGATTTCGTGATGGATGCCGGAACGATTGTGTATAAAGACCCGGCGTTCAAGAATGTTTTGTACTTGGATGCCACGATAGCGAAGCCGGAATATCCCTTTGAAGAAGAGGGCGAAACGCGGGACGGGTATTTCTTCCCTATCAAGCAAATTTCCGAAAAGCGGTACAAATTCAAATTCTTCGCGTCCGAATACCTGTTAGATGTGATGCGGTTTATCCGTATGGCCGACTACGCAACCATCGAATTTCACGGCAAGGCGTACAAGCCCGACACGTTCCTTATAACCCCGGAATGGGAGGATAACGGGGACGTTGCGGCCGTCGAAGCGGAGTTCGACACGGCAACGGTTGCGAAGAAGATTGGGCGCGGATATATCCAAGCGCAGGGACAGGCGTTCGACAATGGCTACAACTACGAATTCGATTCGCCGGACCAATATGAAGAATAACCATAAAAACAAACGAATATGGCTTACGATGTATTAAAAACAACGGTTCAAAACGCGTTACCCGATAACACCAGTAACGAGATTTCGGCGGCTGATGTGCGTAATTCGCTTATTGCCGTTATCAATTCGCTCGGCGCAGAATACCAGTTCGGCGGCGAAGCGAAACCCGATGATGTCGGCCCCGGAACGCCGGATTACAAAGTGGCGTACCTTGCAAGCACCCCCGGAACGTATAGCAATTTCGGTGGGTTCTCGCTTGCGCCGGGCCAAATCGCCGTCGTTAAGTGGAGCGGGGAGAGTTGGAGCAACGACGTTGTTTTCGAATCGAAAGCCGTGTTCGATGTTACGCAGAATAACAATGGCGCAAAATTCGCGTCTATTGACGCGTTGCTATCAAACGAAAATCTTGCGACCCTTATTCCGGCGGGCGTTCGGGAGGGTGGAATGAGCATTAAATTTGTGCGCTCCTATGACAACCAATATCTGCAATATCGGTTGACCGCAAACGCATTCAGTACGGAAGTTCGGGACTGGGAGAGTACGGCTGAATACAAGGACGCATTGGCGGCCCAATTGGTTGAGGATAGTTATGAACCGCCGTTGCTCCGTGGCGGATATTGGGGGCTTGCCGATGGGGTCGCCGCATCATCTTCATACTATGTTCGTTCCCGATACAGGCTTGGCGGGATTGGATATAGAAACGCGATTGAATTGCAAGGGAATACCTACATTTATTCGCTCGTTTATGAAGAAAACAATACGGTTGTTGGTTCGGTCAGCCGCACAAGCGGGATAACGTTTTTCCCGAAGAACGCGGAATATGTAAAAATCAACTTCCGGCGCGTTGATAATGCCGTAATGACGGATGCGGACTTGACCGCAATTTCTTCGGCGTTGAAACTCTATAAATACACGGACGCATCGCTGACGATGCCCGATGTTCCGGCAGACGCAAAGGCAACGGGCGAAGCGGTTGAAAAGGTTGGCAACACGACGGATAGCATCATTGACTACTTGTTAAGCGAACTTGATTTCGTGCCGACTTTGATTCGCGGTTCTTACTGGGCGTTTGCTGATGGTTCGGTTGTTGAGAGTGCGAAGTTCATTAGAACGTATCGCTTGTTCGGGGCGGGGCAAAGAAGTGCGATTCGATTGAACGACCCGACGTATCTTTATTCGCTCGTCTATGAGAACGCGAACAAAGAAGTTGTTGGGTCAAAAGACCCGACTTCGGGGCTTACATTCTTCCCGGATGATGCTTATTATGTGTGCGTGAACTTCAAGCGGGCAGACCTCGCAGACGTTACGAACGATGATGTGGCCGCAATCGCCGCCGATGTGAAACTCTATTCGGGCGAAAAAGAATCCAACATTGGAGAAGAAGCGACCGACAATCTTTTCGACATTAACACGTTTTCGACGAACGCCGATAAGGTTGGATTTATCTTGTATGGAAAGGCGGCGCAACTGGACGGAAAAACACTTCTTGACATTTCCGACCTCGGAGGCGGCACACTTAACTTTGAGTGGGATTACAAGAACGACGGCGGCGTAACATCTTCCGTTGGCCCTTGCCTTGTTGCGCTTGACGCAAACGGGGACGCGGTTAACGTCCAGTCGGTCACGTCGGGCAACACGGTTGAAAAAATCCTTTTGTCCAATTTCCGGGATTATGCGCATCGTTCGTTTGCATATATTTTCCCCGCGACCGCCCAAAAAATCGTGTTTGGCACGAACGGCGAGCCGGGCGATGTTACCTATTACTTCCGACGCATTAAAATTACAAAGTTGCCGAAAGAAGCGGTAAGGAAGATTCCCGACTTTTACCCGCATTGGAGTTATCCCGATTTCGTGGCGCGCGCCGGGATTCCTTTCGCCGGGCTTGTCCACGACGGGGCCACTTTGCAAATGAGCGAAACCCCGCAAGCGATTCCCGTTGGCGAAAACCATATGGGATATAATGACTTCATCGCTTCGACGTGGGAAACCCTTTTGCCCGACGACTATCAAGAGGGCGACGCATACGACGAAAGCACCACGAAGATTCACGGCGTTAACGTCGAACGTGAATCGCGGTGGGAAAGCACGCCGTATGGAACGAACACGGACACCTATACGATTTATCGCTACATTTTCACGCCGCAGACGGGATATGACAAAACCGTATTTCTTACGTCGGGTTGTCACGGAAACGAAGCGGAAGGGTATTGGGGGCTTTATCGGCTTATCCGAATGATATACTTTGAGGGCTACAAATACCCTACGTTAAGAAATCTTCGGAACGTCCGTTTTATCATCGTGCCGTCGTGGAACCCGTGGGGATTCCAACACTATCGAAGATACAACGCGTTTTCTGCGCTAAACGTCGGCGGGGTAGATGTGGCGAAAGGCTTGCAGGCGTGGAGTTGGCTGATTGCCCCGACGCACCAAAAGACCGTTGAGGGCGTTGTTTATGATATTACGGACGTAGGGGAGGCGAACGTAATTTATGAAACGTTGAACGAATTTGGGAACGCGATTAGTTTGTGGGTTGACTTGCACACCGACCCGTACGCGGGGCGTGACACGACCAACGTGGATATTGACGACCCGCGCGGTTACACGCCGCCGTATGGGTGCTATGGATATGCGCCCGAAAATTCGAAATCCTATGTTAGAATGTTCGGCGTTATGGCCGACTTCTTCAACATATTCAAAGATAGATATTCATTCACTGAATCGTGGCATCCGCGCGCCACGAATCCGAATAGCACTAATTCGTTTACTGGTTGGCAATCTACGTTGGGGCTACAATGCGCGCTTGTGGAAATCAGTACCTTTATGGACAATTTCCCGTATGCAAGCGGAAGCGGCGAAATGATGAAGATTGCACAAGAGTTCTACGGGAATTGTATAGCGGAAATGTTAAGATAAAGGACTTGCCTATGTTACACTTTAACCTATACCCCAACAAGATGTTTGCCGGATTCTTTGCAAGTATTGCGGCGGTGTTCTGCGAGAACTTGCTCCCATTGGTTTTGACAGTTGCTATGTTTGAAGCGATGGATTTCGGAACTGGCGTATTGAAATCCGCCGTCCTCGCAAAGAGGGCGGGGCGGCGGTTTGCTTTTGAATCCATCAAGGCGTGGAGAACCATCTACAAACTGGTTTTCATCTTGATTGGTATTTTCTTGGCCGAAATGCTTGACCAAACGATTGCGGAAGAAACCCGATTACGTTTTGCGAATTGGTTTACCGCGTTTTGTTGTGGCGTGGAATTTTGGTCTTTCTTGGAGAACGCGGCGGTTATTTCCGACCACCCGTTGTTCCGATGGTTACGCAAGTTTATGAAAACAAAGGTTGAGGAATCAACGGGAATTGATTTCGATGCCGCTAAAACCGAAGAATCGAAATGATTACGGCAAAGTATTTCAAGGAATCGGAATTTAAGAAATGCGTTCCGGCCTGTTCCCTGCAAGATATGAAACAGGGGACGATGGACAAGTTGGATGCGGCCCGCGAAGCGGCCGGAATCCCGTTCGTGCTGAATTCGGCGTATCGCTCCGTGGAACACGAAAAGAAACAGGGGCGCGCCGGGACCAGTTCGCACACAAAGGGAATGGCCGTTGACATTCGTTGCAACGCGAACGACAATCGAATGAAGATGGTACGGGCCTTGCTTGACGCAGGGTTCACGCGCATCGGCATCGGAAAGACGTACATTCACGCCGACGATGACCCGGCCAAATTCCAAAACGTAATGTGGCATTACTATTAATGCACTATAAACCATTTAACGTTATTTGCTTTATGGACAAAGAACAATTGATTGCCTTGATTTCGGCGAAGATTGCCGGACAGGGAAGCCAAGTTGACATTGGCGGCGCGTTGGCCGAGGTGCTGACGGCTTTGGCGGGCGCATCCGCGCCTATTCGTGTAACGGACGTTTCCAAATTGACCGACGCGCAACTGGATGCGCTGAACGTCGGCGATAAGGTTGTGAAAGTTACCGGGCAGGATGAACACCTGTATTGGGTCACTTACAAGGCCAAGACGGGCGGCGGCCTTTGCCTTACTTATTTCGATGCGCTCAACACGGAAACCGCGTCTTATGACCGCACCGAATCCGGGTGGGAGTTCAATTCGTATGACAAGGGTTCTATTACCCCCGCCGAATAATGCGTTGGTTGAAAATCGGGATTGCGGCCGCATTGGTCGCAATCCTTTGTCTTTTGGGAATCCAACAAAGGCAAATACAAAGGTTGACGGGCGAACGGGACAAATATAAAAGCAACACGGAAACCCTGTTAGGGGACGTTGAGTTTTACCGGGTCCGGGATTCGTTGAGCGCGGCGCGCGTGTTCGCGCTTGAATTGAGCAACGCGGAATATGAGCGGTTTCGGGCCGAAGATGCCGCGTTAATCCGGCAACTTGTAAAGAAGAACCGCGATTTGGCGGCCGTCAACAAGACGCAGACGGCAACCATCATCGAATTGCAGGCGCGCCCGCGCGATACAACCATCATCCGGGATTCCGTAATGATTCCGGCCGTGGCGGTGCATTGCGGCGATGCGTGGTTCGACTTCGACGGGGTGTTGACAAAGGATGAATTTACCGGGACGTTGGAACATCGGGATTCGCTCATACTTGCGGAATCGGTCAAATACCATCGGTTCTTGGGCTTCCTTTGGAAAACGAAGCGGGTTGATGACAGGCAACTGGACGTTGTGACAAAAAGCCCGCACACGAAGATTTTAAACATCGAACACACAATCATTGAGAAATAAATCGTATCTTTGCCCGTGGTAGGAATGGATGCCATCATAGGTTTCGGAATTAGTTAGTTTCATTGTTTGCCGCCCGCGTCGTGAGATTCGGGCGGTTTCTTTGTATTTGGCGATTTAAGGCCCATTTTAGACACTTATACGGATTGGGTGGATAACGATACCACCGGGGTCGTATAAGGCCGCCAAATCGAAGAAATTGAAAAATTAACTAAAAAGTGCAAAAATTTTTATCAAAACCTTTGGAAATTAAAATTATCGTTGTACCTTTGTTGCCGGGATGCAGAAAGAACCCCAACGGACGCGGCCGGTTCCTCGAAGCAAAAACAACTGATATGGAAATGTTGAAATACACAACCCGCGAAATCAACCACAACTATAAAATCAAGGTGGCGGGAACATACGATGGCAAGAAAGTGAACACGTTGGTTGGCGTGTCGGGCTTGCTGAAAATGGTTAATGACATCGAATTGACCAACAGGCTTCTTGACCGGGCGTTCGCGTGTATGGAAGATGTATGCGTTTGCAAGTTGCGCCGGGGTATCAAAATTTCCTTTTACGTTGCTTAAATCCATTTCAGTATGTACACATTCGGAATCTATTGTTTTATCAATGGCCGGCTGCGTTGGCAAACGGAAAGTGTGCAAGGGTTTCCCACGCGGGCGGCGGCCGTTGAGGGCGCACGGGTACAGGCCCGAATCGGCGGGCCGTTGGTTGGAACGGAATACGAAGAAACGGAAAGCGGGGCGCGTATATGGTACACCAACGAATCCGGGGAACGCGTGTTTAAATCGTTTAGTGTAATCTAAAAATCCAAATGATATGACAAAGGAAGAATTGGCGGAAAAAATTGCGGAGATTAACCGCATTGCAAGTTTGGCGAAACGTGCCGCATATTCCGAATATGCGGAAACCGTGGCAAAGTTCAAGCGCGGGGACATTATCGCAGATTGTTACGATATGATTTTAGTTGATTCTATATCATATAACGGCGGCGTGTGCTATTGTGGCAAATTGCTGACTGCGACGGGCCGGCCCCGCAAAAGCGGCGAACGGCGAACGATATACGAAGAACGCGCCCACAAAATTACATTCCACGAAAAGAAATCATAAAATCCCAACATTATGGCAAAAGAAATCATCATTCAACATTCCCGCCGTTGCAACGTGGCGGCGAAAGACGCGGCCATTATGGCCGAATGTGAGCGCATCGAAAACGCGATGTGGCCGGATGCCCCGGAACGGAAGCCGATGACCTATGAACACCGGATATTGGGCCGGGTTGACATTTCAAGTTGTTGCGACTAAAACGATGGCTTATGAAATGGTGGAGGTACATTTATGATAAAAGGCTTCCAAAGGGTTGTCGGTTATTTCCTGTATGCTTGTCTTGTCCTGCATATTGCGGATGGAAAAAGGTTTCGGAACGCGAAATTCTCGGTTATGATAGGCACGCAGAAACAAGAAAAATCATTGAACACTTAAAACAATAGAGATATGAAAGCAAGCGAATTGATGATTGGGGATTGGGTTTACTACGGGAAGAAGCCCGTTAAAGTTCTGCAATTGTCCGATGACAAGGACTACAAAGAAATCCGCCCCATTCCATTGACCCCGGAAATCTTGGCGAAGAATGCGGAGCATCGAACCATATCCGGCGGGTATGCGCTAACGCGAGCCGTGGCGATTCGCCCGATTTCCGATGAAGCAGTTGGCGTGTATGTGGTTATGGTTGGATTTGCGGAACTTCCCGTGCGGATTTCGTATGTTCACGAACTCCAACACGCATTAAGACTTTGTAAGATTGATAAAGTAATCGTGTTATGAGCAAGATAGTTATTGCGGCTATTATCTATTGGGCGGTGTGCATCGTAATTTGTTGGATGTGGCTAATTACTGGTTATGTGAAAGCCGTGAAGCGCGGCAATCAAATCCATTCAAAGATTGTTGCGGACTTTCTCATAACTATCTTTTTCGCTCCATTCTCGGCGGTTTTCGTAATCGCTTTGTGGGTAATAGACTTAATGGATTATGTACTAACTAAAATCGAAAAGAAATGAAAACGATTCGACTTATACGGGAAGAAATTGACAAGGCGATGACCGAAAACATAAAAGCGCGGGAAACGTGCAATGCGCGCGGGGCAATCGGCGCGTCAATGAATTTCGGCGCGGCCGCCGTTGAGGATAATAATATCCTTTCGGCTATTGACAAAATCGTGGAGAAGCGCAAGTGCGAGATACGCAACACTATCGTTATGGCCGTCCTCGGCGCGGGCGTGGCGGCATTGGCTTTATACTTGATGTTCTATGTTTGACGGCCACGATTTGCGCAATGCGGCCGGGTCAAGTATGCCGAGCGGGTTGGTCTATTTCAAAGACAAAGACGGCGGCATCCATCCCGTCGAATCCTTTATGCGGTGTCATACTGAATTCGGCACGGTCAATCTTCTTTTGGAATCCGGTAAGTGTGTTGCTGATTTCGATGATTTAGTGCCGGACGTGCCGCCGCAAGAACTTACCGACTATCTTAACAAACTATATGGAGATTATAAGAATGGCAAGAAGTAAGACAGGCGGCAGGACGCGCCGCAATCAATACGATGAAATCCTATCCGCAACCTATCATAAGAGTTGCAAGGATTGCGCGGTTCTCGGCTTCGAATTCGAAAGCGAATCCAAGCGCGAACAATTCCATTATGCGCTGATGGAATACTGCATTGACAAGTACAAATTGTTCGACGGCAACGGATGCCGGGCAAACGTGGTCACGGGCAAGGCGAATGCGGCCGAAATCCGGGGCATTGCGGGCGGCTTCGATGGGCGGGAATACCGGGTGCAACTGGACGAAGAAATCTAACTATATCCCGGCGCGGTGTGATTGGTCACAACGCCCGGCCCCAACTCAATTAATGGAATTTTGAATGATTTTTGTGGTTAAAAATCGGGGCGCGGGAAATGCGGTTCGAATCCGCCGCCGGAAACTTGGATTTATGGGGAAATACAAAGATTTAACGGGAACCCGGTTCGGGCGCGTGGTCGCGCTCAACTATGTAGGCAGCGATGAAAACCGGGGCGCGCGGTGGCGCGTGCGTTGCGATTGCGGATGCGTGTTCGAAGCATCGGCGCGCAACCTTATGGCGGGCCGCACGCGTTCGTGCGGGTGTTTGCGGCGGGATTTGCTTGCGGGGAAGCCGAGCCGGAACAAAGGCGGTTACAGGTGGCACGAAAAACCCCGGCCGAATTGATGCGGCCGGGGCGGTCAAATACCGTTGGGGGCGATACGAGGTAAAAGACAATGCAAATATGGGGAATTTTCGCGGATTTTCGGGGAATTCCCTTTATTTCTTTTTACTTGCAGTCTTTTCGCGGTAGCCGGACGCGTAGATTGCGCGGCCTTGCCGTTCCGCTTGGGCTTTCGTGGGATAAACTTTGCCGGATTGCCCCCATTGGAAGCCGCCCGGCACTTTCTTAACTGGCATAATCGGGTGTTTTTAAGGGTCTACACGGCAAATATACCCCAATTCTGCGTCATTGTAGGGGCGATTTCAAAAAAAAGTGAAATTTTTTGTAAAAATTATGTTAAAACTTTTGGTATTTACGAAAAAGGTTGTATCTTTGCATTGGAATCAGTAAGGAATCCAACGCACCGGGGCGGTTCCCGGAACTGAAAAAGACAAAGAAAATGGAACTCAACATCAGCAAACTTGCAAAGGCGAACGGATATGACGTTAAGGTTGACCGCCACGGCGTATATACGAACTACATTCTTACGAATGAGAAAGGAATAATCCGGGTCGAAACGGATGCCGTGAAAGGCCACGTCCCGGTAATCATTCGGTCGAACCATAAAATCGAAATCCCGGAAAAGTTTTCTTTCTTCTATTCAGATTATGGCAAGGATTACACCGTATGCGAAGAAATTAACGGGGGCCTTGATTACGCGAAACTTTCCGAGAACGAAATCGAACGAATAATTGTCAACAATAAGTAACAATCCGGCCCCGGCAACGGGGCCATAATACCAAAGCGCAATGGAAAATCTAACTATTTCGGAACGTTATTCCAAAATAACAAGCAAGGGGTTACACAATACCACATTCCCCGGACACGTTTGCGGGAATTTTTATGAATATCGCGGCGTTGGCATCTTCCAATATAGAACGCGCTATCGCATAGATTTCGCAACCCGCAATGTGTTTGTTGGCTCGCTTGAAGCGGCAAAAAACGAAATTGATAAGATGTTGAAAAGACAGGCAGGGAGATAACAAAGAAACTAACTAAAAAATCAATCAATATGGCAAACGAAATCATCAAAGGTTACAAGGGCTTCGACAAGGATTTGAAATGCCGTGGCTATCAGTACGAAATCGGAAAGACGCACGAAATGGATGAAGATGTGGAAATCTGCGAAAGCGGTTTCCACGCCGTCCCGGCGGAAAACTCCCCGCTTGACGTGTTCGGCTTCTATGCTCCTACCGACAATAACGGCAATCCAAATCGTTTCTGCGAGGTGGAAGCGTCCGGGACTATCAAGAAATCCGACGATAAGATAGCCGCATCCAAGTTGAAAGTGGTTGCCGAAATCGGCATCATCGGAATCGTCAAGGCGCACGTTGAATGGGTATTGGCCCGCGTCAAGAAAGACGATAAGAAATCAGCCCATAAAGACGAAGATAACACGATTGCGACCAACACGGGCTATCAGTCCGCCGCGACCAACACGGGCTATCAGTCCGCCGCGACCAACACGGGCTATCAGTCCGCCGCGACCAACACGGGCAATTATTCCGCCGCGACCAACA
>Ga0265298_10006969_pt1 | contig 13845 bp, 12 predicted proteins | sample AusTroGonzalo_MG_3_FD_193486 | JGI IMG/M metagenome (GOLD analysis project Ga0265298, IMG submission 193486) | Bovine rumen microbial communities from tropical cattle in Woodstock, Queensland, Australia - Gonzalo_01 | ecosystem: Host-associated > Mammals > Digestive system > Stomach > Rumen ...
TTTGCTGCTGCTGTCGCCGGTGCCGTGGTTGCTGGCCGGGGTGATGGGGACGGGGAAGGCGCCGAAAGAGCGTTGGGGGATGCGGCTCGTGCTGACGGTGGGGTCGCCGGGCGTGCTGTTGGGGTTGTGGTGGTGCTTGTTGGCTGCGCCGGCCCTGGGCGGGGCGTTGGACTCCTACGGGCACTTCGGGGATCTGCTGTGGGCGAAAATCCGGTGGCTGAACCAGCGTCCGACGGACCCGAAGCTGCTGACGTTCGACCAGCGGATTTTGTGGACGTCGGGGCTGATGTCGACGAGCTGGGGGATGGTGGTGCGGTGGTTCCCCGCGATGCTGTGGCCACTGGCGGGATGGGCCGTGTCGGCGGCGCGGCGGGGGCGGCGCGGCGGGGCGGGCGCCGGGGAGGTCCGGGGGCCGGTCACGGCCGGATTCGCCGGGTGGTGCGCGGCGGTTTCGCTGGCGGCGTTCGCCCTGTTTTTTCGGTTCCACATCTGGGTGGCGCTGGCGGCGGCGGCGCTCGGCGGGGTGGCGTTCGGGCGGTGGTGGCGCGCGGGCGGCCGCAGAGGGCGGGCCTGGGCGGCGGCCGCGGCGCTCGCCGTGGTGGGGCTCGAGGCGGCGCAGACCCTCGACCGTCCCACGCGGTGGGGCGGGCCCAGCGTGTACCCCGACGAAACCGCGGAACTGGTCGCCCATCTGCGGACCTACGCGGCGCCGGACCCCGTGCTGGCCAATTTCGGGGTCAGCGGGAGCATCGCGGCCTACGGGGGATGCCCCGTGGTGCTGCACCCGAAGTTCGAGACTCGGGACATCCGGGAGCGCGTGCGGGAGTACGGCGAGGCGCTGTTCAAGGGGACCGAGGAGGAATTCGCGCGGTGGATGGACGCGTGGGGGGCCGTGGTCTACGTGCACTCCATGGGGGAACTGTCGAACCTCAAGCCCGAGGCGTCCATGCGGTTCATGGTCGACGCGCTGGAGCCGGCGGCGGACGCGGCGGTGCGGCTGTTCGAGGAGCGGCCGGAGGAATTGCGCCGGTTCAAGCCGGAGTTCGCCAACCGGAAGTACCGGGTGTACCGGCTGCTGGGGGGCGAGGCGGGGCGGCGGCTGGCGGCGCGGCGGGCGGAGCTCGCGGCCGAGGCGCTCGGCTCGGGCAAGCCCCAGTGCGCCGAAGCCTACGCGACGGCGGCCTTGCGGGCCGACCCGGACAACGAATCCGCCCAAGGCCTCCTCCAGCTCCTCAACGACGACGCCTTCCAGCTCGGCGACCCCGACCCCGACGACGAAGACCAAGCCTTCGCCCTCTACGAGCACGACGCCGTCGCCCCGACCTCCCCTTGGTGAGGAAAAACAACAAGCAGATTCACCCGCGCCCGCGGCGCTCGCGGGGTGGGGAACCATGAACCCCATGAACGGCATGAACGCGGGAAGGGGGTGAAAACTCACTCGGAGGCACTTGGGTGGAAGGGGGATGGGAAGCGGGGAAGGGGTGAAGGGGAGAAGAGAAGTTTGAAGGCGAGCGCAAAATAGCAAATTTGTCCATCAATGAAGCGCAAATCCATCCAATGATATTCGACAAATCCATCCATTCAGCTTGCATGAAATGCAAAAAAAACATAGAAATCGTGCATGGACAAGAAATCTCTCGACTACCGTCCGCGAGTGGCGGATGCGCAACTCGCCTTCAAATTGCAGACTTTCGGCGCCACGGTTGTCGTCGGCCCCAAATGGTGTGGCAAATCGACAACCGCCGAACGCCAGGCCAAGAGCGTTCTGATGTTGCACGACCCCGATTTCCGGGCCTCCTATCTGGAAACGGCGGCCGTGAAGCCGTCGCTGTTGCTTCGGGGCGAACGCCCGCGTCTGCTCGACGAGTGGCAAGACATCCCCGCCCTTTGGGATGCGGTCCGGCTGGCCGTGGACGCCGAACGGGAACGGGGGCTTTTCATTTTGACGGGATCGGTGTCGTTCAACCCCAAAGACGTCCGCCACAGCGGAACGGGGCGGATTTCCCGCCTCAAGATGCACACGATGAGCCTCTTCGAAAGCGGCGAATCCAACGGAACGGTCTCTCTTCGCGCGCTCTTCGACGACCCTTCGGCGGACATCGACGGGGCGCGCTCGCCCCTTTCCCTCGACGCACTTGCGTTCGCCGTTTGCCGCGGCGGCTGGCCGGCGGCGTTGTCCCTCAAAACCGACGCTTCCCGTCTCGCCCTCGCCAAGGACTACGTCGCGAACCTCTGCGAGAGCGACATTTCTTCGGTGGACGCCGTCCAGCGCAATCCGGCCCTCGCGCGCGCCATCCTGCGCTCCTACGCCCGCAACCTTTCCACGCTGGCCGAAACGGCGAGTATCCGCAAGGACGTCCTCTCGACGATGGAAACCTGCTCGCCGACCACCCTCGACTCCTACCTCAACGCCTTCCGGCGGCTCTTCGTCGTCGACGACGCCGACGCCTGGTGTCCTTCCATCCGCTCGGCCACGGCCGTCCGCGCCGCCAAAAAGCGGGAGCTGGCCGACCCCTCGATTGCCGTGGCCGCCCTGGGCCTTTCGCCCGAGGCCTTTGCCGTGGACCTGAAGACATTCGGCTTCTTCTTCGAAAGCCTCGCCGTCCGCGACCTGCGCGCCTACTCCGCTCCCCTGGGAGGCACCGTCTCCCACTACCGCGACCGATACGGTCTGGAAGCCGACGCCGTTCTCCACCTCGAAGACGGCCGCTATGCTCTCGTCGAAGTCAAACTCGGCGGACGCAAAATCGAAGAAGGCGCAACGCACCTCCTCCACCTGCGTGATCTCATCCGCGACCACAACCGCACCGAAAAACAGGTTCCCCTCCGCGAGCCCGACCTTCTGCTCGTCCTCACGGGCACCGACATGGCCTACACCCGTCCCGATGGCGTCAAAGTGGTTCCCCTCGGCTGTCTCCGCGACTGAACGCATGAATGGAACTGGTTATTGGTTAGTGGATAGTGGTTAGTGGGCGCTTTGCGTGGGGATTGGCGGGAAAAAGCGCCTTTTGGACTTCGCGGGAAAGGGGTGAAAACTCACGCGAAGGCGCGGAGGGGAGAGTAGGAGGTGCGGCTTTCCAGCCGCGCCGCGAAAGGGGAGCACAAGAGGGGGAAAAGGGGGGCGAGAGAAAAGGCGGGAGGGGGGCGAAATCGAGGCTTGCGGGGGAAGTGCGGGGCGGGAAGCGAGAGGGAAAGCGGGCGAAAGGTTCCCTCTGCCGTTGTCATTTCACCACCAGAAGCTCATCCCAGCGGGTGGTGTAGCGGGAGGAAAGCATTTCGCGCTTCATCTTCCACTTCCGCTCCACGCCGGAGGCGGCGAAGAAGACGGTGCCGCGCCCGAGACGGGCGTTGATGGCGTCCACGGTTGCCGACAGCTTCGACGCGGGCCGTTCGGAGGGTCGGTCGTGGAAGAGGTCTCCGGCGGCTCCTTCCTTTTCCAGCCCGAAGAAAAGGACTCCCGTCCGGCGGTAGCGCTTGCCGGGGACGAACAGCCCTTCGACGGCGGGACGCAGGGCGGATAGGATTTCGCCGGTTGCCGCCGTCGGGGTGTCAAAGGTGACGGTGGACGTGATGAACGGCGTCCACCAGTTCTCGTCCTTCCAACCGCCGGTCCTTGGCGGGGCGGATTCCTGCACGAAGACGTTGGCCCCGGCCGCCACCATTCCCGCCTTCCGCAGCTTGGCTGCCGCCGCCGAGGCGTGGGTTGCCACGGCTTCGGACAACCCCTCGGCGTCCGTGACGGGCTCCCCGAACATGCGCGACACATTCACCGATTGGGGATTCTCCCGGTCCACCGGGTCGGCTTCCGTAGCCGGTATGCCCCTCAACTCCATCGCCGTCCGCGCCAGCGTCACGGCGAAATGTCCCCGACGGAAAAACTCCGGCCCGCACATGGCCAGCTTCCGGGCGGTGGACACCCCGGACCGATGCAAGCGTTCGGCCAACCGCCTGCCTACGCCCCACACCTCCTCGACCGGCAACCCTTCCAGCACTGCGTTCGGGTTCTCCGGCATGATGTAAACCCCTCCCGGAAGCTTCTTGCCGATGTGGTTGGCGATTTTCGCCAACGTCCGCGTCGGGGCGAACCCCACGCCACAGGGAATCCCCGTCCATTTCAACACCCGCGCCCGGATGGCCTTGCCCAACGCTTCCCACCCTCCGGCCCGTCTGCCCGCGCCGTCGTCGAAGTGCAAAAACGCCTCGTCGATGGAATACTGCTCCACGTCTGGCGTGAACGTCCCCAGCGTCGCCGCAATCCGGGCCGACATGTCGCCGTAGAGCTCGTAATTCGACGACCTGAACAGAATCCCCGTGTTTTTCAGCTTGAAATACGGCGTTCCCATTTCGATACCCAGCGCCTTGCACTCCGGCGACCGGGAAATCACGCACCCGTCGTTGTTGCTCAACACCGCGACGGGCTTCCCCTCCAGCTTCGGGTCGAAGGCCCGTTCGCAGGAGACGTAGAAATTGTTCGCGTCTACCAGCGAAATCATTCCTCTTCCGCCTGTGAGGGGGCGGCCCCGAACCGGTGGATGACCGCCGTGACCACGCCGAACACCTGCAACTCCATTTCCCCCTTGAACCGGATGGGCGTGTAGGCCGGATTGGCCGCCACTAGCCGAACTCCGTTCCGGCCCAGGCGGAGCGTCTTGACCGTGAACTCGCCGTCCACGCACGCGATGACAATCGACCCGTCCTCCGGCTCCAACGCGCGGTCCACCACCAGCAAATCCCCCGCACGGATTCCGGCCCCCACCATGGAATCCCCCTCCGCCCGGACGAAGTACGTCGCCGCCGGTCTCGCCACCAGCAGCTCGTTCAAATCCAGCGGCCTCTCCACGTACTGCTCCGCCGGGGAGGGAAATCCCGCCATCACGGCGTCGCCCATGAACGGCACTTCCAGCCGGGGTGCGCCCACGACCGCCTTGTCCACCAGTCTTGTCTTGTTCGCTTTCATCGCCCCCAAAGTACCTTTGTCTTTTCCCCCCTTCAAGCACATTCAATGAACGCATGTTCAATTCCTTTTAGGTCATTTATCCACCTGTCGGCCCAAAGGGGTCCGGTCCCTTTTCCTTGAAAAACTCACGCGGAGGTGCGGAGGGGTTGGTAGGAGGTGCGGCTTTCCAGCCGCGCCGCGAGAGGGGAAGCACAAGAGAACAAAAAAGCGAAAAAAGGGGCGAGAGAAAAGGCGGGAGGGGAGATGGCTGATATTGAACGGGTGTTTGTTTTTTGCTTGCCCGGGGGGCGGGGAGGGGGGAGAATGGCGGCGAAAGGATGGATGGTGGTGGCGTATGAGTTTGGCGGGCAGCTGGCGAATGGGACGGGGCGGGTGGAGGTCGAAAGGGAGGATGTGTCGGGTTGGAGCCGGTCGGGGCGGCGGGGTGGATGGGGGGCCGATGGGCTTGGGGGCGAGAGGGGGCTGGTGGTGAATCCGGATGGCCACACAACCTCCATGCCGGAGCGATGCGGTGGGGGGGTGAGATGGGGGTTGGATGGTGATGGGAGAGGAAACGAATGGAAGGCTTTTCCAGTGGTGGGGTTTTGGATTGCGGGTGGGAAGGGGGGAATGATAGTGTTCCCTTGTTCCCTTTTGGGGATGCATGCCATGTCGGTTTTCATAATTCAAACGGAGACAAAAAGTTCCGGCAAGTTGCCGCCCTTCGTGGCACACACGGCGGGCATGACTGGCCCCATGCCGTATGCCCCAAAGGTGTCGACACGCCTGTTGCATTCCGCGACGCTCAATCCCCCATGCTACATTCGACAAAAGATGTCTTGTCATGAATTGCGTTGATATTTTTTCAGGTTGCGGGGGGCTGACGCTTGGCTTGCACAAGGCCGGGGTAGAAGGTCTTTTTGCAATCGAAAAAAGCCCTGATGCCTTTGCCACATTGAAAGCAAATTTAATCGACAAGCAGAAGCATTTTCGATGGCCCGAGTGGTTGCCACAACAGGCACATGACATCAATCACGTGCTTACGGACTACCGAGAGCAATTGACCCAGTTGCGGGGTCATGTTGATTTATTGGCCGGCGGGCCGCCATGCCAGGGGTTCTCTTTGGCGGGGAGACGCAGGAACAGCGATCACCGCAACAAGCTCGTGCATTCGTACATTGCCATGGTGGATGCCATCCAGCCTAAATTCTTGTTGTTCGAGAATGTCAAGGGGTTTTCCATCCCATTTTCGGCTGGGGAATCACAGGAGCTTTATTCTGCGCTTGTGGTTACCGAATTGAGGGACAGAGGTTATGATGTCGCTTTCGAACTTGTTGATTTTTCCCGGTTCGGGGTTCCCCAACGGAGGACCCGGTTTATTCTCATTGGCGTTTGCAAGGAAATGTTTGACCGCGGGGTGAGAGCAAAATCATTTTTTACCCTGTTGCAACAGAAGAGGCAGCAATTCCTTGCCGACAAGGACCTCCCTAACGAACCCATTTCAGTCCGTGCCGCGATTTCAGATTTGTTGGCCAAGAACGGACTCTATCGCACGGATGAATTCCGACAGTTTGATTTTGGCCATTATGGGGCTGGAAAGACCCGATATCAGCGTTTGATGCGTGGCAATATGGCAAAAGGCCGCAGGCCGGACAGCCATCGCTTTGCACGCCATTCGAAAACAATTTCAGAGCGCTTCCAAATCGCAATAGACGAGGATCTCTCGGCTACCGCATACCGCCAGCGGTTCCAGTTGAAGAAATCAAGCACAAAGCGGCTTTCTCCAAATGCGCCGACGCCTACGTTGACAACATTGCCGGATGACTACATCCATTATTGCGAACCTAGAATTCTGACAGTGCGGGAATACGCACGAATCCAATCTTTCCCGGATGACTACGTGTTCAAGGGGAAGTACACCACGGGCGGGAAAGCGCGCGTAAAGGAAGTTCCGAGATATTCCCAAATTGGCAATGCGATTCCTCCTCTGTTTGGCGAAATCGCAGGCATCGTGTTGCAGGAGATGTGCAATGGCTTCTGAAGTCTTTCGAATCAGTTCTGGCCTGAAAAGCATCATTGGACGGGATTTGATTACAAATGACTTTGTGGCCATCTTTGAGTTGGTCAAGAATTCTTTTGATGCACGGGCCAAAACCGTTAAGATTGTTTTTGATCTCGAAGACAAAGAGAACGCCGCGATTTACATCGCCGACGATGGAAAAGGCATGTCGGAGGCGGACATCCGCAACAAATGGTTGTTCGTGGCTTATTCCGCCAAGAAGAGCGGCGAAGAAGACGGTGGCGAACGGAAGGTGTACGCCGGGAGCAAGGGCGTAGGACGGTTTTCCTGCGATCGGTTAGGCCGCACATTGGTTTTGGAGTCCAAGACGGCTTCGCAAGGCTTTGTGAACAGGCTTGACGTGGATTGGGGCGCGTTTGAGGGAAAGCCCAAGACGGAGTTTGGGGCTATTTCCATTTCATATGAAAAAACAAAAGCTTTCACCGTGCCAGAGTCATTGTTGGGAAGGGAAGCAACTCAGGGCACGGTGTTGGCAATCTCAAATTTGCGCGAGTATGAATCATGGACGCGCGAGAAGCTTTTGCGCTTGAAACGGTCCCTTCAGAAATTATTGGACCCGTTTGGAGGGATAATCGAGGACCGAAAGATTGAGTTGGTCTGCGCGCGAGAAGAAGCAGCCGATAGGCGTGCGAAAGTTGGCGAGACCCGGATCAATGGCATTGTCAGCAATACGGTATTTGAAAAATTCTTTACAACCTCTACGGTCGTTCAGTCTGTGTTGAAGGGGAACGAGATTGAAACAACTTTGACAGATCGTGGCGTGCCAATCTTTCGCATTGCAGAGGACGTTGACGATACTTGCCCTGAATTGCATGATTGTGATGTCAGGTGTGATATCGCGTTCCTCAATAAGGCGTCCAAGGCTTCATTTCATAAAACGATGGGGATCGAGGCAGTCGGATATGGTTCTATTTTTTTGACCCACAATGGGTTTCGTGTCTTCCCGGTAGGTGAAGAGATGGATGATTTCTGGGGCCTCAATCGGCGAAAGCAGCAGGGTTACAGCCGATATGTCGGAACTCGTGAGGTCTTGGGATGTGTGCGAGTAAAAGACCCATCAAACGTTTTTCAAGAGGCATCGAACCGTGAGGGATTGGTCAATTCCCCTGCCGTGGAGGCATTACAGGGGTTTGTAATGGTTGCCATTCGAAGGTTGGAGGCTTATCTCAACCGAGTGACATGGAAAAATCCCGAGGACAAAGAGAGTCTTGAGCCCGAAAATCTGGATCAGGACGAGATGCGTTCGCGCATTATTCGACTTGTCAGGGACATGGCGGTGTCTCGGCGAGTTCGGATATTGGACTACAACAAGGATTTGATTAGGCTCCTCAATGCCAAGGTGGGGTCTTATGGTGATACGCTTGCGGATTTGAGGACCGTCGCGGAAAAGACGAATGACCGGGCATTGCTTCACAAAGTGGATATTGCATCTGCAAAATTGAAGAAGCTACAATCCGCTTTGCAGAAGCAGCAACAACAAACCCAGGGAGAACAGAACGCACGGGTCGCCGCGGAAACGGCGGCCGCGGCCGCGCGACAGGAAGCGCGCCAAAATCGTGCGGCATACAACGAGGAACGGAAACGGAACCTCTTTTTGTTGACCGATGCGCCGAGAGACAAGGCATTCCTTGAGTCGTTTATGCACCAGATTCTCAAGTATGCCAGTCAAGGGAAGCAGAAGATCAACAATTACATCCGCTTCGGACAGAATGACAGGGCGAAAACCGAGAAGTTGTGTGCAGAGCTTTTGTACCTCTTTGAGAAGGTTTATTCGGCATCCCACTTTGCAACGATGGCAGAGTTCCGCCTCAATGCCGAATCCGTTACGGAAGACCTGCCTCTGTTCATTGCCCAATATGCAGAAAAAGTGTGCATGGGTTTTGACGGATCTTTGTCCATTGTTTCCGAGCTCCCCCAGAAAGGGTTCGAATACAAGTTCAATCCGATGGAAATTGGATTGATCATCGAAAATCTAGCGAGCAATTCACGCAAAGCCCATGCTTCCAAAATGACGATATCGATGGATGTGTCCCAGAATGGGAGGATGCTGACCATCGTGTTTGGGGACAATGGCGATGGCTTGGCAGAAGGAGTTCCGCCAGAACGAATCTTTGAAAAGGGCTTTTCCAGGACGAATGGTTCCGGACTGGGATTGTACACATGCAAGTGGGTGTCCGAGCGTCTGGGCGCCGAGTTCGTATTGTCAAATCCCGGACGTTCGGGAAAAGGGGCGGAATTCACAATGAGGTTCTCGAAATGAAGCTTGAATATCGCATACTCTGGTTTGAGGATGACAAAGAAAGCGTTCAAGATGTTGTTGAAGCGTTGGAGGGCTTGCTGCGGCAACAAGGATTTGAATTGGCGTGCGTTTGGGGTGAATGCAACGCTGCAACCATGACAGGCACTGTCGAACGCCTACAGCACTACAACCCATATGATTTGATGGTTTTCGATTATGACTTGGGGTCTGGTTTGACAGGTGAAGAACTTGCCCAGACATTGCGCTCCAAGATTTGGACCGAGATACTTTACTACAGTGCGAATCGGACTTTTGAAGAATTGTCTCACGGTATGAGTGATCGAAGGGTCGAAGGTGTATTTTGCGCGGTTCGTCAGAACTTGGAAGAAAGGTTGTGGAATATTGTCGAATCGCAAATCAAGCGCATCTGCGACCTGAACAACATGCGGGGAATCGTCTTGGACTCGATGTCATCAGTTGACACTGCGACACGAATGTTGTTTTCCAAGGAATATGAGGAAATGACTGCCGAGGGGAAATCTTCCGCTGCCGGGAAACTTGTAACGAAGTTGAAGGAACGAGCCGATCAAGCCCAAGACTTCGCAGATGGCATATCCGTTGAAACTGTGGCTGCCGCAATCTTCGATCATCGTCATGTGGATTTCCAGATGGTGCGGCAACGTCTTTCGCACACCCATGCGTGCTTCAAGGATACGGCGCCCATGAAAGGCTTGCAGGATTTGCGCAACAAATTGGCCCATCAGCCATCCCGCTTCAATGCGCAAGACAATGTGATGGAGCTTATCGATCAGCGTACCGGCAAGGTTGAGAAGTTTACATACGACCGGTTCAAGGAAATACGAGAGCAACTGCTGGCGGTGAGGGATGCGTTGCGGACACTTGGTGCCGAGGGTGTCTGATTGTGGTGACGATGAGATAATGCCGACATGGTCAGTTTTCATCAATTGAAATCCATCCAAATCCTTGACGACTGCCAACGGTCGTTGGCTTTGCTGGAAAAGGTGCCGGATGGCGACAAGCAGTTGTTCCGCATCTACTGGACGTTCTGCCTCGTTGCCCTGCGCCGGGTGCGGGATGCGCTGGAGAAGTACGACATCGTGACATTCCCGGAAATGCGCGAACCCTACGAACGCAGGAAAGCCGAACTGCGCAAGCTCCAAGACTCGTATCACAAGGACACGCCGTTTGCGGAATGCCCTTTGGACTATTTGGTCTACCATCGGCTGATTCACGGCGAGCGGAACATCGTGGTTCATGAAGTCAGGCAAACGTATTCCGATCCGTGGACATTTCTTAGGCCGGATGGTCCGTTTGACCTTGGCGACATCTATCTCCCGATGGGCGACAGCGACCTTTGGGGTGACTGGGACTGCCGCGATTGGGTGAAGAAAGGTGGCGACTGGTGGCGAAAGGAGATTAAATCCTTCGTGAAAGATCGGCCTGTAACAGCATGAGGCCTAGAACATGTTTTTAAGGTTTGACACGTTATTTTGCGATTCATTTGAATTAACTCCAATCGATATCTGTTGGCGAGTAGTCGCGTTTAGGATGAAGGATGCTGGCGAGACTCGAAGGATCAAGAAAGATACATTCGTGACTAGGCAAAGTCAGGAGTGTTCGGACATAATTCCCCGATGACTTCTACATAGGAGCGAACATGATAAATCAGCTAGCTATAGTCCACTACAGAAAACTTCAAGGTATTACCCTTGATTTCTCTGATTCTATAACCTTCATTTCTGGGCCGAATGGCACATGTAAATCATCGCTTCTGCATATGATTAGCAATGCTTTTCAGGAGATCAAAGGGAACTCGCCCCTGCTATCAAACAAAAAAGCGATGCGAACGATTCGCGACATTAATACGTCATTAAATCCTAAAATTGAAACGCTTACGAAAGGTGACAAGCGATTTCAGGATCCTGCAAAAGGGGTTAAGGGTACACTTTTTACTGTTAAATACTCAAATGGCTTGGAGTTAAACTTCCGTCGGCATAATTCAAAAACATCTTCAAAGACCATGCGGTATGCTATAAAGCCAAGTTATACTTCTGGAACAAAAGATAAGTTGCCACAGGCTCCTGTACTATACCTTGGGTTGCCCCGTTTGTTCCCGTATGGCGAGTTCCAAAATGATTCTGCAATTGAAAAAGTACGTCATAACCTTCCCGAAGAGTACGAAAAGGAACTTAATCGCTTGTATTCCAAACTTGCGCATATCGATATATTTCATCCAAAGGTACAACGCTTGAAAGATGTTAAGCCCCATACGGATTTCGATACTGGCGTTGAAGGGATTGACTCAAATACGATTTCATCTGGTGAGGAAAATCTTCATATCATTTTGACTGCACTGGTGTCATTGAGGTTTTTTTATGAAAGTCAAATTGAGGAGGATCCTCAGAAACGTCTTGGTGGCATATTGCTCATTGATGAATTTGATGCAACATTACATCCATCAATGCAAGAACAGCTCTTGGACATCATTCAAGAGTATTCAAAACTGTACAAGATACAAATGATATCGACCACCCATAGCCTCTCATTGCTTGAATACGCATTTCGAAAAAAGGTAAAAGTCATATATCTGAAGGATGATATCGAACGTGTAATTCCAATGCCTGAACCAGACATATATAAGATTAGAATGAATCTCCGGCAATTAACGAGAAAAGATATTTTTGATACCAAGTGTATCCCAGTATTTACGGAAGACAGTGAGGCACGAGAGATGCTGGACACATTGCTCTCATTTATGACCGATAAAGATCCACTTCTTGGCCAGATGAAGTCGTATTTTCATCTTGTCGAAGCACCGATTGGTGCGGAATCTTTGCGTGGCATTTTCTCTGATCGAATGATTTCAGCCAAAGCGGGGATGTTTTGCGTCTTGGACGGTGATAAACAACCTGATCTAAATAAGAACATCATCTGTTTGCCCGGAAAGAATTCTCCTGAAAAGTTCTTATATTCTTATTCCTTGAAACTTTATGATAAGAATGTCGAGGCGTTTTGGCAGGCCGATAAGGTTCAAGACAATGGATTTGATAGGGCTCTCTTTAGAGATCGAATCAAAGTTGAGTATGACGCTATTGAGGAATCTCATAATGATGACTCTGCGAAGAATCCGTTACGTGTGGATCTTAAGAAGTTTTATTGTAACCATATTGATTTCTTTCGAATGGTGTTTCACTTTTGGATGAATGATGATGAAAACAAAGGTGAATTACTGTCTTTTCTGAACAATCTTAAAATCATGTTTAAGAAGACCGCGCCATACCATTCTCTCAATCCCAAAATACTCGATGTAGCATCAGGAGGAGGGAGATGAGGAGAAATCCGTCTCCATTAAGGTATCCCGGCGGGAAAGCGCAATTATTCCCGCTTGTTAGGGATATTCTTGTTGCCAATAGGTTAAATGGCGCAACATACATTGAGCCTTTTGCCGGCGGTGCTGGCCTGGCTTTGAAATTGCTTGCCGATAATGTAGTATCAAGAATAATCATCAATGATTTGGACATCCATATATTCGCATTTTGGTATTCCGCCCTTCATGCAAGCGAGGCTCTGTGTGAAATGATAAGGCGAACTCCGGTGGACTGTGAGCACTGGAATTTGCAAAGATCCGTTTACCAAAAGGCCGATTCCAGAGATTTCCTTTCGTTGGGTTTTTCGACATTCTACCTGAACAGAACGAATGTGTCAGGAGTCTTGACCGGTGGAATGATTGGCGGGAAAAGCCAAAGAGGGGAATACAAACTCGACGCAAGGTTTGATAAAAAAGCACTGATCGAAAAGATCTGCTTTGTTGCCAAACAAAAGGATAGGATTTTGTTGTTCAACGATGATGCCATGGATTTCTTGAGGCGTGTAGAGGTCTCCTCCACAAGAAAGGCGCTAATCAATTTCGATCCTCCATACGTGCAAAAAGGGGCAACGCTCTACAAGAACTCCTTTACGGAGTCCGACCATCGCCGATTAGCGAAAGCGATACTCGCCTGTCGCAAGAAGTGGATAGTGACCTACGATGTCTGCCCATTGGTGTCGGAGTTGTTCAAGACCAAGAGAATGGGGCAGATCGGCGTTTACTACAGCGCGCGAAATCCAAGGTTGGCAAACGAGTGCATAATCTTCAGCGATAACTTGAAGTTACCGAAAGGATTACAACCTTGAATCCATCATGTTCAAAGGATAACAAATGAAACGTTTTCATCAGAAATGGGCGTGTCCCCACCCTCCGACCTCTTTGCGGGGAGTGGTGGCCTGTCGCTCGGCATGGAGCAGATGGATGGGATTCGTTTTATCAATAGAAAAGCGTTTGTGAACGGAAAGCAGGTCGGTTCAAAATGATTTTCAAACTTGGAGAACTCTTTTGCGGCCCGGGCGGCTTGGCTTGCGGAGCCAAGATGGCCGGGGCAATCATGGCCAATGGGGAGGAATATGCCATCCAGCACGCATGGGCGACGGATTACGACGAGGCCACTTGCCGGACGTACGGGTTCAACATTTGCGGGGACGAGAAGGCAAGGAGCGTGGTTTGCGCGGATGTCCGGCAGCTGGATTTGCGGG
>Ga0265298_10006971_pt1 | contig 13842 bp, 9 predicted proteins | sample AusTroGonzalo_MG_3_FD_193486 | JGI IMG/M metagenome (GOLD analysis project Ga0265298, IMG submission 193486) | Bovine rumen microbial communities from tropical cattle in Woodstock, Queensland, Australia - Gonzalo_01 | ecosystem: Host-associated > Mammals > Digestive system > Stomach > Rumen ...
AGTCACTGTGGTGACGGGACTCGAACAGAAGAGTGCCTGGCCAATCTTAGTGACGCTTGCTGGTATGTTCAAGGAAGTCAGTCCTGCGAACCAGAACACCGTGGTGCCGAGGGTTGTCACACTCTCAGGAATCGTGAAGGACGTCAGCTTCTTACAATCGCTGAAAGCGGAGTTGCCAATGCTGGTGATGCTCGGAGTTCCATCGAAGGTAAAGGTGGCCAATTCCGAACAATAAGCAAAGGCACTTGCGCCAATACTATTAACCGTGGCAGGGACGGTGAAGGTCGTCAATGCTGAGCAACTATTGAAGGCTCTGTCACCGATGGTGGTCAGTGCTGGTGTACCGGCAAAGTTGACTGTCGTCAATTTGTCGCTACCCTGGAAAGAATAGGTGTCAATAACGGTGACACATTCAGGAATAGTGATGCTCGTCAGCTTCGTGTAGGTCAATGCCATCTCGCCTATTGTCGTCACATAGCCTTCATAGACCACTGTACCCGTACCATCGGCAAAGTCGTGCGATTTCACGCTCATCGCACCCTTGAAATTAGCATAGGTATCAAACTTCGTCACCTTTTCCGATGCTGTATAGGTAAAGGTTGTGGTGGGCGCATCCTTGATCAGAGCAGCGTATGTATCCCAGCCGTCTGTCGCTTTGTAGGTATCTGCATAGCCTGCAGGAACATAGATGGCAGTAAGTGCTTCACATTCGCCAAAGGGAAGCTCTGGCATCAGCGTCGGCGGCGTTGTGGGCAGGAGAGTGACCACAGCCAAATCCTCGTTATACAGGAATGCACTATAACCAAGAGTTGTTACCGTACTTGGGATGACAACAGATGTCAGTTTTGAGCCAAAGAAGGCGTACATATCGATTGTCTCGAGTCCTTCGGGTAGGTCGATGCTGGTGAAAGCGCACTCTTCAAGCGCACTATTAGTGATGGTCTTGAGCGTATTGGGCAAGGTGACTGAAGCACAGTTGATCTGCATACCGCAAGCCATGTTCTCAAGGGACGTGATGCCTTTGCCAAACACTGCGCTCTTGATACCTCCCCAGAAACCCGGATGCTCGTAGTCCTGATAAACAATGGGATTGATGGCAGGTTCGTTGTTCCAAGGAGCCACGTTCAACTTGCCGTTTCCGCTGACGGTCAGTTTCCCCTCCAAGATGTCAAAACGCCAGTTACCACTACCTTGCTCGGCATCGGGTGTTCCACCGTCACTATAGGTCCAAGTTCCCAACATTTCTGTCTTGAACTTTTCAGAATCAAAGCCTCCCCATCCCTCATAGTTAACACCATAGGGAACATAGAATGCTTCGATATCAAGAGGCGTAGTTCCGTCATAGTCCGTAAACACTGCATCACCAAGAGTTGGCTTGGAATTGCCTCCGATGCCGACTTTCTTTAGGCCCGTACATCCTTGGAATGCTGCATCACCGATTGTCTTGACACCTGTACTAATATACACAGACTCCAAATCGGTGTTTGACATGAAGGCACAGGCACCAATGGTTTTCACCGTGCTGGGAATAGCAATATCGGTGAAAGCGCAGCCATCAAAAGCCGACTCACCGATTTCCTCCACACCCTCAAAGATGCTTACACCATCCAGTTGATTGCAGCCTTCAAAAGCATAATCGCCAATCTTCTTCAAGCTTGCAGGAATCGACACGCCTCGAGCTTGGCTACCAGCGAAGGCACTCGTTCCCAGATATGTCAGTGTTCTGGGAAGATTGGGGTATTTCACCTTAGCACCACTGAAGGCATAGTCACCAATGCTGGTAAAGCCCGAAGCAGGATATTGTACACTGTTCAGTTTTTCGCATCCTGCAAAGGCATTGTTGCCAATGGAGGTAATGCCCTCTTCAATAATGAGGCTCGTCATTGTTTCAGCATAATCATCGAACCAAGGTGCTTCGCCATAAGCGTAGTCGTACATCTCACCCGTACCTGAAATGGTTAGCGTGGTACTTTCATACGACCACGTGGCATTGTCGCCGCACGAGCCGCTAGTTGCTTGCGCATTCACACTCATGCACACCACAGCCATAAGTGCCGTGCACAGGAATTTTAGTAGTTTCTTACTCATAAGTTTTAATGTTTTGAGTTAATAATATGTTGTTGTTAGTCACTATTCAGTTCCCGTTTTATCCTTCATGTCGGGTACACGTTCGTTAAAGAGTCGCCGCAGGCCATCCTCGTAGGCACGCAGGGCTTCGCGACCCTTATTGGTGATGCTGCAGGTGGTGCGCGAGAAGCGGCCTATACCAGTCTTCGACACATCAAGGTAGCCTGCCTCCTTCAGAGTAGTAATCTGTGTGCTCAGGTTACCACGGGTAGAGTCGGTAATCTGGCACAGATACATGAAGTCAGCACTCTGCAGGGAGTCGAGGCCCACCATGATTTTCAATCGCAGCTCGCTGTGGAGCAGGGGGTTGATGACTTGGAACTTGAAATGATTCATAATCTATGTAGTTTTACGTATTGGCGGAACAAATGGCCAGGAATGATAAGGGCAATGGTGACGATAGCAGCGGTGATGAGCAACTGCAATGGCCAAAGGTCACCCTGGAAGAAGAGGGGAACGGCAGAGAGCAGGGAGGCAATGATGCCACAGATGGTCTTGGGACGGAAATGCAGGATGATGCCCGTCATGAAGCAGCCCAAGCCGCAAAGCAAGCCGAGATAGGCGAAGAAACAGTATTGGAACACACCTACAAATCCCATAGCTGCCCCACCTACACAAGAGGCGAAACCAATGAATATCCACATCATCAGGATGACGTTCTCGTCGAGTGTGCGACGGCGCGTGCGCTCATAATCCTCGTTCAGGAAGTAAATCATCAGCGGCGTGCCAATCAGCGGTATGCCCGCCCAGAGCCAGTCGCACCAGTCTTCGTTCCATATCATGAGGGCGGCAAACTCCAGCAACAGGACAATTGCCGTAGGATAGCCCCACGCCAGAAACAGGTTCTCGCCCGTGAGGTCCTTGCGTTTCATGACCTCGCCACGCATTCGAGTAATAATATCCAGTTCCTCTGTCGTAGTCATAAAGCATTAGGTTTATATCTTAAACAAGACATTGCAAATATAGTGTTTATTTTCTAAACAAGCGACCAAGCAACCTCTAATTTAAGGAATATTAAGAAAAAACAGCGTTACTTGTGGTAACGCTGTAATCCCGTATTCAGGAAATCCAGAAAGGCAGAAACGTCCTCATTGTAGGCTCGACTGCCACAGAGTGGATGTCCTTCGTTGTCAAGCAGAACATAGAAGGGCTGGGCGTTAGCGCCGAACTTATGGCTCTGCAGGTAGCTCCACTTGGCTCCCACAGTGCGCAACACCTTCTTGTTGCCTTGGTCGTCGGTCACCTCATAGGGCTCTGCCAACGGGGTCTTGTCATCCACGAACAAAGAAATGAGGATATAATCCTTGGTCAGGCGGTCGGCCACACGCGGGTCGGTCCAAACAGCAGCCTCCATCTTACGACAGTTGACACAACCAAAGCCAGTAAAGTCGACAAAGACGGGCTTGCCCTGCTGACGGGCTGCATCCATGCCTTGTTCGTAATCGGTATATTGAGCCTCGACCACCTTGGTATTCAGGTTAAAATCCTGCGTATTGATAGGAGGAGCAAAAGCGCTGACGGCCTTGCAGGGAGCGCCCCAAAGGCCTGGCACCATATAGATAGCGAAGGCCAGCGACACCAGTCCGCCCATGATGCAGACCACAGGCATGGGCTTGTTGATTTCGCCACCTATCTCGTCTGTCTGGAATTTCAGCCAGCCACACAGGTAAGCACCCAGAAGACCAAAAATGACAATCCATAACGAGAGGAACACCTCACGGTCGAGGATATGCCAGCCATAGGCCAGGTCGGCAACGCTGAGGAACTTTAAGGCAAAAGCCAGTTCCACGAATCCTAACACCACCTTCAAGGTATTCATCCACGACCCGGACTTTGGCGCCTGCTTCAGCCACGAGGGGAAGAGTGCAAACAGGGTGAAAGGCAATGCCAAGGCAACGGCAAAGCCAAACATGCCCATTGCTGGTGCCAGCCAGTTACCGCTGGTAGTAGTCTCCACCAACAGCAGTCCGATGATAGGAGCCGTGCAAGAGAATGACACCAATACCAAGGTAAAAGCCATCAGGAAGATACTAAGTGAAGAGTGAAAAGTGAAAAGTGAAGAATTTGCTGCCGCCTTGGATGCCAGCTCATCACTTTTCTGATCAACTTTGTTGGCCCAGCTGTCAGGCAGTTTAATCTCGAACCAGCCGAAAAACGACAGGGCGAAGACAACCAACAGCAGGAACAAGAGCACATTGAAGACAGCATTAGTAGACATGGCGTTCAATGTGTCAGGGCCGAACAAGGCTGTGACCAGCAGGCCTAACGCCAAATAGATGACGATAATGCTCAGACCATAGGTCAGCGCATCACGGATACCTTTGCGCTTGTCACTCTTGGCACGCTTCAGGAAGAACGACACCGTCATGGGGATAATGGGCCAGATGCAAGGCATCAGCACAGCCAGCAATCCACCGACAAATCCCATCAGCAGAATGTAGAGCAGGGAGTGGTCGGAAATATTATCATTATCACCCTGGCTACGCAATTCGTCGATGACAGGACTCCAAAGACTCTCGTCCCCTACCCCATCTGCACGGGCGGGAATGGTATCGGTGCTTTCCGAGGCAGCGACGCTATCGGTCTTGACAGCATCCACAGGCTCGTTCTGGCTCTTGTCGTCCTTGGCCTGGGCAGCCAGTTCAACGCGTCCCGATTTCTTCAATTCTACCTGCGAAGGCGGCATACACATCTCGTCGTTGCAGGCACCGTACTCCAAGAAACAGTCAATGGTGTACTGCGGCTTGGTGAAGCGTATCTTCTGGACGAATGTAGCCTTATGCTCGAAGAAACGCAGTTCCATATCAAACATCTTGTCGAACTGCTTGACGACGTTGCCACGGGGCTTAAGTTTGCCTATGGTTTCCACACCGTCCATCTTCACGGCATTGAACGTGGCCGAGATAGGCCCGTCATTACCCATATCCGTGGAATACACGTGCCAACCAGGATCGACGGTGGCACTGAAGATAATCTCAGCCTCATCACCCTCCAACATCTTGAGTTGAGACGTAAAGTGTACGGGGTCTACTATCTGACCCCGTACACTTATTGAGAAGATAACAGCCAACAGGCTGATAACGATTCTATACATATTACATGATTATATTACTTGACGATAACCTCAAGCTTTATTTTCACTTAACCACAACCTTACGGCCATTGTTGATGTAGAGGCCCTTAGCAGGCTTGGCTACACGACGACCCTGCAGGTCGAAGTAGTTAGCATCAGACTTCTGCGACATCTCGCTGATGGTAATGCCCGTAGAATTGCCAACCTTAGCAACATTGGCATTGAGCACCTTGCCCGTAGTGTAATCAATCAACAGAGCGACAACCTTCAGGTTCTGCACATTCTGGATGACAGGAGCATAGTTGGTGTTTAAGGCATTGGCCAGTGAGAACGCGTACGACAACTTGACAGGTACGTCGGCAGTAGCCGTTGTAACACTATTATTCGCACCACCCAACATCTCTGAGGTCATCACAGCGACATCGTTGTACACGAGACCGTAGACGGTAGATTCGCCATTAAAGAATACATCCATATACTGCGGATTGCCTTCACTGCCGCCTGCATAGTAGTTACTCTGTCCCCAGCTGGCATCAGTCAGACCGTCTGAAGTGAGGATATACTCAACAACGAAGTTGCCGTCAGTCAAGTCGTAGGGGAAGACTACCTCGGCCTCAATGTTGACAGTCGACAGGTCTTCACTCAATGTCGGAGTAATGTTGATGTCGGCCATGCCGAACTCCTTATTGCTGGCAGCAAGGTCATTAACAATACCAAAATCGTAAGTGCCTGTACCATAATATGCGTCAAGTTCTGTAGCACGATCCATCCAAGCATCGGGGAATCCTGTTACCAGTGAGGGGAAGCTGGCGGAAGCCATGATTTCCAACTCGTCGCTATTGTGGTAGCTCACTAATACGTATTCATCGGGATAGAGCTCAGCAAGCTTCTCCAAAGCTACATAACCGCGTGGACACCATCCACACCAGAAACCAGTGTACTCCTCAAGCAGGGTACGCTTCTTGGGTACTGTGTTCAAAGCGGTAAGGGGAATCACAGTGCTGTTGACAGCATCCTCATTGACAACACCATTCACCTTGTCGACCGTCACTACCAGTTCGTAGTTACCCTTCTCAGCAATGGCAGGAATGTTCAAATTAACTTTAGCAGATATGCCGAAGAAGGCATCGACAGCAGTATCAAGGTGCTGGGTACCGTTCTTGCCTGCTACGCTATAGGTAACGTCGAGCGACTGGATGCCCTTGGCACCGTGGTTGATTACTGTCAAAGGAACGGTGACGGCTTCGCCAGTCTTGACAAACTGTGCATCACTTGGTACAATGGCAACGGCGTTGCTCTTGACATTGCTACCAGCCACCTTAATCTGAATCATGGCACTGGTACCTGTATACTGACCAAAGTCAATCCACTTCAAGAAACCATCGGAAGTATGGAGATAGAGACCACCGTCGTTATACTGCGCGGCAACAGCGACAGGAGTGGCATTAGCTGTTGGAACCACAGCGTTAACGGTCAGTGAGTAACCCACATAGACACCACCCTCGGGAATGGTGTAGGGCTTGTCGAGCTTTACGGTGATGAAACCAGGCTCAGCAGGCGTAACGCTCTTCACCACGAGGTCGGCAGCATTCTTGCCATTCTCAACGCGCAGTTGTGAAGTCAGGAACACCGAAATGTCAGAGACACCTTGAACCTCTTGCAGCGGGAAGGTAATGCTCTCAATGAGTGTACCAGTCAATGCGGGATCGTTGAACTTAACGGCAACATCGTAGGTTTCAGGCTTACGGTTGTTGGTAGTTGTACTAACTTCCTCATTACCAGTATAGAAGCCATAGTCAATCCTATTGTCGTTATCGCCAATGGTCGCATCGGGATAAGCGGGAGTAGCAGCTGCTGGCTGTATCTCTGCACCAAGACCTGTCACCTCAGCCCAAGTAATCTCAGAGGCATGTTCCTCGCCACCACCACGATAGATGGCCTGCACACCATAAGCCTCCGGACCTACGACATAGTAGTAGACATACTTATTTGAGCCCGAATTACCGATATCCCAATTGTCATTATAGTCATAAGGAATCTCGTTCATGGTCTCAACCTGCTGATATATATAATCATAGTAAGAGAGCGACAGTGGCATTACCTCACCATTGACTTTTACCCACAGTTTGTAGCTGGTCTTCTCTGGTAACGTGTAATTACCATTGACATCGACGGTTTTCAGGTCGATGTATATAGCTCCCCAACCATAACCATAAGAGTAGTAATCATAGTCGTTCTCTGAGAGTTCCACTACAGGGGCAGCAGGCGTGGCAGCTACCTCGGTGAAGGGAGCAATGACGGCTTTGTCAAAAACGTAGAGATAATTCACTTCTGTCTTGCCAGCATTGAGCAGGAACATATTGCTGTTCGAAAAAGTCTTAGTAGCTGCATCGTAGTCGAACGTGATATCGGTATCAGACAGGGTATACTCAGTATAATATTCATCCCAATACGAATCGTACTGCTGCTCTGCTGTACCAGACATCAGATATTGATGACTGCCAGCAATCTCGTCGGCACCGACATACTGGCCACTCTTGAACGTCACCTTGTTTCCGTCGACGGTACCCTTTATCCAGTTTTCAGGCAGGTTAGCATCAATGCCTTGCACATAGACGTCATTACCATCAAATCCCACCTTGACCAATGAGCCTGTATAGCCATCGGCAGCCAGCGAATAGGTCTCTGTCGTCAGACCTGCAGGAGCCTCAACCAGTGTGTCGGTAACTTTCTCGAAGGTAACATTCCAGTCACCATAGCCTGCCCAACTCTGGTCGTCATCGTAACTCAAGCCAATAATCTCGTAACCTGTTTTCAAGTTACCATTAGGCGTACTGATAACACCTGTGGTAGCATCATAGTTCAGCGTTATAGTCTGGTCCATCGTTCTCTCATACGCAGTTCTATCAGCATTAAGCGCCATTTTGACAACCTCAAGGCAATAGCCTTCGCCAGTATCCCAAACTGTCTGGGGCAGGTTAATCGTAATCTTGTCGCCACTGATAGTACCCACAACCCATGTACGCAAATCTGCCTGCGATACGAGGTTCTTGAAGTACACCTTGTTATCAGCACCAAACACGACAGTACCTACAGCACCAGATACTACAGTATAATAAGCACCAAACATGGTGGTTGTATAAGCATCACCGCTACGGCTGTATGACACCTTTGTACCTTCAGGCTGCTCATAGATGATGTCAGCAGCAGCACGGTGCAGCGCTACGGGTTGTTTCTTAGTCAGGTTCCTACCCATCTTTTTATCATGGGCCGTCATTGTTGCACGGAAACCTTTCTGTTTTTCAATGCTTTGCTGCATCTGCAGTTCCTTTTTCAAGGGCTGCTTCAAGTCCTTAAGAACTTGTGCATAGCTACCTGCAACCACGAACAGGGCAGCCAACACAATGAGTGTAAATCTTTGCTTCATAAGTCCTAATCGTTTTTAATGTTATTAATGATTATTTATATAAATGTTTCTTACATGTTTTAGTACCATCGATATAGGTAGTCTTGACAATGTACATGCCATGGGCAGGAGTCTGTACACGACGACCTGTCAAGTTATAATACTCTACGGTGCGCACATTTTTACCATTCTTGGTACTGTTGACACCAGAAGTGTCGTAGGTAAAGTTCAGCGTGACAGTAGGACCACTTTGGTCTTCGACCCACTTCTTGGTAATGGGGTTCTGCTTGAAAGTGATGAGCTGGTATGTCACCTTACATGACCCTTCTGCCGAAGGAATCCACTCGGTCTTCATGTCCTTCAGCACTCCAGCTTCAAACGTACCAGGCTCTGTGGTAAACGTGCCTGCTGAAGTCTTTCTGATGCAGTTTTCAGGAAAACAAGTCTGGAAGGCACCATTACCCATCGACTGAATCACATACTTGCCACCACCATTTACGGTACTACTGGAAGTATTCTTCACAAACAGATTAGTGGGCATCAGCGCATCGCCGAAGTCATCCACCTCTGCCGTAGTGAGGTTCAGTACGGTACCATCGGCAATGATGTTACCGTCCTTGTCGGCAAACTGTAGAGGAAAGTCGCTTTGTGCCTGTGCAGCCAGGGCAGCAACCAATCCCATAAATAACGTAAAAATCTTCTTCATAAGCAATCTTATTATCATTTAAGCTTTCTCACCTTCTCACTTTCTCACTTTCGTCTTTACCGCCTGCTCCACACCATTATCGTTGTAGACGAAGGCGACAATGCTGAGATTTGCCGTATTCCACTTGGCATCGACAGGTTGTGTGTAGGTCTGCTGCTTGGTCTCACCCTCATTAATAGAAAAGCCATCGCCCCACATGCCGTTGACAGCCGTGCGAAGAACGTGGTTATGGACATAGTCGGACTTTGAGCCGCCACCCATTTCCTGAGGCATTTTCTGCATGGCCATAATGCCGTCTTCCAGTACCCACACCTGCAGTTTACCATTCACGGTACCGTCTTTTCCTATCACTTCCACAGCGATGTCTATAGATCCATCTTTCAGCGCAACACTCGCCTTCAAATCTATCGATGACGTCTTTGTAAGCTCCTCTTTCACGACCTTGGCCCAGTCGGTATAGTTCACAGCACCGTGACGGTTGATGAGTCCTACGGGCTGGTACTCCAGATTCCAGTGGTTGTAGTACTCGTCGCCAAGGTCTGTGGCCAGTCCTACATTGTTAGTATTACCCTTGAAGCCCAAGGGACCGCTGTGAATGCCGACAGCCACTACGGTATCACCATATACCTTTAGCAGCTGCTCTATCACCTCTGTACCAAACGGGCAATTAACGCACTTCTGGCCAGTAAAGTCCTCAAGCAGTACAACCCTCTGGGCCGGTTTCTGTTTGACATAGATGAGTTCGTCACCTTCCGAAATATGGTCGCAAGCCACGAAGAGAGATATCAGGGTAAATAAATAAATAAACTTTTTCATTGTTCAGAAGTTATAGTTATACGACAGCGTGACACCCTTGGTGGCGGGCACATAGCGGCATACCCCCCCTGAGCAGTTGTAGCCTGCACGGGTGCGACCATAGCCTAACTGAATACGATGCGACTTGATGTTGTACGTAATCAGTCCCTGATAGTAGTGGTGATGGGTATTCTCATCATACGCCTCCATGTCACTGTTGCCATGGTTCCACATATCGCTGACAGTAATCATCCAATGGGGAGCCAGCGAGAGTTCCAGAAGTCCAAACATCCAGTCGCCCTGGTCTTGTTTGGTCTGCAAATATTGCAACTCACCGCGTAGCTTGGTCTTAGGTGCCAACTGAAACATACCATCGGCCACGAAGATGTTGGAGTGTATCATGCCACCCTCGCCCTCTATGACCGTTTTATTGTAACGTTGGTTCATATACATCAGATTCAACTTGAAGTCCTTCGTCATGCGCCGCGACAGCTGAACGTTCAGATCCTGATAGTAGGTCTCACCACCCCACTTCATCCAGGCACTCTGGATAGACCTCACGTAAGAGTAGTTCAACTTCAGATTCATACCGTATTTACCCCCCAGAGCCGTCTTGCGCTTAAAGTTATAGCCCAGCTCAGCTTGATAGGCCCATTCGCCTTTGGCCAATTGCGTAGCGTATGGATAAAGGGCTGCCAATGCATAGGTGTGGTCCAGCGTAAATGCGGGTAGATGATTAATGAAAGCCGATGTACCATTGATGTTACGCTGACTACGGAATGACATATTCTCTGACCGTTTGGCCTGCAACAGGATGCTTAGTCCTTTCTTGGAATAAGAGGTAGAAAGCATTGCCACATGACCGTCACGGTAACTGAACTGATTGTCGAATGAAGGGTCTTGCGACTTGTGGGCATACTCTACCAACACGCCCCACGGTCCTTTATTCAGGTTGATGCGTGCGTCCCAAGCGTTGACAAACTTAGGCAGGTTATAGCGGTGCAAAAGGTCGCCTACAGGAAAGATATCCTCGTCCTTCTCATATTTATTGACCCAAGAGCCTCCAATGCTCAGCCGCACGTCTTTCTCCTGCATGCCACTAAACCACTCATCGATATTAATCTCTGCATCAGCTCCTGACACCACACCTTCACTTATACTCCAATAACGGCGCTGAAGACCAGACAGGACTTTCATCGTCACGCCCTTGACGGGTTTCACCACCAAGCGGCCGCCAAACAGGGAGTTGTCAATACCCAAGGAACGCTCCTCGTAAGTTCGCAGGATAAAACCTGAGCCAAACTGCTCATAGAACGAGCCGACGGTCAGATCGTTGTCGCCCATCTTGAACTTCAGCCAGGCATTTGACAGTCCCAAGCCCTTGAAGTCGTTTTCGAAACCGGGCAGCGGGTGGTCCATGTATTCCATCCGGAAACCGCCATCGACATGACGGCTCTGCAAAAGCACGTCGACATAGGTATTGGTATTGAAGTCACCATCTTTGGTGGCACCAATCTCAGTATCACTTTGCGGAAACAGCATGTCACTCTGAATGCTTCCCGAAACGGTAGCAACGTCCTGCGCCCTTACAGGGCAAAATGACAAATGACAAATAACAAATGATAAAGCTATCAGTCGCAATTTCATCTTTTAAAATGCTTAATCCCCACTGTTCACTTTACAAGCTCTCGCACCTTTTCAATCAGCTCCGTCTCAGCACCATCAGTATAACCATTATGCTTATAGACAATATTACTCTTGCCATCGACAATAAGCACATAGGGTATCATCTGTATGCCTAATGCACGTTTGAAATCACTATTCGGGTCAAGCAACACCTCATATTCCCAACCGTGATTCTCCACCAGTGGTTTCACCTTATTAATATTCTGCGCCTGGTCTATACTTACAGCGAAAATCTTAACACCTGTTTCCTTCTGCCAATCCTCATAGACTTCACCAATGGCATCAAGTTCACGGTTACACGGCTTACACCATGTGGCAAAAAAATCAATGATAAAAGGTTTTCCATCATTCGAAAGCTCACTGGTGTTGACCGTCTTGCCATCCATCGTCTTCAAAGTGACAGAAGGCAACTGAGCATGCATACAACATACTGAAACGCACCAGAACAAGCTAATTAGCATCACTTTCTTCATACAGACATCTAATTAAATAACTATTTGACTGCAAAAGTAGTAAAAAAGTAACAATTTATAAAGAGAAAGAGTGAATATTTTTAATAAAAGAAACATTTTACCACAATTATGGTATCAATATAACAGGAAAAGCGACACAATCGATGATATCAATTGTGCCGCTTTGATTTCCAAGTAGAATATACTATACCTTGATTTCAACCTCAACACCGCTGGGGAGTTCGAGCTTCATCAGAGCATCGACAGTCTTAGCTGTTGAGCTATAGATGTCAATCAGACGCTTGTAGTCTGACAGCTGGAACTGCTCACGAGCCTTCTTGTTAACGAAGGTCGAACGGTTCACGGTGTAGATACGCTTGTGGGTAGGAAGGGGAATTGGACCGCTGATGATAGCACCAGTAGCCTTTACGGCCTTCACAATCTTCTCTGCTGATTTGTCTACAAGTTTGTGGTCGTAGCTCTTCAGCTTGATACGAATTTTCTGACTCATTTTGAAAAATTTAAAAATTTAATAATTTAATAATGTAAAAATGGGGCTGTCGCTAAAGAGTCATTTGCTCAGCGACTCTCCGATTAATCATTTCAAACCTCCCCTCCTACTTGGGAGGGGTCGGGGGTAGGCTTTATACGAGGTCAGCGCGACCCTTCACCTCCTCAAGCACGGCCTTAGCCAGAGCTGAAGACAGAGGAGCGTGGTGGCTGTACTCCATAGAGCTGGTAGCACGACCAGAAGTGATGGTACGCAGAGCGGTTACATAACCGAACATCTCTGACAGGGGCACCTTAGCCTTAACGACACGAGCACCGCTGCGAGCCTCTTCCATACCTTCTACCTGACCACGACGCTTGTTCAGGTCACCGATAACGTCACCCATGTTCTCCTCAGGTGTAACCACCTCGAGCTTCATGATGGGTTCCATCAGAACGGGCTTAGCCTGAGCGCAAACTGACTTGTAAGCCATCTGGGCAGCAATCTCAAACGACAGCTGATCAGAGTCAACGGGGTGGAACGAACCATCCACAACGACAACCTTCAGCGAGTCAACGGGATAACCACCGAGGATACCATTCTTCATAGCGGCCTCGAAACCCTTCTGGATAGAGGGGATAAACTCCTTGGGGATGTTACCACCCTTCACCTCGTTCACGAACTGCAGACCGCCGTTCTCCTTGATATCCCAATCGTCGTCCACAGGACCAACGTTGACGATGATGTCAGCGAACTTACCACGACCACCAGACTGCTTCTTATAAACCTCGCGGTAGTTCATAACAGTCTTGGTAATGGCCTCTTTGTAGTTCACCTGAGGCTTACCCTGGTTACACTCAACCTTGAACTCGCGCTTCAGACGATCAATGATGATGTCAAGGTGGAGCTCACCCATACCAGAGATAATGGTCTGACCACTCTGCTCGTCAGTACGAACGGTGAATGTGGGGTCTTCCTCAGCCAACTTAGCCAGACCGTTGTCAAGCTTGGCAACGTCAGCCTGAGACTTAGGCTCAACAGCGATAGAAATCACAGTGTCGGGGAAGGTCATAGACTCCAGCACGATGGGCTTCTCCTCGTCACAGA
>Ga0265298_10006972_pt1 | contig 13839 bp, 12 predicted proteins | sample AusTroGonzalo_MG_3_FD_193486 | JGI IMG/M metagenome (GOLD analysis project Ga0265298, IMG submission 193486) | Bovine rumen microbial communities from tropical cattle in Woodstock, Queensland, Australia - Gonzalo_01 | ecosystem: Host-associated > Mammals > Digestive system > Stomach > Rumen ...
TTTCTGATGCTGTTCTGGCTGAATACATTTCGCCGGAACTGATCATCTTTTCATCAACACGATTGACAACCAAGCGAATATCGCTTATCTGTTTTTCCTCTGCAATTTGTCTGGCACGCTCAGTACTTCTGAGAGATATATCATCCGGATTTGTCACAAGGATAATCGATTCAACACCGGCATTTAACACGTTCCTCAAGCCTCGTTCAATTCCGGCCGGACAATCAATAAGAATATAATCATAAGAACAACGCAGTTCACTAATGATACGTTTTAAATGCTTTGGATGAAGGTTTTTAGCGCGCGAAAACTGAGCGGATGGAAGAAGATAAAGGCAGGGGATAGATTCATGATTTAAGATGGCCTGCTCAGGAAGGCAACAACACTCAGCAAGATCAATCAGATCGTACACTACACGGTTTTCAAGAGAAAGAAGGACATCCTGAGAGCGAAGACCGATGTCTGCATCAATAATAATTGTACGGCAGCCCTGCAATGCCAATGCAGCAGCAATGTTAGCCGTAAATACAGATTTTCCGACACCGCCTTTTCCCGATGCGACAGCAATACATAGTGACATAGTATTTTAATCCTCCCGGGAGATCTCAGGGTGAGAGAGAATTGCCGACAGGCAAAACAGTCTCTACGCCTCGGAGTGTTTTCTGTTCCATATACCATTCAATGAAATCTCTTGGCGCGATGGAAGATTCCGAACCGGAGTAGCCATTCGGGATAAAACAGGCAACAGCGATTTCCGGATTTTCATAAGGTGCAAAGCAAACAAACCAGGCATTATTTTCCAGGTCGATCGATGTGACCTGTGCAGTACCTGTCTTTGCAGCAATCTGATCCTGATAAGGCCAATTCCTGAAATACTTTTTAGCAGTACCGGACTCATCAACCACGCCTTTCATCCCTTCACGGATATAGGGGAGATACTCGTCTGAATGTTCAAGCCGATGGATAAGCGTAGGTTCACGCTGGGAGAGTATTTCGCCTTCCGGCGAAGTAATGGAATCAATGAGAGAAACATTATACAAATAGCCGTTATTGGCCACAGTGCAAACGTAACGGGCGACAGCAATGGGCGTCAGTACTGTTACAGATTGTCCTATTCCGGTCAGGATAGTCTGGCCGCCGCCCCATTTGATATCGTTCATATAGTTGTATGTGTCTCCGATGACAGATTGAAGATAGACCATTTCTTTGGTCATATTCAATTCTTCCATCAGAATAGTACGCATATTTTCAAGCCAGTCACTTTCGTTGTAATTGACTGCCATATCCATCAGTCTTTTAGCACAGACAGAAAGACGCTGATCATCGTATTCAATGTTACGTGAAGCACCACAGTTGCGTAAATGCTTTTTGATGGAATTGAAAACAATAATCGGCAGTGAAGTGTCCTGATTGGCTTCATTAACAGGTTTCGAAGGATCGTACAGGGTATTCTGCGATCCTACAACAGAGCGTACTTCACCCGGCAAGTCAATACCTGTCTTCGATGTGAGGCCAAAGAGGGAAGAATACCTGTACAAACGTTCTTCGCCCAAACGTGAAGATAATTCGTAAAAGAAATAATTGCAGGAATTTGTCAGGCCTTCCACAATGGTCTGATTGGCATGCTGCCAACGATAATTTTTATTGATCCAGCATTTAGGCGCTGTGGAAAGATCCTGGTTGTATTTTGTATAATAACCCATATCGGATATACGTTCCGTGATTTTCAGTTCACCGGATGAAAGTGCACCCATCCCCGTAACCATTTTAAAAATGGAACCTGGTGTTCCGCGGGCGTGTATGCCATAGTTCAGAAGCAGATTCCTGGCATCACCGAGGATAGCCATAGCGTTTTTACCGCCGGCTACCAACGCATTGAGATCATATGTCGGATAATTGGCTAGTGCCAGGACTCGGCATTGCATATCTAGAATAATTAAACATCCATGTTCAGCAAGAGCAAGCGGATATTTGACCCAATCTCTGTTATGAATATCATTTTTGTTAGCTTCAAGCCAGGACTCAGATGCCAGTTTCTTTTCCTGGTTATCTCTGACAATCCTGACATTTTCTTTGATACAGCGCTCTGCCTGCTGCTGATAGGCGGCATTTAGGGTCAGCTTGACATTATTGCCGTCTTGGGGAGCAGTATAAGATAGTTCACGCACCACCCTTGACATCTGGTCGCGTTCCACAACACGTGAACCCTTTCGTAGAGAGGAGTTTTGAGTAAGCCAGTCCTCCATGGAAGACTCAATGCCGTCTCTACCGATGGTGTCATTATAAGAATACCCCTTAGCCTGTAAAGTCAGCCACATGGCACGTGTTGGTATAGCACCGGTATAGCCGATGATCTGGGAAGCAAGATTTGAACGGGGATATACCCGCTTTGTTCCGATCTCAACGCTCATACCAGGAAGCATCATGGAACGTGTTTCGATCTCAATAACGGTTTCATAACGTACATCTTTTGCAATAACGATCGGCTGAGAATTAAAGATATTCATCTGCATTTCTGAATAGATTGCCATAATCTTCAGCATGTTTTCTTCAGAGACATCATCCGTAATCTGATACCTGTCTTTTAACTTTTCGATGCATTGGTCAGCACTTCCATATCGATCCATATTGGTCAGATAGTTGTTGGAGCGCCATTGGTTTTCTCGTGTCTCAATGACAGAATCTGAAACGCCGGTTCCGAAATTGAACCGCCATTTTCCGGTTTCCGGATCACGATCTATGACAAAACTGACAGCAATTGCACCACCGTTTTTCTCTACAATATCAATTGTCTCAAGGATAGAAGCTGTATATTTCTGATATAGTTCCTTTGTGTTGTCAGTTGCATCTTTCTGAAAGGTCACGTTATAAATCAGTTCATCTTCAGCCATAACAACAGAATCAGATGTGGATATATTACCTCGTTTTCCTCGAAGGGCAATTGTTTTTGTACGGGTATCCACTGCTTTTTCAGCAAATTCTTCAGATTGTTTTAATTGAAGGTTGATAAGGCCGGAGATCAGCCAAACAAAAATACCCAAAAGAACTACTAAGAAAGCAGCATATCTCCAGAATTCAGGAGTTCGTTTTTTCTTTTCCACCGGATACCCTCCCTTCCGAAAGAACGATTATCAGGATTTACGGAAAACAACCGGAGCACTTTTGAGAACCAGTCTTTCCATTTTTGCGCCCAGGACCATCCTCCTCAAGGGGAACAATAGTATCATACATAATAAACAGGTCATGAGAATGCTTCCGACAGCTTTAAGAAAATGTGTTGCCTGGAGGGGAGAACCTCCAATGTAAATATATGTTATATTCACTGTTTCATATATCAGCATATTCAGCGCAGTGCATAATACTGTACGGAGCCATGGCGCCAGTTCACGGTTTTTTTTGTTCGTCGCTCTTTCGTATTCGAGCGTTTTCAGGGGTTTATCTGCAAATGCGAAAGAACAGAACAGGGTGGAAATGGGATAGATGGCAATATTGATATATGGGACGGTTGGAAGCATGATCTCCATCAACAGTCCGTATATGATACCAACCCATAAGGCACGTAATTTACCGAAAGCAACTGTCACTATTCCGATCATAACATAGAGCAAGTTGGGTGATATTCCGAAAGGATGAATATAGGGAATAATACAAACTTCACTAAGATATCCGAAGACAATAATGAAAGCAAGCATAATGTATCGTCGGAAAAAGCTTGTTTGGTTTAACCTGATCGTCTTATTCTGCACTTCTAATCCTCCTCAAAAGTCATATCATCAGGATCAGGGGTGAAATAAGGCGTCGGCGAAGGCGCGGGCGAAGGCGTCGGAGTGGGAGTTGGTTCTCCTCGGGGATTGACGACCTGATATTCAACAGGGGTTTCATCCGGTGTGGGCTCAGGACTTGGGGTTGGTGAAGGTGTTGCTGTCGGTGTCTCAGTCGGTTCGGGAGTTTGAGACGGTGTTGTATCAGGATTGGCAGTGCTTTGATCCTGAGATTCAAAAAGCGACGAAGCAATTTGCGGAACAACCGGTGACGGCCTTGCGCTTTCCAAAGGAACAAGCTGTACATCAGTTCGTCCGTTTTCACGCCCTTCAACAGCTTCTGCACGGGGTTTGTAGCGCAAAACAATCACATATTCAAGATGCTTAAAATCGACCTGCGGCTCCAGAACGATATACTGTTTATTTGCTTCCATACCTCGGGTGCTTTCACGAACAACTCCGATCGGAATCCCTTTGGGGAAAGACATACCGACTCCGGAAGTAACAACCAGGTCTCCGGGGCGCGGCAGGTTGTCATCCGGTAAATAATACATTCGGCAGAAAGGAGTTCCGTCAATGCCAAGCGTACCGCGCACAGTACCCTGGTCACGCGAGGATTGGATAAGTGCTGCGATGGAAGCATCAGTATCAATAATAGTTCTGACTGTAGCTTTATGTGCCTGCGTACTTTCGGTATAACCAACCAAAGCACCGGAAATTGTAACAGCCATGTAGTCTTCAACACCATCAGCTGTGCCTTTATTGATTGTCAGGGTTGAATAATAATTCGAATCGGATTTTCCGATAACCGTGCAAACAATAGGCCGCATAGATGCATTAGCTGATATTTCGTCTGAAAGGTCTTCATAGGTGGAAAGAGTGTTCTGCAATTCATCTGCAAGCATGGCTTTATAAACAAGCTGTTCGTTCTCAGCCCGCAATGTATTATATTCCGTTTCCAGATTTGCACGAAGCTTCAGAGTTCTGAAATACCCGAATATCGTTTCAGTCAAACCGGAAAAGAAATCCTGAACCGGGGTAACAATGTTACCGATCATATTTTCAGGAACGCCAAGGCCGGGGGTGGAAGGCGAAATCCGATGGAAAATATAGGCAGCAACAGTAAGAATCAGTATCAGAGTTATAAGAGTCAGAACAATTCCACGAATGACAGGATGTCTTTTACGGGTGGATCTGACGGGATCAGAAACAGGCTGAAGATTATCATCAAGAATAATACCACCGGAATAAACCTTTGGTTTTTCATCCGGCTCTTCATTGTTTTCTGAAGTATTTTCCGAAGAATTCAATTCTGAATCGGAGGTATCACCTGTTTTTATATGCCTTAGTTTTTTTATCGCTTCTTCAGGAGTATCTGAAATTGCAGAATTGTCTGTTGAACCAGGAAGAGGATGCAGTGGATCGTCGTAGATAAAATCATTGGTAACAACAGGCCTGGTTTCTTCCTGTTTCCGACTGGAACGTCGTTTTCCGGCCAAGCAGGTTTCACCTCCTTTCAGGCTTTTTCCGATCATTTAAGAGAAGGCCTTGAACGTTTGTCCTGTGGTGTGACAAGCTGAATGTTTTCAGTCAGATATCCAATTCCGAGGATACAGCAGTCGCCCGGATCGCGTGCCAGTAAAACCGGGATGCCAAGGCTTTCTGAAATATAACGATCCAGGGCGAACAATCTGGCACCGTCACCGGTCAGATGAATACCGCTTTTCATGATGTCTGCAGCAAGTTCCGGAGGAGTTCTCTCAAGTACCCAACGAATTGCTTTTACGATTGCCTGGCATGGATTTCTGACAGCTTCATAAGCTTGTGCAGATGAAAACTCGACAGTTCCCGCTGACGTATTCAGTTGATTTACCCCTCTGACAAGTATTGTTCTGGATTCATCCAGCGGCAGTGCTGTGGCAAGGTCTTTTTTTATGTTTTCAGCAGTTTGAGCACCGATAAGGATGCTGCATTCTCTTCGAAGATATTCAGATATGGCTTCATTAAACTTGTTACCACCCACCTGAACACTCTGGGAAACAACAAGTCCACCCAAAGAAATAACTGCAACGTCAGTCGTTCCCGCTCCGACGTCCACAACAAGGCTTCCAATCGGATCATATACCGGTAATCCGGTTCCAATTGCTGAAGCAAAAGGCTTTTCGATCAGAAAAACATGTTTGGAACCAGCCATGCGTATTGCTTCTGTAAGTGCTTTACGGTTGACATCATTCATTCCGCAGGGAACGGATACGATGATCCTTGGCTTACCGAGATAGGAAACTCCAACAGCCTTTCTTATAAAATAGCGAAACATCAATTCGGCAATATCAAAATCAGCAACCTGGCCGTTACGGATCGGTGAGACAGGTATTAACTGGTCAGGTGAACGACCCATGAGAAATTTTGCTTCGTCACCCACAGCACGTACCGTATGGCGGTTTTCGCGGTCAAGCACAACTAATGTGGGTTCAGAAATAACAATGCCGCGTCCGCGAACATAAACATTAATGTTTTCTGTACCCAGGTCAATCCCGATATCAGGAGCCAGTAATGGCATAATAAAATCATCCTTTGGTTTATTGTTCCTTCATCAACAAGTTATCAAACGGATAACCGGATTGAAGCAGCAGTGAACGTACAAGATAAAGCGGCAATCCAATAACAGAGAAAGGATTGCCGTCCATGTGAATGATCCATTGAGCGGCACGTCCCTGCAGGGCATAACTGCCGGCTTTGTCCATGGGTTCACCGGAGCGAATATATGAATCGATCTCTGAATCTGTTATTGGAACAAAAGTAACATTTGAGCAATCATGCTCTGTAAAGCTTTCCCCTTCCGGGGAGATTACAGTTACTCCTGTGTATACCTGGTGTGTATTTCCGGATAGCATATGGAGCATACGGCGTGCATCACCGTCATCACGAGGTTTGCCGAGGGATACTCCGTTTATAGAGACAAGAGTATCGGCTGATAAGATATAATAATCAGGGTATTTTGCACGTGCTGCTTCAGCTTTTCGAAGAGATAATAACTCAACTGCGCAGGACGCAGGTTGTTCGCAGAATTCATCCACATCAAACGAATCTATAATAAAAGGAAGCCCCAGTATATTCAGAAGTTCACATCGCCGTGGCGAGCGTGATGCCAATAACAGTTTGCTCAAAAGCATCCTCCTTTCCATAAACCTGAACCTAGTAATTATATCATATGAAAGAATGAATGGAAAGTAAAATTGACAAACATACTGTTGCATAATTATAATGAAATAATACAATATGACGGAGGGAATGGATCAATGACGAAAGCCCTGATTTCCGTAACAGGTATTGATTCAACTGGTATTATTGCCCGTGTTGCCACAAAACTGAGCGAGATGAATATTAATATCCTTGACATTACTCAGACAATTCTGGACGGATATTTTACAATGATGATGGTTGTTGACCTTGACGGTGCGCATCTTCGCTTTGAAGAAATTGATAGAGAGCTTCAGCCTGTGCGTGATGAACTGAAGATGACTATACATATGCAGCGTATGGACATTTTTGATACGATGCATCGCATATAGGAGGAGAATAATACATGATTGAAACCGGTGAAATCCTCCAGACGATGCGGATGATCCAGGAAGAAAACTTTGATATCAGAACCATTACATTGGGCATCAATCTTCTGGACTGTGCCGATCAGGATCCCAATCGTTGTGCAGAAAGAGTCTATGATAAAATATGTTTTACGGCTCGTAATCTTGTACATACGGGTGAAGCAATTGAAAAAGAATTTGGTATACCTATTGTCAATAAACGAATCAGTGTTACGCCAGTCAGTATGATAGCTCAGGGAGATCCGGTTCCGATTGCAAAAGCACTTGATCGTGCTGCAAATGAAGTTGGCGTTAATTTTCTCGGCGGATATTCTGCTATGATGCAAAAAGGTTCTACAAACGCCGACGAGAGACTGCTGTCGTCCATTCCGCAGGTTCTTTCTGAAACGAAGCTTCTCTGTTCAAGCGTCAACGTTGCTTCAACACGTGCAGGTATAAATATGAATGCTGTGCGTGAAATGGGTGAAATAATAAAAAAAACAGCTTTGCTTACTGCTGAATCCGATGGCCTCGGCTGTGCAAAACTGGTCGTTTTTTCAAATGCGGTTGAAGATAATCCGTTTATGGCCGGTGCATTCTGCGGCGCAGGCGAACCTGAGTGTGCCATTAACGTAGGCGTTTCCGGTCCTGGTGTTGTCAAAGTTGCTCTTGAATCCGTCAAAGGTCAGCCTTTTGATATCGTTGCAGAGACAATCAAAAGAACTGCCTTTAAGATCACCAGGGTAGGACAGCTGGTCGCAAAAGAAGCCAGCCGCAGAATGAACATTCCTTTTGGGATCGTCGACCTCAGCCTCGCCCCCACTCCTGCAAGAGGCGACTCAGTTGCGCATATTCTTATGGAAATGGGCTTGGAATATGCAGGTGCACCGGGTACAACCGCCGCCCTTGCCCTGTTGAACGATGCTGTTAAAAAGGGAGGCATTATGGCCAGCAATCATGTTGGTGGTCTCAGTGGCGCTTTTATCCCTGTCAGTGAAGATATCGGAATGATCGAATCAGCTTCAGCAGGCGCAATTACTATTGAAAAACTGGAAGCCATGACATGCGTCTGTTCAGTAGGCCTTGATATGATTGCCATTCCAGGAGATACATCTGCTGAAACGATCAGCGGCATGATTGCAGATGAGGCAGCAATTGGTATGATCAATAACAAAACCACAGCTATACGGGTTATTCCTGCTGTCGGGAAAAAAGCAGGCGACGTTGTCGAGTTTGGCGGATTGCTTGGATACGCTCCGGTAATGCCTGTTAACACTTTTGACAACCGTTTGTTTATAGCCAGGGGAGGAAGAATTCCTGCACCTGTTCATTCTATGAGAAATTAATGAACAAGAGGAAAATGTATGAACAATTTTGTGGATCGTGTTAAAATCACCGCAAAAGCAGGAAACGGAGGAAACGGCTCTGCATCTTTTCATCGTGAAAAATATGTGATCAACGGAGGTCCTGATGGCGGTGACGGCGGTAACGGCGGGGATATTCTTGTTTTTGCTGATCCAAATATGCACACATTGCTGGATTTTCGTTTCAGGAGTAAGTATACTGCACAGAACGGAGAAGACGGAAAAGCCAACCGATGCACAGGAAAACGGGGTGATAATCTTCTGATTAAAGTCCCTCTTGGTACAGTAATCTATGATGATCAAAGCAACAGAGTTATAGCCGATATGGATCGGCCTGATGAAACCAAGCTTCTTCTGAAAGGCGGAAAAGGAGGATGGGGCAACCAGCATTTTGCAACTCCGACACGACAGGCACCAAATTTCGCCAAGCCCGGCATCAAAACTGAAATTCGAACACTTCGTCTGGAACTGAAGACGATCGCTGATGTTGGCTTAATCGGATATCCAAATGTCGGGAAAAGTTCGATACTCAGTGTTGTGACAAGCGCCCGTCCCAAAATAGGCAACTATCATTTTACTACAATTACACCCAATCTTGGAATTGTTCGCCGTTATGGCAAGGATATTGTTCTTGCAGATATTCCTGGTTTAATTGACGGAGCTGCTCAAGGTGCCGGCCTGGGGCACGATTTTCTAAGGCATATAGAAAGAACAAGGCTTCTTCTCCATGTCGTGGATGTTTCAGGAAGTGAAGGCCGTGATCCTGTTGATGATCTCAAACATATTAATTCTGAACTGAACCAATATGGAAAGCTTGGCAGTCTTCCTCAAATTATTGTATGCAATAAGACTGATCTTCCTGGTTCGACAGAAAACCTCAAGCGGATTAAGGAGTTTGGAAATAGAACGGGATGTCCTGTTTTTGTTGTCAGTGCAGTGAATCATCAAGGATTTGAAGAATTAATGGATGAAACTGCTAGGACGCTTGAAACGCTTCCGCCTGTTCTTCATTTTGACGAAGAAGAATTCTCTGAAGATCAATCACATTCTGATGCAATTGACGTTTTCATTGACGACGGAGTATATATCGTTGCGGGATCTGAGATTGAAAGATTGATTGAAAGCGTTAATTTTAGTGATTTGGAAAGCCTTAATTGGTTTCACCGTACTCTTCGCAGGTTGGGAATCATAGGTGAATTGAAAAAAGCCGGTGCCAAAGAAGGCTCAACGGTCCGGATTGGTGATATGGAATTCGATTATATTGAATAATTTTTTATGAATGATTGAAAGGGGATTGTTATGACCGGTAAGCAGAGAGCGGTATTGCGAAAAATGGCAAATTCACTTGAAACGATAATTTTTATAGGTAAAGACGGCGTTACGGATCCGATAGTCAAAGAAGTTTACGATGCACTTGAAGCCAGGGAGCTCATAAAGGGATGCGTACAGCAGGGTTCTTCTTTGACAGCGCAGGAAGCGCTTCAGATACTCTGCCAAAGAACAGGGGCTGAACCCATTCAGTTTATCGGCAGACGATTTGTCATGTTTAGGCCCAGCAGAAATAACCCAAGGATAATGATAGAAGGATAACAGGAAGTAAATTTACATGAAAAGCAATCAAATCGGTGATTATCCCGGAGGCAGGATCCATTTGATCGGAATCGGCGGAAGCAGCATGAGTGGCCTTGCTGAAATGCTGATTGATCAAGGTTATCAGGTAACAGGCAGCGACAGGGATGAAACATATCTTGTTCATTTTGTCCGTGAAAAAGGCGCTGAAGTTTTTATAGGACATCGCGCAGATAATGTTCATGGCGCTGACCTTGTGGTATTTTCTGCAGCAATCCCCCCAGACAACCCTGAACGGTCAGAAGCAGACAGAATCGGAATTCCAAGCATCGAACGCGCTGTTTTGCTTGGTCAGCTGATGAAAGGATTCCCTCTTTCTGTTGCTGTATGCGGAGCTCACGGTAAAACAACAGTTACATCAATGCTCAGCCAGATTCTGCTTGAAAACAACATGGATCCGAGTATTCATATCGGTGGACGTCTGGATGCGGTTGGCGGCAGTACAAGAGTTGGTCATGGCCCTATTTTTGTTGCTGAAGCGTGTGAATACAATCGCAGTTTTCTGCAATTGAATCCAAACATTGCTGTTGTATTGAATATAGATGCAGATCATCTGGACTGCTATAAAGATATTGACGAAATTGATCAGACATTCGGCCTGTTTCTTAACCTTCTTCCGAAAAACGGGACAGCAATTGGAAACGGTGATGATTTGAGAGTCAATCACAGACTTAAATTGCTTAAATGCAAAACAATCTTTTTTGGATTTGAAAAAATAAATGACTGGTATCCGGAGAATTATACAGAAGATGAACAAGGATATGCCAGTTTTGATATATGCCATTCCGGACAAAGGACAACTCATCTGAAAATGAACGTACCGGGACGGTTTAATGTGTTGAATGCTTTGGCAGCGGTTGCTGCAGCATCTGAACTTGGTGTTGATCCTCTGAAAGCCTGTGAAACTCTTGCCGTTTTCACCGGAGCTCACAGGAGATTTGAAAAGACAGATGAAATTGAAGGAGTTGAAATATTTCATGATTATGGCCATAATCCTGCTGAAATGCGCAATGCTCTTTCGATTGCAAGAAAAAGATGTAAAGGACGATTATGGGCGGTCATGCAGCCGCATACTTTCAGCCGGGTCAGAACGCTGTTTGATCAGTATATGACATGTACTGAAGAAGCAGACATAACACTTGTAACAGACATTTGTGCAGCACGTGAACCTGATCCGGGGGATTTGAACAGCGGAATGATTGTGGAAGGAATGAAAAAAAACGGTATATTTGCCATATGGACTCCTTCATTTGATGATACAGAACGTTATTTGAAAGAACACTGGAAATCCGGAGATCTTGTTATAACGATGGGATGCGGTGATATCAATTTGCTGAACGATCAGATTCATCGTCATTTTCTTGATTCAACAAGAAAGGAATGCTGAATAATGATCCACAGGAATCAACGAATGATTGATCTGGCAGCAATTGAGCATAATATGAAACAGATTCGCTCAGCTGTTTCAAAAACTGCAATGATTATGGCTGTTGTAAAAGCTGATGGTTACGGCCACGGATCATTCGAAACAGCACAAGCTGCACTCAGAGGTGGCGCAGATATGTTGGCTGTTGCGTCATCAGAAGAGGGAGAATATCTCCGCCGGAAATGTATAAATGCTCCGATTCTGGTTTTGGGAGCAGTTACAGAATCTGATGTTTATACAGGGGTAAAAAATGATCTGATTCAAACAGTCTGTTCTCCAGAAATGGTTAATTTATGCGAAAAAACAGCCGATGAAATGAAAAAGCAAGCCGAAGTCCATCTGAAAATAGATACTGGAATGGGTAGAATCGGTATTAGAACTGAAACGGAACGCAATGCAGTTTTGACAGCCCTTTCTGTCTCACCTCACGTAAAGCTGTCCGGTGTTTTCACTCATTTTTCTGATGCTGACGGAAATGCAGACGGGGAGAAATATACAAGGTATCAATATAAAAGATTTCTTGATTTAACACAAGATCTTCCTGTCGGTGTTATAAGACATTGCAGTAATTCAGCTGCTATTCATCGATTTCCCGATATGGCGCTTGACATGGTCCGGGTAGGTATCAGCCTATACGGGTACCCACCTGTACCAACAGATCTTTCTCTGTTACCATGTATGAAATGGACAGCATCCCTTTCATTTGTTAAATCTGTTCCACTTGGGACATTTATCAGTTATGGTAGGACATATTGTAGCAGTGAAACGATCCGTATTGGGACTGTAACTTGTGGATACGGTGATGGTTTTCACCGTGCTGCGGGAAGGAATGGATATGTTTTGATACGAGGGAAAAAAGCCAAAATTATAGGACGTATCTGTATGGATCAGATGCTTGTTGATCTGACAGATATACAGGAAGCATTACCGGGAGATGAAGTTGTGCTGTTGGGACGCAGCGGGTGTGAATCAATCAGTGCAGAAGATATAGCTTCATGGTGCGACACAATCAGCTATGAAATACTTCTCAGTGCAGGAAACAGAGTAGAGAGAGTATACTCATCAATATGATTGCCGAAAGGAATCTATATGTATGAAAAAAAACATTCAATCTTTTGACAAGAGAAACCGGGAAGTTCATAAACCTTTTTTGACGGGATCACCAATAGATGACAGAACTATTTCCAATTCGCTCAAATTTTGCGGTGTTTTGATTCTTGTGTTTTTTATTACATTTATTACATGCTCATCCATTTCAGCAACAGGACAAATTTTCAGGATTGTTTTTAGTTCAGTAGTGATCCTGCTTGTACTATTTGTATTTTTTAACAATGGTATCAATCTGGGTGCAGATGCAGTTGCAAAGGGTGAAATTCTGTACCAGAAACAGTTGGATGGAAAAGGATTCAGCGATTCAGAAAGGAAACTGTGCTTTCATCCATGGAAAGCTTATCTTATCGGATTTTTCGGTTCTGTTCCGTTCCTTATTATTGCAGTTATCTTCGCCATCAATGCGACTATTACACTGACCGGAGCAGGCACACTTCCATCCTGGATGCAGTCATATACCAGGCGGAAAGATATTGCCAGTGCGCTGGTCTCATATATGAAACCAGATGGAATGATGCTTACTGATTATCTTCGTATTGCTGTCCGTGTTTTTATTCTGCCATTTGTAAATATAGTTGGTGCACAGAATTCTCACGGGATACTGTTACTTGAAAAACTATCACCTGTCATTCTTATGCTTCCTGCAGCAGCATACGGTACAGGATATCTGTTCGGAAAAAAGATCAGAACAAAGATACATACTATGATCTCGGAAAATAACCTGAAAAGAAAGAAAAAAGAAATACGTATGCGAAAAAAGAAAGCTAATTCTTCTGTTTCTTCACCTGAACAGCTGAATTAAATAACCACTATCGGAGTAAAACAAATGCGTATAGTAGCAGGAACAGCCAGAGGAAGAAAAATTGAAGCTCCTGCTGGTGACAGGACAAGACCTACCCTTGACCGTGTCAGGGAAAATTTGTTTAATATGCTTCAAGGGTATATTGATGACAGTACTGTCC
>Ga0265298_10006974_pt1 | contig 13838 bp, 8 predicted proteins | sample AusTroGonzalo_MG_3_FD_193486 | JGI IMG/M metagenome (GOLD analysis project Ga0265298, IMG submission 193486) | Bovine rumen microbial communities from tropical cattle in Woodstock, Queensland, Australia - Gonzalo_01 | ecosystem: Host-associated > Mammals > Digestive system > Stomach > Rumen ...
GATATCCGTATCGAATACCGATCCCTTTCTTGAAAGTCATCTGAAAAGTTTTAATGATATTTTAAAAAACGCAACCTGTTTCTATCCTGAAGCCGTTCTTGAAAAAGATGGCAAAAAAGGTAAAGTGATATCCAATGATTTCCGTCTTTGCAAAATTTCAAAAAAATAGGAATTGTTCTTGAATACGGAATAAAGCGGAATTACAATGCGCGCATTGAATTTTTAACAAAGAAAGAAGGTCTTTTTCTATGGTTTCAATCAGACTTCCCGACAGCTCTGAGCTGTCATTCGACAAACCGGTCAGCGGGGCAGAAATCGCCGCTAAAATCGGTGCGGGACTGGCTAAGGCCGCTCTGGCAATTAAAGTCAACGGCAAATTGCAGGATTTGGCAACAACGATTGCGCAGGACGCGCAGATCGACATTATCACGGCCAAATCTCCCGAGGGATTGGACATCATTCGTCACACATGTTCACATGTGATGGCACAAGCGGTTCAGGAATTGTATCCTGAAACGCAAGTCACGATCGGGCCCGCGATTGAAAACGGGTTTTATTACGACTTTGCGCGCAAAACGCCGTTCACGCCCGCCGATTTGGAAACGATTGAAAAGAAAATGGCAGAGATTGTCGACCGCGATGAAACAATTGTCCGCGAGGAAAAGTCCCGCACCGAAGCAATCAAGTTTTTTAAGGACAAAGGCGAAAAGTATAAAGTCGAATTGATTGAAGACTTGCCTGCCGATGCCGTCATCAGCTTTTACAGGCAAGGCGATTTCATTGATTTGTGCCGCGGCCCCCATCTGCCCTCCACCGGCAAAGTCGGCAAAGCGTTCAAGCTGATGAAAGTCGCTGGAGCTTACTGGCGCGGCGATTCTTCGCGTGAACAGCTGCAACGCATTTATGGCACGGCGTGGACGGACAAGAAAGCTCTGGACGCCTATTTGCTTCAGCTGGAAGAAGCCGAAAAACGCGATCATCGCAAGCTCGGCCGCGAAATGGATTTGTTCCATTTTGAAGATGTCGCCCCCGGCGATATTTTCTGGCACCCGCACGGCTGGACTTTATTCCAGACGTTGATCGATTACGAACGCAAACGTCAAAACGCCGCAGGTTATGTCGAGATCAACACGCCGCAAATTATGGACCGTGTTTTGTGGGAAACGTCGGGACACTGGGACTGGTATCGTGAAAACATGTTCACAACGACGATTGAAGACCGCGTTTACTGCGTGAAACCGATGAACTGCCCCGGCGGTATTCTGGTGTTCAAGCAGGGCATCAAGTCCTACCGCGATTTGCCGCAGTACATCGCCGAATTCGGCCGCGTTCACCGCTATGAAGCGTCCGGCGCAATTCACGGGCTGTTCCGTGTTCGCGGGTTTACGCAGGACGATGCGCACATCTTCTGCACTCCCGAACAGCTGGAGGAAGAATGCCAGAAGGTCGTCCGTTTAATGCTGAGCATTTATGAAGCGTTCGATTTGAAAGATATCAATATCAAATTGTCCACCCGTCCGGAAAAACGCATCGGTTCCGACGAGCTGTGGGATCACACAGAATCTTCTTTGGCGAAGGCGCTGACGGACATGGGCTATAAGTATACGCTGAACCCCGGCGACGGCGCTTTCTACGGTCCGAAACTGGACTTTAAGGTTAAAGACACAATCGGCCGCGAATGGCAATTGGGGACATTGCAGGTCGACATGAACCTGCCGGAACGCTTTGATGTTTCTTATATCGGCGAAGACGGCGAAAAGCATCGTCCGATCATGCTGCACCGTGCTTTGTTCGGCTCTCTGGAAAGATTTACCGGCATTATGATCGAAAACTACGCTGGCAAATTCCCGTTCTGGCTGGCGCCGTTGCAGGTTGTTGTCGCGACGATCACAGACGAAGGCAATGCATACGCCGAAGAAGTTTTGAAAGCTTTAAAGAAAGCCGGTATTCGGGCGGAATTGGATTTGCGCAACGAAAAGATCAATTATAAAGTGCGCGAACATTCGCTGAAAAAAGTACCCGTAATGCTGGTGATCGGCAAGAAAGAGACGGCGGACAAAACGGTGACGATTCGCCGCTTGGGACAGGAAAAGCAAGAAACGCTTGCACTTCACGACGTAATTGCTAAACTGGTGAACGAAGCGGCTTTACCGCATATTGATGAATAACTTAATTGATGGAGGCTTTATATAACTACCGATACGACACAGGCGTCGCCCACCCGTGAGGGGCCGCGCGCCAACACAGATATTACGGCGAAAGAGATTCGATTAATTGATGAAACCGGCGGAAACGTTGGAGTTGTCTCTTTAAAAGAGGCTTTAAAAAGGGCAGACGAGGTCGGACTGGACCTGATCGAAATTTCGCCGAACGCCACTCCGCCCGTGTGCAAAATTTTAGATTTGGGCAAATACCGTTATGAGCAGCAGAAGCGCAAAGCGGAAGCGCGAAAAAATCAGAAAGTGGTTGAGCTTAAGGAAATCAAACTCAGTCCGAACATCGACACTCATGATTACGAAGTCAAGCTGCGCAGTGCCCAACGGTTTATCAACGATGGAAACAAGGTCAAGTTTACACTGCGTTTCCGAGGCCGTGAAATGGCGTACATGGAACAGGGCGAAGAGATTATGGCGCGTATTGTCGAAGACTCGGATTTATATGCCAAAATAGAGCAGCCCGCAAAACTGGAAGGCAAACAGATCACTATGGTGATCGTGCCGAAATAGACCTTAACGTCACTTTTAAAAATCCCCGCGTTTCAACGGGGATTTTTTTTATAGAAGAACGTGTATTTTTATTCGTTGTTTCATAGTCAAAAGGACAAATTTTTCCCGAATTATTTTTGACAAAACAGACAAAAAAATTATACCCCCTCCCCCTATAGTTGTATTAATCCGCTTGTTTTTTTCCAAAAATAGGGATAGAGTCTAAAATTGTAGTAGTTTGGTAAGGAGGGCTCAATACCATGAAAAAATACTTATTTATTCTATTAACTGGCTTTCTAATTTTAACGACCCATGGGATTGGGGCTAGAACTCTTAAAGTTGGACGTGAAAATAATCTTCACTCTTCAGCCTCTATACCTCTTCTCTCCAAAAAAGCTGCAGAGATTTACGAAGAACCCGACTGCGAAGCGGGACAAGTTTTTAACACGGAGATCAAAAAATGCGTGGCTTCCGGCTGCGGGAACGATTGTACAAAATGTATAGAAACAGATAAAGGATCATTTTGCGTCGCATGTATTGCAGAAGAAGACAAAAAATTTTATATCTCTCCCACCGACGGTCAGTGTTATAATTGTAGATTAGGTCCCGAAATGGGCAGCAAACACTGCGATTACTGCGAAAGAACAGGACAAAAGGTTATGTGTGCCGGCTGTAGCCCTAACAGCGGCCTGATTTTGAAAGGTGACGACTGTGCCGCGCCGGCCTGCCCTGACGGACAGGTTTTCAACATACCTTTGAGCAAATGCGTTGCGGCAGGCTGTTCGCAAGGCTGTGACGAATGCGTTGCCGATACGCAGTATGGAGACGGCACGAAATACTTCTGCGCCAGATGCGAAGAGGGCAAAGGATTTTATACAGATGAACAGGGCCCTGAATCGGCAAACGGCGGCTGCGTCACCTGTTCCAAAACTTACTATTCTACTGACGGTATTTATTGTGCGCAGTGCGCTTACAGCAGCGAAACCCATCAAGGGCCTTATTCCGAAGCGGGCAGCTCCGAAGCACAATGCACGTTATGCGAAGAAGGGTGTATGGACTGTTCCGAAGCTCAGAATACCTGTTCGCTCTGCTACGAAGGATATAAACTGATAAACGGCAAATGTTACGTATCGGACGGGTGTCCGGACGGTCAGGTTTATCACCCTGATCTGCAAAAATGCGTCGTATCGGGCTGTTCAGACGGGTGCTACACCTGCGCTATTGCAGACAACGGTGTAGACACTTACTGCACAAGCTGCGCCGAAGGAAAATTCCTATCAACATCGACCGGCGAATGCGAAGCATGCGCGAAAGGAACATTTAAAGAAGAAAATGGTGCCGCTTGTACAGTTTGTCCTGAAGGAACTTATTCCGACTCGACCGGCGCTACGGAATGTACGCTTTGTCCGCAGGGAACATATTCGGCTGCGACAGGCGCAACGTCCGAATCAGCTTGTACAACCTGCGCACAAGATACTTTTGCCATTGCAGGTTCAACGGCTTGTACGGCATGTCCCGATATAATCGAAGGCTGCTCGGTATGCGATTACAGTGACGGAAACATCATTTGTACGACTTGCGATGCCAATCACATACTGCAAGACGGCGTCTGCACGGAAAGACAGTGCCCGACGGGTCAGGCCTACAACAGCGTGATCGGAAAATGTGTCACGGCAGGATGCGGGACATGCGCTCAAAACTGTGCGACGGACGAAGCGGGAGAATCGTATTGCTCCGACTGTTCGGACCTTGCGTATTTAGATTACACGGACGGCACCTGCCACACCTGTTCTTCATCGCTTGACAACTGTGAAACGTGTTCCAATAACGAAAGCAACGTGATGTGCACTTCCTGTTCGTTCGGATACACAGTAGAAAACGGGGAATGCGTCTCGCAATGTTCCGTAAACCAGACACTGAATCCGGTTATCGGAAAATGCGTGGCCGCCCAATGCTATGAAAACTGCGCCAACTGCGATCAGGAATACTATTATTGCACGGCCTGTACAGCGGGGCACTATCTGGATTACAACAACGGTAGCTGTCCGACATGTTCTACGGCGATTCCGGGCTGTACGGCTTGTACGCAGTCGGGACCTGACGTAACGTGTACGGCTTGCGGCGACGGGTACGCGCTGAGCGACGGAACCTGTACGCTTTGTCAGGCGGGAAGCTATGCTACGGCCGGATCAACTTCCTGCACGCCTTGCGCGGCGGGAACATATGCGGCCTCCAACGGCGCCAGCGCATGCTTGGATTGTCCTCAGGGACAGACCTCCGGAACGGGAGCTTCCGCTTGCTCAAGCTGTCCGGCGGGTTGCTCGGCCTGTTCGGGAGAAGCCTGCTCGGCCTGCGCCAACAACTATGTATTACAGGCTGAATCGTGCGTAGCGTGCGCCACGGCGTTCCCGAACTGCACGACTTGCGAAAACAACGCCTGCACAACCTGCGCGGACGGAGGCGTCCTGCAAGACGGCGCCTGCACGGCCTGCGACAAAGCGTTCCCGAACTGCACGGCTTGCGCGAACAACACCTGCACGACCTGCGCGGCGGGATACACCCTGTCCGACAGAACATGCAAAACATGCGCCGCGGCGACCGGAGTCGCGAACTGCGGCAGCTGCACGGGATCGAAGTGCACGGCCTGCCTCGATGGATATATAGAAGAAAGCAAATTAGGGGATATTGTTAACCATTGCGTTGCGCCGATGAACAGCTGTTCTGCGGGACAATATCTGGACAACGGCATCTGTAAAGACTGCGCTGCGGGATATTATTCCGAAGGCGGCGCGGCGACAAGCTGCACGCCGTGTCCGGCGGGAACGTATGCCGCCAATACGGGCAGCGCAGCCTGCACACCGTGCGGCGCGGGAAAATATTCCACGGCGACGGGCGCGACATCCAGCGCGACTTGTCAGCTTTGTCCGGCGGGATCATATTCGGCCGAGACGGTCTTAACGTCCGAAGCGGCTTGCACATCTTGTCCGGCGGGAACATATTCCACGGCGACGGGAGCAACGTCTGAATCAACTTGCCAGGCTTGTCCGGCAGGAAAGAATTCTGCAGTCAGATCTTCTGAATGCACAAATTGTCCGGAAGGTTGCTCGGCCTGTTCGGGAAATGCGTGCACGGCCTGCGTTGACGGATACACGCTACAGAACGATTCCTGCGTACTGGTCTGCCCGGCGGGACAATATTTGAATTCGTCGACTCACACATGCTCTGTCTGTCCGGCGGGAACATATTCCGCATCGTCGGGCGCTTCGTCCTGCACGAATTGTCCGGCAGGAAAATATTCTGCGGCGGGAGCTACTTCCTGTTCGCCTTGTCCGGCTGGAAAATACTCCGGTGAAGAAGGATCCAATTCTTGCCAGAATTGTCCGGCTGGAAAATACTCCGCAGAGGGCGCTTCGACCTGTTCGGATTGTGAAGCAGGAAAAACTTCTGCAGAAGGTTCGGCTTCCTGCTCTGCTTGTCCGGCGGGGAAATATCTGAACACGTCGACCCATACATGCGAACTCTGTGCAGCGGGAACAGCTTCCACATCGGCGGGCGCAGTTTCCTCATGTACGGATTGTTCGGCGGGATATTACGCAACCGGAACAGGCAATACGTCCTGCACAAAATGCGACGCGGGAACGTATTCCGCGGCAGGAGCCAGTCTCTGTTCGCCCTGTTCGTCCAACTGCACGTCCTGCACGGCGGCAAACAACTGTTCGGCTTGTGAAAGCGGCTATGTGCTGCAGAATAATGTCTGCTCAGCCTGCGCTACGGCGTTCCCGAACTGCACGGCTTGCGCGAACAATGCCTGCACGGCCTGCGCGGCGGGACACACCCTGTCCAACGGAACATGCGTGACATGCGCTTCGGCAACCGGAGTCTCAAACTGCAGCAGTTGCACGGGATCGAAGTGTACGGCCTGCGCCAACGGATACACCGGCGTAGGAACACCGGAAGGCGGATTTGAACAGTGCCTTGTAACGCAAAACAGCTGTTCTGCGGGACAATATCTGGATAACGGCATCTGCAAAACCTGCGATGCGGGAACGTATTCCGCAGGCGGCGCGGCGACAAGCTGCACGACATGTCCGGCGGGAACGTATGCTTCCGGTACGGGTAATTCAGAGTGCACGAAATGCGCTGCCGGAACGTATTCCACCGCAACAGGCGCAACGTCCAGCGCGACTTGCCAGGCTTGCTCGTCGGGAACGGCTTCGGCGACGGAAGGCGCCACCTCCAGCGCGACCTGCACGCAATGTTCGGCGGGATATTACGCAGATGGCACGGGTAACACGATCTGCACGAAGTGCGGCGAAAGACAGTATTCGTCAGCGGGAGCCTCTTCTTGTTCGGATTGTCCGACCGGCTGTACAGCCTGCACGGGAGTAAACGCTTGCTCGGCCTGCGCTGACGGTTACAGGCTGGAAAATAACGTATGCGTGCAAAACGCGACCAGCTGTTCTGCGGGTCAGTATCTGGACAACGGCGTTTGCAAAACCTGCGGTGCGGGAACGTATTCCGAAGGCGGCGCGGTGACAAGCTGCACGAAATGCCCGGCAGGAACGTATTCGTCCGCGACCGGCGCAACAAGTAAAAAAGCTTGTACGGAGTGTGATGCGGGAACGGCTTCAGCGACAGTAGGCGCGACATCCAGCGCGACCTGCACGCAATGTTCGGCGGGATATTACGCCGGCAGCGGTGCCAGCGCCTGTACGCCTTGTCCGGCCGGAAAATACTCTTCCAACGCAAAAAGCGCGTCTTGTTTAAACTGTAATGCGGGATATTACGCCTCCGGCACGGGCAATACGTCTTGCTCGGCGTGCCCGAGCGGACAATACTCCGCTGCGGGAGCTGCCTCTTGCTCAAGCTGTTCGACCGGCTGCCTGAGCTGCACGGGAGCGAACAACTGCTCGGTCTGCGACAGCGGATATTACAAAAAGAACAATGCTTGCTCAGCATGTTCCGCAAATTGTATATCCTGCGCGTCCGCAAACAGCTGTACGACCTGCGCTGACGGATATCAGAAGCAAGCCGGTTCTTGCGTGCCCAGTGGCGGTCCTAGCGGTGAAACAGTAGATATTTGCGATTCTAGCGAATACATGGATGATAACGATTTGTGTCAACCGCTTGGTTCTGCCAATAGCGAGTGCGAAAAGGCAACCGGAGTTCCTAACTGTAATACATGCAATAATGATCAGTGCACTTCGTGTCCTCAAGGATACAATGCAACGGGCAGCAAGGCTGTCGTTACCCAATGCACAGCTAAGAGCAGAAGCAGAAATTAAAAGCAGATCAAGAAAAATTATTTGATCATAACCTATCAACAGCCGCGGGGAATTTTCCCCGCGGTTGCTTTTTTTTGCTCTGTTTTCATCATGCCGGCAGATACAACTTATTCGGCGAAGCCGTTAAAAAGCCTTCCCGTTCTTTCGGAATATTTTTCCGACCGTTTGCCGAAGCAACCGAGTCGCACTTTTCTCCTCTCAATCAACCTTTGATCGGCCATTTTTCAAAAACTCTTTAAACACGCTTCGCCTGTCAAAAATGAAAAAATTATGACAACTCCTGCTGAAATTCGGATATTTCGACGTTAATTCTCTCTTATTCGTCTGAAAACGGACTGGAGACCAAATATACCCCCTCCCCCTATAGTTGCATTTAATCGCTTGTCTTTTCTGATAAACAGGAATAAAGTTTATAATAGTATAAGTTTTATTGAGGAGGGCTCTTTCAATGAAAAAAATAGTATTTATTTTTCTGTGCCTTTTGTTTTTCGGTATGTGTACGTCCGCCGAAGCAAACGGGCCTGCAAAATTAGGAAGAAATATATTTCACGGCATCACCCCTAATCACTCTGCTCCCATAACACTGGGGTCGGGAACACACTGTGACACGCCTAATTGTACTCAATGCAATGCATTAGGCCAATGTACCGCTTGTGCGGCCGGTTTCTATTTACAAGGGGGAAAATGCAAAACCGACCAATGCGCCCCTGGAGTATGGCACCCCTTATTAGGACACTGTGTAAGTAAAGGGTGCAGCAACTGCGCGTCCTGCGTGGACAGCAATTACTGCGAAAACTGCAACAACGGTTATCTGTTAAACGATAACGGTCAGTGCCAGGCCAAATGTTCCGCAGTCGTCAACTGTGACGTTTGTCCCAGTGCTCCCGCCTGCACCAAATGCAGCAACGGATATGAATGGAATGCAGGCGCTGGCGCGTGCGTTTCGACCTGCGATCCGGGTTTCGTCTACCATCCAATGCTCGGAAAATGCGTATCGCAAGGCTGTTCAAGCGGCTGTTCCACCGGCTGCGTTGGTGAACTGTATTGCACAGAATGCGATGAAGGGTACAAGCTCAACAATTCGGGTCTGTGCGTCAGCGTATGCGACGAAGACGAAGAATGGAGCAACGGGACATGCCATACGGCCTGCCTGGAGGGACAAGTATACAATCCGGAAGTCCGTGATTGCGTAACGTCAGGAGCGGGTTGCGATGCAAACTGCACCAATTGTATCAACGGAAAGTACTGCACAGCCTGTGCGACCGGATATAACTTGGGTTCCGACGGAATTTGCGCATCAAAATGTGTAACCGGAAAAATCTGGAACGAAACAGACCAACACTGCTATCCGGTGTGCGCAAACAATAAAGTCTATAACCCGGTTGTCGAGAATTGCGTCCCAGCCGGCGGTTCCGGTGACATTAATTGCACTAACCCCCATATAGACGGCGATTACTGTGCGGCCTGCGCTCCCGGATACGAATTAAGTTTCGAAACAGGAGCATGCGTATCCTTGTGCGCCGACAAATACACATGGAACGAAGAAGATCAGACATGCTATCCGTCTTGTAATCCCGGATACGTCTATAACAAGGTTATCGAAAAATGCGTCGCCGCAACATGTGTTGCAAACTGCAGCGATGATTGCCCCAACGGTTACTGCGCAGGCTGTTTGTCGGGATATTACCTGAGCTATGACGACGGTACGTGCCCGTCCTGTTCCTCAAAGTGGCCAAGCTGCGGAACCTGCAGCTATAACAAGAGCAAGGGTGTGCGGCAATTAAGATGCACATCGTGCGCTGACGGATATGTCCAGTGCAGAGATCTGTGCAATGATAAGGAAGAGGACTATGTGCAGAACGGCGGTTTGTGGTGTTATCCTCAATGCACAAATAAATCCTTAACCCATTGCGAAATTTGCGACGGAAACACCTGCATGCAATGTGCTGAAGGATACGTAGTAGTAGACAAACAATGCGTGCTTGAAAACAGCGTTTGCCCGCCCGGAAAGTATAAGCAGGCGGGTGTTTGCAAACTGTGTCCAGCGGGAACATATCAGCCGAACTACGGCGCAACGTCTTGCACTCCATGTCCTCTCGGCACGTATCAGCCAAATTCAGGAGCAACGTCCAGCTCGGCTTGCTTGTCCTGCGCGGCCGGATATTATACTCCGCGAGACCTTCAAGGCGGGAATTGGACCGGAGCTGCCCAGTGCACCGCCTGTCCCGAAGGTTGTTCGGCTTGCAACAATGCTATCGGACAAGTAGAATGTACCGCTTGTTTCGGCGGCTACCATATTCCTGTGGGAGGACGCCTCTGTATCGGCGGACAAGGAGACGATGAAATAGGAATAGAGGGCAGATAGCCTTAGTTTTTAATTCAGCAGCCGCGGAGGAATTTTTCCCCCGCGGCTGTTTTTTTATATATAAACAAAATAACCTTACCCTATTGATTGTTTCACCTCTAAAGGGTTCGCAATGACTACTGACCGTACGGGGTATAGCCGTACGGGCATCAGTTTTAAGTTTATACTCTTAACAAAATTTAATCCCCCCTGTCCGGAGGAGGTTATGCCCGTGGCGCCACCGTTACCCCGTCCGGAGGCCAACCCCGCCGGGAGAGCGTTAAGTCCCTACGACCAGTAGTTAGAAGCGGAAATCGCGTTCACCTTGCGCGATGTGTTCCAAATGATCTTCGCACACCTCACGGACTTTCGGATTCGTGATGTTGTTCAATTCGCGCTTGATCAGTTCATAGCCGACTTTTTTTGTTTCGAGCGACGCATAGTCTTCCAGATATTCTTTTAGCGTCATTAGCGCGTTCGGGTGGCAGCAATTCAAAATCTGTTTCGATTTGCACAGATCCATAAACCGGTCGCCCGTCCGTCCCGCGCGGTAGCACGCCGTGCAGAAGCTCGGAATATAGTTCATATCCATCAGCCACTTGATGACTTCGTCCAACGTGCGCGTATCCGCGCGGTCGAATTGCGCCGTTTCCGTTTCGCGCACAACATAGCCGCCGACAGAAGTCGACGACGCGCCGCTGATCTGCGAAATGCCCAAATGCAGTGCGCGTTCACGCATTTTCTGACTTTCGCGGGTCGAAATAATCATGCCCGTATACGGCGTAGACACGCGGATACAGGCGATAATCTTGGCAAAGATATCGTCCGGCAAAGCATTCTTGAACGAATTGGGGTCGATGTCATCGGCCGGACAAATGCGCGGCACGGAAATCGTGTGCGGCCCGACGCCGTGAACGGCTTCCAAATGTTCGGCGTGCATCAGCTGACCGGCGAATTCGTAAGCGTAATTTTCCAACCCGTACAAAACGCCCAACCCCACGTCGTCAATGCCGCCTTCCATCGCGCGGTCCATCGCTTCGGTATGATAGGCGTAATTGTGTTTCGGACCTGTCGGGTGCAGCTTTTCATAGGATTCCTTGTTATAGGTTTCCTGAAACAGAATGTACGTTCCAATTCCGGCTTCCTGCAATTTGCGGTAATTTTCAACCGTCGTCGCCGCAATGTTGACGTTAACGCGGCGGATCGCTCCGTTTTTATGCTTGATCGAATAAATCGTCTTGATGCTTTCCAAAATGTATTCGATCGGGTTGTTGACGGGATCTTCGCCGGCTTCCAGAGCCAGACGCTTGTGCCCCATATCCTGCAAAGCGATGACTTCCGCGCGGATTTGTTCCTGCGTCAGCTTTTTGCGGGGAATGTGTTTGTTTTTGATGTGATACGGGCAATAAACACACCCGTTTACGCAATAGTTCGACAGATACAGCGGCGCGAACAACACGATGCGGTTGCCATAAAAGTCTTTTTTCAGCTGTTCCGCCAATTTAAAGATTTGTTCGTTTCTGTCGGGCAGTTCGCACGCCAGCAACACGGACGCTTCGCGGTGGTCAAGCCCTTTCCACAGCTTTGCCTTCTCGATGATCTTGTCGATCAGCTCAGCGTTTGTTTTGTTCGCCTGCGCATACGCCAGCGTGTCCATGATTTCGTCATGGCAGATAAATTCTTCAGCCTTTAAAGACTTGGGATCGTACATAATATTTTCTCCTTTTGAGTCAGACTATCTTTCTCGTCAGTTATTTTGAATAAATCGTTTTTGTTGAAACACCTTCCAGCTTGCCGAGTTTGCCCGATAAAGCGTTGATGGTATCTTGTGGCGCGTCAAGCGCTACGCTGATAATGCTGATTTCGCGTTTGTGGTAAGGCAGTCCCATGCGCCCGATGATATACGCGCTGTATTCGTGCAACAGCGTGTTCAGTTTCATTACGGAGTCGGGATTTTCAACAACAATGCCGATCAGGGCGACTTTTGTTTCCATTTGTTTTTCCTTTCTTTTGCCTCAGGATTCCTTCAGCGTCAGAAGACTTTTCCAATATAATTAACTTCAATTTCTTTTTCAAGCGGCTTGAACTATCGGCTTAGTCGGAGTAAAACTGTCGATTATATTTCTTAACTGTTGGAAAAAAGCCATGTCTTTAAAAAAATCCCTTTTGTCCCTGTGCGTCGTTTTAACGGCTTTTCAGGCAAACGCGCAGGAAAACACCGCTTCCTCTCCCACTTTAAAAGCGAACTTCCGTCGTGTGGGATTGGAATTATCCTCCACAAACATCACCCATTCTAGAGAATACCAAAACTCTCCGGTCACGCAATTAAGCACGGACAGCCAGACCGTCGTCAAAGGCGTGTTCGACTTCATGCTGGAATACAACCGCGAAAACCTGCAGTGGAACAACGGCGTTTATGCCGAATACGGCGAAACAAAAGTCAAACCCGTTGATCAGCCCACGGAAAAAAACGAAAACGCGGATAAAATCCTGTTTTCTTCAGATTACGCGCACAAAATGTTTGAATTCGGCGGCTTGAAATTCGGCCCGATGGCCTCTGTGGAATATCAGACCGAATTTACGGCAAACGCCGGCGCTCCCAGAACAAAAGTCGCACGCGGCAAGGCCGGCTTGAAACTGTTTGACGGCGATATCATCAAAAGTCTGTATATCGCGGCCGTCGGCGAATACGATATGACCTATGATCCGCGCGTCAGCAAATCCGCCGCGGAATTTGGCTGGCGCTTGGAAGACACGCCCCGCGACGGCGTGCAGTATTCATCAGAAGGCTATTTCCGCCGCTATCTGTCTTACAGTCACTATATCGGCACGGATTTGATTTATGACCTGAACGCGACGGCGCGCATGGACGTTCAAGTGAATACAACATTGACCTTCGGTCCTTATATGTCCTATCGCTATGCCCGTTCCCGCGAAGCGCACGTTTCCGGTTCAAACTTCACGATCGGCGTCGCCTTTACTTATAAAGACCTGTTCAACCTGATGTAAGGATAAGAAAATGATCAAAAACATCTTTTCCGAATTTAAAAAATTCGCCATGCGCGGCAACGTCATGGATATGGCCGTTGGCATCATCATCGGCGCCGCGTTTACTAAAATCGTTGATTCGCTGGTGAAAGACATTCTGATGCCGCCTTTGGGGCTTCTGATGGGCAAAATCGACTTTGCCAACCTGTTCTTTGTTCTGAAAAACGGCACGCCCGAAGCGCCCTATGCGTCTATTGACGCCGCTAAAGCTGCCGGAGCCGTAACTCTGAATGTCGGATTTTTCATCAACGCGATCATCAGCTTCGTCATTGTCGCTTTCGCCGTTTTCATTCTGATCAAGATCATGAACACTCTGCGCGAAAAATTGGATCGTTCGGAAGCGGAAACGGCTGCCGCCGCCGAACCGACGACAAAAAAATGCCCGTTCTGCGATACGGACATTTCGATCAAAGCGACGAAATGTCCGCATTGCACTTCCGATTTGGAAGATCATAA
>Ga0265298_10006975_pt1 | contig 13837 bp, 8 predicted proteins | sample AusTroGonzalo_MG_3_FD_193486 | JGI IMG/M metagenome (GOLD analysis project Ga0265298, IMG submission 193486) | Bovine rumen microbial communities from tropical cattle in Woodstock, Queensland, Australia - Gonzalo_01 | ecosystem: Host-associated > Mammals > Digestive system > Stomach > Rumen ...
ACAATGAAGCTGAAATTCACCATACATTATCATACGGCTTGGGGCGAAAGCCTGCACATCGGCATTGATTTCCACAGTCAGGACGGTACGGTGCGCCACCAGAATCTGCTGATGCAGACGGAGGATGGCGAACTGTGGACACTCGAAACATCGGCGCTGATGAGTCGTCAGCATCCACTGTCCCATATTCAGTATCGTTATCAGGTAGAGGATGCCGACGGACAAGTGCTCCGTAAGGAGTGGGACATGGTGCCCCGCCTCTACTATTTCGATGCAACGAAGGATTATATCTTTCCTGACGAGTGGCGCGACCGTCCGTTGCCCATGCACCTCTATTCGGCTGCCTATCAGACCACCCAAGGCCGATTAGCTAATAGCCAAAAGCCAGTGGCCAATAGTCTGGAGGTGCTCCGTCTGCCCATGTTTCGGCGCACCATTCTCTTTCGGGTCTCTGCGCCCCAGCTGAAGGCGGGACAGATGGTGGCCATTTGCGGCTCGCATCCTGCCATCGGTTCGTGGAACACCAGTCGTTATCTGGCTATGGAGTATGCGGGCGATGGTGAATGGATGCTGACAGTTAATGCCCAGGGGTGGCTGATGCCTATAGAATATAAATATGTGGTGGTGGATAGCAAAACCCATGAACTGGTGGCTTGGGAAGAAGGCGATAACCGCATTGTACTCATCGATTCTGTCGAACGAAATAATGCCGAGATTCCTGACGGTCAGGTCCTGGTGCTCTTTGGCGGACATCTGCGCATGGCAGAAGAGACGTGGCGTGCCGCTGGTGTGGCTGTTCCTGTGTTCTCGTTGCGCAGTGAACACTCTTACGGTGTTGGCGACTTCGGTGATTTGCGCCGTTTTGTCGACTGGGCGGTAGCTACAGGTATAAAATTCATTCAGGTGTTGCCTGTCAACGATACTACGACAGATGGCCGTTGGCATGACTCGTATCCCTATAACATCGTCAGCATGTTCGCCCTGCATCCGCACTATGTTGACCTTGAGGCGGCAGGCACGTTGAGTTCCAAGGCCCAGATGACCAAGTTTCTGCGTCGTCGTCAGGAACTGAATGCCCTGCCGTATAGTGACTACGAGGCTGTGGAACGTGTGAAGACTGAGTACCTGCAGATGTTGTTCGAGGAGCAGGGGCATGCCGTGCTTGACTCCAAGGAATTTAAAGCTTTTGTCGCCGGTAATGAAGATTGGTTGAAACCGTATGCTGAATTCTGCCTTCAGTCCTCAGCCCTCGGCCCTCAGCTTTCATACATCTACTACGTGCAATTCCTGCTTCATTCGCAACTGAAAGCTGCTGCTGACTATGCACGCTCTAAAGGTGTAGTACTGAAAGGCGACCTGCCCATAGGTGTGAATCGTGATAGTGTGGAGACGCGTAACAATCCTGAACTCTTCAATATCGACTCACAGACGGGAGCACCACCAGATGCCTTCTCGCATCAAGGCCAGAACTGGGGCTTTCCCACCTATCATTGGTCTGAAGCCTTGGTAAGTAAACTGAGGCACCGCCTTGGTCACATGGCTCAATACTTTGATGCCCTCCGTATCGACCACGTGTTAGGCTTCTTTCGCATTTGGGAGATTCCGCATGATGCCGTTTACGGTCTGTTGGGCCATTTCTCACCAGCCCTCCCGTTGACAGCCGAGGAAATAGCTTGGTTTGGCTTGCCTTTCCGCAAGGAACTTTTTACCAAGCCTTTTGTCAACGACCGTCTGGTAGAGCGCCTGTTTGGCATTCACGCACAGTACGTACGCGACAACTTCCTAGTGCGCAAGGCCTATGGACTTTACGACCTGAAGCCGGAATACGATACCCAGCGCAAGGTGGCTGAGGCCTTTGCCGAGCGCAAGGACGAGAGTAGCCTGTGGATTCGTGACGGACTGATGCGACTTATCAGCGACGTCCTCTTTGTCGAAGACCCTCATCAGCACGATATGTATCATCCGCGAATCGGAGTGCTCAACGAGCCCATCTACGAAGCGTTGTCGTCAGAGGAGAAGGATGCCTTTATGCGTCTCTACAACAACTATTTCTACCAGCGCCATTCGTTCTTTTGGGGACAACAGGCGCTCAAGCGCTTGCCAGCGATGCTTAAAGACTGTCGCATGCTGATATGTGCTGAGGATTTGGGTATGCTGCCTGATTGTGTAGAGCCTGTTCTCGACCAGTTGCGCATACTTACGCTCGAAATCCAGCAAATGCCCAAACAGCAAGGCTTCGAATTTGCTCACCTCGATGCGAATCCTATCCGTAGTGTTTGTACGATTTCTACCCACGATATGGCACCGCTGCGTCAGTGGTGGCAGGAACAGCCCGAACGTCGCCAACGCTACTATGTCACTATGTTGCAAAAGGAGGGTAGGGCACCCGAGCAGTTGCCGGCTCATCTGGCTGAGGAAATCGTTGCCCGCCACCTGTATTGTCCCTCCATGCTCTGCATCCTACAGTTGCAAGACTGGTTGGCGATGGATGGTGAACTGCGTCGTAAGAATCCGCAGGACGAGCGCATCAACGTGCCCAGTGATGCCTACAACCGTTGGCAGTATCGCATGCACCTCACTATCGAAGAACTCCTTGCAGCCACTAAATATAACAATAAGGTAAAGACGATGATTCAGCGCTCACGCCGCTAAATTGTCAATTATCAATTATTAAAATGTACAACACATACATTTTCGACCTCGACGGCACCCTGCTCGACACCCTTCAGGATTTGGCCAATAGCGTGAACTACGCATTACGGCAACATGGCATGCCTGAACACTCTATAGACGATATACGGCGCTTTGTGGGCAATGGCGTGCGCCTGCTGATGGAACGTGCCGTACCTGATGGAGCGCAGAATCCGCAGTTCGAAGCGGTCTTTGACACGTTCCGTCAGCACTATATGCTGCACTCGCTGGACACCACGCGTCCATACGATGGTATTCCCGAACTGATTCACGAACTGAAAGCCCGTGGCTGTCAGATGGCTGTCGTCAGCAACAAGATGATGTCAGCCACAAAAGAACTCGTGCGCCATTTCTTCCCAGACATTGACGTCGCTATTGGGGAAAACGAGGCGGCAGGTATCTGTAAGAAGCCCGCTCCAGATACCGTCTATGAGGCCCTGCGCCTACTGGCAGTTAGCGATTCGCAGTTTACTGTTAGCCAACAGCCAACAGCCAATAGCCCAGAGTTTGCAGCTGTATACGTCGGCGACAGCGATGTCGACCTAGCTACTGCCCGCAACAGTGGACTGCCCTGCATCAGCGTCCTCTGGGGCTTCCGCGACCGCGACTTCCTCATGGCTCATGGTGCTACCACCTTTGCTGAGCATCCTTTGGATATTCTGAGGATTTAACTAACTAAACATAAAGACTATGAAGACTAAACTATTATTATCTCTATTATTACTGCTGTCCGTGACTATGACAGCCATAGCCCAACAGGTGGTGACTGGTGTGGTGAAGGACCGTCAGACGGGCGATGCGTTGAGTCACGTCAGCATTACGGCTGAAGGCTCGGAGGTACATACAGTGACGAACGATGACGGTCGTTTCACGCTGAAGGTAACGAATGCTCCAAAGTATATCCAACTGAGCCATATCGGATACAAGACGCGACGCCAACAACTGAACGGGCGGACCAAAGACTTGCAAATCATGCTGACGAGCCATACGGTGAGTCTCGACGAGTTGATTGTGTCGGTCGAAGACCCCATGGAGATAGTCCGTGCAGCAATGCGACGTATTCCCTCCAACTATCCGATGCAGCCAGAACTGATGCGCTGTTTCTATCGTGAGGTGACGCGTCGTGGCTCACGGTATATCGCTGTGGCCGAGGCCGTGAAGGATATGTATAAGACCAGTTACCGCTATGGCCCCAATGCTGATGCGGTGGGCATTCTGAAGGGGCGCCGGCTGATGAGTATGAAGTCCAGGGATACGTTGGGTGTAAAGATTCAAGGCGGTCCCGTGATGCCGTTGATAGCTGATGTGGCTAAGCATCCGGAATATATGCTGAACGAGCAAGACTTGGCGCAATGTGACATGCACATGAAACAGCCCGCTAAGCTGAACGACCGTCTGCACTACGTGATACAAGTGGAGCCGCGTGCTATCACATACTATCCGCTGATGGGCGGTCTGCTGTATATCGACCAGAAGTCGCTGGCCATCACACGTGCCGAACTGGAACTAGACGTGCGCGACTGGCGCAGTGCTTCTGAATATATGCTGGTAAAGAAACCTATTGGTCTGCGTTTCCGCCCTAAACAGCTGACGATGACCGTTGGTTACACTACAGACGCACAGGGTGTTACCCGTATGAATTATCTGCGTAATGAGATGCGCTTCAACTGCGATTGGAAGCGCCGGCTCTTTGCCTCTTCCTACACGGCTGTCAGCGAGATGGTGGTGACGGATAGATTGGCTTCTGGGCATGATGCCAAACGTCCGAGCGGGCGTTCGTCATTCGGACTGAGAGACCGCTTTTACGACCGTGTGGAGTATTTCGACGATCCCGATTTCTGGGCCGACTATAACATCATTGCGCCTACAGAGAGCCTGGAACATGCTATTGAACGATTAAAGAAAAAATTGATAAAATGAAAAAGATATTCTTATTTCTTACCTCTTACTTCTTGCCTCTTACCTCATCAACGGCTCAACCTGCCGGCGTCGTGCTGGATACACTTCAGGTGAAGCACATCGACTTTAACGGTAAGACGCAGCAGGGCATGCTGATATGCAACAAGACCATATCGAAAGATTTGCGTGAGATTTTCGATGAGTTATACAAGGCGAAATACCCCATAGAACGCATCCGCCCCATCGCTGAGTACGACAACGACGACGAACGTTCGATGCAGGCCAACAATACTTCGTGCTATTGCTACAGGAATATTGAGGGTAGCAGCAAACTGTCGAAACATGCACAAGGGTTGGCTATTGATGTGAATCCGCTGTTTAACCCCTGTGTACGAAGAAAGAAGGACGGCACATTATTGGTGCAACCCTTAACGGGCAAACCCTATGTGAATCGCAGCAAGAAGTTCAAGTATAAGATAACGCAGAAGGATTTATGTTACCGCCTGTTTACCAAACATGGATTCAAATGGGGTGGGGCGTGGCGATCTTTAAAAGACTACCAACACTTTGAGAAGTAAAAAGTGAAGAGGGAAAAGTAAAAAAAGGAACTCGCTTGGAGTTCCTTTTTATTATTGTCTTATTGTTTACTTCGTGACTTTACGTCCGTTGACTACATAGATGCCTCGTGGCAGACTCTGCCATCCTTTCATCGTGCCTACTTTCACGCCATAGAGGTTGTAGACTGGAGCTTCAGAACTCTCTTTAATAACGGTACTGATGCCTGATGGTGGGATGAGGGTAAGTTCCAGCTTGTCGATGTTACAGTTGGCACCATTGATGGTGATTCGGAATATCTGCTTACCAACTTCCAAGGGGATATTCAACTTATCAACGGTTACTGTTCGATAGGTGTTCCAGTTGTTGTCTGCAGTCTTCGGAACATTGATACTGCACAGATCTTTTACTGAACTGTTCTTGACGAGTCCGAGGGTGAAACCGGAGTTCGTTGTACCTGATGATACGGTAGCCACACACTTATAGTCACCAGCCTCTGTCACATTAACGCTGTATTCTACCCATTCGTTGGCTGCCGTATATCCGAGAGCCGTGCCACCGTTGCCCTTTACCAGGTCGACACCTTCGTTGTCGTTACGATAGTTAGCATCGCCCTCGTCATTAGAGTCGCTGTCGTGGAATGTCAGACCTTCACCACCCGAATCGAAGTCCTCGACCTCGATGATACCTGGGATATCAATAACGGATTTGAATGGCGAACGATTGCCGTTAACTGTTATGCTGCGTGTATTCGAAGATGATTTTTCCCTGCCCTCTGCATCAATGGCAATAGCCATAATGCTGTATGAACCCTTTGTGGGAGGAGCGAACTTGCAGACATAAGGTGTCTCAGTCAGCGTTCCAATCAACAGGTTGTTGGCATAGACTCTCACTTCCTTGATAGTGCTGTTCCTTGATCTAGCGTTTATTTCAATGGAAGTGGTGTCTCCCACGGACAAAGTAGCAGGTCTGACAGTCGATACGATACATGTCATGGTCTTGTCCTCCTCGAAGCGTGTTAGGGTCAGCTTGTCAAAATAGAAACCGCCTTTGCCGACGAGTACGGTGAATACGTGGCGACCAGCCTTCAGCTCGGTCTGCAGACGTCCGTGCATGGTCTGCCATTTCGTAGAACCACCCGTGTTGGGGACCTCCATATATTCGGTGAGATATGTCAGATTGTCGAGAGTGTATTCGGCCAAATGGAACGTACCACCAGCCTTTGTTGAAGCTACAATAGCATCTATTGAATACAGACCGTCTTCTTTGACATCGACGGTGTACTCCATCCACTGGCCATCCTTCGTGGCAGTAGTGGTGTTGCGTGCGGCACTGCTATATGTTATGCCAGAAGCGCCATTATCGTACTCAGCAATATTGATAGTGCCAGGTATCTGGAAAGCTGTTTCGTTATAGGTACTGCGCTTAAGAGTGGTGTTAATCACTTGGAAACGGCCATAGCGCTCGTAAGTAGAACCATCGGTAGCGGTTACCACTGCTTTTGTGTTGTTCCAACCAGTCTTGCTTGAAGATACTTCTAAAACGTAGGGTGCCTCAGTGAAGGTCTTTATCAATTCATCGTTCAAATAGAAATCCACTTTTTCAATGGTCTTCGTGGCCAAACGAGCATTTACCTTGATGGACAATGGGTCGCCTAAGGCTACCTTCAGAGCAGCGGGACGAATGTAGATAGAGGCCTCTTTCTTTGTGCCAGGCAGAGGACCTGCGGCATTCTTAGCCTTGTCGCTGGCCATATACTCCTTAATCCAAGTCATAGCAGGGCGCTCAGCACCGTTCTTGTATAGACCTGAATCATCAACCCAAGTGGCTCCATGCACATAACCCCACAAAGTGACACCTGCGCAATAGGGAGCTTCCCACATCAATGGTAATACTGTCTGATATTGAGCCTTCTGTTGAGCGTCATTAGCTTTGTTAATATCTAATTCCGTAATAAACATAGGCATCTTCAAGGCGTCTTGCTGCTTCTTCAATACGTTGCTTAATTCGTTTGCACTGATGTCGTCCACATCGTGTGACTGGTTGCCGTAAGCGTCAATCGGTGCTCCAGCATCGCGCAAAGTCTGCACCAAAGTGATGTAGTTGTCTACGTCCCAACGCAACGAATTGTAGTCGTTATAAATCAGGATGGCATCAGGCCAGCGCTCACCTGCCATATCGAAAGCCTTGATAAGCCAGTCGTAACCGGTCTTGCCGCCGCCACCTAAGGTCTCCTTCATCATGGGGTTACCTGGTTGGTGAGTACCCACAGCTTCGTTTACCACGTCAATCATGGGCAGAGTATCGTACTTTGCCTTTGCTTTGTTGAACCAGTTTGTAAGGGCCGAAAAACGTTCCTTTGCCGATAAATTCTCTAACCAGCTGGGATACTGGGCACCCCATACCAATGCGTGGAATTTGTAGGTGAAATTGTGCTCCTTGGCATAGTTGAATGCTCTGTCGCAGCCCCAGTTGAAAGATCCCCTAGTACCTTCGACAGAAGACCATTTCGACTCGTTTTCACATGTAATCTGGTTCCAGAGCGTATAATACGAAGGAACACCGCCTCCGGCATCAACGCCACCTCTTGTAGTAATGTTGCCCAAGAACTTGTTAGGATTCTGGGACACCTGCGCCTGCATACTGCTTATTGATAGCCAACAGGCAATGAATGTTGTAATAATAAATCTAGTTCTCATAACGTTTAGTGGTTTTATCTAATAAATAATAATTCGCGGTATTTAGGCAGCGTCCAGAGGCCGTCCTCCACAATCATCTCTAGTTTGTCTATCTCGTTGCGGATGCTCTGCATGTGCGGACAAACGGTGTCGTGATACTGAATAGCACGTTGGTGGATGTCTTGAATGCGATTGGCAACGCGACGAGCCTCAGTGAGGTCTTCTACCAACTGCTCAATCTTTTCAGTGCGCTCGGCAATCTCCTCAATGAGTTTCATGTTACGGGCGGAGAGACGCTCGGCTTTGTCAGACGAGAAGACGCTCTTCATGCCTTGTACGTTCTTGATGAGCTGACTCTGATAATGTGTTGAGACAGGAATGATGTGGTTCATGGCGAGGTCGCCCAATACGCGTGCTTCAATCTGAACGGTCTTCACATACATCTCCCATTTCACTTCGTTGCGGGCTTCCAGCTCCTTGCGGTTCATGACCTTGGTGTCCTCGAACATTTGGACGGAAGAATCATCCAGATAGTGTTCGAAAATAACAGGGCATGATTTTTCCACGTCTAGGCCACGGCGGGCAGCTTCCTTCACCCATTCCTCTGAATAGCCGTTGCCATCGAAACGAATGGGCTTGCAGGTCTTGATGTCGTCCTTCAGTACCTCTAGAATGGCGGCTACCTTGTTCTCGCCATCGGCAATCTTAGCGTCAACACGCTCTTTGAATGCGTTCAGTGCTTCCGCCATCGCAGCATTCAGGGCTATCATAGCTGAAGCACAGTTGACACTAGAACCAGGAGCGCGGAACTCAAAGCGATTACCTGTGAAGGCAAAAGGCGACGTACGATTGCGGTCGGTATTATCGACGATGATGTCGGGAATCTGTGGAATGTCAATCTCCATACCCTGCTTACCTTTTAGGTTGAACAGCTCATTCTTGTCCGACTGTTCTATATGGTCAAGCAACTCCGTCAGTTGGGTGCCGAGGAACGACGAGATAATGGCAGGTGGTGCCTCATTGCCACCTAAGCGATGTGCATTGGTTGCACTCATGATTGAGGCCTTCAGCAGACCGTTATGACGATACACTGCCATCAGCGTCTCAACGATGAAGGTAACGAAGCGTAGGTTCTCCTCAGGTGTCTTGCCTGGGGCGTGTAACAGCACACCATTGTCTGCACTTAATGACCAGTTATTATGCTTACCTGAACCGTTAATGCCATCGAACGGTTTTTCGTGCAGTAATACACGGAAACCGTGATTGCGTGCAACCTTCTTCATCAGCGACATCAGCAGCATGTTATGGTCGACAGCCAAGTTACACTCCTCAAAGATAGGTGCCAACTCGAACTGGTTGGGGGCCACCTCGTTGTGGCGTGTCTTTACAGGAATGGCCAACTCCAGCGACTGAATCTCAAGGTCTTTCATGAAGGCCTGTACTCGATCGGGAATAGTACCGAAGTAGTGGTCGTCCATCTGCTGGTTCTTGGCACTCTCGTGGCCCATCAGCGTGCGTCCAGTCATCAGCAGATCAGGACGGGCAGAGTAGAGCCCTTCGTCTACCAAGAAGTACTCTTGTTCCCAACCTAGGTTCACCTGAACCTTAGTGACGTTGTCATAGAAATACTGGCATACATCTTTGGCGGCTTTGCCCACAGCATGTAATGCACGGAGCAGGGGAGCCTTGTAGTCGAGTGCCTCACCCGTGTACGCGATAAATATAGTAGGTATACACAACGTATCGTCGATGATGAATACAGGCGATGTGGGATCCCAAGCAGAATAGCCGCGTGCCTCGAAAGTATTGCGGATACCACCGTTGGGGAACGACGAGGCGTCTGGTTCCTGCTGAACGAGCAGCTTACCGGAGAACTTCTCAATCATGCCGCCCTTGCCGTCGTGTTCTACGAAGGCATCGTGCTTCTCAGCAGTCCCCTCCGTAAGGGGCTGGAACCAGTGCGTATAGTGGGTAACGCCCATCTCCTGAGCCCACTGTTTCATGCCAGCTGCTACAGAGTCGGCTATAGATCGGTCCAACGAGGCGCCGTTGTCCATTACGTCAATCATCTTGTCGTAGATGTCCTTTGGCAGGTATTTGTACATCTTCTTGCGATCAAATACGTATTTACCAAAGAACTCCGAGGGACGTTCCATGGGTACTTTAACCTCTATAGGGCGCTTCTTAAATGCTTCTTCTACTACCTGAAATCTCAAATTGTTTGCCATTATATCTAATCGATGTATCTTTTTGTAATGTCGTTATAATTTTCTATCCTGCGGTCGCGGAGGAAAGGCCACCAGCGACGTACCTGTTCTGAACGCTGCATGTCGACCTCGACAACAGCTTCCGTCTCTTGGTCAGTGGGTGCTTCGTAGAGCAGTTCCCCCTGAGGACCAGCCACAAATGATGTTCCCCAGAAAGGCACCCCCTCTTCTGCACCCACGCGATTCACCGTAATTACGGGTAATCCGTTAGCTACGGCATGTCCGCGCTGGACGGTTTGCCACGCCATGCGTTGGCGCTCTTGTTCTTCCTCCGTATCGTTAGGGTCATAACCGATAGCCGTGGGGTATATCAGCAACTCGGCTCCAGACAGTGCCATTAGGCGGGCTGCCTCAGGATACCACTGGTCCCAGCATACCAGCACACCCAATTTGCCAATAGAGGTCTGAATGGGCTGGAATCCCAAGTCGCCAGGTGTGAAGTAGAACTTCTCGTAGTAGCCTGGATCATCGGGGATGTGCATCTTACGATACTTGCCGGCTATCGTACCGTCTTTTTCCAATACCACAGCAGTATTGTGATACAGGCCAGTAGCACGACGTTCGAACAGTGAGGTGACGATGACAACACCCAGTTCCTTGGCCAGATTGCCAAAGAAAGTTGTAGACGGTCCTGGGATGGTTTCTGCCAAGTCGAAAAGGTCAACATCCTCCTGTTTGCAGAAGTACAGCGAGTTGTGCAGTTCCTGCAGGACAATAAGTTCTGCCCCCTCTCTGGCTAACTGACGAATCTTGGTAGCCAAGTGGAGCATATTGGTTTTAATGTCCTCTCCGTTATGCTGTTGTATGAGACCTATCTTCATAATTGGATACTATTCAGGGTGCAAAGTTACGAATAAGTGTCGACACTACAAAACAAAAACCAATTTATTTGGTTATTTATTCAGTTTTGCCAGATAGTAGGCGCGGACATCTGTCCATTTGTAGTATGGCCACGTTGCTGTTTCAAGAGGAAGATGGGACTCACGTTCGTTGAACAGAACCTTTACCAACACATCGCCTGTCTTGCCTTTCTTGGGGCGGTAGAATACAAACTGCACGTTGCAGGCCGTAGGGATGAGATAGTAGGTGCGGAACGTTTCATCGAGCTTGTTGAGGTCGTCAACCTGAACAGCAGAACCATCAATGTCGAGCATACAGAGCAGTGGTAGCACAACGGTGTCGTGCCCGAAGCGCAGCGATACCTGCTTTTGGGTTACAGTATCGGCAGTCTCGATGATATTCTGTAACAGATATTTCTGGTTCCAAGGCTGTTTGCCGTCCGTCTGTGGCGCATTGCTGTACATCAGATACCAGTAAAGATTGTTACTAATCCACAGGCTATGCAACTCTTCGGGCGTAAACAAATCCAGCAGCCATGAATCACCGTCATGGCTCTGCATGTTCAGGGCAATATCTGCAATCTTGCTCATCAGCGAACCTGTCGTGATGTTCAGATACACCCAATGTTGGTCGTTGAATAATGTCTCCATCAGTCGTTCAGGATGCTTCAAACTGTCACTCATCGCTGATTGCTTCTGCATGGCACGCATCAGGTTTCTTGATGGCATAGCACCACCGCCACCAGCACCGCTACGTGGTGATGTCGAGTGATTCATATAGTGCATGTCGGCTTTGCTGGCATCGTTGAAAATACGTGCAGAAGGGTTGGCTGCCTGCAACTCTTCGCATTCGGCTGTCATTGAAATGATAGCGCGGATGGAGGTCGTAGATACTGAATGGATAGGAAGGTTAGGTGTCTTGAAAATCTCTGGGAAGTTCTGGGCCATACGCTTGGCAATACCATGATGTTGACGTTGACCGACAGCTGTCAGGTCGCCCAGGCGGTCGCGGGTGGTCTTCTGCATGGAGTCGAGCTTGGCCAACACCTTCTCACCAAGAGGCGTCAACTTGCCAGCCATTCTGGCTCTTTGCAGTGTTTGTACGGGCATAGCGTAGTCGCTCTCTTCCAGCAGGTAGCGGGCACCATGACGTCCATAGTGTGATAGATAGTAAGGTTCATAACCTTTAGGCGCAGGAGTCAGCGGGGCGCGGGTCAGACGGTCGTAATCTGCCATATTGCCTGCTGCTAAGAATTTGTCGGCAGCAATCTCTTCGAGTGCTGTTTTACCTGAAAAACGTTGTACTTGTGCCGAAATGGCCACGGAACATGCTAATAATAAGCAGCTGATAATTTTTTTCATTGTTGTTAGATTTAGAATTACTTTATGATTGTCTTGAATTGTGTTGCTTCGCTAATAGTATTGCATCGTGCAACAATGTAGGGAACCATGTTGCTTGATGACTGCCTGGCAATCGATACCGACAATTTCTCTGTCAGGAAATGCTTCGCCGATAATCTTTATCGCTTCTGTGTCGAGGTCGGGCTGTGCATACGTGGGCACAAGTACGGCATCATTAATAACCAAATAGTTAGCGTAGGTGGCAGGCAGTCTGTCATCGCCATCATAAATGGGACGGGGCAGGGGGAGTCTCAATAGACGATAGGGACGTCCGTCCAAAGTCTGCAATTCCTGTAGTTCCTTTTCCATATCCGTAAGGTCAGGATGGTCTTCATCCCCTCCTGTATACAATAGGGTATCATTAGGACAGATGCGAACCAAGGTGTCGATATGCCCGTCGGTATCGTCACCAATCAGTGAGCCGTGATTAATCCATATAATGCGTTCGGCACCAAGCCACACCTTCAGCCGGTCTTCTATCTCCTGTTGCGACATAGGCTGATTGCGATGCGGTGCCATCAGACAGCATGACGTCGTGAATATCGTCCCCTTGCCATCGCTTTCTATTGAACCACCTTCCAGCACAAAGTCCAGATGGTTTTCGTAGGTACCTTTCACCAGTCCGCGTTCATACAGATGCTTGTTAATGGCGTTATCGAGTGTCGCCTCGAATTTCTCACCCCAGCCGTTGAAGCAGAAGTCTAGGAGGAAGAGGACTGAATCCTCTTCCACTGTTATGAAGCCATGATCACGTGCCCATGTGTCGTTATGGGGAATGTCATCAACAATAAGTAATGGTTCACGCTTACGGATTTCGCGTGCCATCTCTTCGTAGACAGCAGTAATTTCAGACAGAATGGGAGCCCAGTCCGTATTTTTATGGGGCCACGTCAGCTGAATCATGCTTTGTGGTTCCCATTCTGCAGGCATGCGTCTATAAGGCTTTTTCATAAGAGTTTTATTTTCGCTTGCAAAATTAACAAATTATTATGAATTATCAGTCGTTTTATCTGAAATATTTTTTGTATCTTTGCAGTCGATTTTATGATATTGGAGTTGCATAATGTTACAATAGGCCAGCAGATACGCGGGTTGTCAGCGACAGTCAGCGAGGGTAATGTGCTGAGCATCATGGGGTCACAGGGCAAGGGTAAGACCACGCTACTGAGAGCCCTAATGGGTTTTCTGCCTATTGATGAAGGTCACATTAGCATTGACGGTGAACTGCTAACACCTTTGTCTGCTCCCTGGTTCCGCAAGCAGATGGCATACGTACCCCAGCATTTGGAGGTGCCTAAGGACTATGAAGATGTGCCGACAGACTATATGCGACTGTTGGAACATGCCGTTCATTCGGGCAAGAATCTACTGATAGTTGATGAGCCACGCGAAATGTTGAGTGACGAGGATGCCATACGCGCAGCACGTTTGATAAGTGAGGCTGCTGAGCGTGGTGCTACTGTAGTGGCTGTAAATGTACGTATAACCCAAAACCAGGTACAGCTAT
>Ga0265298_10006976_pt1 | contig 13835 bp, 14 predicted proteins | sample AusTroGonzalo_MG_3_FD_193486 | JGI IMG/M metagenome (GOLD analysis project Ga0265298, IMG submission 193486) | Bovine rumen microbial communities from tropical cattle in Woodstock, Queensland, Australia - Gonzalo_01 | ecosystem: Host-associated > Mammals > Digestive system > Stomach > Rumen ...
TATCCCGCCATGCTTGAGACAGCCGTAACATCAGGATACATAAAAGTTGACAGTCTGCCCACCCTCAACGAGTGGAGGCAGAACCCGTCAGAATGGGGTAAATAACCGATGAAAAGGATAGAAAGCAGCGTTAAGCATATAGCTTATTCACAGGAGCAGGTATATGCAAAGGTTTCAGACCTGAGCAACCTGAAGGCTCTGATAGACCGTATCCCCGAGGACCAGAAACAAGACATAAACCTGGAGAATCTGGAATGCACTCCCGATAAGGTGAGCACCGTAGTCCAACCCGTGGGAAAGGTCGAGGTCGCCATTGTATCACGCGAGCCGTACAAGTGCGTGAAGATGGAATCCACCCAGTCTCCCATAAAGCTTTACCTTTGGATTCAGATTGTCTCCACCGGTCAGGACAGCTGCAAAATAAAGATCACGGTCGATGCAGACCTGAACATATTCATAGCCAAGATGGCAGAGAAACCTCTTACAGAAGCTGTTGAGAAACTGGCAGACATGCTGGCCGTTTTACAATATTAACCATAACCGTTATGAAACCTATCTGGGATAAGGGAAAACCCGTAAATGAGCTGATACAGAAGTATACGGTAGGACGTGACCGCGAGATGGACCTCATGCTCGCCAAGTATGACGTGCAGGGTTCGCTTGCTCATATAACTATGCTCCAATCCATCGGTCTTTTGGAGAAGGATGAACTCAAAAAATTATCAGACGCCCTCAAGGATCTGCTTAAGGTCATTGAGCGCGGTGAGTTCGTTATTGAAGACGGAGTGGAGGATGTCCATTCACAGGTAGAACTTATGCTCACCCGCCAGCTTGGCGATATGGGCAAGAAGATACACAGCGGCCGTTCACGCAATGACCAGGTGCTTGTGGACCTTAAACTCTTTACCCGCGACCGTCTGCGCGGTATCGTAGGTGCAGTCAAGGGTCTGTTTGACATCCTTATCAAACAAAGCGAGAAGTACAGGAACGTGCTCCTGCCAGGCTATACCCATCTTCAGATAGCAATGCCGTCATCATTCGGACTCTGGTTCGGCGCTTATGCCGAGGCTCTCACCGATGACATGCTCCTGTTGCGTGCCGCATTTGACCAGGCTAACCGCAACTCGCTGGGATCGGCCGCCGGCTACGGATCATCTTTCCCGCTCAACCGCCAGATGACAACTGACCTTCTGGGTTTTGAATCCATGAATTATAACGTGGTATATGCCCAGATGACTCGCGGCAAGATGGAGCGTAACGTAGCTTATGCACTGGCATCGGTTGCCGCCACCATAAGCCGTCTGGCTTTTGACGCCTGCTTGTACAACAGCCAGAACTTCGGGTTCATCAAGTTGCCCGATGACTGCACCACAGGCTCCAGCATCATGCCGCACAAGAAGAACCCGGATGTGTTTGAGCTCACCCGCGCCAAATGCAACCGCCTTCAGGCCATACCGCAGGAGATAACTCTCATGACCAACAATCTGCCCAGCGGTTATTTCCGTGACATGCAGCTTGTAAAGGAGGTTTTCCTGCCGGCATTCCAGGAATTGGAGGAGATCATAACCATGACCTCTTACATGCTTGACCACATAAAGGTTCGCGAAGATATACTGTCTGACCCCAAATATGATGCCATATTCAGCGTAGAGGAGGTTAACCGTCTGGCTCGTGAGGGCATGCCGTTCCGGGAAGCCTACCGCAAGGTCGGTGCCGAGATTGAGAACGGTACGTTCAAGGCAGACCGCAACATTCATCATACGCATGAAGGCAGTATAGGCAATCTCTGCAATGACCGAATCACGGCCCGCATGGACAAGCTTGTTGCAGAGTTTCCTTTCAAGCTGATCGACCAGTCTATAGAAAAGCTTACATCCAAGTGATTTGTCCCCGATGAAAAGGAGATTTATCCTATTGTCACTTATTCTTCTGGCAACTGCATGCCAAAGGAACAGTTACAGTACATTTTCCCGAAAGTACAGGGTATCATACAGCTGTAACGTGATGGATGCCCCTTTCAATCAGATTATTATTCCCGGACATTTTATTGCAGTAAGGAAAATAGGCAATAAGCTCAAAGTCAAGGATTCTGACGGAAAAGAGACTGAGATTGAACTTACTGCCATTCAGAACACTGAATATCAGATGGGAATGTGCGGCATCATATTGGGAACCCCTACCCTGAACAATGACGATGTTTCAGTGTGGGCATATGACCTGGGTTGTCCGGTCTGCGACAACGAGAGTACGAGATTGTCGTTTGATGTAAACGGCACGGCAACATGCAAAACCTGCAAAGGATCATGGAATTTGAATGCCAGCGGTTTTCCCATAGACGAGCAGGCGTCCAGACCATTGCTGCGCTATCCTGTTATAAGAAACGGCAATACCGTTACGGTTTCAAACTAAGCGATTGCATCAAATAAAAAATGCCGACCAAATGGCCGGCATTTTTTATGAATTCATCGGGCTATTATTCCCAAGGAAGCTTGGTGATTGACTCGCCGAACTCTGAGTTCTCAGCATCGTTCTCATCGAGCTTGAATACCATGAATCCGGGATTCTCCTTGGTGCAGGGTTTCCACTCGCCGCCCTGAGGACCGTTAGGATCGCTGTACTTGGCAAAGTTGGTCCAAGCGGTAAGCATCTTCTCTGACAGATCCCAGTCACCCTTTGTCCAAGGTCTCCAGCAGTGCTGCAGTGACTTGAATACGAACCAGAGGTCTGATGAGTGGAATGCACCACGCAGACGCTGTGTTACCTCAGGATGTGAACCGTCGTCAGGCAGAGGACGTGCAAACTCGTAAGCGTAAGCCTTGCTGCCATTCTTGGTCATCTCCTCACGGTTCTGGCAGAATGCAGCAACACCTGCTGACATATTGCCCATATCGTTCAGGGTGTAACCGCACATGTAAGGAACATCGGCCAGAGTTCCGTCAAGAGCAGCCTGATCAAAGCTCTCCAATGATACATAACCGTCAACGATAGGCATACCGGTAATGCTTCCCTGGTTTCCGGTAGCATTGCTGTAAATGGTAGCCAGTGAGTAGATAACCTCAGTGTCAGCGTTACGCATCTTCTGGAGGGTATTGTAACCTGCCCAGTCCATGATAACCTTGGTGTTGAACTCAGCACGCTGCAGAGCGTTCAGACCCTCGGGAGCCTGGGGAGCCTTGTAAGCAGCAGGACGCTCGGTGTTGTTTGCGTTACCGCCACCAAAGCCGCCGAAGCCGCCCATCATGCCCATGCCCATGCCCATGCCGCCGCGCATACCGCCACGACCGCCTGCTGCATTGTTGTTAGGAACAGTCAGACCACCGGCACTCATAATGATAGCCTTATGGAACAGACCGCGAGCCAGAGGAGACTCACAGAGTGTACGTACGCTACCGCCACCTGCTGACTGACCGAATATCATTACGTTGTCAGGATCACCACCGAACTGTGCGATGTTCTTCTTGATCCACTTGAGTGACTCAATCTGATCCAGGATACCATAGTTACCTGATACACCGTGCTCGCTCTCAGCTGACAGATCGGGGTGTGTCATGAAACCGTAGATTCCAAGACGATAGTTGATTGAAACCAGGATAACATCCTTACCGGCCCACTCCTGAGCATCAAACTCAGGCTCTGAACCCCAACCCTCGCGGTAACCGCCACCGTGAATCCACAGGGCAACCGGAAGCTTGGCATTTACATCACCCGGCTTCTTTGTCCAGATATTCAGATACAGGCAATCCTCGCTGAAAGGAGCCTCATCACCGTAACCCCACTCAGTGTAGTAACCACCCTTGTACTGGATGTGCTGATAGCTGGGATGATCAAAACGGTTGCAAAGTTTTACGCCCTCCCAAGGAGTAACAGGCTGCGGAGCCTTCCAACGGTTCTCGCGGATAGGAGCAGCTGCATAAGGAATGCCGCGGAATACATAAACACCCTTTACGCGGTCGGCACTAACGCCCTGAACCTGACCGCCCTCGATGCTCAATACGGGGCTGAGCTTCTCTTTGCCACACTGGCAGCTGGCCATCAAGGTCAGAATACCGGCTAAAAACAAAAGTTTCTTCATAATGATTTTTGATATTGGTTTGAAGTTAATGATAAGTCCCTGACAATATTTAGAGTTCACAAATGTAATGTATTTTGTTAGTTGTTAAAATTAACACACCTTTTTTTTCCTTATTTTTTGGACAATACTCCCAAACCGAGTACTTTTGCACCGCTATCACCGCTCGAATGGTGGAATGGTAGACACGAGGGACTTAAAATCCCTTGGCCTTTATCGGCTGTGCGGGTTCGAGTCCCGCTTCGAGCACCTGCTTATAATGATTCTGCAAAAACCTTCGTTGAAATGGTTGGCGTTAGATTTTTAAGAACATCCGTTTGCGCACTCCTTCTTATGGGAGCCCTTCATGTAAGCGCATCAGACTACACATTCAATCTTTATCTTGGTTTAGGCCCCGTCAAAATTTCGGCAGGAACGGCACATCTGTATGATACTGACGTGCTTTTCAACGGCAGGGACGCCGTACGTACCGCAATGGAAATGAGTACCAACGCTACTGCCGACAAGATATTTTCCCTGCGCGATACCATCGAGTCATACAACACCCCTGAAGGTGAGAGCATATACTTCAGGAAGACAGTTAACGAGGGAAGCAAGCACAACCTTGAAACAGCCCATTTCTCAAAGGACAGAGACAGGTTTGTGGTCAATATGGACACTTGGGACATGACTACCGGCAAACAGACAAGCCAAACCACCGAATGGCGTCCCTCCCGCATCTTTGACCTGATGAGCATGATAGCATTCACCCAGAAAATAGACACCTCTGACAGTCAGCCGGGCAGGACCGAGAGTCTGCCTATGGTTAACGGCAACATGGTGGTCCAGCAGTATCTGGTATATACCGGCAACAAGAAGATAAAGGCCGATGACGGACGCACCTATGACTGCATGGTAATCTCAATCAGAGACTACAAGGAGGGTAAGGAGCGTGAGACCGTAAAAGCCTACGTTACCAATGACTCAAGACACACTCCCGTTCAGTTGGATATCATTCTGACAACCGGAGTCACAATCAAGGCGTTGCTTAAATAACCGCATATGAAACTCACCGACAACCGTTGGTTAACCAGAAAAGGATTCGGAGTACACTCTCCCTGGGCCTATGACCTGATAGAGAATGTCATTAACGAACGTCATCCCTACTATGCGTATGAAGACCTCTATCCTTTCTGGGAAAAGGCTCCGCAGTATATGCCCCAATACCCCCAAAGCCGCGATGAACTGCTGTTCCGTCTGGTCAATCATTTTGGACCCAGTTTCATACTCGAGATAGGTACTGGCGCCGGCGTGAGCACAGGTTATCTGGCATCGGTCTCCAAGCAGTCAAAGGTAGTCACTGTAGATTTCCCCAATCCCGGTGAAAAAGATGTGCGCCGTAACCTGAAGAAAATTCCCAATATTGATTATATTGCAGCCGATGTCATAAAGACAGTACAGGATTTGCTGGAAAGCGGCAATATTCCGCAGTTCATCCATGTAGCCCACACCGCCCTCTGGAGACAGGTTGTTGAGATGATTCTGCCATATGCCACACCTGAGACCGTAATAGTGGTTGAGGATATGGGCAAGAAACAGAAAAAGGAGTGGTGGAACGGGATCATTGAAGATGAAAGGATAGGAGTTACGTTCCAGACAAAAAAGGTAGGCCTGCTGTTCTTTGACCACAAGATGACCAAACAACACTACGTGTTATGAGTAAGATATATACCCGTACTGGCGATAAAGGAACCACCAGTCTGGTTGGAGGCAAGCGCGTGAGCAAGACAGATCCGCGCCTGGATGCATACGGCACCATTGATGAGCTCAACTCGTTCATAGGTCTCATGCAGTCAGTCATGGATGATAAGGCCGAGAGCCCTGAAAACATCCGATGGATACAGCAGAAACTGTTCAATATAGGCGGTTGTCTGGCCACGGATACAGCAACATTCCAACTGCCTGACAGCTGCAAGGTCCTGCCTGCCGATGTAGAGCGTATGGAGAAGATGATTGACGCCGCACAGGAAGGCCTGCCCGAGCAGAAATCATTCATCCTTCCCGGCGGCACCCAAGCCGCATCATACGCCCATGTTGCACGCACCGTATGCCGCAGGGCAGAACGCCTGATAATTGCATTGCCAAACGATGCTACAGCACCTTCTGAGCTGCTTCAGTTCATCAACAGACTGTCAGATTATCTGTTCGTTCTGGCACGCCGAATAAACTTTTTTGCAGGTGCCCCAGAAAAAATATGGTAGAACTTTTGCAATCCATATTTTTTTATACTTTTGCACCCCTATAAGAGTAACCTTAAAACACCATTTTTTTACTATGTATTGGACATTGGAACTGGCATCAAAACTTGAAGATGCACCCTGGCCCGCAACCAAGGATGAGTTGATTGATTACGCCGTCCGTTCAGGAGCCCCGCTTGAGGTCATCGAGAACCTCCAGGAGATAGAAGACGAGGGCGATATTTATGAAAGCATAGAGGACATATGGCCCGATTATCCCAGCAAGGAGGATTTCTTCTTTAACGAAGATGAATATTAATAGGGATTTAAGAGATAAGTTGCTAATATTCAATACTTTATAATTTAAGCAGTGGGGAGTCCCACTGCTTTTTTACTACCCATTTACTATCCATTTTGCAGGAAAATGCACCGTTTTTTATCCAAAACTACCCATTTGACTACCCATCCAAATTGTAAATCCTCCTAAAAAAAGGAATAGTAAAAAATGGGCGCAAAGGTTGGTCACGTCTTGTTCTTTTTTGTAAGTTTGTGACTGAAACAAAGAGATTATGAGTCATGACATTCTTCAACCAATTCCACAAGGAGGCTACGGAGCGCAAGATGCGGAAAATAGCCGAATCGCAGAAATCGCCAATGAGCTCGAGAGACTTTGTCGCCTACATGAAACACAATCTGGAACTGGCAAATCAGATGTAGTTTCATTGGAGTCTGAACAGAGGATTGCTGAACAATTCGCAAAAGCTACCGGATGTTGGATTCCAATGGAGAAAGTCATTGATTTGGGCGAGCCTGGCCCAAGCGGAAATGAGAATGACACCTACGTAGCCAAAGACTCTATCTTTAAAGTAAATAATCTGTTCAACAGTGGTAGTATTATACGGCTGTTGAGAAAAATCTGGATGCATAACCAGATATTCCCAGAGACATCATATTCCTTTTATGGCTTTACTGGTTTTGACGGCCGGACTGTATTACCAGTCATACGTCAACCCCGCGTAGCAAATAGCCGTCCCGCCACGACTATAATGATTGACACTTATATGATTGCTCTCGGATTTGAAAAGTCATCAAAAGAAGGGCATTATACAAACAATACATATGAAGTCTGGGATATCGTTCCACGTAATGTCTTAGTCGATGAGGATGGTGACCTTTACGTGGTTGACGCCGAGATAAAAATCATTTAAAAGCGACCGACTAAATGGTGGTTTTTAGGACGCATCATTTTGATAGAAGAAGCCCCTCTGTTCAATAGGCAAAGAGGCTTCTTTGATTTTGTTTTATTTCAACGGGCTAGCAAGCATGGCAAAGTAAGACAGTCCAAAATTGCATTATTTGTATATATAGCCGTTATCAATAAGATTTCATTATATTTGCAATGTTCTTGCGAGCAAGAACAGACATAATGAGGTGTTATTGAATCATCTTCTACAGCAAATCTAGCAAATTTGAATCCGCGACGATGATGACAATGGCGCCACATCTTAGGTGAATTCTATATCTTAACAGATAAAGATAAGCCTGGGTGTGGGTGACTATTGTGTTACTCGCGGAAAGGCATGCTAGAGCCAGCTGTAGGTGTGAGACAATACGTTCCCGCACCTTTTTTTGATTATTTCCATAGGGGACATGGAACATATGATATTGTTTATGAGAAGGAAATCTAGAAAACCGTATGTCTCTCCCGAGACAACATCTATTGAACTTAAGACCGATGGCATTTTGCTTGGCAGCAATGACCCTCTAAATGCTCCACTATTCTTTGGTGATGATTTCAGCACACCGTTTGACGGAGGTGGTGAGGATTGGTAATTATTAAATAGCATGTTGGATTATGAAAAAGATTACGACAATCATATTAAGTGTTCTGTTTCTCACGGCTTGTAATGAAGAGAAATTGGGAATTGATACTTCGGACAATTTTCAGGAAACAGAAGGCATAAAGGTAAATCTGACTATAGCGCGTTCTGATGTTGCAGATACAAAGGCTTCCGTAAAAACCTCATTTGCCGATAATGATGTGGTGTATATCTTCTTTAAAGGTATAGCTGCTCCCAAATACCTTGAGATGAAGTACAATAGTAGCGAGAGCACATGGACTGCAACTGCCAAGAATGAACTGTCAGCCTCTGATCTTAGTGGTGCTGCCGATAAAAGGATGACAGCTATATATCTTCCCTATGGAAGCGATGCAACAGTAGTTGCCGATGGCGGTGCGTTCAAATTTCAGAATGGTTCCGGAAACCCTCTTAACTACACCGGTTATTATCTTCAAGCGGAGCAAGTAGCCTATTCTTATGAGGCCGATGTGCTTTCGGGTTCGATATCATTAATAGCTTGCGCATTAGATGATAATGATGACAGGTATATACACTTTGATATATCCGGATTTACAAGTGGTCACAGTTACAAACTCTATCAGAACTATATAAAACCACTTGCCCTTACAAGTGTTTCAGCAGATGGTTCTGTATCAAAAAGTGAAGGATCCTTGGGTGGGGCACTTACAGGCTATGAGGATGGATCAATGATGAGTTTCTCAGGCATTCTTGATGCCAGTGCAGTAGATCAAGCAGTAGATTATCAGTTTACCATTGATGACCTGACATCATCAATCCTTTATACCCGCGATGCGGGAACAAAAACATTAAGTGCATCCAAATACATTGGAATCGGTGCAATCAATAATTCCGAAACATGGAATGCAGTGGCATATGTTGACCTTGGGCTGAGTGTCAGATGGGCCACCTTTAATGTAGGCGCCTCAGCCCCCGAAGAGTATGGCGATTATTTTGCATGGGGAGAGACCACACCTTATTACGAGGCTGGTTATGCTCAGGAAGATCCGCAGTCTCACTGGAAAGATGGTAAATCAAGTGGGTATGCTTGGTCTTCATACAAGTATTGCAATGGCTCGTACAACACATTTACCAAATACTGCAACGACAGCAGTTATGGCAATAACGGTTTCACCGACACCAAGACCACGCTTGACCCAGAGGATGACGTATCCCACGTGGTATGGGGTGGCAGTTGGCGAATGCCCACGCATTCAGAGTTGGCCGAGTTGATCAATTCTGACAACTGTACCTGGACATGGATCACTCGATACGGTGTTAACGGTTACCTAGTAACGAGTAAAAAATCCGGTTTTGAAGGAATCTCAATTTTCCTGCCCGCTGCTGGGCGCCGCAACGATGATGGACTCGCAGCTGGCCTCTTAGACCTTGGCTACATCGGCCAATACTGGTCCAGTTCACTCGACACGGACAACCTCTGCGCATGGGGCCTCATATTCGGTCCAGGCAGCACCGAATATCGTGCTTACAATCCGGGTGATGGCAACCGCAACAATGGTGTATCCGTGCGGCCCGTGTGTCCGTAGGATTTGTCCTTCCCAACTGGCAAGACGCAAAACAAAGCCAAGCATTCAGCTGGAAGGCTGTGGATTCCAGCATTCAGGATGAATGGTATATGCTAGCGTGAGGATTTTGATAGAAAAAAGCCCCTGTGCATCATTTGAACAGACGGGCAGTTAACTTGTCCTATAACATCTGATTCATTAGGTGTCTGGCTATCCGGTCACTATCCGGAGCTTGATTCATAATCTTAATTTGCTGATAATAAATAATCTATCAAGTGTTATTGGCACCTTTAACGAAGATGAATATTGATAATCAACATTTCAGATATACAAAAAACGGCTGGACGATTGTCCGGCCGTTTTTTTATCTTTTGCATTGACTTTTATTGTACAGCTTTGGGATCGGGACCATAACGGTTTGGGCCTTCTGTTCCGGGTGCAGAACAAAGCACTATCAGTATTATTGAACCTATAATCCAGAAAACAAACAGGAATGATACTATACCGGCTGTGCCGTAGAAAATTCTTTGATCCCCTTTCACAACATTAAAGACTGCCGGGTCAATCGTAATGGGTTCACCGTTATGCGTTCCCTGGAACCTGCTTCCTGTACGTAGTGCCTCAGCAAGGTCATTTGGCGAGAATTTGACTGTATCACCATTAGGCATTACATATATGTCAAGATTCTCTGTCTCATCATATTGTATCATCTTACTCACCTCTTTTACTGTTCTATCTCCTTTAGAGAAAAAGAAAGTTGAATATGTCCATGTAGCCATGGCTACAAGAAGCGGAGCCACTATTAGAAGAATCCATGAGCCCTTACGCTCGCTGTCATGAAGTCTGCGTATTATAAGGGATAATATGGGTAATGACAGTATCATTACTATGAGGGAGAACAATCCCATGCTGTATGAAGGAAAAAGTATACTCATTGTCTTACGTTTTAAGTGTTTATAAATGTGATATCATCATTCCGTCATCAAATACCCAAATGTGAAACGAAGCGGATAATGAAAGGAAGTATGAACGCCAATATATTCAATAAAATGGCATAAAACAGAATGAAATACCAGAACTCTGACCTGGATGCGCGTCCAGAGAACCTGAACATGTTTTTGAAGCCCAACCCGATGGCCTGGCCGAATGATACGTTTTTTGTTTCCATAACTTTTGAGTTTAATTGGTTTTGCTGCAAAAGTATGGCGGTCTTTTGGGCCTCAGAATTATGTTGCGCAACATTATCGTCACATTTTTTTGTTGCGCCCGCAACATCCTGCTCCGGGAAAAGCACTTCAACCCAGCTGGGAGAGAGTTTTTCCTTGACGCGGATCTTACGCATGCGCAGGCTGTCTTTTGAAATGGATAAGCAGTCTGCTATAACAACCGGACTCACTCCTGCCGCAACAAGAGCGCAATATATAAGGTCTGATTCTGACAATGACGGAGACTCGCTTTTCATACTAAGGAACATAGGTGAAAAAGCCGTATCTATGCTACGTGAAATAGACATACGGTCATCAAACGAGAAGCGGTTCTCACGGCTGAGATAGCACATCAGGACGTTTGCCTCAGGCATGTTGCGGAACTCCGTCAGACAGGAATTGAGAATGTCAGTTTTTGATTCCATAAAGCATTTGGTTTGCTGCAAAGATAGTCCATTTTTATTTGCAACCCCGGTCTGTTGCGCAACAAAACCGCAACATAGCGTCATAAGTACAACCTCGGGGCAGTTGTATTCAGTTTCATAGAGTATTTGATTAAATATCAGTATTTTTCATTTATATTTGTTTCATAAAAACCTTTTGAAAATGAAACATTTTAGGATAATTATTTACACTATTTTCCTTGCAACATTCGTTTATGGCGTTTTTAAAATTATCACAATGCTGCAAGCAGACCATGATTATGACCTGACAGTAGCTATAGTTTCTATGTGTGTTGCTTATTTAGCACTCTATCTTAGCCTTAAGACATTTTATTCCATTGATGAGGTCGATGCTATTAGCCGTATGGATGGCAACGTGATGGAGAATCCTAGGTATAGGCCCAATATTCTTAAAACCGTATTCCAATTTACACAAAGAGATTTCGCGGAAACAAGCAAGGCTATTCTGTCATACATGAACAAACTATTCAATGGACGAAGAATACGTAGTGGAGCACATCTTGCTGATAGTGTTCAAGAAGTTGCAGATTTGATGATGTTGATACCTTTCTTCATCAGAACAAATAATCGTGCGGAATCATTAATCTGTCAAAGAAAGGTTAACCGTATTATTAGGAAAATGAATAATAAGGTAAAAAACTTCAAAAATGTTTCCGATGGATCCTGTAAGTTACTCGAGGAAACGGTGAACTTGATTGAATCTGTTTTTTCTTACCAAAAAATGACAAGCGGTTTTAAATCTGATCCATCAAAACTTCTTTCGATCAGAGGGTCTATGTTCATTAATCCTGTATCTATTATTTTATACAATAACTACCTTGGACTATATTATTTACACCTTTCTTTTAATGTACTAAGTGGAGGCAAAAATGAAAAATCATTAAGAAAAAATTTAGAATTCGTAACTAATTGTTCTCCCGAAAATAAGGCACTTGCTTTAATGTATACAAAAAAGGCAACAGAGGTGTTCAAAATTGCTAAAGATAATATTGTAGAGGACACTGTTTGGAGGGGTTTTGTTTGTTTCAATTTATCAAGAGCTCTTTATCAATTACATCTGTTAGGAGAAGAAAATGAACAATGGGAGGAGGTGATAAACGAGAGCATAAGTAACTGGATAACTTCGAATCTTATTATTACAAACATTTTTAAATCAAACCAAAAGTTGCGTCGATCAATGAGATCGTTACCGCTAGATGTTAAAACTTGGTTCCTTATACATTTTATTTCTCCAATACACAAAATATCATTGTATTACAAAGATTTAAAGATGGCAATAAAAGAGAAAAACAATACTTCACAAGAAAAACAAGAAACAACTGACAATATAAAATGGCTCCAAAAAATACTTAAGACTCTTAAAGTTCGTATTAACCGTTTAAAGAATACTATTAAAGCTATAACCGATAAAAATGTTTGGTCGAATGCATCGCGGAAGCCTTATAAATACAAACTCTCTCTTATTAGAAATAGTCTAAACAAGAAGGCGCAAAATAAACCAGATACATGGCTTCGCCAATCTTTAAAAAGTCAAGAGAACAAAGTTCAATTGGCAAAGATTATCTTTCAGATGTATGAAGGTAACCCGTTAACCGACCAGAATGGAAATGTGTGGGTAAAAAAGTATTCGGATATTACTCAAACCGATTTCTACAGGAATATACCTCAAAATGATCCTTTAGATCGTACCAATATTCTTATAAAAGATATTCAGGAGATGCTTTAATAAACTTCCATACAAAACCGCAACAAAAAAAGCACACAAAGGGGTCAGACCCCTTTGTGTGCTTTTGCACTTTGTCTGATTGTATCAGTCTTTCAGCTTGGCAACGATGAACTCGCGGTTCAGGCGTGCGATGTTGCTTATGCTGATGCACTTGGGGCACTCAGCCTCGCAGGCGCGGGTATTGGTGCAGTTGCCGAATCCCAGCTCATCCATCTTGGAGAGCATTGCCTTGGCGCGGCGCTCAGCCTCTACCTGACCCTGAGGCAGGAGAGCCAGCTGGCTTACCTTGGCACTTACAAACAGCATAGCTGAACCGTTCTTGCAGGCTGCAACGCAAGCACCGCAACCGATGCATGATGCAGCATCCATAGCCAGATCGGCCTTCTCCTTTGAGATAGGAATTGCGTTGGCATCGGGCACACCACCGGTGTTGATTGATACGTAACCACCGGCCTGCATGATCTTGTCATAGGCACGGCGGTCAACCATCAGGTCGCGGATTACCGGGAAACCGGCTGAACGCCACGGCTCAACGGTGATGGTCTCACCATCCTTGAAACGGCGCATGTAGAGCTGGCAAGTGGTAGCACCTGTGGCAGGTCCGTGCGGATGTCCGTTTATATAGAGTGAGCACATACCGCAGATACCCTCGCGGCAGTCGTGGTCAAATACCACGGGTTCCTCACCGGCATTGATGAGCTGCTCGTTCAGAATGTCAAGCATCTCAAGGAATGAGGTATCGGTGGGGATATCCTTCATTTCATACACCT
>Ga0265298_10006977_pt1 | contig 13834 bp, 11 predicted proteins | sample AusTroGonzalo_MG_3_FD_193486 | JGI IMG/M metagenome (GOLD analysis project Ga0265298, IMG submission 193486) | Bovine rumen microbial communities from tropical cattle in Woodstock, Queensland, Australia - Gonzalo_01 | ecosystem: Host-associated > Mammals > Digestive system > Stomach > Rumen ...
GTTACCCTTACTTCTTTACCGCTTTCTTCACAACAACAACACTTGCTGCCGGGCCAGGGATGGCACCCTTGACCATAAGAACCTGGAGGTTCTCATCGACACGGACGACTCTGAGGTTCTGGACAGTGACTCTCTCAAAACCCATGTGACCGGCCATCTTCTTGCCTTTGAAAGTCCTGGACGGGGTCGAGGACATTGCCGTACCACCCAGATCCCTGTGGAACTTCGAACCGTGTGTCTTGCGTCCACCGCCGAAACCGTGGCGCTTCATTCCACCCTGATAGCCCTTACCTTTGGACGTTCCGGTGACGTCTACGAATCTGACGTCCTTGAAAAGATCCACACCGAGGACATCTCCGACCTGGACTTCCTTCTCATAATCGCGGAACTCCATGAGAGTCTTCTTGGGATCGCCATCGAACTGTCCGGCATATGGCTTTGTTGCGCGGCTGGCCTTCATCTCGCCTGCGCCGAGAACTGCAGCGCTGTAGCCGTTCTTGTCCTCGGTCCTTTCCGCGACAACTACGTTGCCTTCAATCTTAATGACAGTGACAGGAGTCAGACGACCTTTCTCGTCGAAGACCTGTGTCATGCCAACTTTCTTTCCGATAAGCCCTAACATCTCTTACCTCATTACTGCTTTATCTCTACATCAACACCAGCCGGCAGCTCCAACTTCATGAGAGCCTCCATGACCTTGTCTGTAGGATCTAGAATATCGATCAACCTCTTGTGGGTTCTCATCTCAAACTGTTCACGTGACTTCTTGTTTACGAACGGTGACTTAAGAACAGTGATCTTGTTAATGCGGGTTGGGAGAGGTACCGGTCCGGAAACCTTTGCTCCGGCCTTCACAACTGTCTGAACAATGGACATTGCGCTCTGCTCTACGAGCTCAACATCGAAACCTCTCAGTCTAACGCGGATTCTATCGTTAGCCATTTTTCCTCCAAAAAATCAGGCTTTGCCCGGGCGGGCAGCCCGGACAAAGCATTCGAATTGCAATCAGTCGATAATCTCCGTAACCTGTCCGGAAGCGACTGTCTTACCACCCTCACGGATAGCGAAGCGGAGTCCCTTGTCCATTGCGACCGGGTGGATCAGCTCGACGATGAGGTCGGTGTGATCACCAGGCATGACCATGTGGACACCCTCAGGAAGGGAAACGGTACCGGTGATGTCTGTTGTCCTGAAGTAGAACTGGGGCCTGTAACCTGCGACGAATGCGCTGTGGCGGCCACCCTCTTCCTTGGAGAGGACGTAGACTGTTCCGATGAACTTTGTGTGCGGTGTGATTGATTTGGGCTTTGCAAGGACCTGTCCCTTGACAACTTCCTTCTTGTCGACACCTCTGAGCAGAGCACCGATGTTGTCACCGGCCTGACCTTCGTCAAGAGTCTTCTGGAACATCTCGACGCCTGTGCAGACTGTGTCACGGGTCTCCTTGATACCGACGATCTGGACGGGATCGTTGACATGGATGACACCACGCTCGACCCTACCGGTGACGACTGTACCTCTACCGGAAATCGAGAAGATGTCCTCGATCGGCATAAGGAACGGCTTGTCGACATCTCTCTCCGGGAGCGGGATGTAGGAATCCATGGCGTCGAGCAGCTCCTGGATGCACTTTGTTGCTTCCGGGTTGTCGGGCTCTGTCATGGCCTTGTATGCGGATCCTCTGATGACCGGGCATCCGTCTCCGTCGAAACCGTAGCTGTTGAGAAGATCTCTCATCTCCTCTTCAACGAGGTCGGCGAGCTCGGGATCGTCGATCATGTCGCACTTGTTGATGAAAACGATGATTGCAGGTACACCGACCTGTCTGGCGAGAAGGATGTGCTCCTTTGTCTGTGCCTTTGCACCGTCGTCAGCGGCAACAACGATGACAGCTCCGTCCATCTGTGCAGCACCTGTGATCATGTTCTTGATGTAGTCTGCGTGGCCCGGGCAGTCAACGTGAGCATAGTGCCTGTTGTCGGACTGATACTCGACGTGTCTGGTGTTGATGGTGATTCCTCTGGCCTTCTCCTCCGGAGCGTTGTCGATCTGGTCGTAGCTCAGGAGCTTGTCGCCGTACTTTCTTGCGCAATACATTGTGATTGCGGCTGTGAGAGTTGTCTTACCGTGGTCGACGTGACCGATGGTACCAACGTTTACGTGTGGCTTGGTTCTCTCAAACTTTTCTTTAGCCATCATGTCCTCCTTGTGACCTTTTTGTCACAAATCCAAAAAATAAATGAATGTGCTCTAAAGGCACAAAGCCTTTACCTACTTACCATCGAGACAAACCATTACTATTTTCTGAGTTTATAAAAGAAGGAATCCAGAGGTCAGGAGCCTAACGTCTTAAGCCTTGACATAGCACAAGTTGAAAAAACCGTGTTTCTGGAACCACCTTATCACCCCTAAAATGATTGGTTTGGCTCTAGAATCCTGCTCTTCCGATATTTTTAGGGCATACCGGCGGCAAGACACCTTGGCTACTATAAACAAAATGCAATTTGTTGTCAAGCGTCGGTGGATAAATCTATAAATTCTTTTGTACAGTCTGTTTATGACCCTTGTAAAAGTACAAAAAACCCGGGATTCGCATCCCGGGTCCTGTATTCCGCAGCAAGGCGTGCAATCAGAATCTGATGTGGCTGAAAGCCTTGTTGGCCTCTGCCATCCTGTGCATGTCTTCCTTCTTCTTGAAGGCGGAACCTGTGTTTGCATAGGCATCGAGCAGCTCGGCTGCGAGCTTCTCGCTCATCGACTTGCCGGCACGACCGCGTGCGGCGGCGATGATCCAGCGCATGGCAAGGGCCTCGCGCCTGGGCTCGCGGATCTCTGTGGGAACCTGGTATGTGGCTCCACCGACCCTCTTGGACTTGACCTCGACGACCGGCTTGACGTTGTCGAGTGCCTTTGTGAAGACATCGAGAGCGGGCTCGCCCGTCTTCTCACCCATGATGGTCATCGCATCGTAGAGGATGCGTGTGCTGACGGACTTCTTTCCGTCGAGCATCATGCGGTTGATGAACTTCTCAACGACTGTGCTGTTGTAAACTGAATCCGGAAGGATCTCCCTGACGGGTGCATTCGTTCTTCTTGACATAAAGATACCTCCTCATCAAGCCTTGGGCTTCTTCGTTCCGTACTTGGAGCGGCTTCTCTTTCTGTCGGTGACACCCTGGGTATCCTTGGTACCACGGATGATGTGGTAACGTACACCGGGAAGGTCCTTTACTCTTCCGCCACGGATGAGGACAACGGAGTGTTCCTGGAGGTTATGACCGATACCGGGAATGTATGCTGTCACTTCGATTCCGTTCGAGAGACGGACACGGGCAACCTTTCTCAGAGCTGAGTTAGGCTTCTTCGGGGTCACTGTCATGACCTTTGTGCAGACGCCACGCTTCTGCGGGCATCCCTCGAGTGCCGGAGACTTGGTCTTGTGTGTGACCTTCTCACGACCTTTTCTGACCAACTGGTTGATCGTAGGCATATTTGCCTCCCCTCCGTACTCGACGCTCCTGCCTTCTGCAGGACAACTGCCGGGTACGCAAATTAACCGTCCGTACGGACAGTCCGGGTCACGGGAGCACGCTCCCGCGGCCTTGCCGGGCACCTGGGCACCCGGCCTTCATATCTCGTTCCGTTTCAGAGGAAGAGGATCACTCCTCGTCATCGCCGGAGAAGTCGTCAGTGCCGTACTCCTCCTCGACGATCCCCTCGTCCTCGGAAGTCATATCCGCAAGATCCTCGATATCCTCAAGAGCCCTTTCGTTCATGACGGATTCGACCTTGTCGCTGACAGCCGTCAGGTCCTCGTCCTTCAGCTTCACATCCCTGTATACCTTCATACCGGTACCGGCGGGGATGAGATGTCCGATGATGACGTTCTCCTTCAGACCGCGCAATTCATCTCTACTACCAGCAATCGCCGCATTTGTCAAGACCTTGGTGGTCTCCTGGAACGATGCCGCGCTTATGAACGAGTCGATCGACAGCGATGCGTTGGTGATACCCAGCAGGCAGGGCCTTGCGATGGCAGGCTGTCCGCCTTCTGCCAGGACCCTGGCGTTCTCGTCGTGGAAGCGGTACTTGTCCACTTTCTGACCGATGATGAACCTGGTGTCTCCGACCTTCAGGATCTCGACCTTCCTGAGCATCTGTCTGACGACGATTCCGAGGTGCTTGTCGTTGATGTCGACACCCTGGAGTCTGTAGACGCTCTGGACTTCCTCGAGCAGGAACTGCTGCAGCTGGTTCTCACCGCTGATGCTGAGGATGTCGTGCGGATCGATGTTGCCGTCGCAAAGGCGCTCGGCAGCCTCCACATGGTCCCCTTCCCTGACGAGGATGTGTCTTCCGAGGAGCACGGAGTGCTTGTACTGCTTGCCGTTCTCATCGGTGATGAAGATGACTCTCTTTCCCTTCTCGATCTTGCCGTAGCTGACCTCGCCGCTGATGCGGGAGAGGACCGCGACGTTCCTGGGCTTGCGGGCCTCGAACAGCTCGCCGACCCTGGGAAGACCACCGGTGATGTCCTTCGTCTTGACGCTGGCCATGAGCAGTCTTGCGATGACCTGTCCTTCGCTGACCATCTCGCCGTCACCGATCTGCAGGTATGATGAACCCGGCAGCAGGTAGGAGGCGGCGACGTTTCCGTCGGCATCCAGGATCTCGATCCTCGGCTCCAGTTCCTCGAACGCATGGTCCGTGACCCTGAATCCGATCGTACCGGTTTCCTCGTTGACTTCCTTTATGAGTGTCGTACCCGTTGTCAGGTCGACGAACCTCGCCATACCGTTGGCTTCCGAGATGATCGGCTCGGAGAACGGGTCGAACGTGACGACCGAATCACCGGTCGCGACATACTGGTTCTCGGCCACATCGAGGATCGAACCTGCCTTGGCATCGACCTTCTCCTCGGCTCCGAGGATGGCGATCCTGTCCTTGAGGATGCAGACGTGTCCGCCCTTGACCGAACAGGTGAACTTCTCCTTGCCCTTGGTGCAGATCACGGTGTTGCCCGCGACCCTTGTGCCGTCGGCGATGCCCTCGGCGACCTTCACTCCCTTCTCGAGGGGGAACTCGTTCAGGACGGGCCTGTAGAAGATGTATCCCTTCCTGGTGAACAGGCATGCACCGTCTTCCTGTCTGGTGACCCTGTTTCCGGAGATCTTCGTGACGTAGATCGGATGCTTGAACTTGACCTTGTTGTTCTCGGAACTCGTGGATGCGGTTCCTCCGACGTGGAAGGTTCTCATGGTCAGCTGGGTACCGGGCTGTCCGATGGACTGTGCGGCGATGATACCGACAGCCTCACCGACGGATACCGGCTTGTTGGTGGCGAGGTTCCTGCCGTAGCACTTGCGGCAGACACCGTGCTTGGCCTCGCATGTGAGCACGCTCCTGACCAGGACTCCCTCGACTCCGGCATCCTCGATGGCCTTGGCCTCCTCATCGGAGATCTCATGGTCGATCGGGACGATGATCTCGCCGGTGTTCGGGTTCACGACGTTCTCGAGTGTGTACAGACCGGTGATGCGGTCGGACAGGGACTGGATGATCTCATCCTTCTCGGCATCCTTGATGGCGGTCCTGACGATACCGTTGATGGTTCCGCAGTCCTCCTGGTTGATGACGACGTCCTGCGAGATGTCGACGAGCCTTCTGGTGAGGTATCCTGCCTCGGCGGTCTTGAGAGCCGTATCGGACAGACCCTTACGTGCACCGTTGGTCGAGATGAAGAACTCGATGATCGAAAGTCCTTCCTTGAAGTTCGACTTGATCGGGAAGGCGATGATGTCGCCGTTCGGCTTGGACATCAGTCCTCTCATTCCACCGAGCTGTCTGATCTGAGTCTTGGATCCTCTGGCTCCGGAATCGGCCATGAGGAACAGCGGGTTGAATCCGTTCTGGCTTTCCCTCAGCTTGGCCATGAGCTCGTCGGCCAGTTCGTCGTTGGTGTGCGACCAGATGTCGACCAGCCTGTTGTAACGCTCTTCCTGGGTGATCTGACCGTGGCGGTACTGGTCCAGGACTTCCGACTGCTTGGCGTTGGCCTCCTCGACCAGTGCCTTCTTGGAATCCGGGACGATCATGTCGGAAAGACCGATCGTGGCTCCGAACACGGTTGCGTATCTGAATCCGATGTCCTTGATGGCATCGCACAGCGTGACCGCGACGGAGTTCCTGTCCGTCTTGAGAGCCCTGGAGATGAGGGCCTTGAGCTCCTTGTCTCCGAAGAGCTTGTTGCAGTTCTCGAACGTGATGCCCTGCACCTTCGGCAGCTGGTCGAAGAAGATCAGTCTTCCGGGTGTGGTGTAGTCGTCGGGATTCTTCGGATATGTGAACCTGCGGACGACGTTGCCGTCCTCATCGTACAGTGTGTATCCGATCTTGGCGTTGTATGAGAGGCTTCCGGCCTCGATGGCCATCTGGATCTCATCGATGTTGTCGAAATAGCGTCCGTCGCCCTTGTCCTCGTTCTTGGCCCTTGTCAGGTAGTTGATACCGAGGACCATGTCCTGTGAAGGATAGACGATCGGCTTTCCGTTCGCCGGGTCGAGCAGGTTGGTCGTGCTCAGCATGAGCGTCCAGCACTCGAGCTGGGCTGCCTGCGTGAGGGGCACGTGGATGGCCATCTGGTCTCCGTCGAAGTCGGCGTTGAACGCGTGACATACGAGCGGGTGCAGCTTGAGGGCCTTTCCGTCGACCAGGACGGGCTCGAAGGCCTGGATTCCGAGTCTGTGGAGCGTAGGTGCACGGTTGAGCATGACCGGGTGCTCCTTGACGACGCTGTCGAGGACGGACCAGACCTCGCTGGTCTCCTGCTCGACGAGGGTCTTGGCCTTCTTGACGTTGGATGCCAGTCCGTCCTGGACCAGCTTCTTCATCAGGAAGGGCTTGAACAGCTCGAGGGCCATCTTCGAGGGGACACCGCACTGGTGCATCCTGAGCTCTGGACCTACGACGATGACGGAACGTCCGGAATAGTCGACACGCTTTCCGAGCAGGTTCTGTCTGAAACGACCCTGCTTGCCCTTGAGCATGTCGGACAGGGACTTGAGCGGTCTGCTGTTGGCGCCCTTGACCGCTCCGCGCTTGCGCTTGGAGTTGTCCAGCAGGGCATCGACGGCTTCCTGGAGCATCCTCTTCTCGTTCCTGACGATGATGTCGGGAGCGTGGAGGCTGATCAGGCGCTGGAGTCTGTTGTTCCTGTTGATGACCCTTCTGTACAGGTCGTTCAGGTCGCTGGTGGCGAACCTTCCGCCATCGAGCGGGACCATCGGTCTGAGATCGGGCGGGATGACGGGGATGACCGTGAGGATCATCCACTCCGGGCGGTTGTCGCTGTCGCGGAAGTTCTCCACGACCTCGATCCTCTTGAGCAGGCGCTTGTCCGTGGACTTGGTTGCCTTCTTCATCTGCTCGCCCAGTTCCTCGCTGAGTGTCTTGAGGTCCAGGTCGGCGAGAAGACGCCTGATGGCCTCGGCACCCATCATCGCGGTGAACGAGTCGCCGTACTTGTCGCGGGCTGCGATGTACTCTTCCTCGGAGAGAAGCTGCTTGTACTTCAGGTCGGTGTCACCGACGTTGATGACGATGTACTTCTCATAATAGAGGACGCTCTGGAGGGCGGTCTTGGAGATGTCCAGCAGGAGGCTCATCCTCGAGGGGACGCTCCTGTAGTACCAGATGTGGGATACCGGGGATGCCAGTGTGATGTGGCCCATCCTCTCACGGCGGACCTTGGTGTTCGTGACCTCAACGCCGCAGCGGTCGCAGACCACTCCCTTGTAGCGGATTGACTTGAACTTTCCGCAGTAGCATTCCCATTCCTTCGTGGTACCGAAGATCTTCTCGCAGAAAAGACCTTCCCTCTCCGGTCTGAGGGTTCTGTAGTTGATCGTCTCGGGTTTCTTGACCTCACCGTAGGACCATGCCTTGATCTGCTCCGGTGAAGCAAGCTTAATCATTACGCTATCGAAATCTTGTATGTCTTTCATCTGCAGCTCCCCAAATCAGACGCCTTTCTCTTTCTTGTTGATGATCTCATCGTCACGCTCCGTGAGTGCGACCTGCTTTCCCTTGGAATCGTAGACGCTCATGTCGAGTGCAAGACCGCGGATCTCCTGGACCAGGACGTTGAACGCCTCGGGCATTCCGGCGCTTGAGCTCGGCTCGCCCTTGACGATGCTCTCGTAGATCTTGACACGACCGTTCATGTCGTCGCTCTTGATCGTGAGGAGCTCCTGCAGGGTGTTGGCGGCTCCGTATGCCTCGAGTGCCCAGACCTCCATCTCTCCGAGTCTCTGACCTCCGAACTGTGCCTTTCCGCCGAGCGGCTGCTGTGTGACCAGTGAGTAGGGACCGGTGCTTCTTGCATGCATCTTGTCATCGACAAGGTGGTGCAGCTTGAGATAGTAGATGTATCCGCAGAATACCGGGTTGATGAACGCCACGCCGGTCCTTCCGTCGTAGAGTGTCGTCTTGGAGGTGATGGGAAGTCCCGCCTCCTTCATCTTGAACTCTATCTGCTCCATGCTTGCGCTCTGGAAGACAGGCGATGTGTACCACTCGTCCAGCTTCACGGCAGCCCATCCGAGCTGTGTCTCCATCAGCTGTCCGATGTTCATTCGCGACGGGACTCCGAGCGGGTTCAGACAGACATCGAGCGGTGTTCCGTCTTCCATGAACGGCATGTCCTCTTCGGGAAGGATCCTGGAGACGACACCCTTGTTTCCATGGCGTCCGGCCATCTTGTCTCCCTGGCGGAGCTTTCTCTTGGTGGCGATGAGGACCTTGATGGTCTCCTCGACTCCGGGAGGAAGCTCGTCGCTCTCGCTCTTCTTCAGGCGCTGGACGTCGATGACGATACCCTCGGTTCCGTGGGGGACCTTGAGTGAGGTGTCGCGGACTTCCTTGGCCTTCTCACCGAAGATGGAGTTCAGAAGCTTGAACTCGGGTGTGGTGTCGCTCTCGCTCTTGGGAGTGACCTTTCCGACAAGGATGTGGCCCGGATGGACCATCGTTCCGATCTTGACGATTCCTTCCTCGTCCAGCATCTCGAGCATCTTCTCGCTCGTGTTGGGGATGTCGCGCGTGAGCTTCTCGGGCCCGAGCTTGGTCTCCCTGATGTCGGTGATGAACTCGTGGATGTGGATGGATGTGTAGATGTCGTCCTTGATCACGCGCTCCGAGATGAGGACGGCGTCCTCATAGTTGTAGCCGTTCCATGGTACGAATCCGACCAGGATGTTCCTTCCAAGTGCCAGGTCGCCGCGGTCTGTGGCGGGTCCGTCGGCAAGGACGGTGCCCTTCTGCACGGTCTGTCCGTTGGAAACGATGGGTACCTGTGTGAAACAGGTGTCCTGGTTGGTCCTCTGGAACTTCTGGATCTCGTAGGAATCGACCTCTCCCTCGATCTCGCACTCGGAAGGATCGACAGTGATGTCGACTCTTGTCGATGAGACGTACGATACACGTCCGCCCCTCTTCGCCTTTACGAGCACGCCCGAATCATAGGCCGCCTTGGTCTCCATACCGGTTCCGACCCTCGGGGCCTCCGGGAACAGGAGGGGGACCGCCTGACGCTGCATGTTCGAACCCATCAGGGCACGGTTGGCATCGTCATGCTCCAGGAACGGGATCAGGGATGCTGCGACGGACACGACCTGCTTGGGCGATACGTCCATGTATCTGATCTCTTCCGGATGACGTGTGGAGTAGTCGCCCTTGTTCCTGACGGGGACGTCCTTGTCCACGAATGCGCCGCCCTTCTTGAGCTTGGCGTTGGCCTGTGCGATGAAGTACTTCTCCTCATCGTATGCATCGAGGAACCTGACCTCTTTCGTGGCCTTTCCGTCGACGACCTTCCTGTACGGTGTCTCGAGGAATCCGTACTTGTTGATCCTCGTGTAGTTCGCGAGGGACACGATCAGACCGATGTTCGGTCCTTCAGGTGTCTCGATCGGGCACATGCGTCCGTAGTGTGTGTAGTGGACGTCTCTGACCTCGAATCCTGCGCGGTCGCGGTTCAGTCCGCCGCTTCCGAGGGCCGTGAGCCTCCTCTTGTGGGTCAGCTCGGCCAGCGGGTTGATCTGGTCCATGAACTGCGAGAACTGGGATGAACCGAAGAACTCCTTGATGGCGGCGACAACCGGCTTGTTGGAGATCAGGTCCTGCGGCTTGGCTGCCTCGGGATTGGTGTTCATCCTGTCCTTGGCGATCCTCTCCATGCGTGAGAGGGCGGCCTTCAGCTGCTGCTGGAGCAGCTCGCCGACGCACCTTACACGACGGTTCCCGAGGTGGTCGATGTCATCGATGTTCTCCTCGTGGATGAAGACCTTGATGAGGAAGGCCATGGTGTTGACGATGTCCTCCGGTGTGAGGACGGTGAGGTTCTCGTCGAATCCGGTGTTGTCGTCGCCGGCATGGAACCTCTTGTGGAGCTTGTAGCGTCCGACTGCTCCCAGGTCGTAGCGCCTGGACGAGAAGAACATCTCCGGAAGCTCCCTCTCTCCCCTTTCCGTGGTGATCATCTCACCGGGCATGAGGATGCTGTAGATGGCGCTCAGGACCTCGTCCTTGGTCGGCTCGTCGCTGACACCGCTGTTGGTGTACTTGGACTCCTCGATCTCGAAGCACTTCAGGATCATCGGGCTGTGGAGGGAATCCTCCGCATCCATGTCCACGATGTCGACCTTCTTCACGCCGAAAGCCATCATCTGCTCGATGTAGTTGGCATCGAGTGCGGTTCCGGCCTGGAGTATCTTGTGTTCCTCGCCGTCCTCGCCGGTGACATAGATGTCCTTGGCGAGATACATGCCGTCGAGGTCCATCTTCGTACCCTCGTTGAGGTCGACGGACCTGATTGCATAGAATGCGGCGATGATCTTCTCACGTGTATCGTAACCGATAGCCCTGAGGAACAGGGTACCGAGTATTCTCTTCTTCCTGTCGATCTTGGTGCAGATGACCTTCTTCTTCTCATCGATCTCGAACTCGAGCCATGAGCCGCGGTAAGGGATGATCCTTGAGGAATAGACACCCTTCTCCGTCGTGAAGATTACACCGGGGGATCTGTGGATCTGGCTGACGACGACGCGCTCTGCGCCGTTGACGATGAATGTTCCCCTGTCTGTCATGAGGGGGATGTCGCCCAGGAAGATGTCCTTCTCCCTGATCTCGTCGTTGGCCGTGAGGGCAAGGCTGATGACAGCCCTGAGGGGAACGCTGTATGTGCGTCCCTTCTTCTTGCATTCCGTCTCGGAATACTTGATCTTATCGAAATCGAGCGAGTACGACTCGTATCTGAGGCTCATCTCGCCGTTGGGTCCGTCAATCGGGAAAATGGATCTGAACACCTCTTCAAGTCCGATCTTCTCATCGAGGGGAAGTCCGGCCTTGAGCCTGTTGCTCTGGAGGAAATTCTCATAGGAGTCCTTCTGGATTCCGATCAGATCAGGGAGCTCGCAAACTTCTTCGAAGTCGGCTCCGATGTAGGTCCTGTTTATGGGTTTGCCTTTGGCAACCATCTTGTACCCCCAAAATCAGTTGATAGACTGCATTTCAATGCACGTAAATGCAAAACGTCGAATAAAGACAGAAAATCCTCCGAGGCCCGCCGGGCGGGCCCTGGAGGTTCATTCAAAGGCAGATTATTTGACCTCTACCACGCAACCTGCAGCCTCAAGCTTCTCCTTGACAGCAGCAGCATCGGCCTTGGAGATACCCTCCTTGACCTTTCCGCCGGCCTCAACAAGCTCTTTGGCTTCCTTGAGTCCGAGCTCGGCGCTGACTTCTCTGACAGCCTTGATGGCGGCGATCTTCTTGGAAGCGTCGAACGACTTGAGGATGACGTCGAACTCTGTCTGCTCCTCGACTTCCTCTGCGGCGGCGGCAGGACCTGCGGCGACTGCGACAGCAGCAGCGGCAGCTGTGACACCGAACTTCTCTTCCATAGCCTTGATGAGGTCAGCGACCTCCATCACGGTCATGTTGGCGATAGACTCTAAAATCTCATCTCTTGTAGCCATATTATCTTCTCCTTTAAAATTTTTTCTTCAACAGCCGTAGCATGGTACTTTGAAGACTAAGGCTGTCGTTATTCTGTTTTCTCCTCTGCTGCTGCAGGAGCTTCGGCTGCGGGTTCTGCGGGTGCTGCTGCAGGTGCTGCGGCGCCGCTCTCGAGCTTCTCCTTGTAAGCGAGCAGGGTTGCTGCGACCTTCTGGACAGGAGCCTTCATCGTGGCCATGAGGTGGCTGATGAGCTCGAGTCTGCCCGGAAGCTTCGAGAAGGCATCGACCTGTGCTGCGTCGAATACTCTTCCGTCAAGGAATCCTCCACGGACCTGGAGCTTGTTCTCGGTACCCTTCTGGGCCTCGACGACGATCTTGGCGATCGCGCTCTGCTCATCTCCCCTTGCGAGGATGACAGCTGTGGGTCCGACAAGGTCAGCGTCCACGCCGTCATGTCCGAGCTCCCTCATTGCGATCTTCGCATAGCGGTTCTTGACGATGCGGCAGACTGCGTCCTTGGCCCTGAGCTGCTTGCGCAGATCCGAGAGCTGTGCGACTGTAAGTCCGCGGTAATCCGCGAAGATGAAACCGGAATACTGACCGAACTCATCCTTGAGCTGCTTTACAGCGGCCTTCTTTGTTGCGTTCACTTTTGTCTGATAATCCATATTCCACCTCCTGCTTACTGCAGATCCTTCGTATCAACCATGATGCCGGGGCCCATTGTTGATGCGAGTGCAGTGCTGACAACGAAGTCTCCCTTTGCGTCGGCAGGCTTCTTCCTGAAGATCTCCTTGACTGCGACGACCGCGTTCTCGGCGATCTTGTCGGCATCCATGGAAATCTTTCCGATTGCCATGTGAACAACACCGGTCTTGTCAGAACGGAACTCGGTTCTTCCCTTGCGGAGTTCAGCAAGAGCGCCCTTGATATCCATTGTGACGGTCTGTGTCTTGGGGTTCGGCATGAGGCCTCTCCTACCAAGGATGGGACCGAGACGACCGACATCCTTCATCATGTCGGGTGTTGCGACTGCCACATCGAAATCCATCCAACCGCCGCGGATCTTCTCGATCAGATCGTTGTCACCGACGTATGCTGCTCCGGCGTCCAGGGCTTCCTGAGCCTTGTCTCCCTTTGCGAATACGAGGATCTTCTTCTCTGCTGAGAACTGGTTCGGCAGAACCACGGTGTCCCTGACGCTCTGGCTCTTCTTGAGCATGAGCTTGATATGAAGCTCAACTGTCTCATCGAACTTCGCGAACGAGAGTTCCTTGAGCAGTCCGGCAGCTTCGGGAATGGTGTAGATCTTCGTCCTGTCGTACTTCTTTACAGCTTCCTGATACTTCTTGCCGCGCTTCATTTCTCCACCTCCACGCCCATTGATCTGGCTGTTCCAGCGACGATGCGCTTGGCAGCTTCCATGTCGTTTGCGTTAAGATCGGGCATCTTGACCTTTGCGATCTCCTCGAGCTGGGCCTGTGTGAGAGTACCGACCTTCTGCTTGTTGGGGACGCCGCTTGCAGTCTCAAGACCCAGAGCCTTCTTGATGAGAACGGCTGCAGGAGGGGTCTTCAGAATGAAAGAGAACGATCTGTCTGCATAGACTGTGATGACTACTGGGATTGTCAGGCCGGGTTCAAACTGTCTTGTCTTCTCGTTGAACTGCTGGACAAACTGAGGTGCACTAACACCGTGAGGGCCGAGAGCCGGACCGATCGGGGGTGCCGGTGTGGCCTTCTGGGCCGGACACTGCAACTTGATGATTGCAGTAACCTTTTTCTTTGCCATATTTCTCTCCTTACGCGGATGGCCTT
>Ga0265298_10006978_pt1 | contig 13834 bp, 3 predicted proteins | sample AusTroGonzalo_MG_3_FD_193486 | JGI IMG/M metagenome (GOLD analysis project Ga0265298, IMG submission 193486) | Bovine rumen microbial communities from tropical cattle in Woodstock, Queensland, Australia - Gonzalo_01 | ecosystem: Host-associated > Mammals > Digestive system > Stomach > Rumen ...
GACGTGTGGAGCGACGCCTATTACATCTTCAACTTCGACACCGACCTCAACGGCGACGGCGCCGTGCAGGCGGGCGAAATCCGCAACGCGCTCGCGTTCGGCTCGACGAACCAGAACGGCTCGGCCGTGAATCTCAATCATACGTTGGTCATCGCCCCCGACGGCTGCAACAAGCTGGCGTGGAAGACGGCGGACCTCCCGATGCCGAGCCGCGGCCTCACGAAGACGGGCGGCACCTATCTTGACTTCCCGGCGAACGTGCAGGAACTCTCCGGAAAGACAAACACCTGGCGCAACGGCATCAAGTTCACCGGCAACATCACCGGTTCGGTTACCGTGGTCGCGCGCGTCCTCGTGCGCAACTTCTCCTACAGCAACCTCGGCAACGCGACGGCCATCTTCTACAACAACGGACTCGACTGGAACAAGGCGTTCGGCTCCGAGTTCGGCTTTTCCGCCAAGACGGGCATGACAGCCAATCCGGGACGCCTCTACTGCATCCAGGGCAACCACGGTTTCGCGGTGGACGACAACATTCCCATCTACACGAACCGCTGGTACGACGTCGCCTACAGCATGAAGAACGTCGGCAACGGGCGGTGCGACGTGACGTTCGCGGCGATGGATGCGCGCCGTGCCGACAACACCTGCACGGGCCTCGTGTTCTTTGTTGTCCGACAGGAGACCGGATGCTTCACGAACGAGACGTACTATGCGGAGAAGGATCGCCTAACCCGCATCGGCGGCGAGGATCTTGGCGGCTGGTCGCGCGGCGGCGACAGTTCCGCCCAGGGCGCGAAAGGCTTCAACGGCAGCATCCAGCGTATCGCCGTGTGGCGGCGCGCGCTCTCGCGCGACGAGATCGCCGAGGCGTTCGTGCAGATGCCGCCGCTTTTCCGCGTGGGTACGGAGAACGGATCTTCCGCCGAGTTCGGCGCGGCGGACGAGACGCCGGACGCGATCAACGCCGACTTCGACCCGTGGTACCGTTTCCGAGGTACGCTCTCGGCGGCGAAGCCGGCGGTGACGATCAACTTCACGCTCCGCACCGAATCGCACCTCGTTCCGTACGTCCTGCGCGTCAAGGCCGCGCCGGGCACGGGCGATACCGTCCTCGCGCCGTACGTGAACGGGACGGCGCTCGGCTCGAAGCGGATTGCGGCGGGCGGCAGCCAGATGTGGTTCGTCCCCACGCGGCTGCTCGCGTCGGGCGCGGCGACGTTGCGGCTCGAGCGGACGGGCGGCACGGCCTCGGCGATCGCGTTCGACGTGGTGGAGCTGAATGGCTCGGCGGCGATCGGGTCGGACAACGATGGCACCGGCGAGTTCACGCAGGAAGGCAAAGTGCAGCACCGCATGTGGGCCGGGCAATGGAACTGGAAGCGCTACCAGCGTGCGATCATCGGCGGCAACGATGTCCAATACTGGCAGCGTACCGGCCACTACTTGTTCTGGGTGCCGCCGGAACTGGTGGAGGGCTACCAGTTCCGCTACACGTCGAAGATCGTGGGGCAGGGCGCAAGCAAGCCTGACGACCTCGTGGCCCAATACGGCTATACGAAGTACCGGTGGCCGTACACGGTATGGATGAACGGAAAGGAGTTCTTCACCACGGAGGGCTCGCCGGACGGGACGCGCATCGACAAGACGTTTGAACCGGGCACGCTTCAGCCGGGCTGGAACACGGTCTGGTGGGAAGGGCACGGCGAGGGTACGTACTGGGGCGGCGTGGACTTCCACAAACTGGAGGTCATCGACCGTCCGCACGGTACGATGTTGCTGATCAGATGAAAGTAAAAGGAAGCGCAGAATGAGAAGCACGAGTTTCCTGGTAGGTTTATTCGTTGTCGCGGCAAGCGCGACGGCGGCGACGGTTTCCGTGAGCGGTTTCAAGGGAACCGTGTACAGCCCCGGCGAGGCGACGCTCGCGTTTTCGGGTGTCTCTGCCGCGCAGGACGTGTGGGTGGCGTGGGACGACGTGGACAAGGGCGATGACATGTCCGCGTGGGCGCAGAACGAACGTCTGGGCACGATCGCCGCCGGCGCGACCTCCGCCTCCTACAAGTTGCCGCCGGACGCGCGGCTGGGGCGCGTGGCGCGGTTCTTCCTCCTTTCGTCGGGCGGCTCGTATCCGGTGGAGTACGTCCGTTGCGATGGCAAGCAATTCATCAACACGGGCGTGTTTCCCGACCCGCACGTCGCATTGAGCATGGATTTCAAGCTGAACAGCGTCTGGCCGAGGCAGCAACGCAATTTCGGCGTGAACAACTCCGCCTACACCTTCGCCTCCTACATCAACGGTTCCTCCCTGTGGGCGTGGGCGGCGAAGGACGGCGAAGGCAACTGGTCCTCTTCCGGCAACATGGTGTCCCTGCTGCGGACGAAGATCACGCTCGACATGCACAACGACATGTATACGATCGACGTGGACGACGTGGAGCTGGACTACACGTACAAGCCGACCACCGTCACGTCGGTCCGCAACGGCCAGACGAAGACGGGGAACTGGCCCATCGCGCTGATGGCCGGCATGGCGAACGCCGCCGGCACCTCGGCAAACAACAACGCCCACCTGAACTGCTACGGCACGACCATCTCGCTCACCAACGTCGTGGTGCGCAACTTCACGCCGTACGTTTCAGTCGGCGTGGCAGGGCTGTTGGATACGGTTAACAACACGTTCTACCCGAGCGCCACGGCGAACGAGCTCTTTGCCGGCGGCCGCCACGAGGGCGTCTCGGGCGCGACGGCGAGCGAGCCGTTCGACCTCGCGGGCGCGCGCACGGAGGACGTGTTCGCGGACGCCTACATCTGGATGCGCGGCATGGCGATCGACAAGAACGGCAACGGCGTCCTCGACAACGGCGAGATCACCAACTCCCTCAACACCGTCGCGCTTTCGTCCACGGTCTACGGCGCGGCGGGCCACAAGCCTGTCATCTCCAACGAGCTGGTGAACCTGCCGGGGCGCGGCGTGTCGCGGCGGATGCAGACGCTCTATTTCCCGCAGGATGTTGCGTGGACGAACGAGGAGCAGACGCTGGGCGTGGCCTATCCCTGCTCCGTGACGTGCGGCACGCCCCTCACGGGATTCGACAGCCACTACACGTGGTTCATACGTTTCCGTCCGGAGCTCTCCGCACCGCTGCTCACCACGCAGTGGATGCTCGGTTTCGGCTACGGCAGCAGCAAGGGCATGATGATGGGCCTCAGCGGAGACAGCACGAAAGGGCGGGAATTCCGCATCTACACGGCGGACGGCAACTGGAACACGGGCCTCGTCGTCACCAACAACTATGCGGGATGGATCGACTTCGCGGTGACGGTGGACGGGCAGAAGGTGTCGGTCTACAAGATACAGGAGGCCGCGAAGATGCGCGACTCTGCCGGCGTCACGAACGGCCTGGTGCAGTACGCGGAAAAGACGTACGCCAGCACCCGTGACTTGACGCCCAACGCCGGTACGGTGCTGCGCTTCGGCGTGGAGACCGTGTCCAACGATAAGTTTGCCATGCCGGCGCCCGCCAGCGGGAACAACTACTACAAGGCGTTCAGGGGCAGCATCCAGCAGTTCGCGTGCTGGAAGCGGGCGCTCACGGAGCAGGAGGTGCTGGCGGCGATGGGCTGGCCGCGCGCGGACGTGTGGCGCGTGGGCATCGAGAACGACGCGACCACGGAGTTCGACGGTACGGCTCCGGCGGGCGGCATAGTGGTGGACGGCGAGACGTGGCCGTTCCCGAAGGGTGGGCTGGCGGCGGGCGCGTCCGCCACGTTCGCGTTTCCGCTCACGGCGAAATGGGACAACCTCCTCGCGCAGACCTTCCGCTGGAAGGCGACGAGCGATTCGAGCGAGGGTAGACTGGCGGTGTCGGTGAACGGCAAGTCGGTGGGCGTGCGGACGGTAAGGGCGGGCACGTGGCAGAAGTGGTTCGTGCCGCAGAAACTGCTCACGACCGGCACGAACACGCTCACGGTCACGCGCACCGACGGCGGCACGGGCGCGCTCAAGCTCGACAGCGCCGTCCTCGGCGGTGGCTGGCAGGTGGGGTCGAAGGACGGCACGTGGAACACCTTCAACCAGGAGGGCAATGCGCTGCTGGACTACTACGTGGCCGACGGCAACATGCGTGACGTGCGGCGCGTCCTGCACCATACGAACACGACCTGCCGCCTGAAGCACCGCATGTACGTCCATGCCGTGACGCCGGTGCCGCTCGCGGGCGAGTACGATTGGAAGTTCCACTTCTCGACGGGTGCGAATGGCGGTTCCGCCGGGACGATCCTCGGCGTGGACCTGGACGGCACGCGCATCCTCACGCAGCCGGCGCCGGGCATCGCCCAGACCTGGTCCGCGACGATTCCGCGCGAGATGCTGACGGCGGGCGAGCACGTGTTCAAATTCGTGAACGAGGGCAACGCCTCGACCTACATCAGCGTCGATTCGATCCAGTTGGAGCCGATCGCCCCTCCCAACGGCACGGTCTTCTCCGTGCGGTAGGCCGTCGTGTCATGATAAAGTCATGTATTGGTAGAATGGTACTGTAAAAAGTCAAGGTTGAAAGAGGAATAAACATGAAGAAGTCGATTATCACAATGTGCCTTGCGGGCATCTGCACGGCGTTTGCCGATCCGTACACGCTGGTGGACGGCACGCTGACGTTTGACGTGGACGTGGCCGACTACCCGGAAGCGACGCCATACGAGTACGCGACGAGCCTGAGCGGCGTCACGTCCATCGTCAAGAAGGGCACGGGCGCGGTGAGCCTCGGCGCGACGGCGACGGCCAACACGTTCACCGGCACGATGACGGTGGAGGACGGTTTCCTCATGGGCTGGAAGCCACGCTTCGGGAAACCATCCACCGTGACGGTGGAGAACGGCGCGGCGGTGGTGTTCACGGAGCCTACCGACTACGTCTCGACAGTGACAGACTATTTCGCGAACACGAAGTTCTACATCGCAGGAGATGGACCGGATGGCCACGGCGCGCTCCAGCGCCCGTGGGCGCGCGCGCTTACAGACGCATTTTGCCTGTCTTCCGTGACGATGACGGACGACGCGACGATCAACGTCGGCTCTCGCTGGGGCATCAGCGGAGGTACGCTGGAGATGAACAACCACACGCTCACGCTCACCTCCGCGAAGGAGGATACGGCCTATACTTCGATTCAGTATTCACGAATCTTTGACATCGCCCGCCATACGAGCGGCAGCAACGGAAAGACATACATCAAGGATCCGGGCGAGATCATCGTCGCCGACAACTGCCGCTTGAATGTCGAACATGCGAATGCCGCGTTGTTGGATGCCGCAGGATCGAACGGTACGGTCTCAAACATGACGGTAAGGCTCAAGGACGGCACGTTCCTGCGACTCTTTCAGGTGTCCAAGAACGCATTCCCGTGCCGTGTGGTTTCGGAAGGCACGTCGGATATCATGATCCACAACAAGAATCTCTCGCCGGAGAACGGCCTCAAGCAGTCCCACATGGAAGGTCCTGTCGAGATCGCGGGAACGAAACTGAACCTGAGCCTTTATGCGGGAGGCGTGGAGGCCAGCAACGCCTGCCTGTGGGTGAACGGACCCGTCTCGGGACCAGGCATGCTGTCGAACGCCACGCGCGGGCATCTTCACTTGACCGGGACGAATACGCATGTGCTCGGAAGCATCCGCCAGACCGGTTACGGCGACATCGTGCTGCAGGATAGCGTGACCGTGAGCATCACCAACACGCCGAGTGTCGCGACCTACGCGCTCGTCGGCGCCAATTCGCTCGCGACGCCGACCGTGATGACGGTGAAGGACAACGCGCGTCTCCTTTGCCTTCCGGGATACGAGAAGCTGTCGGAGTTTACGTTGGGCTATCATACGACGGGCGGCGACAACTGGGGCGGCATCCTGAAGATACAGGACAATGCCATCGTCTCGAACAATGTGTCGGTCGGCTGCTACGGCAAGGGGGCGTGTTATCTTTTTGGTGGTCAGCTGCACATGCTCACGGGCCTGATGAGCACCAGCGTGCTGCTGGCGAACAACAGCAACAGCTACGGCTACATCGGCGTCGACGGCGGTTTCTTCCATCTAAGCAACTGGTTCTATTTCGGCAAGCGCGGTCCGGGCTTCTTTGTGCAACGAGGAGGCGAGTCGCTCTTCGGCACGACGTCCAACCCGTTCCGGCTTGCCGACAAGACGGCGTCCTCCTACGGCAACCTCGCCATCCTGGGCGGCACGTCCACGTGGAACAAGATGTATCTCGCGATGAACTTCGCGAGCTATACGCCCGTTGGCGAGTATTCCACGGCCGTCGCGACGGTGGCCGGCACGAACACGGTGATGGACATGACGCCGTCGTACATCCTCGTTAGCCCGGCCACGAACGCGGCGAAGGCCGTCACGGCGATCCTGAACATCAACGACGGCGGCACGCTGAAGACGAAGAACATTACGTTCAAGCTTGTCCCGAGCAGCTCCAACCCCTCCTGGAACACCATCAAGAACCTCGTGCAGGACTCGACGCGCTCGTACCTCAACTTTAACGGCGGCGTGCTGGTGACGACTGCGGCGGGCGAGTTCTTCGAGAACGGAACCGATCCGACCCGTCTTCTGACGCGCGCGACCATCTTCGAGAAGGGGGCCGTGATCGACACCAACGGGAAGAACGTCACGTGGCGCATGCCGCTGGAGCGTCCGTACGGCCACGGCATCGCGTCCGTCACGCTGCCCGCAGCGGCCCTCGCCAAGGAGACGCTCATTGGCCCGACGCGTTGCTACATCACGTCGGCGGAAGGCGGCGTGGCGGCTGACGCGCTGATGGACTTCGACGACACGAACCGCGTGGCGCGCGGCATGATCGTGACCTCGCGCGGATTCGGCTACGAGGCCGCGCCGACGGTGAAGGTGCACAAGGCGAACTGCTCGGACACGTGGGACTGCACGGTGGAGACGGTGGACTTCGACGCAGCGGACTTTGCGCACGGCGGCCTGACGAAACGCGGCGCGGGCACGCTCACGCTCGTCAGTACCAACACCTACGGCGGCGCGACGCGTATCGAGGGCGGCACGCTCGCGTTCACGCACGAGCATGGCTACCCGGGCGGCGACCTGGAGTTTCCTGCGTCGGTCGTGCAGGGAACGCTCTCCGCGCCGCTCCTCACGGCGCATACGCTCGCTTTCGCCGCCGGGAAGGGCGTGCGCGTGACGGCGGCGGACACGCTCAACGACAAGACGTTCGGCCGCGCGAAGACAATTGCAACTTTCACCACGCCCCTGTCGGAACTGCCGTCCCTCACGCTCGTCGATTCCGACGGTGATCCGATGCCTCCGAGCGGACTCTGGAACCTGCTGCTCGCCGACGGCGGCACGACGCTGAAATTCGGCGCTGTGAACGGCACGATGCTGATCCTTCGGTAATGCTTGCAGAGAAGGGGTGGTTATGGTATTTTATCGTTGTGGAATTGTGAAGGCTTTACGCTTAAAATGAAGGACGAACAGATGAAGAATATGATCCTTGCGGGTGTTGTGGCGGCGATGTGCCTGAACGTCGTCGCGACCGAATGGTTTGTTGACCGCACGCGGCCCGATGACAGCGGCAACGGCACGTCCGTCGCCACCGCAAAGCGGACCATCCAGGCGGCCTGCAGCGCGGCGTCGGCCGGGGATACGGTGACGGTCCTGCCGGGCATCTACGACGAAGGCGGCAATTCGTTCACCTCCAGTTCGGTCGTGTCGTCGAACCGCGTGTACATCATGAAGAACCTCACGCTCCGCTCGCGCGACGGCGCGGCCGTCACGCACATCGTCGGCGCGAAGGATCCCAACGTGGCGCAAGATGTCTCGCCATGGGGCATGGGCCCCGGCGCGATCCGCTGCATCGCGGTGGCGACGGGCGTCACCAACGTGAAGATCGAGGGTTTCACGATCCGCGACGGCGCGACCGCGTTCGGCAGCGACACCGCCCCCGTGCGCGGCGGCGGTGTCCTCAACGTCAAGGCCCAACCAAAATCCGAGGGGGCCGCCTGTATCGTCGTGCGCGATTGCGTGATCCGCGACAACACGGGTACGCGCGGCGGTGCCATTTACGGCGTCACGGCGGTGAACTGCACGTTTACGGGGAACCGGGCTTCCAATTTCGGTGCGGCGGCGCGCGAGTGCTGCCTGGAGGGCTGCGTCCTCTACCGCAACACGACATTGGGGAGCTCCGCCGTCGGCGTGATGGCCTACGGTTACACCGCTGTGAACTGCACGATTGCGTACAACGAGACGCTTTCAGCCTTCTCCAACATCGATGGAGTCTCGACTCGGTTTGCGAGCAACTGCGTCGCCGTGGCCAACAGCGGATGCGGCGTGGACCAGAACATCTACACGTGCATCACGGACGTCACCGGGAAGCCCAACGGCTGCCTCTACGTGAACGAGAGCTCGTCCCGCCTGTTCGTGGCGCCGGCGGTCGGCGACTTCCGTCTCCGCGCCGAAGGCCTGGCCGTGACGCAGAATCCGTTGACCGACGGCTACTGCGGCGCCGTGCAGGAGGTTGTCTCGTGCGCGGGAAGTGGCTGCCTCACGTTCAGCGCGGCATCCGGCGGCACAATGTACGTGGACGGTGTGCAGGTGCGGACGTCAAGTACGTACGCCTTTGCGGCACCCTGGCCGCGCGCCTACGCCGTCACGTTCGCGCCGGACGCCGGCAAGGGACTCGTCTGCTACCAGTACGCGGGGGCTGCCCGCTGGCCGACCATGGACGAGGTCTACTACGTGATACCGCCTGCCTCGGGAAGCGCACCGGTCGCGGCCCTTGTCGGCGAGGCGCGTTACGTCTCGCCGAGCGGCGACGACACGGCGGCCGGTACGGCGGAGGCGCCCTGGCGGACGCTTCAGGGGGCGATGGACGGCCTCGTCCGGGACTCTGTCTCCGACGCGGTCGTGTATGTCCACCCCGGCCGCTACGACGAGGGCGGCGCCGTTGCGCACGGCACGTCCAACCGCGTGGTGTTCGCCGCGTCGCAGAACGTGCGCATGAAGGCGCTCGAAGGCCCGTCGAATACCTTTATCGTCGGCGCGGAGGATCCCGCGCCGGCTGTGGCGAACGACTGCGGCCTCGGGCCGAACGCCACACGGTGCGTCGCGTTCCTCTCCGCCGCCAACTCCGTGCAGGGCTTCACGATCACGGGCGGGCGCACCTCGGTGAACGCGAACGGTTCGGACAGCAAGGCCGTGCGCGGCGGCGCGATGCTGTCGCTGTCAACATCCAACAACGGCACCTTCACCTCCGCGCTGCTGGACTGCGTGGTGTCGAACTGCTCCGCGAGTCGTGGCGCCGTGTTCTTCGGCGGGTACGTCGAACGTTGCCTGCTTACGGACAATGTGGTTGCGTCCGGCGGAAACTCCATCACGCGCACGGGAACTGCTCGGAGCTGCGTTCTCACCCGCAACCGTTCAGGAAACGTGATCGTCGGACAGAACACCAAGGCGTACAACTGCACGGTGGTGAGCAACTACTGCACGTCCGTACAGGTGGCCTCGACCGCCGATTGCGCGTCCAACATGGTGTTCGCCGCGAACGCGACCACCTACGATATCGACCACTCCACGGGCGTGGGATGCAGCGTCTTCGCAAATCCCTCCGGCATCCCGTGGTCCAGCGTGAAGGCGACGACGTTGTTTGCGGATTACCTGAACGGCGACTTCCGCCCATACGCGGCGTCCGCCGGGTCGTATTTCGGCAATCCGAACGTGTTCACGGACGGCGGATGCTTCGCCGATTTCAACGGCAAGCCGTTCCCGATCAGTCCGAACGGGCGGATCACGGCGGGCGCGGTGAGCGACCTCGTTCCGTCCATGAGGGTCGTCTCGCCCGTTCCCGGCGGCACCGACGTCGAGGGGATTGTGGCGGAGTTTCCCGTCACGGTCACGTCCACGAGTGCCGACCGCCAACTGCTCGGCTTTGAGGTCAACGGCGCGACGCAGACCGTGTCGGGCGCATCGGTCTCGTTCACGGAGGAGCAGGTGGCAGACTTCACGTCGTTCACCGTGAAGCCAATCTACAACACCGACTGGTGGGCGGACTCCGTTAACGGAAACGACGCGAACACGGGCTGGGACGCCGCGCACGCGAAGAAGACGCTTGCCGGCGCGATGTCGCACGCCTGGGCGGGCGACACGGTTCACGCGCTGCCCGGTTTGTACGATGCGGGCACGATGGTGCAGGACAATCCCTACCTCACGTCCGGGACGCTGAACAAGTCAGACGTGGTGATCCCGTCGCGCGTGGTGGTGCAGACGAACGTGACGCTCGTTGCGGAAGGGGCGGTGGACGAGACGGTGATCCAAGGAACGGCGGATCCAGAGACGGTCGGAGCCTACGGCGTCGGTCTTGGTGCCGTGCGGTGCGTGTACCTGAACGATGGGGCAACGGTGAGGGGCTTCACCATACGGGGCGGTCGCACGGACGGTGTTGACGAGCAGGACGACAATAACCGAGGCGGCGGTGTGCTGGGGCGTACGGTGAATAAAGTCTTTGTTGAGGAATGCATCATCACCAACTGTGTCTCCCACCGCGGCGGAGGCGGTTATGCCGCAGTGTTCAGCCGCTGCCGGTTCCTGGGCAACCGTGCGACCGGCAATTCGCCTGTGGGACGCTACGTGACGCTCTACGGCTGCTATGCGGCCGACAATGTCGCGCGGGACAACGGTTTCTACAGCGGCCTCGTGCAGTACCACTACGATGTTGTCGGCTGCACGTTTGCGGCAGACAACGGGTATGGAACGATGTCTGGGCGTACTGGGGACACCCGCCTTTCGGTGGCGCAGATGAAGGGCAGCAAGTTCTGGAACAACGTGGTGGCGATGCCGAGCGACGACAACTATGTCCATGTGATCTCCAACGCCTACGGCAACGTGTTCTCCACCGCGCTGCGCTTTGACGACGTGCAGGGCGGGGACAACGTCTATGCCAGCCTGGACGAGATCGCGCTTGGCGCCGACGGCGTGCCGCGCCACGGTTCGGTTGCGATTGACGCGGGCAGCTTCGAGTATGCGCTCACGAACCTGACCGGCGAGACGGGCCTCAACGGCGTTCCGCGCGGCCTGGGCGGCGGCGTGGACAGCGGCGCGTTCGAGTTCGACTGGTTGCCGCAATTCGCACAGGACCTAGGCGGAAGGGGACTTGTCGTGACGGCGGCGGACAACGCCGTATTCGAGAACAATGACGGACTTGTCGAGATTCCGTCCGGAAGCTTGGCCCTCACGTGGACGCCCGCCGCGCAGTCTGCGAGCTGCCCGTGCATCTTCAAGGTGAACGTTACAGGTACAGGCACGCTCACGGTCACGAAGGATAGCGAGACGCTCGGCACCTACACGCAGGGTGAGCAGGAGGTTCACTTCTCCGGTTCGGGCGCGATGGCGCTTGAATTCGCCTACGTGCCCGGCGCGAACGACGAAGGCGGCGCAGTGCTGTCCGGCTTCTCCGCCGATATCGGCACGATGCTGATTTTCCGCTGAAAGGAGAGATTGACATGAGGAGCAGTTTGTTCGTATGCATGGCGGCGATGCTTGCCGCTGGGGCGGCATGCGCCGCAACGAGCGCAAGTTACGTGCAGCGAGGGTTGATTGCGCAGTGGGACGGCATCGACAACGTCGGCACGGGCGTGCACGACCCCAACGCGACGGTCTGGAAGGACCTGAAGGGGAGCCTCGACATGGCCCTGACCTCCAAGGGGCGGTGGATGCCGCGCGGCAACGCGCTGTTCGTCTCCGGCCTGGGCGCGCAGGGCGCAATCGCGGCACCTGCCTACAAGACGATCGAGGTCGTCTACCGAATGGCCAAGAACGGCGGGCGGTTGCTGTTCGTGAGCGGACTCCAGTCGCGGATCGTCGCCTTCGATCCGGCTGCGGGCATTCCCAAGAAGCTCTATTTCGACGGTGCCGCTTCGACCAAATACATCGGCTGGTCGCTTGACACGGCGGCCTTCTGTTCGGCGGCGGCAACCTATTCGGGCAACAGCGTCGCGAACACGTATTTCAACGGCGCCGTCCTCAGCGACGGTACCCTCGGCAACGGCTGGGGCGTCGGCGACGGCAAGGTGGCCGTCGGGAACAGGAAGTCCAGCGAAACGTCATACGACTGGACGGGCGAGGTGTATGCCATCCGCCTGTACGACGAGGTGCTGACGGCGGAGGAGATTGCCGCCAACTACGCGATCGACCGGGAACGCTTCCTATCTGCGGCGCAGGAGCAGGGGCCCACGGCCGCGGACTACGTGCAGGAGGGCCTGCTCGTGCAGTGGGACGGCATCGACAACGCGGGGACGGGCGTGCATGACCCGACTGCGACGACGTGGAAGAACCTCAAGGGCGGTGGCTACGACCTGACGCTTACGAACAACGCCACTTGGAACGCGGAAGGGCGGGCGCTTGTCGTCGACGGCGTCTCGGCGGCCGGGGCGACGGCCGCGCCGGAATATAAGACCATCGAGGTGGTCTTCAAGCGGACGAACACGGGCGGGCGTATCCTGTTCAACAGCGGAATCAAGTCGCGGTTCGTCCTGTTTGACGGCACGACGAGTTTCGCGGCGTATTTCACCGGCGTTAATCCCACGAAGCGCATCTACCAGCCGTCTGTCGCGTCTGAAATCAACTTCTTTGCGGCGCGGTATGACGACGACGGCACAGTGACCGACGTGTTCAAGGATGCCGACCTGCGCGAGGATGGCACGGTCAGCAACCCGTGGAACCCCGCATCGACCATTTTCATCGGCGGACGCATCATGCCCGGCAAGAATCCCGAATATCTGTGGTACGGCGAAGTGTACGCCATCCGCCTCTACAGCACGCGCCTGACGAAGGCGCAGCTCGCGCACAACCATCGGATCGACTGCCAGCGTTTCCTCACGAGCTCGAGCTACATCCAGGAGGGATTGACCGCGCACTGGGACGGCATAGACAACGCCGGGCGCGGTCTGCATGACTCGGCCACCAACACCTGGAAGAACCTCGCCCCGGGCGGACAGGACCTGACGGTCGTCTCGGGCCTGTGGTCAGACATGACGCTGATGAGCCTTGGCAAAGACGCGCCTGCAGCCACAGGGATCGTCCAGCAGACCTACACGACGCTGGAGGCCGTCTTCAGGAACTTGAAGCATGACGCGTCCACGATGATGTACAGCGGCGGTCTCCAAAACAGGTTCCTCGCACTTGGGCCGGCTTACATCCAATGGACCAGCGTCGCGGGATCGACCAACTTCAACCGTACCATCCCTGGAGTCCATTCGGTCGCAGGCGTCATGACCGGCAGCAAGGCGTTCATCGACGGCTCCCCCGCTTACTACAACACGGCCTACACCAACTGGTGGGATCCCGGCACGAACTACGTGCACATAGGCGCCCGAATCTGCGAGTATGGCGCGTACGCCTTTTCCGGCGACTTCTACGTCCTCCGCACTTATTCGAGCGCGCTCTCCGCCACGCAGGTGGCCTACAACTTCAAGGTGGATCGGCAGCGCTTCGGCCTGGGTCCGAGGTCGTTTAGGTGGAACAACAGGCAAGACGATGTTCTGGCGAGCGGCGCCTTCGGCACGAACGGGAACTGGAAGGTCGTTGAAAACACAAGTTCGGTACCGGGCGCGTCGGACGCGGCCGTTCTGCCAGCGGGCGACTACTCGGTGACGTTGGATGATGAGCGGGTGCTTGAGACGCTTGCCATCGAGGATGGCGCAACGTTGAAGATCGCCCTGCCACAGGACGTGGAAGCGACGCCGCTCACGGTCGTGAAGGGCGTCGAGGCGGCGGAGGGCGCGGGGCTGGAACTGGAGGCGAAAGCCTTCAACAAGGCGCATCCTCG
>Ga0265298_10006979_pt1 | contig 13832 bp, 10 predicted proteins | sample AusTroGonzalo_MG_3_FD_193486 | JGI IMG/M metagenome (GOLD analysis project Ga0265298, IMG submission 193486) | Bovine rumen microbial communities from tropical cattle in Woodstock, Queensland, Australia - Gonzalo_01 | ecosystem: Host-associated > Mammals > Digestive system > Stomach > Rumen ...
GCAGGCTTTCCAGCGTGGGCCGCAGTTCCAGGCTGTCGATGCAGTCGTATTCGATGGCGTAGCCGAGCCGGGTGAACTCGCAGCGGCGCAGTCCCGGAATCGTCCGGTACATGGCCCACTGCACATCCTCCGGCATGGAGGTGGACATGCCCTGCACATACCATTCCCGGCTTTCCCGGCCTTCCGGCTCCAGGAAAATCTGGTGCCGGTCCTTGTCCGCGAACCGGACCACCTTGTCCTCAATGCTGGGACAGTACCGGGGCCCGATTCCGTGGATCTTACCGCTGTACAGCGGCGCCCGGTCCAGGTTGTCCAGGATGATCCGGTGGGTTTCCGGCGTGGTCCAGGTCAGGTAGCAGCTGTAGGTATTCTCCAGCTTCCGGTCCGTCAGGAAGGAGAAGGGCGTGACCGGTTCGTCCCCCTTCTGTTCCTGCATCTCGTCAAAATCTATCGTGCGCACGTCCACCCGGGCCGGTGTTCCGGTCTTGTAGCGGCGCAGGGAGAAGCCCAGCTCCTGCAGGCTTGCGGAAAGGAACGAGGCGTTCATCAGCCCCTGGGGACCGCCGTCGTGCCGGTGCTCACCGATAATGATGCTGCCTTTCAGATAGACGCCGGTGGCCACCACCACGGCGCGGCAGGGAATGCGCGCGCCGGTGGTGGTGGTCACTGCGGTTACTTTGTTGTTTTCTGTTTCGATGGAGGACGCTTCGCCCTGGCGCACCGTCAGGTGCTCACAGGTCATCAGCGCTTTGCGCATCCGGTTCTGGTAGGCCTGCTTGTCGGCCTGGGCCCGGAGTGAATGCACCGCGGGCCCCTTGCCCATGTTCAGGATACGGCTCTGCAGGAAGGTATCGTCAATCGCCAGACCCATTTCGCCGCCAAGCGCATCCAGTTCCCGCACCAGATGCCCCTTGGCGGATCCGCCGATGACCGGATTGCAGGCCATCAGCGCCACGCCGTCCATGTTCAGTGTCAGCAGCAGCGTATCGATACCCATCCGGGCTGCGGCGAGGGCTGCCTCACATCCGGCATGCCCTGCGCCGATCACTACAAGGTCAGCCATTTCCGCTGCTGGACTCCAGGTCAGGTGCGGGAGTGGCGTCCGGTCCGAAAGTGGGAATCGGCGTGGGGGTCGGCTCGCCGATATGGCTGGAATCATTGGAACGTGCAGCCACCTGATCCTCTTCCGGAATGTTCCACTTCTGGTTCGTATCAAATTCGTAGCCTGTCACGGTAACCGTGAAGTAGCCGATATAGCCGGTTTCAACATAGTTGTCGAAAATAAACCGGCCGTGCTGGGTCCATTCGTTGGGAGCCAGTTCCAGCGGATAAGACCCGGTAAAGTAGGTGCTCACACCGTCCGTATTGCAAACCATCGGGTTGCGCATTGTATCATAGCAGTCCACCCTGAAGCGGATCTTCTTCACAAAGAACTGGGAGTTATAGTTGCCAAAGCAGAGCTTGATCTTGTTGTCATCCGTGATCTGCGGCGGCTGGTTCACGATCATGTGGTTAAAGTCCGCCACAACCAGTTCAGTGGAGGAGGTATAGCCGCCGTCTTCGGTGGTGGCGGTCAGGATCGTGCTGCCAATTTGCTGGCCGTATGCGTACCCGCCGTTGATGGAGGCAATGTACGGATCAGCCGTGGACCAGGAAATCCGCTGGTTGTTGGCGTTGCGGGGCAGCACGTGTGTCGTATTGCTGACCCGGGTGTTGGCATACAGCTGGGCGAAGATCCTGTCCGGCAAGGGTTCAATGCCCGTAACCGGCTGAATCACGTTCACCTGGAACACCGCGCGGACACCGCTGCCATCCGCGGCGTTGACTTCAATGTTCGCCTGGCCCTTGCTCAGGCCGGTTACGATACCGTTCGCATCCACCGTGGCAATTTTCGGGGCGCGGCTCTTAAAGGTCACATCCTTGATGGAGGCATCCGCCGGGAGAACTTCCCACTCCAGCTGTGCGTTTTCGCCTACATTGAAGGATAGTCCCTTGGGATTCAGCACGTTGATCCGGGTCACCAGCTGGATGACGCGGACCGGGATCGATGCGGTTACCGCCGGATTGGACTGGCTGGCGCAGGTGACGGTGCATTCGCCGGCCCGCACACCGGTGATGACGCCGTTGCGCACCGTGGCGATGGATTCATCGGAGGAATACCAGTCCACATTCTTATTGTTCGTATTGGTGGGCAGGACGGTCACATGCAGCTGCGCCGCGCGGCGGCCGGTGGCCACGGTGACGTCCGTTTCCTTGATGGTAATATCGGTGGCGTCCTGGGTAACGGTCAGGGTGATGGACGCCTTGACGTTGCTTCCGTCAATGGCTTTGGCTTCGATGGTTGCGTTGCCCCGGGCGATACCGGTTACCACGCCGTTGGAATCAACGGTGGCCGCCTTTTCATTCCGGGAGCTCCATTCAACGCCCTGGATCGTGGCGTTGTCCGGTGTCACCACAGCGGACAGCTGGAGATAGCCGCCGGCGGAAACCGTCTTCGCGGGAGCGGTCACCTGGAGCCGCTTCACGGGCTGGGTTACCAGCACATGGAAAACTTCCGTGATTTCCGGATTCTGCTGGCTGGCAATGGTCAGGTCGCATTCGCCGGCCTGCACCGCCGTCACCGTCGCGCCGGAAACCTTCGCCACGCCCAGGTCGCTGCTGGTCACGGTGTAGTTCTTGTTCCGCACGTCCGCCGGAGTGATGGTCGCGGTCAGGCGCGTGCTCTTGCCGGCCGCCAGCACCAGGATCCGGTTGGCCTGGGGAATCGTCTGTCCCGGATTCTCCGGATCCTCCACCGGCTTGAGCAGCGGGAGGATCGTCGGGTCATCCGGCTCGTACACCGTCAGGTTGGCGGTGTTGGTGGTGATCTTGGTCACCCGGCGGAGGACAGTTACCCGGGCAGTGGCTTTGCGGACGGTTTTCCCATCCTGCTGCAGTTCCACGGTCAGGTTCGCACTGCCCGGCGCCACGCCGGTAATCGTGCCCGTCTCATCCACGGTAAAAATTTTGGTGCTGGCGCTCTTGTACACGAGGGTTCCCTCCGCGTAGCGCCCGTCCTGTTGAATGCCGGGCTGCACCGTTTCGTCGGCATATACGGTAATGGCCTGGTCTGTGAATTTAAACACATCCGCCGCCATGGCCGGGATGGCCGCCAGCAGGCAGAGAATCAGGACCAGGATGGCAACTGTCCGTTTCGTCATTGCTTTGGCTCCTTTACTTTCCGCCCCGCTCCGGGGGCTTTCTGTATATTGAACGGAGGAAAGAAAACTTTCCTTCCCGAAAAAAGCAGGCGGCGCCGATTTACGGCTCCGCCTGCGTTCCTTCAGTGTGTTTCCAGATAGGAACGGACCAGCTCTTCCAGCAGCGTGTCCCGCTCCACCCGGCGGATCAGGCTCCGGGCGGAATTGTAACTGGTGATGTAGGTCGGATCCCCGGTGATGATGTAGCCAACCAGCTGATCCACCGGATCGTACCCTTTCACCTTGAGCGCGTCATAAACGAACAGCAGGATATCCCGGGCTGTATTCCCCGTACCCACGATCGGATCGTGCTTCATGGTGTTGAACTGATCTTCCACACCAATTCCCCCCTCGTCTGCTTCTATCTCTTATGGGTTATTATACACTTTTTTCATGCATCAAGGCAAGCATTTCCTAGTGTTTTTCACACTTTTTCATACTTTTTCTTTTGCCCCTCCGGCCGCCTTTTCACACGTCCCGGTTTATGATACACTGAATTCCGGCAAAAGACCTGCCGCCCCTGTGCGGAAAGGAGTTGTTTTTCATGGAAAAAGATCTGATGTGCGAGGAGATCCGCTGTGAGCACCTGGTGCAGGATCAGTGGATCGATTTCAGGCGTTCCGCCTACCGTTTTCCGGACGGCCGGATTTTCGAGCCGTATTACAGCTATACCCGCCGGGATTACGCGGTGATCGTCGCCTCCGACGAGGCAGGCAGCTTCCTGTGCGTCCGCCAGTTCCGCCAGGGCATCCGGCAGGTGACCACGGAATTCCCCGCCGGGGGAATCGAGCGGAAGGACGGGGAAGCCTGCACTTTGGAGCAGGCCCTTACCGCCGCGCAGCGGGAGCTGCGGGAGGAAACCGGCTATGTTTCCGACCGCTGGACCCACCTGCTCACCGTTCCCTCCCAGGCCACCCTGTCCGATAACTACGCCTGGATCTTCCGGGCGGAGAACTGCCGCCCCGCCGCGGAGCAGAAGCTGGATGAGATGGAACTGCTGGACGTGCTGAAATACACCCCCGCTGAAATTGAGGAGATGATCGCCTCCGGCCGCTTCCAGCAGGCGGTGCATGTGGCGGCCTGGCTGCTGGCCTGCCGCAGGGCATGATACAGAAAAAATACTTGCCCGGTTATTTCGGATCCCGCATAATAAATCCACCAACAGATATGAGAAAGGATGAATACCATTGAAAATCGGCTGCGTCAAAGAAATCAAGAACAACGAATTCCGTGTCGGCCTCACGCCGGACAACGTCCGGGCGTATATCGCCGCGGGGCATCATGTGTATATTGAGATGGGAGCCGGCCTCGGCTCCGGCTTCACGGACAACGAATATGTGGACGCCGGCGCTTCCCTGATCGACAACGCTGCGGACGTATGGCACCTGGTGGACATGATGGTCAAGGTCAAGGAGCCGCTGGAATCCGAGTATCCGCTCTTCCGTGAAGGCCTGATCCTCTATACCTACCTGCACCTGGCGGCGGACAGGCAGCAGATGGATGCGCTGCTGGCCGGCAAAGTCAACGCCGTGGCCTATGAAACCCTGCAGGAAAAAGACCGTTCCCTGCCCCTGCTGGCTCCCATGAGCCAGATTGCAGGCCGCCTGTCCATCCAGGAAGGCGCCAAGTACCTGGAAAAGAAGTTCGGCGGTGAGGGCATCCTCCTGGCCGGCGTTCCCGGTACTCCCAAAGCGAACGTGGTCATCCTCGGCGGCGGCACCGTGGGCATGAACGCCTGCAAGATCGCCGTGGGCATGGGCGCGAACGTCACGATCCTCGACATCAGCCTGAAGCGGCTGGAGGAGCTGGACAACATGTTCGGCGCCCATATCCAGACGCTGGTTTCCAACGACAGCAACGTGGAGCGCGTCCTGAAGGATGCGGACCTGGTCATCGGCTCCGTACTGATCCCCGGCGGCTCCACCCCCAAACTGTTCAAGAAAAAGTACCTGCCTGAGATGAAGGACGGCGCCGTCTTTGTAGACGTGGCCATCGACCAGGGCGGCTGCGGCGAATCCTCCCATGTGACCACCCACGACGATCCGGTCTACACCGTGGACGGTGTGGTCCACTACTGCGTCGGCAACATGCCCGGCGCCGTGCCGCGCACCAGCACCATCGCCCTGACCAACGCCACCGTGCGCTACGGCCTGGAAATTGCTTCCGCCGGCCTGGAAGAAGCCTGCAAAAAGAGTGAAGTCATTTCCTCCGGTGTCAACACGTACCTGGGCAAGCTCACCAACAAAAATGTTGCCGCCGCCCACAATTACGAATACACCGATCTTGCTTCCCTCCTGTAATCCGACCGAAATCAAAGGAGCCGGGGATTTCTCCCCGGCTCCTTGTTATATGCAGCTGCGGATGTGTTATCCGCCGATCACGGAATCCCCGTATTTGCGGATCAGCCGGTCCGCGTCCTCCTTGGCGATCATCACGGTCACATTCGTGCCTTCATCGGTATGCTCCTCCGTGATCACCCGGCCGGCCGCATGAATCTCCGACAGGATGCCGTAGCGGCTGAAGGGAATCCGGAAGGTCACCGGCGCATAGGTTTCCTGGATTGCTTCGGCAATGGCCGCCTTCAGTTCCTCCAGTCCCTCCCCCGTTTTCGCGGAGATCAGCAGGGCTCCGGGGAAGGCCGGCGCCGGATCGGCTTCGTCGCACTTGTTGATGACCTCAATCCGTTTCTGCCCGGTGGCGCCCAGTTCCTCCAGCACCTGTTCCACCGTATCGTGCTGGGCGGCCATATCCGGGCTTGCACCGTCCGAAACGATCACCAGCACATCCGCCAGCGCGGCTTCCTCCAGCGTGCTCCGGAACGCGTCGATCAGCGTATGCGGCAGTTTCCGGATAAAGCCCACCGTATCCGTCAGCAGATACGGTGTTTTTTCCGCTGTTTCCATCCGCCGGCTCACCGCGTCCAGCGTGGCGAAAAGCTGATCCTGCACATAGACGTCTGCGCCGGTCAGCGTGTTCAGCAGTGTGGATTTGCCGGCGTTGGTGTAGCCCACCAGCGCCACCACCGGCACCTCGTTCTTCTCCCGGTTCTTGCGGCGGATCGCCCGCTGGCGTTCCAGCTCGTCCAGCCGCCTGCGCAGCTCCGTCATCCGCTCCCGGATCCGTCGCCGGCTCATTTCCAGCTTGCTTTCGCCGGGGCCCCGGGTACCGATGCCGCCGGCCAGGCGGCTCATCACCGTTCCCAGGCCGATCAGCCTCGCGGAGCGGTACTGCAGCTGCGCCAGTTCCACCTGCAGTTTGCCCTCGGCGCTGGAGGCGCGCTGGGCAAAAATATCCAGGATCAGTGTCGTCCGGTCAATCACCTTGATCCGCAGGATCTCCTCCAGGTTCCGGGCCTGCACGCCGGTCAGTTCCTCGTCAAAAATACAGACATCCGCTTCCAGTGCCTGGCAGTCCCGGGCCAGTTCCTCCGCCCGGCCTTTGCCGATATACAGGGCGCTGTCCGGCCTGTCCCGCTTCTGCAGGAAGATGCCCACCACCTCGGCGCCGGCTGTCTCCGCCAGGCGGCGGAGCTCCTCCAGGGATTCCCGGCTCTCAATGCCCATCAGCACGGCCTTTTCCCGGGTATCCGCCACTTCCAGGGCCGTTTCCCGGCCCACCAGCTCGTCGCTCAGCTCAATCTGGTTCAGCCACTCCGCGTCCGGCAATTTGTACCACCGGACCGGTTCGTCCATCACCAGGCTGTCCTTTTCCCCGAGGAACGCCGTCTGCACAAAGGTCGGTTCCCCATCCTTCACGCCCACGGCCGTCATGGCGTCATAGCGAAAAATCTTCAGGGCGCTCAGGTCCACGTCGCTCAGGCGCCCGTCCCCGTCCGGATGGGTGTGCACGCAGCGGACCCGGCTCAGCCGGTCCGCGTTGCGCCGCAGGCGGTAGTCCGTCAGTTCAACATCGCAGTCCGTGCCGATGGCCACGTTGACGATCTCCCCGTCCCGGGTCAGGTAAATAGCGATTTCCCGGTTCAGGGCGCAGGAACACTCCGCCAGCAGCTTCATCAGCTCCCGCGGCAGGTAGGTTCCGTTTTCAAGCTCATAGGTATACAGGCTGTCCAGCTTCGCGAGCATCGCGTCCCGGACGCCATCAATATTTCCGTTGACCTGTGTTTTCATTCTGATTCCGTTCCCCTGTTCCGCGCCGGTCCTTATCCGTTCGGCATGGCCAGCGCCGCATAGCCTTCTCCCCGAAGATGCGTCTTCGGCGCGTTCTTCGGAATCAGGCAGGTTTCTCCTTCATGCAGCTTCATTTCCCCGCTTTCCCAGCGCAGGGTCAGGCTGCCCTTCAGGGAAGTCAGGATGCCGAATTCATTGATGTCCGGCAGGAGGCCCACGCCGTCGGACCGGATCACATCCAGTGTGAAGGCGTCTTCATTCAGCAGGCGGCGGGTTCCGTAAGCTTCCGACACGCGTACCGGCCGCGGGGCGCACTTCAGGTCCGCCACCTCCAGGCCCTGCTCGATATGCAGTTCCCGGCTGTTGCCCTCCGCGTCCTTCCGGTCCCAGTCATAGAAGCGGTAGGTCACATCGGAGGATTCCTGGATTTCGTACAGCATGATGCCGGCGCCCACCGCGTGCACGCATCCGGAGGGAATGTAGCACACATCTCCGGAGGTTACCCGCACCCGGCGCAGCAGCGGTTCCACTGCCTTCCCCTGTTCGCAGGCATCCTTCAGCTGGCGCAGGGTTGTTCCCGGCTGCAGCCCGTAAACCACTTCACCGTTCTCCGGCGCCTCCAGGATCAGCCAGGCTTCATTTTTCCCCATCTTCCCGTGCTCATGGGACGCGGCATATTCATTGCCGGGATGCACCTGGACGCTCAGTTTTTCGTGAGCATCAATCAGCTTCAGCAGCAGCGGGAAAGGCTTGTCGGCATATTTCCCCACCAGCTTGTCCCCGAATTCACGGATCAGGTCCGGCAGTTTCCGTCCCATGGGGTCCCGGCTTTCATATCCGGGCAGGCAGCTGACCTCCATGCTTTCGCCGGTAGTCAGCCCGCCGGTTTCCTTGCCGTAGCGTTCCATCAGCCGCTGTCCGCCCCAGGGGGTATTCTCCCCGCCGCGGAACGCCGGCTTCATCCGGATCGGCCAGAGCGGCGTTTCCCGCTTCAGCGTCTTGTCAAAAGTGATATTGTCCCCTTCGTTGCCCTCCCAGTGGATCTTGCCGCAGCGGCGGAAGCCCAGCTTCTCATACAGCCGCAGCGCAGGACCGTTGTTTTCGGAGGTATCACAGCGGATGCAGTCGCACCCGTTGCGCCGCAGCAGCTGCTGCACATCATCCATCACGATTCCGCCCAGCCCGGCGCCCTGCATGGCGGGATGCACCGCGATGCGGTGGAAGGTGCCCGGATGCATGCCGCAGGTCCAGGGCAGTGCCTCATATTCCGGTTCCTGCCCGAAAACCACGCCCACTGCCGCGCAGATAGCTTCATCCGTGCGCATGTAATACAGCTGGCCCTTCTGCAGGTCCTCCCGGATCAGTTCCTCCGTGGGATACCTGCCCCAGTGCCAGTGCCGGATATTCCTTTCTTCCATGTTGTCCGCCACGCACTGATAGAACGAAAGCAGTTCGTCCAGTTCCCGCTCGGTTGCCTGGATAATTTCCATTTTCTCTGTCTCCCCTTATTTTCCCGTCGATCCGAAGCCTCCGGAACGTTCCGCGAAGTCGCTGTCCTCCTCCGCTGTGCCATAGGGCAGGAAAACCCCCTGGCAGAACCGTTCCCCCCGCCCGATGGTGACCTCCTGACCGGACGGATTGCGAAGCTTCACCATGATGTGCCCTTCATTCTTCGCGAATGCATAGTCGCTGTCGATGATTCCCACGGAATTGGCCAGCCGGATACCGGTTTTGAATCCCAGCGAGCTGCGTGGAAACAGCATCAGCACCCAGCCGGGTTCCATCTCCGCCCGGATGCTCGTGCAGATCAGGGCGCTGCCTCCGGCCGGAACCACCGTCTCCGCCGGAGCCACGAAATCATATCCCGCGCTGCCGGCTGTTGCCCGCCGGGGCAGGGGGATCTCCTCCAGCGGCAGTGCTTCCGCCGCCCGCTCGCCCATGGCCTCCGCCCACTGGGAAGCCGAAACATGCCCGAATTTCGCTACTGTCATACCAACGCCCCTGTCCCCGACATCTGATCATCTGAAAACCAACAACTAACAACTGATAACATCCGCCAGCTGCGCCAACTGTGCAATCGTCAGCTTCTCGCCCCGGATCATCGGATCAATGCCTGCCTTCTCCAGCCAGGCAGCGGCCTCCGGCCGCTCCGTGCGGAACGCGGCGCACAGCCCGTTCAGCAGGGTTTTCCGCCGCAGGGCGAAGGCGGCGTTCACCACCCGGAAAAACATGTCCTCATCCTTTACCTCCACCGCAGGCTTTTCCCGCAGGGGCAGGAGGATGAAAGTACTGTCCACCTTCGGCGGCGGGGTGAAGCACGCGGCCGGCACTTCCATGGCCCGCTGCGGCTCGCACATGTACTGGCAGCGTACCGCCAGCGGCCCCCAGCCCTCCTCTCCCGGGGAGGAAAGAATCTTGTCCGCCACTTCCTTCTGCACCATCAGCGCCATCCGGCTGATCGGCAATCCGGACGTCAGCAGACGCTGGATCAGCGGGGTTGTGATGTAGTAAGGAATATTGGCCACCACGGCAAAAGGCTTCTGTAGCTCCGCCGTGACTTCCGCCAGGTTCAGCGCCATAATATCACCCTGGACGACGCTCCAGTTTTTCTCCCCCGCAAGGAACGCCTGCAAAAGCGGAATCAGCCGCTCATCCAGCTCCACGCTGATCACTTTCCGGGCCGCCGCGCACAGGTGCTTCGTCAGGCTCCCGCAGCCGGGGCCGATCTCCAGCACGTCCTCCGACGCGGATACGCCGGCCGCCTCCGTCAGTGACGCCAGCAGTTCATCGTCATAGATGAAGTTCTGTCCCAGCGACTGTTTGTACCGGAGATTGCTCTCCCGGATCCGATCCTTTGTCTTGCTCAAAGCATATCACCCCAGGTTTCCAGCAGCCAAAGATAAAAAACTGATAACGAATAATTAAGTATATCACATTCATCCCGTGAAAAAAAGGGCGGCCTGCCCGCACTGCCCTGCTCCCGTTGACTGTACCGGTTTTTCAATGGTATACTGTTACGGTTTTTAACGCTTTTCCGGAAGGATCCGGCCCGTGCCGTTCTCCCCCGGACCTGATATGTAAATGAGGTTCTGAACCATGCGCAAAATCGTCTGCCTGCTTTGTGTTTTCATCCTCCTGGCGCTGTCGCTCCCGGCTTTTTCGGAAGCGCCGGGCATTGTCATACCGGAAGAGGACGGCGGTGAGTTCCGTCCCCTGACCATCGACCTGGAGGGCGGCTCTCCCCTGCCCTTTATGCAGAAGATTGACAAGAAGTTTGAATACTACGAGGATCCCACCATCCGGGTGGAGCGTTACCGGGTGGACCGTTCCCCCGAATTCGGCTGCACCTACTGGTACGCCATGATCACGGTCCGGGATCCTTCCCAGCTGCGTACAGCTTCCGCCAGTGAAAACAAGCCCTTCCAGGACAGCCAGAAGAGCACCTGCATCGTCCTGGCCCGGCGCAAAAAGGCCGTCCTCGCCATCAACGGGGATTACTGCGCGGCTTTTTCGGGGATCAAGGCGTCCAACTATATTCTCCGCCAGGGAACCGTGTACCGGGAAACCGTTACCCCCGGCCTGGATCTCCTGCTGATCGATGAAGACGGGGATTTCCACGTCATTACCGCCGATGAGGCGGACCTGGAGGCCGTGGACAAAACCCAGGTCGACGGGAAAAAGGTCGTCAATGCCTTCCAGTTCGGTCCGGCGCTGGTGATCAACGGGGAACCGGTGGCGGACGAAATCGTCCTGAGCCCGGATCATTCCCCGGTGTATTCCAATCCCCACCAGCGGGAGCAGCGGATGTGCATCTGCCAGATTGACCGCCTGCATTACATGACGGTATGCTGCGCCTACTGGGGCGCGGACCTGGCCACCCTCCGGGATATTGCCCTTTCCCTGGCGCCGGTGCAGACCGTGTATACCCTGGACGGCGGGAATTCTTCCCAGATGGTTTTCCTCGGCAATCAGCTCAACGCCTATGCCAACGGCAACAAGGAAGTCCGTCCGATTACCGATATCATCTATTTTGCCAGCGCCTGGTTCACCGAATAAGCAACAGAACACGGAGTGGAAGATATGGAAATCCGCCTGGTGCCCTACCTGATTATGACCGGATGCAGCGCAGCCGCCTGCATCCTGTGGTTTTTCCTTGCGGACCGGCGCCGCCACACGGACGGAAAATCCCTGCCCCTCAGCCTCCTGGTGCTGGTTTTCGGGATTCTCCTGGGCACCGCCTGTGCCCGGGCGGTCTGGGTGCTTTTCCGGATCATGATCCATCCGCCGCTGTTCGCCCTGCAGGTGGACGAACTGTCCTACTACGGCGGAATGGCCGGTGTGATCCTGGCGGTGCTCCTGGCTGCGAAAGCGGTGGGACGCAAACCCCTGGACACGCTGAACACCTTTGCCCCCATGGGCGCTTTCCTGGCGGCCATGTTCCGCTTTGCGGAGGGTTTCCTGGGCTCCCTCGGCTTCGGCCGCTACCTGGAAGAAGGCATCTTTTTCCCCATCACGGTGGAAATCGTCTGGGATGAATATTTCTCCGAATATTACCTGGCCGTCTTTATGCTGGAAGGCGTCTGCTCCCTGGCGGCCATGGTGTTTTCCCTGCTGCACGCAAAGGACCGGGACTGCTGGATCCGTACCCTGTTTTACCTGTGCCTGCCCCAGATCCTCTGCGAAAGCCTCCGGGTCCAGACCATCAGCTGGCTGTTTATCAAGGCGGAGCAGCTGGTCTGCTTCCTGGTGTGCGAGGGAGTGCTCGTCTGGTACGCCCTGCGGAAAAATCCAAGGGCCTTCCGTTCCTGGATCCCTGCCCTTTGCGGCCTGGCCGTCTGCGGCCTGCTCATTGCGATTGAGTTCGCCCTGGACGGGAAAATCCGTATCGGAGGCGAAGGCCTTCCCCACTGGCTGCTCTACACGCTGATGGTGGCCGGCCTGGCCGTCCTCGCCATCGCCGAGCATAAGGGATCCCGCTCCGCAAAGCTCCGGGAAGAATAAAAAAACAAAAAAACGGGATTGCCGCTTGAAGCGGCAATCCCTTTTCGTTTGGATTGATTATGCCTGTCCGGCCATCTTCTTGTAGGAATCGCGGCGGACCTTGGCATCTTCTTCCTGCTGCGCGAACAGCTTCGCGGCAGCATCCGGGAACTGCTGGGCCAGGGAGGTGTAACGCACTTCGCCCTGCAGGAATTCCTGATAATCGCCGGTGGGATCCTTGCTGTCGACGGTCATCGGATTCTCCAGATCGGGGTTGTAGCGGTACAGCTGCCAGTAGCCGCAGTCCACAGCCTTCTTGATTTCAGCCTGGGCCTTGCCCATGCCGCCCTTGGCCTTCAGGCCGTGGTTGATGCAGGGCGCGTAGGCGATGATCAGGCTCGGTCCGTCATAGGCTTCCGCTTCCAGCATGGCCTTGATAACCTGCTGCGGGTTGCTCATGGCGACCTGCGCCACGTACACGTAGCCATAGCTCATGGCCATCATGCCCAGGTCCTTCTTCTTGGTGCGCTTGCCGGCCGCGGCGAACTTGGCCACGGAACCGGTGGGCGTCGCCTTGGAGGCCTGGCCGCCGGTGTTGGAGTACACTTCGGTGTCCAGCACGAGGATGTTCACATCCTGGTTCTGCGCCAGCACGTGGTCCACTCCGCCGTATCCGATGTCATAGGCCCAGCCGTCGCCGCCGAAGATCCAGATGCTCTTCTTGGTGAGCAGATCCTTGTTGGCGAGGATGTACGCCTTCTTGTCGGCGCCGCCGTCCTTGGCTTCCAGCGCGGCAACCAGCTTCTCGCCGGCAGCGCGGGAACCTTCGGCGTTGTCCTTGTTCTCCAGCCATTCCTTCGCGGCCGCGACGATGGTTTCGTCCTTGCCGACCTCGACCACTTCCGCGATCACTTCGGCCAGCTTGGCGCGGCGCTGCTGGGTCGCCAGGTTCATGCCGAAGCCGAACTCAGCGTTGTCCTCGAACAGGCTGTTGGACCAGGCGGGGCCATGGCCCTTTTCGTTCACGGTGTAGGGGCAGGTCGGGGCGCTGCCGCCGTAGATGGAGGAGCAGCCCGTCGCGTTGGCGATGATCATCCTGTCGCCGAACAGCTGGGTAACCAGCTTGACATAGGGCGTCTCGCCGCAGCCGGCGCAGGCGCCGCTGAACTCGAACAGGGGCTTGAGGGCCTGGCTGTTCTTGATGGAGTTCTTGTTCTCCAGCTTGATTTCCGGAACGGTCATGGCGAACTCCCAGTTCGCTTCTTCCTTACGCTGGGTATCCAGCGGCTTCATGACCAGCGCCTTCTGGGTGGGATCGTCCTTCTTCTTGCCGAGGCAGACATCCACGCAGTTGCCGCAGCCCGTGCAGTCCAGCGGAGAAACCTGCACGCGCAGCTGCATGCCGGTGAATTCCTTGCCGATACCGGGCTTGGTCACATAGCCCTCCGGCACCTTCATGTCGGCGGGGTTGTAGATCGTGCGGATC
>Ga0265298_10006981_pt1 | contig 13829 bp, 8 predicted proteins | sample AusTroGonzalo_MG_3_FD_193486 | JGI IMG/M metagenome (GOLD analysis project Ga0265298, IMG submission 193486) | Bovine rumen microbial communities from tropical cattle in Woodstock, Queensland, Australia - Gonzalo_01 | ecosystem: Host-associated > Mammals > Digestive system > Stomach > Rumen ...
GCTTTGTTCTGGGCTGTCTCGGCCGTACCCTTGTAGGTGGTCAGGTGGCCGCAGAGGATGACCTCAGCGCCGACTGCAATCTGGGCGTGGCCTTCGGTCCACTTCTCGTTGCCAAGCCAGAGGACACGGTAAGCCTCGAAGTCGCGGGACAGATCATCGTGGAATACACCATCGTCGGAGATCCAGAAGGAAGCGTTGCCATAGGAGCCGAATTCGCCTTTGTCCAGGATCTTGGAAACAATACCCTTCACATAGAAGTCGGTCGTGGTCTCACTGCCCACGCTGAGGGCATAAGCGATGGCCTCGTCGACGGTGAACGGAAGATCCTTCGAACCGGAAGCACCGAGCTGGATGACACTGGTCTCGCAGGTATAGTCTTTCTTGCCATCGGTCGTCCTGAACACGAGGGTCGCGCTGCGCGGGCCGGCGACATTCTCATTCGCATGGAACACGACGGTGTTGCCGGCGATCGATGCGATGGTGAGCCAGCTCTTCGCTGATTCAGGGACTTCCACATAGAGGCCTTTGCCCTTGTTGTTGAGCGTGATGGCGATATCGCCGCCAGCCGTCGGGAAGGTACCTTCCATCGGGTCGATCTCGGCAATCTTGATGAGCGACTTGTTGACGTTGATGACCTGGGCATCCACGAGCTCAACGGTACCATTGTAGGTAGTCTTCGGGCCCTGGACGGTCACCTCGTCACCGACTTCGATGCCGAAGCTGCTCCAGGCATAGTTGCCGGCCGCATTGACCGTACCATAAATATAGATCTCACCCGTGTCGTCCATCAGGTACCAGTTACCATAGTTGGTGTTGGCGATACCCGTGCAGACACCTGTCACCATGTAGGTCTTGCTGTCGGGACCGGCGATCACCTCAGCACAGGTAGCGGGCGAGACGGTAGACAGGCCCTGGATCACATTGATGCGCTGGGTCTTGCCGGCGCAGGTCAGGATGAGTTCAGCCGAACGACCGTCAAGCGTCGTGGGGGCGGAGAAGGAGATGCTGGTCACACCGGCACTGCCCGAAGTCGGGGTGACGGTCAGCCAGGAAGGAGCGCCGGTGATGGTCCAGTTGTCGGCCGTGAAGGCTTCGACGGAAGAGGAACCACCCGCCATGGAGAGGGAGACATAGGAAGTGGAAAGTGAAACCTCGTCCAGATAATGATCCGGCTCGATCTGATTGCAACCGGCTGCGAGAGCCAGAATGGCAAAGAGGGAAACAAGGATATTCTTGATTTTCATATCGCAGTCTTGTTAATTAGTTGAACAGATATTTGATACCCACGGAAGCATACCAGCACTGTCCGAGCGCGTGGTTCGGAACGAAGGTCTGGGTGTTGCCATTGATGGCGGCCGGCGTGGAGAAGGTAGCATAACCTTCAGCGTCGACGCCTTCATACTTGAGGATGCGGGCATCGGAGCCGATGGCCGGATTGAGGTACTTGCTCACACCCCAGCTGGAGTTGAACAGGTTGAGGACATTCTTCAGGTCCAGGCAGAGCTGCAGGGTGTTGGTGTTCTTGCCGCACTTGATGGTGAAGTCGTGCTTGTAGCTGAAGTCCAGACGGTGCACCCACGGGCTGTAGAGGCTGTAGCCTTCTGCATACTGGCCCTGGTGGCTTCTCAGGTACTTGTCGTTGTGGACGAAGTCCAGGAAGCGGTTCTGGTCATCAGGCGAGACAAAGCGGAACTGGCGGGTCTGTACTTCTTCGTCGGTCGGGATGTAGAGGGCGTCGTAGTTGTAACCGTCGCCGTTCATGTCGTTCGACAGCATGTAGGAGTAGTTGTAACCGCCACGCCATGCCTCATAGATGAAGCTGTAGTGGTTGCCGGCCTTGTCGTGGTGCGTCAGGGATGCGACCACGCGGTCAGGCGTCACATACTGCGAATTGTGGAGTTTGATGTAGTTCGGACCTTCGTTGGTCGGCACATAGGTGAAGGCCGACTCGGCGGCGGAACCCGGCATGCCGGTAATTTCCTTGCTCACGGTGTGCGTGTAGGCGGCCATGATGCTCAGGCTCTTGATCGGCTGCATATTGAGTTGGGCGCTGGCGCTCCAGCCATAACCCTTGTCGGTGTTCTCCAGGACAAAGGCCTTGGTGGTGTAACGGAAGCCGGCAGGATAGATCGGGCGGTTGTCGGCACCGTTGAAGCGGGCGAAACCAGCCACGTTCGACATACTCCAGTCGGAGATGGCCACAGCGTTGACGGTCTTGTTGAAGATACCCTCAGCCGAGATGCTGAACGGGAAGGAGGTCGGGAAGCTGTAGTCCAGTGCCAGCGAGCTCTTCCAGACCTGCGGCATCTTGAACTTCGGATCGACACCGTTGACGGCGGAAGGAACCGTACCGTCTTCCGGTTTCACCGTGCTCGGGTAACCGAGACTGATGAGCTTGTTGTAGAGAGCCTCGATGGTAGCCTTGCCGTTGGCGTCGGTCACCAGACCGCCGTCAAACACATCCATCGAGAAGCCCTTGGCGGCTGCGTTCTTGGCATTGATCTGTGCCTGATACTGCACCAGACCACCGTTGGTCGGCATGTTGGTGAAGAACACGAGCGGCAGACGGCCGGAGAAGAGACCCGTACCACCACGCACCTTGAAGCTCTTGTCGCCGAAGACGTCCCAGCTGAAGCCCACGCGCGGAGAAACGGTCACCTTGGAGGTAGGCCATTTACCGGTATCGATATGGGTTGCCTGGTAGTTGTATCTCTTCGGATAATAGGTCAGCTCCTTGATGGCATTGTTGGTCATCAGGTCGCCGTTGTCGAAGAACAGGCCGTCGAGACGGACACCGTAGGTCAGTTTGAAACGGTCGTTGACGTTCCATTCATCCTGGGCATAGAGGCCGGCTTTGTGGAACTGGACGCGGGCGGCCGGATACTGCTCACCGTCGTAACCATAGGTCAAGCAGACGACCTCAGGGGTACGGCCGTTGAGGAAGTCGTCGAGGGTCTTGTAGCGATAGTAACCGGAACCATTACGCATGTACTGGTTGTCAGCCATCTGATACTCGTAGCTGAGGCCGGCGGTAATCTTGTGGCTGCCGATATACAAGGTCACGTCATCCTTGACATTGGCCACGGTGTTGTGCACGGCGTTGTTCCAGGTGAACAGCTCATAGCCGAGGGCCATGTAGTTGTTGGAGCTGTTGTCGTCGAGGATATCGATGAACGGGAACTCCTCGGAGTTGGTGCCGCGGATATCGTCGAGTTTCGAGAAGGTGGCCAGGAACTGGTTCGACACTTTGTCGGAGAGACGGCTGTTGAGGTCGAGAGACCAGGTGCTCACGATGTTCTTCATGGAATACATCGAGTTGGCGAAGGACATGGAGTACTGCGACATACGGGCGCCGCTCATACGCGTGCCACCGTCCATGGAGCTGCCGTTCGGCGAGTTCCACACATTGTTCTGCGTGTAGTTGTAGCGGAGGGCCAGTTTGTGCTGGTTGCTGATGTTCCAGTCGAGGCGGGCCAGGATCTTCATGTTCTTCTCGTCGGCCGGGAAGTCGGTCCAGGAACCCGTGTCATAACCGTAGCGGCTCTTGACGAACTCGGAGACGCGCTGCAGGTCGCTGAGTTTCGTGCGGGAGATATAGTTGTCCGGATCGGCCACGCCGTTCGTGGAACCCTGCCAGCGGTTGACGATGGTCGGGATCTTGGAATACTCGCCGTTGACGAAGAAGAAGAGTTTGTTCTTCACGATCGGGCCGCCGATGGTGAAGCCATAGGTGGTCGAACGGTCTTTGGCGCGTGCGCCGCCGATCTGCTCGCCATCTACCGTGTCACCACGGAGGTTTTCGTTGCGATGATACACATAGGCGCTTCCGCGGAAGGTGTTCGTACCGGACTTCGTAATGGCGTTGACACCGCCGCCGATGAAGTTGGTCTGACGGACGTCATACGGGGAGATCACGACCTGGAGTTCCTCGATGGCGTCGATGGAGATCGGGTTGCCGCCACCAGGCAGGTTGGAGCTCAGACCGAAGTTGTTGTTGAAGTTGGCACCGTCTACCGTGAAGTTGGCCAGACGACCGTCGCTACCGGCGAAGCTCATGCCGTTGCCGCCGTACGGCGACAGGCGGGTCACGTCGGTGATGGCGCGGCTCACGCTCGGGAGGTTGGTGATCTGCTGGTTGGAGATGTTGGTGGCGGCACCTGTTTTCTCATTGGAGAATTTGGAAGCGGCCGATGCGACCACGATGGCCTCGGTGAGGTTCTGGGCCGCGGTCTTCAGACGCACGTTCTGCTGATAGGTTTCAGCCAGGGCGAGGGTGATGTCGGGGATCACGACCGTCTGGCAGCCGATCAGGGAGTAGGTCACTTCATACGGACCACCGGTACGCATACCCTGGATGGCATAGCGACCTTCATCGTTGGCCACGGCATAGTACTGCGTGCCGGAAGGAGTGTGCACCGCAACGACGGTTGCTCCGACCAGCGGTTCGCCGCTTTCATCGACGATCTGTCCGGCGAGGGCCGAGGTGGTCACCTGGGCCTGGGCCGAAAACACCAACGTCAGGAAAGCTGCCGCTGTCAGGAAAAACTGGAGTGTTTTTTTCATAAAGTTTTAATGGTTAATGATTTGATATAGTAAATAGTTGTTATTATAATCCCCATTGGGAAGCGTCGAACTTGGCTTCGGCTTCCTTTTCGTAGTTGTCGTTCAGGTTCACGAAGAAATCGATACCCGTTCGGCCTTCAATCTGGTCGATCGAGCAGGCATGGCTGCGGCTGATCACCTCACTGCCATAATTCTTGTTCTCGAGCCAGAAGCCAATGCCCGAATAGCCGCCATTGGCCGCACCTGCCTTGTAACGCAGGAGCACCTTATAATAAATCTGCGGTACCGCCACATCCTTGCCCTGCGTATCCTTCGCATAGACGATCGTCGGGTTTTCGTCCGTGCTGAGCACGCAGCCCGTCACCACGAACACCGTATCACAATCGTTAACCTGGTTGCGCACCAGGGATTCCAGGCTTTCCCACATCCCCTGATTGAAGCTCTTGTTCTGCGGTGTGATATTGGTATAATAGAAGGTCTGCTCGTTGGCCTCCGCACTGCACAAACGGTCGGCGGAGGGAAGCTGATGCCCGCGGTCATAGCCGGCATAGCTGTACGAAACTTCACCCTGGTAACGGTGCGGCACCAGCGGATCGTAACCCCACTTGTCGGTGCGCTTCACACCGGAGATATGCCCCTTGACCAGCGGATAGGCCACCCAGAGGGCCACCCGGTTGTTCAGGTCATACCAGAAAGAATAGTTGCGGACGGTCGCTCCTCCGTAGGTCATGTCGTGGCTGAAGAAGGCCTTCCCCTCTGCCTGTTGAATGGCCGGAAGTTCCATCCAGGCCTGCACCTGGCTCGGAATCACCATGTCCAGCGCCTGCTGCGTAATGGTGAACGTGAGTTCCTTCTGCGCAACGCCGGCATCTTCCGTGGTGAAGATTACCTGGGCCACGCGACTCTCAGTCGTACTCGGATTGCTTTTGTAGCTGACCGTCACGGTGGCACCCTTCGTGCCGGAAGCGGGAGAAACGCTGAAATCGGCATGGGAAGTGGTCGCCTTCCACGCGACATTGGCGGCAAGGGTGATGCCGAAGGAACCGGCATCACCACTCACCGTCCGGCTCGTCGTCGCCAGGGAGAACTGGGCGCCGGGAGCGAAACGCTCGCCGGTCAAGCCTGCATAATCGCCCTTCTCCGAGATGTAGATCTGGCAACGGGATCCGAATACTCCGGCAATACCTTTTAAAGTACCACTGCCGGAAGGTACTATTTCATTGATAAACGAGGCAAGTTTCGACGTGAAGAGGTCAAACTCGCCGCCCGACTTACCTTCGAAAGGAATCGACGTATGGTTATCCGCATTTCCGAAGGGTTTGCCGATATACTCCGCCTTGACCTGGACTTCCTTGACAGCCACGTAGGTACATTCGTAGTTACCGGTCAGCAATTCCTGGACAGAAACTTCCTTGGGTACAAGGGTCTCCGTACCGGTCGTGGTGACGCGGTCGCGCGGCAGGTCGCTGATCTGAAGAGGACCGCCGTTGTAGACCGAGAGAGTCTGGTTCTTGAGGGAAACGCGCACCTTATGACCCCGGAGAATATCTTTGTTGTCTTCCGTCAAACGGAGCATGATGCCCGCCGCGCCGTCGGAGACGATCAGCGTCTTCGCAGAGGTATAGTTGTGGAGGCCGCCATCCTCTTTCTTGCGGAAATCGCTGAGGACGGCACCTTCGATGTAGATGTCATCGGTAATCTTATAATCACTGCCCTTGTAGAGCGCGCGGACGTCTTTGATCTGCTTGACAACCGGCTCGGGTTTGACATAGGCCTGCTGGGAGACGCTCACTGTCGCCTTGCTGTCGGCCGACTCGAAATAGATCGTGCCTGTACGGCTTTCGCCAGCGTTAGAGGCTGCGATCACCTGCACAGTCCCGTTGCCCGAACCCGAAGCGGTCGAAGTGTTGATCCACGATCCTTCGGTACGCACATACCAAAGCCCGTTGGACGAGACAGAAAGGCTCTCTGTTCCACCTTCAGAAGTAAAGGAAATGGATGAAGGAGAGACGGATACTCGTACAGGATCAGGTTCCGGTTCCGGCTTGTCACAGGACATGACAAACAGAGCCGTTACGGCTAAAAGGGAAAGCAATATATGCTGTTTCATGTTTGCAGGCTTGAAACGACGGCGCAAAAATAGCAAATCCCTCCGGTTTCTCAAACGGGTTTTGCAAGGAGTTTTTGGAAAGTTATCAACAATCGTTGATTTTTGGTTTATAAAGAATTATCTCTATCTTTGCGCCCCTAACCCTGTGGATGGATTTGACTGCTTGCCAACCACGCTAAAAAAAGGCTAAAATATGTATCTCTTTACTTCTGAATCCGTATCAGAGGGCCACCCGGACAAAGTGGCCGACCAGATTTCCGACGCTATTCTCGATGACTTCCTCCGCCAGGATCCGGCATCGCACGTCGCTTGTGAAACCTTCGTAAGCACGGGCCTGACCATCGTGGGCGGCGAGGTCACTTCGCACGACGCCTGGGTCGACATCCAGAGCGTGGTGCGCCGCACCATCCGCCGTATCGGCTACACGAAGGGCGAATACCATTTCGACGCCGATTCCTGCGCCGTGATCTCCGCCCTGCACGAGCAGAGCAGCGACATCGCCATGGGCGTGAACCGTGCCGAAAAAGAAGAGCAGGGCGCCGGCGACCAGGGCATGATGTTCGGCTATGCCTGCAACGAGACCCCGGAATTCATGCCGCTTCCTCTCACGCTGGCCCATATGACCCTCATCGAACTGGCCCGCATCCGGCGCGAGAACCCCTCGCCCATGCCCTACCTGCGGCCCGATGCCAAAAGCCAGTACACCATCGAATACAACGACGACCACACCCCGCACCGCGTACACACGCTCGTGCTCTCGACCCAGCATGATCCCGACGTGGACCAGGCCCGCATCCGGCGCGACGTGGAGCAGATCCTGCTTCCGCGCGTGAAAGCCCGCCTGAGCGCCGAGAACGCCGCCCTGTTCCAGGACGACATGATCCTGCACGTCAATCCGACGGGTCAGTTCATCATCGGCGGTCCTCACGGCGACACCGGCCTGACCGGCCGCAAGGTCATCGTAGACACCTACGGTGGCCGCGGCGCACACGGCGGTGGCGCTTTCTCGGGCAAAGACCCCAGCAAGGTCGACCGCAGTGCCGCTTATGCAGCCCGCCACATCGCCAAGAACCTCGTGGCTGCCGGCGTAGCCGACGAGATCCTCGTGCAGGTGTCCTACGCCATCGGCGTGGCACGGCCCGTGAGCATCTTCGTCAACACTTACGGCAGTGCGCACGTGCCTTTCACCGACGGCGAAATTGCCCGCAAGGTGGGCGAACTCTTCGACCTGCGCCCGGCTGCCATCGTCAAGCGCTTCGGCCTGACCAACCCGATCTACGAGCCCACGGCGGCCTACGGCCACATGGGTCGCGACCCCTATGTGCAGGAAGTCGAACTCATCCGCGACGGCAAGACCGTGCGGCGCAAAGTGCAGTTCTTCGGTTGGGAATTACTCGATGCGGTCGACGCGTGCCGTGCCGCCTTCCAGCTGTAGCACCAGCGTCATCGGTACCGGCTTGTCCACATCCGGTACGCTGAGTTCGTAGTGGACGCGGGCAGAAGCAGCGTCTTCGTCCATTTCGACGGAAATGATTTGGAAAGAGGTCCTCGACAGGGCCTCTTTCATTGTTTGGGCCAGGTCGTCGGGCACGACAGACGGGTCTTCAGTGCCCTGCGACACCAGCGCGGCCAGGCGCGGCGTGCACTGCGCGGCCGCCGTGGCGTAATCAGCCGTGTAATAAGCGTGTAGAAACGTTTCGGCAACGGCTTGGACACGCTTTTCCGGGCGCTGGCAGGCGCCGAGGGCCAGGAGGCAGCAGGCAAGAAGGATCAGGGTCTTTTTCATCGGCTTACAGGTCCATTTCTACCACGGTGATGCCAGCGCCGCCCTGCTGCACCGCTTCATCGCGGAACGAAGCGACGGCCGGGACCGTCTTGAGGTACTTGCGGATCTCCTCGCGCAGCACGCCGTTGCCCTTGCCGTGCAGGATCTTTACCTGCCCCACCCCCACCATCGTGGCGTCATCAATGAAATGCATGACAATGTCGAGAGCATCGGCCAGGCGCTGGCCGCGGATGTCGATCGTGGGCTTGAATTCGAGCTTGCGCCGGCTGATCGATTCGCTGTCGTAGTGGATGACCGGCCGGAAAGTGCTGCGGGTCTGCTCTTTGTATTGCTGGTTGGAGATTCTTTCGACTTTGCCGGGGGCGATCTTCGAGATGATACTGCCCACCGACACGGAGATATATTTGGCGGCCACCTGCACCACTTCACCCACCATATTGTTGTCTTTCAGGCGCACTTTATCGCCAACTTGAAGCGGGCTCTTGTCAATGGAAGGGGTCTTTGCTGGCACCGGTGCATCAAGCCGCTCCCCGCGTTTTTCCTTGCGGACCCGTTCCCGCTCCTTCCGCTCCGTAATCTTCTGCATCTTGCGCTCGATCGCAGCATCGTTTTCACTGGGATTCTCCTGCTGCAGGGCCTCCTTGAACTGCGAGAGCTGGGCGCGGGCCTGGCGCGTCTTATCGCGTTCGGCCTGTGCCTCGCGAATCTCGCGGATGGTTCGCTCCACCTGTTTGTTGGCCTCTGTTACGATCTCGGCGGCTTCAGCGCGGGCCTCGTCGAGCATGCGCTTCTTGAGCGCCTTGACTTCTTCGAGTTCTTTCTGGTATTTGTCGGTCAGGCTTTCGAGGGTCTTGTCGGTGCTCTTGATGCGGGCCAGTTTTTCGTCGAGCACGCGGCGGCTGCGCGCAATCTGGCGCAGGTTGCGCTCGATGTTGACGAATTCGCTGCCGGCGCGCTCTTCCGCATCCTTCACCACGTCGGTGGGCAGGCCCATCTTCCGGGCAAGCTCAAAGGCGAAGGAATTGCCGGGCATGCCCTGCTGGAGCTGGAACAGCGGCTTGATAGCCGCCCCGTCAAAGAGCATGGCGCCGTTGACCACGCCGGAACTCTTATCGGCGTAGAGCTTCAGGTTGGTGTAGTGGGTCGTGATCACGCCGTAGGCGCCCAGGGCGTCGAGGCGGGCCAGCACGGCCTCGGCGATCGCGCCGCCTGCGGCGGGCTCGGTGCCGCTACCGAACTCGTCGATGAGCACGAGGGAGTGTTCGGTGGCGTGGGTCAGGATCTCCCGCATGTTCTGCAAGTGCGAGCTATAGGTGCTCAAGTCGTTCTCGAGCGACTGGTCGTCGCCGATATCGATAAAGATGCTGTCGAAGATCAGCATCTCGCTGACCTCTGAAGTCGGGATGAGCATGCCCCACTGGAACATGTACTGCAGCAGGCCTACGGTCTTGAGGCACACCGACTTGCCACCGGCATTCGGACCGGAGATCAGCAGGATGTGCTTTTCTCGGCTCAGCGACAGGGTGAGCGGCACGATCTCCTTTTTCTCGCGCCGGAGCGAAGCCTCCAGCAGCGGATGGCGGGCGCGGCGCAAGTTAAGTTCGCCGTTCGTCGAAAGGATGGGCATGCCGGCGATCATATCGAGGGCCACCAGCGCTTTTGAGCGGATGAAGTCGATCTCGCCGATGTATTCGGAGGCGGCGATCAGGCCGCCGAGGTAAGGTCGGAGAAAATCGGTGAAAAGCTGCAGGATGCGGGCTATCTCACGCTGTTCGTCGAACTGCAGTTCCCGGATCTGGTTGCCCAATTCGATGATCTCGATGGGTTCCACGAAGGCTGTCTTGCCGCTGGCGGACTCGTCGTAGACGATGCCTGGCAGCTTCTTCTTGCTGCCGGCTGCCACGGGAATCAGCACGCGTCCGTCGCGCACCACCACTTCGGCCTCAGCGTCGACCAGGCCTTCGCTCTTGGCGTTGCCCAGGATGGTATTGATGCGGCGGGAAACCTGTCCTTCTTTCGCACGGAGGCTGCGGCGGATCTCGGCGAGCTCAGGGGAAGCGTTGTCCCTCACCTCCCCGCTGCGGTCAAGGATGGCTTCGATGCGGCGGCTGATTTCCGGGTCATAGCTGACCGATGCGGAAATCTGCCGGAGCATGGGGTACAGGTCGTCCTTGCACTCGCGGAAAAAGGCCAGAATGCGGCGCAGCGTGTCGAGGCTGGTGCGCAGGGCACGCAGCGAGGGCAGGTCGATGCTGGTATTGTCTGCCTGCAGGGGCAGCAGAAATTCTTTGGTATCGAGGTAGCCGCCGGCCGGGAAACTGTCTTCAAAGAGGCAGATGAGCCGCATCTCATCGGTGAGGCCCAGACGGAACAGGATCTCATCCGGATCACGCGAGATCTGCTCGGCGGCGACTTTCCGCTGGGCGTACTGGGTGACGCACTTGGCGGCTATCTTGTCCCGCACCTTGTTGAATCCGATTTTTTGCTCGAGTACCATGCGCGGGACTTAGGTTTATTTGTACGATTGTTCGATGGCCAGGCGCAACTCCGTGATGCTGCCCAGGGTCTTGATCTGGCCTTCCTGCACGAACGAGATCTGGCCGGTCTCTTCGGATACGACGATGACGGAGGCATCACAGGCCTCGGAGAGGCCGATGGCGGCACGATGGCGCATGCCATAGTGTGCCGGAATATCCTGCCGTTGCGTAATGGGCAGGGTGCAGCGGGCTGCGAGGATGCGGTTTTCCGACAGGATCATGGCGCCGTCGTGCAGGGGAGAGTTCTTGAAGAAGATGTTCTCGATAAGGCGCCGGCTGATGCGGGCGTCGATTTCATCGCCGGTGTCAATGATCTCGCCGAGTCCGGAGCTGTGCCGGAGGGCGATCAGGGCGCCGGTCTTGGTGTCGGCCATATAACTGCAGGCGGCGGTCAGTTCTTCCAGTTCCGCGGGCTGCATGCCGCCCGAGCGGGCAGTCTGGCGGAACAGTTTGCTGAAGAGGCCTTTATATGCTGCCTGGGAGGTACTGGAGCTAATGCGCAGCAGGAAGCGCCGGATCTCAGGCTGGAAGATCACCAGCAGGGCCACCACACCCACGCCGAGCACCTGTCCCAGGATAAAGGAGAGGAGTTTCATGCCCAGGGCGCGCGAGGCGATCCAGATCACGTAGAGCAGCAGGATGCCCAGGAAGATATTGACCGCCGACGTGCCGCGCACCACGCGGATCAGCCAATAGATCAGCAAGCCGACCATCAGCACGTCGATCACGTCAATCCAGGATATATCTATGAAATCGAACATATTCGAACAAAGATAACAAAAATAATCGAACATCGTTTATGCTTATCGTTTTCGAGGCTTCGCTTCGCGGTTCTGGTGTCCGTCTTTCTCCCGAAAAAAAGTCGCTTCGCTGGACACCACCCGCCGCTACGCTCATCCGACAAAGGCGACTGTGGCGCAGCTGATTTGAAAGCCGGAGGAAAGGAGAGGTGCGGCGCAGGCGGCGAGGGTTGAACCGGTGGTGAGGGTGTCGTCGATAAGCAGGATGTGGCGGGTCTTTTGCTGCAGCAGTGTTGCTGCACGCCGCTCGACTAAGACAAAAGCACCCTGCACGTTTTTTGTTTTTGCCGCATCATGCAACTTGGTTTGTGTCTTTGTATTCCGCCGCCGGCGGAGCAATTGGGCCTCAACAGGCAGGCCCATCGCCCGTGCCACGCCACGGGCAATCAATTCCGCCTGGTTGTAGCCGCGCTTCCAGCGTCGGAGCGGATGCAGCGGCACCGGCACCACCACTTGACAGCTCTTGAAAGCCCGGCTTCGCGCCAGCTGCTTCCCCAATAACGCGCCCATCCGTAGCGCCAGTTGCTGGCGGTTGCCGTATTTGATGCCATAGAGAATGTGGCGGTAGTCGCTCTCCGTTCTGAAAAACATCAGCGAAGCTGCATCCTGCACCTCGAAGCGTCGTGCCAGCCGCTCGAAAGCCGCATTTTGCACGATATCCCACTGATAGGTCATCGGCAATCCTTCCAGGCAGGAGGCACAGACATCCCGCTCCTCCATCTCCAGGAAACGACCGCACACTACGCACTTCCGCGGAAAGAACAACTCCCGCAGACCCTGTACACTCAAAGATAACGGATGGTTCAGCAACCCGCACATATCTCGCGCCTCGATGATTTGATGGCAAGGTAGGAAAAAAAGCGTATTTTTGCAAAGTATGATCGACCCGCGAATCTTGGATTTCATCGGAGAGCATCACGTGCTGACCGTGGCGTGTGTGCCGCATGAGGGTAGCGCACCCTGGTGTGCAAATGCGTTTTATGTATTTGATCCACAGGATGAAGGATTCATCATCACATCGGAAGAAAAGACCCTCCATGCACAGCTGTTTCTGGAAAATCCGCAGGTAGCGGGCTCCATCGTGCTGGAAACCGAACAGGTGGGAAAGATCCAGGGCCTGCAGTTCACCGGCACGGTACGCCGCTGCGACGGCGGCCTCTTCGACCGCTGCCGCCTGCTCTATCTCAAACGCTTCCCCTACGCCGTGTTCAAAGGCGGCGAAGTTTGGTTCATCGGTCTCGACAGCATGAAATTCACCGACAACCGTCTCGGCTTCGGCAAAAAGCTCCACTGGACACGCAACGCGTAGTGCATCCGTGGCACTACCCCATCTGATTATCAGCGTCTTAACAAAATCCGCTTGTGTAAAAATACACAAGCGGATTGAGGGATGTTGCTGATTATCAGTATACTTTCTGCCACGGACGGTTTAGAGGATTTCAGTCAGCAGCTCGTCCATGTGGGCGTAGTCGCGGAGAAGCCAGAGGACGTAGCGGATATCGACACAGATGCAGCGGTTCATGGATTCGACGAAGTAGGTATCACCAGCCAGCGACTCCTTGTTGCCGTCGAAGGCCAGACCCACCAGCTCTCCCTTCGCATTGAGCACCGGCGAACCCGAATTGCCGCCCGTGATATCATTGTCCGTCAGGAAATTGACCGGAATATCCGGATGCTGAAGCAACAGCTCGCGGAAATCCGGCTTCAGCGTAAACTCGTAGTCGTCCGCATTGTATTTCTCCAGCACACCCGCCGTCCGCGTCCGGGATGCCAGCGACACCGCGTCGCGCGGGTCGAGCGTGCACACCTTGCCGTAGGTGAGGCGCATCGTCGAATTGGCGTCCGGATACATCGGCTGCTTCTTGGCGAGCTTCATCCGGTAGACCGCATCCTTGTACTCCTTCTCCAGCGAGTTCTTGCTCACGCCCGCCTCAATCTCGTCGCGCTTCTCGTTGAAAGCCACGATCTTGCACGAAGTGAGCGCATCGTGGATATGCCCGTCGAAAACCTCATTGAGCATGGCGTCCACATCA